>Ga0316612_1000116_pt1 | contig 30300 bp, 24 predicted proteins | sample MIS2016226_MG_FD_207676 | JGI IMG/M metagenome (GOLD analysis project Ga0316612, IMG submission 207676) | Microbial mat bacterial communities from Middle Island sinkhole, Lake Huron, Michigan, United States - MIS.2016.226 | ecosystem: Environmental > Aquatic > Freshwater > Lake > Sediment... | reverse complement strand
CAACTAACTAACGGGCAGAGATACCCCCTCAATATAACGCAACGCAAGCAAACTCCTGAAACCTTGAAAACACATTAAAACCACTAAGTATAAATACTCATTCATTTAAATTTAATGACAAATAATTGACACTTATTTGTCCTAAGATGTTTCTAAGACAAGTTAGACTGTTGTGTTAGATTTTCTAATATCGTTTACCAAGTTTTACTAATGAGTGGCAATCTAACTGAGGCTTATAAGCAAGGTATGCAGGCTTATGATCAATGTCATTTTCCAACTGTGCGATCGCTTTGGGATGCGTTTTGTTCTGAATTAGCTGAGTTTCTCGCAGAGCCTTCACAAGATGAGGCTTGGGATGTTTTACATTCGTTTGGGCGTTTAACTTGGAAGTTAACGGGTATTCCTCTATTTTGGTTGGCTAAACCAACGGTGGAGAAACATGGTCACAGATTTGCTGAGTCTGGCTGTATTCGCAGTTCGCGTAATTGTTTGGGTAATTGTTGCCTAAAGAATGCTGATGACTAAAGGTATCCCTGAAAAGTATGCGATGCTTTCGGCGGCTCAGGCTCAAGAAATTCATGGTGACTTGGGCGATCGCTGTTGGAATCCAACGGTTTGCTATAGTCGCCGTTCCTATGCTCGTCATCGCGATCGCCGTAATTTGATTCGCTCTCATCAACGTGGTGATTCTGATGAAAATTTAGTTGTTAATACTGATGAATTCGCGTCAGTATTTCAATAAGTAGAAACTTACCTATCCTCAAACAATGCAGAACCATTCAATTTGGGCTTACGTCAGTAGCTGATTTGTCCAAAGTCCAAACGTTGTGCTTTCAATAACTTAATTGTCTCTGGATCAGCGTCTTTGAGCCAGACCAGACGATGTCCTTGAAGTTCCGCACAGTATTCTTTTAATTTTTCTTGCCAGCCTTGCCAGAGTGAGATGTCCTTCATATTTTCTAGCAATCCCCAACTTTTCTCTTGTTTGGTTAATTTGGCAAATTTCTCATACAGTGGATAGTCGGGAAGAATATAAGCATCTTTGCAATGGAGTACGGGTGGATTATCGGAGTTGTGATAGTCACGATAACGAACCTGTAAATCTCTCAGGTCAATTTGCATTGAGGCTTGCATTTTTGGGTGGGGATCTCGATCAAAATCGGGATAAAAAAGATAGCTGATTTTTGGTTTGTGAAGATGGAATTTAATTAGTGTGGCTCCATCCATTCTGCCAATGGTGCGACTGGCACATCCTTCATAGAGTCTGAGCATAGTATCAAGATGTTCTAAAGCCGAAATATGAACATAGAGGGCTTGATGATCTAGCCGTCCGATTTTGCTGTTTTGACAACAGGTCGCGATAAAACCTTCCCGACCTAGATTAAATAACATCAGGTCAGCAGTGATACAAGCAGCTTGGTAAGAGCCAAATAGAGATTTGATATCGGTTTGGTATTGCGTTGAAAGTTGACCTAGTTTGAGACGTTTGTAGGGATTATCAAAATTGCTGAGGGCAAGGAATACCAAAATATCTTGGCGGCGCTTATCGGCGATCGCATCCCATTCATCTTGATTTGTGGCACTGACAATCAAGTTAAAGGCGCGGCGTACTGTTCCAAATTCTGTCAGCAATGGCTCAAAGTTTGGTAATTCTTCGCCAATGGGTAATCTGCCTCGCTCTGTAAAGAAATCCATAAGGGGATTAAGTAATTCGCGATAGTCTTCAAAGCGTTTGGAGACAAGTCGGATTCTGGGTGTGGTGGCTCTCGAACGAAACCGTGATGCTCTGAAGCTTTGCGCTTGCATTTCGTCACGAAATATAAAATAAATGCCGAGAGCGACAGGCACAGAATCTACGCCTAACACTTGATCGATATAGAGTTTGAGTTCTTCTTGTTCGTAATACTTCTGGAAAGTGTTACGGCTACTCACTACGCCGTCACTGTAGGCGATTTGTCCTTTGCCCACATCACCGATTAAAACTTGTGCCGAGACAATCAAAACTTTCTGAGTTAATTCCCATGCTTTGATCAGTGCTTCTCGTCTTTCTATTTGTGATTCGATGACATTAATGATATAGCCGAGGTTCACGATTTCGGCTGAGGTGCGATCGCTTTTGGGTCGATAGTATGGGTCCCAACCTGTGCTAGTGAAACCGCGACCGCTAATTCTTTTGATGTCTTCACCATGACCACAGCCATAGTCAAAGAAAGTTGTGTTTTCTGTAAATAGTCCTGCTTCTAGGGCGAGGCGAACGGGTTTGGATAGATCGGGGCGATGAATTGCGGCTTTATGGCGATCAATTTTGATATCTTTTTTTAGACCCTCACCCCCAGCCCCTCTCCCTTTGGGAGAGGGGAGCAAGATTACTTGATGATCTTTAAGTTCAACATTGTATTCCTGTAACCGTTGCTCCCATCCTTTACGAGTGCCGATGGTGCGAGTCTCATGAAATAAGCCGATCGCTTCTTCTTGTTTGGTTAGTTGAGCAAATACCTGATAAAGCGGATAGTCTTGATTTACAAAGGTTTCTTTGCGATGCAGGATTGGGGGATTAGGTGAGGTTTGATAGTCACGATTTTGGTATATTTGGGCTTTTAGGTCAATTTGAATACTGTGATGCAATGCGGGATGAGGATCTGTATCAAAGTCTGGATAGAGGAGGTAGGAGATTTTAAGCTGTTCGTAGTTGAATTTGATGATAGTGAATTTGCTTTCTTTGGGAAGTAGTGATCTGGCTTGGCGATCGCATTCTTGTAATTGTGGAGAGAGATAGGCGATCGCCGAGAAATGTACATAAAGCGCATTAGGTAACTTTTTGCCAATAGGACTCCTCTGACATAGGATAATGATTTGGTTATGTTCATGCTCTATAATCATTGCTGCAAGCGATTGATCTAATAAAGAAAATAGCATACCAATTTGTTGGGTTAAGCTTGCCAAGCAAATTAAAGAGTAAATATGGTTCAGACTATCAACAGCAATACTTCTAGCGGCTCGGGATTAATTTTTGCTCGGCATGAAACGTTTTATCCTCGGTATAGCTGGTTGAAAAAAGGATTTCAGGCAGTCAGCGCAGATTCGGGGGTTTTCCTAGAAGAAGATGCTCACACTCAGCTAGGCGTGGGGAAAAACATGGCGAAGGCAATTCGCTATTGGTGTGGCGCGTTTAAGTTGATTGAGGACGATCGCGATTGCCAACCATCACAATTTGGGAGAATTTTACTGGGTGATGATGGTTATGACCCTTTTTTAGAAGATCCTGCTTCGTTGTGGTTGTTACATTGGCATTTGTTGAAGCAACCATGTAGGGCTACGGCTTGGTATGCTGCTTTTAATGCCTTACGTCAGGCTGAGTTTACAACTGAAGATTTGCAATTGACACTAGTAAAATATCGCGATGCGATCGGAAATCGTACCGTCGATGCTTCATTAAAGAAAGATGTAACCTGTTTATTGAGGATGTACGTTAGACAGGGCGATGATATTAGTTTAAACGAGGACAATTTGGACTGCCCTTTTGCCGAGTTAGGTTTAATTCAGAAAGCAGGTGATTCTTTACATTACGCATTTCGGATTGGCGCAAAACCTAGCCTCTATGCCGAAATTGTGATGGCAGCTTGTTTGGATTTTGCTGAATCAGTTGGTAGTGGACAGAGAACGATTTCTTTATCGCGTTTGCTATTTGATGAAGGCAGCCCAGGGATGGTGTTTAAACTATCTGAGAGTGCGCTTTGTGATGCGATCGAACAGGTATCCCGATGGTGCAATCAGATCACGTTATCGGAAAGTGCTGGCATAATTCAGATGGCATTTACACAAGATCCTGCAAAACTCAGTCAAACAATTTTGAATAAATACTACAAACATTAATGCCTAAACTTTCAGAATATTTTCATTTAAATCGCCGTTATGCTAGATCGATCAATCTAGAGCGAGATCTGGATCACACTAATTCAGTAAATGGGTATGTCTTAACCGATCGCTCTTTATATGCGCTCAAACAAATTTTGGTGGATGGGGCTGAATCTGGGCAGACTCAGGCGGTTACATTAACAGGGGTATATGGTACGGGGAAATCAGCGTTTGCTTGTTTCTTAGCTTGTTTATGTGCTAGTGAAACAACAGTTAAGCAAAATGCTTTGGCGATCGCCCAAAAAGCACTCACGGAAACAGAATTTCATAAGCTAAAAGATCATTTGCCAGAGCAGGGATGCTTTAGGGCGATCGCTACGGCGCAAAGAGAACCTCTTGCCCATACAATTATCCGCGCTTTGGATTATGGCGCAAGTCGTTTTTGGAAGAAGAATAAACCTGATGTCGCAACTCGGCTGGTGGATCTGACTGGAGAAGTTAGGGCTGGTCAGAAAGTCGATAGTAAGACAGCATTACAGCTAGTGCAAGAAGTAATTGCCACAGCCAAAACTGATGTGCTGTTAATTGTCGATGAGTTGGGCAAAAATTTAGAATACACATCTCTACATCCCAATGAGGCAGATCTTTATCTTTTGCAACAATTAGCAGAATTAAAACAAACTAATGGACGGAAGTTTTATCTAATTGGTCTATTACATCAGTCTTTTGCTGACTATGGTGAGAGATTAGCTTCATTACAACGTAATGAATGGGCAAAAATTCAAGGGCGGTTTCAAGATATTCCTTTCACTGAATCAGCACGGCAAATGACGAGGTTGATTGGACAAGCGATCTCTCGTTCTGCTGATAAATCTCATCCTAAAAAATATAACGAGCTTATAAAGCTTATAAATAGTCAAGCAGAAAAATGGTGCGAAACTTTGCGATCGCAAGTTGATGATATTTCGCCTGAACTATTAGCGGCGGCGTATCCACTACACCCTATAACGGCTCTGGTACTACCGATCCTTTGTACGCGCTATGCTCAGAACGATCGCTCATTATTTACATTTCTGACTAGCTCTGAACCATACGCACTGAAGAGTTATTTAGATGAATTTGATGTCGAGGCAGATCATATTCCCACTTTAAAGTTAGATCGTGTCTATGATTATTTTATCGAAGCGGCAGGAATGGGGTTGGCGAGCCGTCCGCAATTGCAGAAATGGGTTGAGATTCAGACTTTGGTGAGTGATGCCAGAAATTTTGATCTAGAGAGTTTGAAGCTGCTCAAAACGGTAGGTATTCTCAATTTAATTACTTCTACAGGTGGTTTAAAAGCGTCGCGAGATATGGTGATATGGGCAATGTGCGATCGCCTAGGCGATCGCTCTCAGCAAGAATCAATCAGTAATCTCATTGATAATTTTCTCAATCAGAAAGGGATTTTACATCATCGCAAGCAAATTGATGAGTTAAGAATTTGGGAAGGCTCGGATTTTGATGTGGAGGGTGCAATTACTGACTACATCGCTACTTGTAGTCATAATGGGCGATCGCATGAATTGGCAAAAATATTATCGAGTGTGTCTAAGCTCAAGCCTGTGGTTGCTCAACGACATAGCTACACAACAGGGACAACTCGCTATTTCGAGAGGATCTATCTTGATGCAGATGTTAATTGGTCAGAACTTCGCTGTTCAAACACCAATTTTGATGGACTGATTGGTTATTGGGTGAGTGCAGAACCGCCGCAATCAGTACCAGCCGAAACTGCGGATGGAAAACCTCTAATCGTGGTAAATTCTACTGATCTCAAGCTATTAGAAATCTCAGCTTTAGAATATACAGCCCTTCAGAAAATTCGGGCGAATCATCGCGAATTGCAACAGGATAAGGTTGCCTCGTTAGAAATTCGTCATCGCCTTGTACAAGCGGAAAGGCGGTTAGATGAGGCTCTGAGCCAAGCTTTTGCCGTTGGTCAACATAAACATATTTGTTGGATACAAGGCGATCGCATAGAGATTAGTCGAGCAATTGACTTTAATTCTAAGCTGTCGGCAGTTTGCGATCGCGTTTATCACAAAGGGCTGACGCTCTGGAATGAGTTGATTAACCGTCGTGAACTCAGTTCGCAGATGGTCAGAGCTTTACGGACGTTAATTCAGGCAATGTTAGATCATGGCGATCGCCCCCAGTTGGGTTTAACAGGTAATAGCCCAGATGTGAGTATTTACACCTCTGTATTAAACTTAACGAAGATTCATCGTCAAGAAAATGGAGTTTGGGGCTTCTATCCACCTATCTACGCACCTATGCAACCAGTATGGGAAGCAATTGAAAATTTCTGCTTAGAATCTTTAGAGAAACCACGCACAATCGATCAGCTTTATGCAATCTTAGATGCGCCGCCCTATGGGGTAAAGCGCGGTGTAATTCCCATTCTTTTAGCAGCAGTGTTATTAGATCATGTTGATGATGTCAGCGTCTATAAAGATGGAACTTTTATCCCAGTATTGGGAAGTGAACATTTTGAGCTATTAGTCAAGCATCCGCAGCGCTTTGCGGTGAAGCATTTTGAAATAGTGGGCTTGCGATCGCAGGTCTTCCGTGAGTTAGAAAATGTATTGCGATCGCCTAGTCCCAAATCAAATGAGAAGAAGATACCTGCGAACGTTCGCAATGTCACGATGCTATCAGTAGTCAAGCCATTGTTCCAATTTGTCAAGAAGCTGCCTACTTACACCACAAAAACAACGCGCATTAGTACTGAAGCTCAGGCTGTTGTCCGCACCTTACAAAAGGCTCAAGAACCCGATGTACTTCTATTTCAATCTTTGCCTGTTGCTTGTGGACTAGCGGAGATCGTTGCTGGTCAGGCTGATGACGGTACAACCGCAAAGCAGTTTAAGAGTAAGTTAGTTCAAGTTTTACATGAAGTTCAAACTACTTACGATCGCTTACTTGCTGATTGTCAAAACCTTTTGCATGAGGCTTTTGGAGTGCGACGAAGTAGTGAAAAGTTGCGAGAAGACTTGCAGGTTAGGGCGAGTTATTTGGTTGAATCTTGTTTGGAACGGACATTACGCCGATTTGTTTTGGCGGCTGCCGATGAAACTGCGGACGATCAACGATGGTTGGAGTCTTTGCTGATGATTGTGGTGGACAAGCCTGCGGAATCTTGGAATGATGCGGATATGACTAGTTTTGAGCCTAAGCTTAGCGATTTGGCACGTCGCTTTATTAATCTTGAGGCTTTGCAAAAGGGGATGGTTGCCTCAAAAAATCAAGGGTTTGATGCTCGTAGAATCACGATCGCCCGTCCTGATGGTCAGGAGGTTCATCAGTTGATTTGGCTCGATCGCGAAGATAGCGATCGCCTTGAACCATTGGTAGAAAAAATCTTGAATGAGGCGATCGTGCAAGGTAGCGATCGCTTACAGCAAGCTTTAATCGCCAAGTTAGCTGAGAAAGTCTTAAACAAGAAAAGTGGATGATATTACTAATGTGGCAATTTACGCTTAATAGTAATCTAATTTGCTGATTTTTGGTTGCAAATACGCACTAGTTGTGTATATCATGTTTATATAACATAAAAAATTCATAGTTTATGAGCAGTATATCTGGGGATAAAACTAAAACAACAAAGCAAAAAACGATCGCTCAGGCGATTTTAGAGGTAATGGGTGAGACAAAGCGATCGCTGACTTCCCAAGAGATTTATCAATTGATCCTAGAGAGAAATCTCTATCATTTCAATACGGATAATCCTTTAAAAATGGTTCAGGATGCTTTAAAGCGTCATGCGATTGATAGCAAGGTAAAAAAAGCTTCCCCTCATAGATATTTTGAGCAAAATGATAAACATTGGTTCATTACTCAAGTACTTCAAAAGAGTCTTGAAAACAATAATGAGATCTCGATGATTGACTTTGAAGCCTCACTTTATGATTATATTTTTGATTTTGAAGAATAGAGATTTAAATTTATGGCTAGGCACGTTTTAGGATTATCAGGGGGGAAAGATAGCACAGCATTGGCAATTCTCCTCTATCAAGAAATTCCAGAAATGGAATATTTTTTCTGTGACACAGGAAAAGAACTTCCTGAGACATACGAGTATCTTGATCGTATTAAAGCTAGACTCGGAATTAAGATTGAATATCTATGCACAGAAAGAGGATTTGATCATTGGTTTGAAGTATATGGACAGGTTTTACCATCGCCTAAAATGCGCTGGTGTACTGATTTCATGAAAATAAAACCTTTAGAGCAGTTTATTGGGAATCAAGATACATATAGCTATATAGGAATTAGGGCAGACGAGAATCGAGATGGATATATATCTCGAAAGCCTAATATTATGCCCATCTTTCCTTTTAAAGAAAGAGGTTTAATTAAAGAAGATATTCTTCGTATTCTTGATGAAAGTGGAATCGGTTTACCTAGTTACTATAAATGGCGCAGTCGTTCTGGATGTTTCTTTTGCTTCTTTCAACGCAAATATGAGTGGGTTAGACTCTCTGAAGAACATCCAGATTTATTTGAACAAGCTGTTAAGTATGAGGATCAATCAAGGATAAATAGGGGTTATACATGGACTCAAGGAGAAACTTTGCTAGAAATTATCGCTCGTAAAGATCAAATTATTGCTGATCATGAAAAGGAGATCGCTAGAGAAAAGAAAACATCCCCCAAGCTTAGCCTTGCCGAAGTATTAGAATCAGTATTAGACGATGAAGATGACGAAATGCCTTGTTTAGCTTGCCATTTGTAACTAAATCTCTTGAGAGGACAGTTGTATGACCATCGCGATCGCCAAAACCACCCAAAACACCAAGTCTAGAGTCTCGTTTGCTGACTACCTGACTTACTTTGACGGATCTGACACAAAATATGAACTAGTTGACGGAGAACTTGTAGCAATGTCATTAGCCACTGGAAAGCATGGCGGAATTACTAAGTTTTTAGAGAAAGAGCTTGATGGCGAAATTGAGCGCACTGGCTTACCTTGGATTGCATTGCAAGGGCTTGTCGGAGTACGTTGTCCTCGTGGCATTGGACTAGATACCGTCAGGATTCCTGATGTAGTGGTGATGCAGCGAGATGATTGGCAAGCTTTGCAAGAGCGTGAAGCTGTGATTGATTTTGATCTATCCGCACCATTACTTGTCATCGAAGTAATCAGCCCTTCCACAAAAAACGTTGACTATCGAGCCAAACGCACTGAATACGCCGCCCGTGATATTCCTGAATATTGGATCGTCGATCCGCTAGAGGCAAAAGTGTCAGTATTAATTAATTCCGATGGTTGGTATGACGTAACTGAGTTTTACGGTGATGAATTAATTATTTCGCCTACGTTTCCTGAACTACAACTCACGCCTAACAAAATTCTTCAATGAACACAAAATTAGTAGAATCTTTAGCACAGGTCATCGAATCACTCGCTCCAGACGAGTATTTCCTGTTGCAAGAGAAACTAAAATCTCGTGCTATTCAGAAAACGATTGAAGTATGTGGCGGTCATGCAAGGATACGCAACACAAGAATTCCTGTTTGGACAATTATTTCATTGAAAAAACAAGGAGCCAACATTCCAGAAATTTTACAGAACTTTCCTTCACTGACAGGAAAAGATTTAAGCAACGTAGCTACATATTACAGCGATCATCAAGCTGAAATTGATCGAGCGATCGCCTCTCATCAGTACGAACAAGAGGAAGCGATCGATGGCTAGATTCTATTCCAACGAAAATTTTGCGATTAGTATTGTTAAAATGTTACGTCATTGGGAACATGATGTACTAACATCCCATGAAGCAGGACAAGCAAATCAAGGTATTCCTGATCGTGATGTCCTCACATTCGCAGCCAATCAAAACCGTATTGTGATTACATTTAATCGCGATGATTTTATCGATTTACATCGTAGTGGCATCAATCATAGCGGTATCATTATTGGTAAGGATGATCGAGACTACGAGGGGCAAGCAAAATTTATCCATGATTTCTTAGAAAATCAATCAAAACTAGACAATCGCTTAATTCGTATTCAAAAACAAAATCAACCTAAGCTCAGTCAGCCAGTATTTATCATTCGAGAATATAACAGTGGTTAATTGGCAAAACTATCTCCCAAACTTTTCCAGAACTACAGCTAACCCCACAAACAATTTTTTCTATCTAAACTTATGTCAGAACTACATCTTAGCTTTCACGCTACATTTGCCCTTAAAAAAGAAGACGTTTTAAGAATAATCAAAGCGGCGGAAGAAGAAAAAGGACTTGATGATTCAAGAGATAATTTGGTTATTAGAACAGGTATGGGTGCGCCTAAAGTTGGAGCATTAAAAACTTGGGCTACTCGTTCGGGCTTAGTTGATGATGTAAAACTTACACCACAAGGCGCGATCGCCCGCAAACATGACCCTTATCTCCAATCCCCCATCACCGATTGGCTCATGCACTTCTATCTCAGTTTCAGCGACAAAGGACTAGCCACCCCACCCCCAGATCCCGCCGATTGGGGTGGCTGGACATGGTTTGTTTATAGCTTCTTGCCACAACGCAAAAACTTTACTCGTCAAGAACTTGAAAGCTATGCTGGCTCAGTATTTACCAAAGCAGCTAAAAACATTGCCAAAGACCTCAATATTTTGCTGCGTGCTTACACAGAACCTCATGCCCTGTTTGGTTGCGGCTTTGTCAAAGCCACTGAAAAAGACAAATTTGCGATCGGTCAAGCCAATCAGCCCAATGACTATTTAGTTGCTTACTTGCTATCTCAACTCTGGGAACGCGACTTCGGCGACACCAACTCTGTCCAAACCCGTGAAATCTTGCAGCAAAAACTAGGACTAACAGAAATTTTTGGCATTAATGCTGATTCACTTCAGACGATTTTAGATCGTCTAGAAGCCAAAGCCATCATCGAGCAGAATCAAGCCGTTTCTCCTGCCGAAACAGTCCGCCGTTGGCATAACCCTCTGGATCTCTTGGAGAAAGCCTATGCAGACTAAAGACTTTAAGCTCCGAGAAGCCATACCTTCAGACAAACCTCACTTATTGCTATGGGATAAGTTTGATCAGCATCAATTGCGATCGCTAGCCTATTTTGACGATGCTGAGGTAGTTAGCTATCGCCAAGATTTACTAAAGCGTATATCTCCAAGCAGCAGTTTTCTCGCCTTGCACGAAAATATAGATCCAGAATTAAATGCCATTAGACAAATTTGTAACACAAGTCCTAAAAAAGTTGTCATCTTACGAGACCTAGACTGCCTAATTACTTACCTCTATGTCCAACCAGAAAGCCGCATTACTCTTTTCTGGCAAACTTTATTCCGTATGCGAAATCTAGAACATATTCTTTGGATTCTTTTACCCAAGAAACTCGCTCCACCGATGTGGACAGAAAACCGTCTACGACTACTCTAAACCTTACACAATCATTATTTAAACTCATCATGCTCCTTAATCAATTAGTCGAAATCAATCAACAAGGTTTTGTCGCTCGTGCTGTTAGCTTTGGACTAATGGATGATGTCGAGAAAAATAAAAAACTATGTCAAGGGTTTGTCTTTAACCACGACAATGATACGAATCGCGTAAAAGAGACAACCGTTGGTATCCTTGATGCAATTCGCTACAGCTTTTATAGCCAAAGCAAACCAAATGTACATCTAATTGTGCAGGAATATGGCAAGGGGAAATCGCACTTTGCCTTAACTGTCGCCAACTTTTTTAAACTCCCTCATGAAAGAGAGGAAGTACAAGGCATCCTAAAACAGCTAAAATACGCGACAAGTGAGAATAATGCCACTCTCGAAGCATTGACGGCATACAAGCAAAGAGGCAGACATCTAGTAATTTGTCTGAGTGCCGAAGATGTTACCGATATGCGAAAACATTTTTTTCAGGTGCTTAATAAAGAACTTGAAGCAAATGGCGTTACTGGCGCGATCGCACAGCAAATTTGCCTCGAACCACTTCAGTTTTTGCAAAAATTAGACAATGCTGAACGAAAAAAAGCAGAAGAATATCTCAGAGACAACCTATCTACAAGCCTATCTGATCTTGAAAAAAGATTAGCTCAAAATGATTTTCAAGCCATTCCGAAAGTCAAGCAAGTTTGTGTTTATATCAAAGGCATTAATCCCGATTTTAGTAGCAATATCCAAGTAAAAGAGATCATTGACGATCTGATTAGTAAGCTTTGTAAAGTTGAAAATGCTCCATTTCAAGGAATTCTAATTTTATTTGATGAGTTATACGAGTATCTGCAAAAATGGACGACCGATCCCGCAGGTGCAGGTGGAAAGTTTTTGCAAAATATCACTAATGCTTGTCAAGAACATAAGGACAAGATTGCCCTAGTCTGTCTTACTCAGCGGAAACCAAGTGGAGTGAGACCAACAAAAAATGGTGAAGACTATAAGCAACTAGTCTCACGCATTGAAATCACATCTAGTACATATAACCCTAAAGCTAGCCTAGAACTAGTTCTTGATGGTTTACTAAACCAAATAAAATCGACATCTGACTGGCAAAACTTCTGGGCTAAATGGGAAAGCGACTTAAAAAGAAAAAGCGAAGCCGTCTTCGGTAAACACGCAATGGACTATTACAAAGCTCTTAACTGGAAGCATGAAGACTTTTATAAGCATTTAGCGATCGGATGTTTCCCCCTGCATCCACTTACTTCTTATTTGCTTTGTAATCTATCTTTTGCACAGGGTAGATCTGTGATCGACTTCATTCAAAAAGAAGTAAAAGATTTTATTAGCAGTGAACCGATTGAAAAAAATGGTCAACTAAATTTCATATACCCTACGGCTTTGGTTGATGCATTTGAGAGCAATTTTACCAACCCTGAAGCAAATATTGAATTTATTGTAGTATTTTCAGACTATAAATCTTGTTTGAATAAACTTGAAAAATCATCAGATGTTGATCCAGATGAAATTGCTGTAATTAAAGCATTATTACTTTTTTACACAAGTGGCAGCAAACTAAAAAAATCTGACAAAGAAAAGCATGAAGAAATTCTTCAAACTTTGACGGGTTTATCTCCAATCCGCATTGCTGAAGCACTCAAAAAGCTCTGTAAAGATAGAGAATTGATCTATCTTAACCTCGGTGACAATACCTACAAATTTTATAGCGGCGGGAAAGGGATTGATGAGCTACGACAACGGGTAAAAGAAGAAGCAAAGCAAAAAAGCATTTCGATCGCTACTGTTGAAGAGCATTGCAACGAAAATCTTGCTATTTATGCCAAAGCAATTACAACTCCTCAACAGTTTATTGATGCAAAGAGACTACGTTCTGAAGATTGGTTTTTTCAAAACAAAGTTTATGCAATCGCTAGTTTTCGATCTCTCTTACTCAAGAAACAGCCATTCAAGACCGATGTTCAATCTGGGCTTGTAGCTTATGTAATTGGAGAGACTAGTGAAGACGTATCACTGCTTGAGAAAGACATTAAAAAGCTAATTGAACAACATCCCTATCGAGATCAGTTTGCTGTAGCGATCGCAGAACGACCAGTCGAAGAATTGGCACAGCTACTTTTAGAACAAAAAGCTGCTAACAAGTTCTCGTCTCAGGAGTTTGGTGCGGCAATCAACCAACTCAAAGAGCAATATGTCAGACAAACTAAGAATGAAACAACAGATATATTTAAATCTTTCTCATACCATTCACACATTATCGAAGATGTTCCACCAAATGATCGCAAGAACATTTCCATAGTCATCAGCGAAATCTTGGAACGTGCATACTCACACATTCCACCAATCGAGGGTAGCGATAAATTGTATTTGAGAAGTACAGTGGCTCCAAGAGCTGTTTCATTTATTGCTAAGCGAATTCTAGAAGATGATCTACGCCCTCAATCATTAGAAACTGGTTATAAAAAAATTGTCGATGATGTATTTGCTAAATCTTGGGGACTACTAAGACTTAGCAATCACCAATACAAAGTTTCAATCCCAACACAGCCAGACGTTAGAAAGGCATGGGATGAACTTTCTAAAATGACAAATTTAGGAGACTTGCCTGAAAAAACTATTCAACTCACTCAAATTTGGGAATTTTTATCTTCACCTCCATATGGCTATAATGCCTACACATTCACTATTCTATTAGTGGGATGGATGGCTTATCATCGTAATGAGATTTTTATCGAAGGTGTTTTTGGCATACCCCTCAAAAAATCAGAGCAACTTAGAGTTCGGATTGAACCATTGAAAAGCTGGGGAAGCACCAATATTTTTGATAAGCCAAAAGACTTCATCAGTGACTGGATTCTCAAAAACAAACCTAAATTAATTCGACGTAAGCCATCTATTGTACCGATAGTGCCAGAAACACTTGACTACGATCTCGCCAAACAATTGTGTGAAGAAATTCCTAATTATATAAATAATTCACCGACTCCAGAGAAACTCCAAAACCTCAAGGAACAATCCCAATGTTTGGAACGAGCTTGCACTAAAATTGAGCAAATTTTTGAGCCTGCTAATAAAGTAGAAACTTTGATGGATACATTATTTATCTCAGAGTGGTCTGATGTAGAAGTATTCATTGACTTACATTCTGAACTACAAAATCCTCTCAACTCTGTCACAGAAAATGGAATCATCGTCAGCTTTACTGATGAGCAACGAAGACGCTATGAAAAAGCAGTACAAGATACATGTGAAAAGATCGGTAATGCAATTGAAATCGAAGGAGAACGGCACAGCAATCTCTCGACTGAAGAAGGTTGTGGAATACATAAAGCCAATCTGACAAGAGCAGTCAACCAACTAAGCCAAGTCGAAATCTTACCATCTCACTTTATTAAATCTCTAGAGATTGCCCTAGCTGCAACTGATAAAGTTCTTAATCAGATTATTAATGAAAAGAAAACAAAAGAATGTGTATCACAAATTCAACGGCTTTATGCAACGTTGAGTGATATTGCAACACAGAAAGACTACATTCGCATTCAAGAAGAAATCGAAAACTTCGCCCTTACTATTCCTAGTGTCAAAGATCAAGAAATTTACAGAGAAATTATTGAAAGCATTAATGAACGGCAAGATACACTCATCCAACAAGTTGCGAATTGGGAAGCTAGTTATATCGTATCTATGCCTCGTGAACAAGCGAACGCTCTTAAAGAAAAAATCAACCGCCAACGCGATCGTTATACGAATGAAAACAGTAAAAACCGTTTAAAAGAACTTTTACAACTTCTAGACAACATTATTTTAGAGCGTCAGAGTGAAGAAAGTGAAGAAAAAGCATTGCAAAACTTACTTTCTAATGCGAGAGGCAAGCTAAATGATATTAAAACCATCAAGAATCCGATTGAATCAATGCAAGCCTATTTGCAACTTTGCGAGATCAGTTTAGCTAGAACTACTAATGCCACGAAACTAGAAGAGTTACAAGATATTAAAGCTGAAGGATTTACAGAACTGACTCAAAAACTGTCTCAAGTTGTAGATCACTGCAAACGCAACCTAGAACAGCCAAAAGATTATCAGCTAAAGAATGCTGCTCTTATAAAACTTCAATCTCTTGCAGCAAATTCAGACCAACTTCTATCCATCAGAGCAGAATTAGCCAATGCAAGTGAAGAATTAGAGATCCAAAATACAATGTTGCAGAGTCGGCTCGAAGATGAACAGACTATGCAGGGAATTCGTCAACATTCTCCAGTGAGAGCGGATACATATCGTAAGTGTGAAGATGCGATCGGCGAGATTGAAAGTGCGAAGCAAAGACTAAATCATTCTGATAAATTCTCAGAGGAAATCGATAAGCAAGTTCAAGCATTTAAAGACAAAGTGACTAAGTATGAGAACATCTTGCAAAGTTTACAGGATCAATTACTATTAGTGGAAAATCTTAAACAGTTAACTAATCTCCGAGATCAGTATAACCAAGTAATTTATATTTTCCAAGATTCAAGCAAATTTCCAGTCTATCAGCCACTACGCGAACAAATTCACATTCTAGAAACAGATATTGATGTAATCTCTCAATTGGAAAAATTCTGCGAACAATCAAGTTCTCTATTAGCCTGTGATGATGCGATCGCCCAAATCGATCATGCTAGCCCTCATTTACTCGCATCTGCAAGGTTTTCAGTAAAACTGCAACACCTAAAAGAAACACTCCTGTTAAGAAAGCAAAGTTACCTAGCTAAACTTACCGAGTTTCAAGACGGACTCAGCAATGCACCTACATCAAAAGAGGCTAGACAAGTTCGTAAGCTAGTTGGAGAAGCATCAAGCTTTTACCAAAATTCTGAAGAAGCACCAAGATATGAATCTATTTGTAATGAAGCCGAGCTACTAGTCAGACTCTTACAAATTTTTGAAGATCAGAAAACTGATGCACCAGAAGATTGTGCCGCAGAGATTAATAAACTATCAAAATGGCAAGAAAGAAATCCAGAAACTACTTCAATGCTACAATCTCGCTTTGACGTAAAACTTCAAGAGTTAACGACCAAGCAACAAGAGCTACAAGCAAGTCAACGTAAATCAGCCAAATCTTGGTTTGAGATTACCCAACAAAAACGAACTAAGATCGAGCAAATTGAAGATCAATCAGAAAAGATCTTAGAGTCAAATAAACTACTAAAGCGGATTAGTAAAGAGCGTTCGCAATATGAACAACTTCTAGAACCAGAACAAAAGCAGTTTCTAGAAGAAACAACTAATTTCTGTAATGAAATTAAAAATCTAGATCGCGAAGAAAAAATTCTTGATCTATTTCAAGAACTGCCAAAAACTAAACGAGAAAGTGTACTTAAACGATTAGCTGAACTTCTCGAACATTCTGGTGAGGAATCTTAATGATAGAACCTATCAACCTTAATCAACCAATAGTTTTAGACTCATCGGGACTCTATCCAGTTGAGTCTGGATATATGGCTATTACCACTGAAGTAGAGTGGTTACAGTCTTTTGGTGTGAGTAACTCACCATACTGGATTATTGGCGATCGCCTCTGTGAATGGACGCTTAAATGGTTAGAAGTCTGGGACAAAACCGATCTAGTAAAAACTAAACAATCACCACGTCGCGCCCTAGAATCAATTTTCGATCCATTTCCATTACCTGACGATTGGACAGACCAACAACTAATAACCCTTGAACTCAAGCTCTCCCAATTCCCCAAAGACAATCCAATTGCATTTTTGCTAGCCGACCTTAGTGATAGCAATCCTCAAATCTGGCACGAATCAGCATCTTCACAAAATCTTGCGGCATGGTTAAATACCCAAATTCCCAGCGAATATCAACCTCTAGAAAAACTGTGGCAACATCGCCAAGCAGAGCAGGATAATATTCTGGGTCATTATTACCAGATCGATGACAAACAAACACTTTTAAAACAGTGGCTTGGTATTGCTAAGCCAAATATTCAAGATCTAGGAGATTACCCTCTCGCAATTCCCGATGCGATCGCCTCTGAATTTGACCAATACTGGACACAAATAATCCTTCAGAGCGATGGCAATATTTTAGAGTCAATATCAACTCATCAAGTTGGGCTAGAGCGTATATCGAGCGTTGCCTATAGTCTATTACGCGATCGCCCTAACCTCATTTCAAAATCTAAAATAGCGAAACTTAACCTCAACTCACAACAGTACAGCGAATTAATTGCCAAGCTCCAACCCACCAAGCCTACCTCTCTTCCCATTAGCGCTGACTATAAAACCGCTTTTGATTGGGTCACTAACGACTATTTACCTTTCCGCAAGTGGGAAACAGTTACCCAAAAACTACCAATTGATCAGCGTCAAAGCGATAGTTTAGCCAGTAGCTTTGAAGAATGGATCTACAAACACTATTCATCGCTCAGAGTTACACCAGTCGCTGAGTCACAACTAAACTACAATGTTGCCGCGATCGTTCAGAGTCTAGTAAGTGAGCAGACTTCCGTACTTTGGGTTGTCATCGATGGTCTAGGCTGGATAGATCATCAGGAGTTATTGCAATATCTCACTGAAGGCAAACAACTAGCGATCGAAACAGCACTTTCACCCCGTTTCAGCATTTTGCCAACGAAAACAGAATATGCAAAATGGAGTCTCTACGCTCAACTTACCTGTGATGATACAAGTTGGAACGTTAGTGCTGACCTCAATAAAGTCTTTAAAAAAGTTGGTGTAGGCGAAAGATATACCGACAGTAAAAGAGAAACCCAACTTTATCCCGCACTTACCCAAAACAAATATCAACTTTATTGCTGGGACACTGAAAAGCTGGATGAGTTATATCACTCTGGACGAGATTGGGGCAGCCTTTATGACGTAGAGCGCCCCAACACTCTTAGAAATCTGGCTGAACACATTAAATATTGCGTCAAACAACATCCAAATCCTCAGTCTCTTAAAGTTGTAATAGCCAGCGATCATGGGCAAATGATGGGGGAAGTAGCTCAAATCAAAGACTATCCCGAAAACCTAGAAGCAAAAGGACGCATGGCGATCAGTAAAACCAATGACCCTCGATTTATAGTTCTAGACAAAGAGCGTTTTGGGTTGCCCCATGATATTAGTATTGTCAAAGGAGCATTTTGTTTAGGCTCATTTAATAAAAACACGGCTGGCGAATCTCTCGGAACCCATGGAGGACTTTTTCCAGAGGAGGTCGTTGTTGGTGTATCAGTATTAAGTACTGTTGTTACCAGATCGTCAGTATTTATATCCTGTGATGGCAGTGGTAAAGCTAATCAATCGGGAGAAATTACGATCACAATTGATAATTCCCTCAACTCAGTACCATTAACCTCATTATGTCTCTATATCAATGAAATCCCGATCTTACAAAAAGGCTACTTCAATCTCGAAGCCGTTCCTGCCTATACAAAAGCATCTTATCCGATCGCGATCGCCAACTATCCCGAACTACCTCCAGACGCTCTGAATTCCTCTATACCTTTAACAGGTCAACTCCATTTTTATTTTGCTGATACTGACAGAGGACAGGCAACACTTGACAGCAAATCTGCAATTATAATTCAGCAAATATTTAGTCGTGGCTTCAAGTCAGATATTTTCAGTAATTGGTAAAAACCTATGACATACGACAGTGAATTAGTTAGCGAAGTTTTTGGCAACCTAAGTGTTGATAAAAGTCGATTACCTGCCAATGTAAGTGCGATCGCGCCCAAATTTGTTACAGAATGGTTAGTTGATAAACTAGTCCCTGGAAGAGGTAAGTTAACCCTAGCTGAACAAGAAAAAGTTAACGAATTTGTCCAGAAAGCTTTTCCGCGTAAAGATGATGCCAATTTAATTAATTTTCATATTCATAAGGGCGAGGTTTATAAACTAATTTCCTTAATGCAGGTAAGAGTTAAAGTCGATACTGCGGGAAACAAAATCCACGATCCCGTTGCACGTATTCCATCTCTCAAAATGGAAAAATGCCAAATCTCTAATGATTTAATTGAAAATAACACAATGCTTTTACGGCAAGGTGTCTGGGGTAAAATTAGCCTTGCTAGAGGTGCAGATGATGCGATCGAAGTAATTGACTTCGATCCTTTCCAATGTTCCAGTATAAACTTAGCAGAATATGCTAAGACCCGCTCTCAGTTCAATTCAGAACAATGGCGAGATCTTATGCTTTGCTCAATGGGCTGTAATCCTGAACATCCCAGCTACACGACAACAGCAAAAACATGGATGCTTGCTCGTCTTTTACCCCTTGTTGAGCAGAACTATCACATGATGGAACTTGCCCCCAAAGGGACTGGCAAAAGCTACATATATGAAAATATTAATAGTAAAGTTTCTTTAATTAGCGGCGGTAAAGTTACTCCAGCACAGCTTTTTATTAACGGATCAACTAAAGAAGTTGGACTCTTAGGAAGACATGATGTCGTGATCCTTGACGAAGCCCAAAGCCTAGTATTTACCAACCCAGAAGAAGTTATTGGCTCATTAAAAACCTATTTAGCAAGTAATAAATATAATCGCTCAGGTTTTGCAGATATTAGTAGTGATTGTTCTCTCGTACTGCTTGCTAATATTGAACTAGACTCAAACTTGCGTCCCCGCAATGAGCATAATCTACTTGTCGATTTACCTCCTTTCTTATCTGAAACAGCTTTTCTAGATAGATTTGCAGGAATTTCTCCTGGCTGGGAAATACCAAAATTTCGGGGTGATATGGTTGCTTCCCAAGTAGGATTAAAAATGGACTTTTTCGGGGAAGTATTATTGGCTATGAGGCAAGACAATCGTTATATGAGTTATGTTCAACAGCACATCAAATTTGATGAAGGTATAACGATTCGCGATCAAAATGCCATTTATAAATCCGCATCGGGATTCTTGAAAATTCTTTATCCCCATCTAGAACTAACATTATCCGACTTTGAGAGTGACTGCTTAAAACCAGCATTACAGATGCGCCAAGCTATCCGCACAATCATGTATAACCTTGACGATGAATTCAGACAATCTGGCAAAGAAATTATCGCGGAGGTAAAGTAATAAAATCTAGAGTCAGCTATCAATCTATCAAATCAAAAAACTAAGGTTGGAAAATGAAATTTTATTCGGAATTAGAATGGAAATTTATACAAGCATTGGCGAGAAGAGATTTTCTGGCAGTTCAAGAAGTGTTAGAGGAAGATGAATTCAATCTAGAAAAAGAAATTCACCTTCTAGATGAAGTTAGTCTCTCTGATGAGGAATATGAAGTCGATATCGAATCCATAGATACTGAGATATTTGATTTTCTCAATAACTTTGGATGCCGCAACTATACGCCTCTGACTTTAGCCTGCTATATGGATAGCCTAGAACTTGTTAAAATTTTAGTAAGAAAGGGTTCTGATGTTAATGCAGTGGGACAGCCCGACAACTCTCGTTCCGCTCTGGATATATCTATCTTAAATGGAAATACTGAATTAGCCATTTATTTGCTCAACTGTGGAGCAGATCCAAATTTTATATCTGCTGACGGATGCTGTGATTCATGGAATTCGATACAAACAACTATTTGGCAAAAAAACGAAGAAGTTTTAAATGCAATTGTCGCAAATGATTGCGAACTAGCCCCCTACCTTGATGATCTAGCACTATATGGATTCAATCGTCATATTCGTGCTGTCCTGATGAACTGGCAAACGAGGATTAATATCGCGTTACATTCAGCAAAGGAAGCAAATAATATTGAAGCAATCAACTTACTATTAGAGGCTGGCGCAGATCCTAAATCTGATTGGAACTATGGTATCCAATATGTTAGCTCATCATTTAGGAGCCTAGAATAATTCCCTAAATCATTGTTTTAAATAATTTCCTATAGGAGACAAACCCATGAGCATACTTTTAGAACGCGAAGCACCGCCATTTCAACAAGACGAAACAGGAGCAATCCGCATCGGTAAAACTAGAGTACTTCTAGAAATAGTAATCCGAGCATTCCTAGATGGAGCCTCACCCGAAACCATTGTGCAGCAATACTCCACCCTGTCTCTATCCGACACTTACAGCGCGATCGCCTATTACCTTCGCCACCAAGAAGCCATAGAAGCCTATCTTCAACAAAGAGAACAAATCGCCGCCCAAGTCCAGCAACGTTTCCAAGAACTGCAACCTGATATGAGCTTAGTGCGATCGCGCCTATTAGCTAGACGCAATAACCAAGAGGCTCAATTGTAATGCGGTTATTAAGTGACGAAAATTTTAACGGTAATATTGTGCGCGGATTATTTTTGCGCCAACCAAGCCTAGATTTGCTCAGAGTACAGGATGTCAATTTACTGCACGTTGACGATCCAGAGATCCTAGAATGGGCAGCAAACAACAATAGGATTCTACTAACTCACGATCGCGCCACAATGCCAGACTTTGCCTATGAAAGACTTTTCAAAAATCAGAAAATGACTGGGATGTTTGTAGTCAGCGATCGAATGTCCGTTAGGCAAGCAATTGATGAATTGTTACTAATCATTGAAGTTACCGAACAATCAGAATGGAATACAAAAGTTTTGTATCTTCCGCTAGATTAGGACGGCTCAGATTTTGACAACATCCAGCGCGATCGCCTCTTCCAGACCTTGACTCAACAAATTTCAAAATATATGCAAAGCGATCGCCCCATTTATCTTGACTACCACGCCACCACACCCGTTGATCCGCGTGTGGCTTCAGTTGTCATGCAATATATGCTGACAGAATTTGGCAATGCCAGCAGTATTGACCATACTTATGGAGACAAAGCTGATCGCGCTGTCAAACAAGCCGCCAAACAAGTCGCCGATTTAGTCGGAGCCGTACCTAGAGAAGTAATTTTTACATCTGGTGCGACCGAAAGCATTAATCTGGTTCTACAAGGATTACCTCAAAAATCACCTAGCTCCCATAAACTCAAAATTGCGGTATTACCCATAGAACATAAAGCTGTTCTTGATACATGTAATGCCCTAACTAAAAAGGGAATTGCTGAGATGATCTTTTTAAAAGTCGATCGCCAAGGCAAGCTAGACCTTGAACATTTAGAAACAACTTGCTCTCAAGGAATTGATTTAATTTGTGTGATGGCAGCCAATAACGAGATCGGCACTATTTATCCTGTGCAAGAAATCGGGGCGATCGCGCAACAATATGACATCCCCTTTCTTTGCGATGCCACCCAAGCGGTTGGCAAAATCCCCATTAACTTTCGAGACTGGGGCATTACCTACCTGACGCTATCAGGACATAAAATTTATGCCTCTAAAGGCATCGGAGCCTTAATTTTGCGTAAAGGCTATCATCTCCAACCATTAATTTATGGAGGTGGACAGCAAAAAGGGATCAGAGCAGGGACGCTCAATGTTGCTGGAATTGCTGGTCTGGGTGAAGCTTGCCGCTTGCGCCAACTAGAAATGTTAGAAGATGAACAAGTAATTGCAGCTAAACGCGATCGCCTGCAATCTTTGTTACTAGGGAGTATTCCTGAATTAATGATCAATGGCGATCTTATCAACCGACTTGCGGGAAATCTGCATATTTCTGTCCCAAATATTCCCAATAAAGCGATCATTTCCAGAATTCGCGATCAACTGGCGATCGCGACAGGCTCGGCTTGCTCATCAGGAGTTGAGGCTGCTTCTCATGTTTTGCAAGCCATTAACCTACCCACAAACCTCATTGAAGGAGCCTTACGAATTAGCATTGGCAAATTCACAACCGATGCAGAAATTGATCGTGCGGCAAATATCTTGATTGCAGCAGTGCATAAAACTCAACAAATTATTTTGGGTTAAGCTGCTCACAGACAGGAAAAGTAAAAATTCAAGATTCTTGAAAGATTTGATTCAAGATTCTTGATTATATTTTTCAAGAGTCTTGACTATTGATTAAAGATTCTATATTATTGCTTTTGAACTTTCATCAAGATCAATAATGGCTATCAAGCTATCTGTCTTCAATATGAAAGGTGGAGTAGGCAAATCTACAACTGCCTATAACCTAGCCGTAGGACTAGTTAAATTTCACCAAAAACGAGTTTTGATTATAGACATTGACTCGCAGGGAAATGCTGGAGCAGCATTAGGCATTGAAATATGGCACCTGCAAAAACAGTTAAAAGATGTTCTTCAGCGTCACGCTAAGTTGTCAGAAATTATTGTTAAAACTAATTCGGGTGTCGATGTAGCTCCATCCAATATTCTCCTTGCCGAAGAAGAGATCCCAATTTCGGGACTGCCAGGTAGAGAGTTGTTACTGAGGAAAGCGATCGCGTCAGTCGAAGCGCAATATGACTTTATCTTGATTGACTGTCCGCCAAACATTGGCGTATTTACAATCAATGCACTCATGGCTGCCGAAGGTGTAATTATTCCCGTAGACATGAGCTACCTGGGTTTACTTGGCATCAAGGGAATCGAACGCGCTCTTTCATTAATACGAGACTCTCTAGAACATCCAATACAGATTGCTGGCGCTCTTGCGACTCGGTTCGATGGACGCAACAACTTGAGCAAAGAAGTTCAGCAATCCTTACATAATCATTTTGGCGATCGCATGTTTAAAGCTGTGATTCCTGAAACGGTGAAATTGCGTGAGGCTCCAAGTCATGGGTTATCTATTTTTGAATACGATGCCAACGGGACAGGAGCAAAAGCATATAGGGAATTAGTTGATGAGGTAATGAAATGGCAGTAAAGAGATCGGCATTAGGCAACAATCCACTAGCGCAAGGTATCTTTAGTAAGACCGAACCTGAAGAAGAATCTTTAATCAAGAATCAAGAATCAATAACCATCAATCAAGAATCATCATTCTTGATTGATGGTGAAAAAGAAAAGATTAATCTCAGGCTATCACTCGAGTTAAATGACTGGCTTGATAATTTGCTAAAACAAGGTAAACGCAAGCATGGGCAGAAGATTGCTAAGGAAGTATGGGTTCAAGCTGCTCTCGAATTATTTCGAGCAATGCCGATCAACTGGGAGGAAATCCAGACTGAAGAAGAACTACGTTCAACCCTCTTGAAACTTGAATCAAGAATCAAGTTTCAAGATAATCAATAGATTCTTTTATAATTGTGTTGCAGGTACTTGGCGATCGCAACACCATTCAATGACATTGATCGCTTGCGACAAACGGCAGGCAAATTTTACTTTTTAGGCAAGCAGATAATTCGCTTCAGCAGATAGCCATTGCGGGGTTTACATAAGAAAAAATCTTGTTTCAAGAATCTTGATTGATGACTCTTGAAACAAGATTTTTTCTTGATTGGGAATTTACTCAAGGAATGACCGCTTAAAGATTAAAAATAATTCATGCTTTTAGTAGGGACTCAATCCGTACTAAAAGCATTTTGAGCAATGATGATCATGGGTTAAAAGCGCTAATTCGAGAAAATTCTATATTCAAGAATATTGAAACTGTAATCTAGAATCTAGATTACAGTTTCAATATTCTTGATAAACTCAATGCCACACTCAGGTAGTAGAGACTGTCAAAAACGCTGTATAAACTGTCGTTAAACCTACCAATTAGACACTAAAAAATTGACAAACTCAAGTCTGATCAAGATTTTAATTAAAGCTTCAATAATCTTGAATCTTTAATCAAGATTATTGAAAAATAGACTAAACAACTAGCCTAATAATTTGTCAAAACATCAGGCACGAAAATGGAGAGAGAAATTACAAAGAGCAAAATAATTCAATCCATTTAGACCTTTAGGATTTACCTGAAAGATATTTATACAAAAGGAGAATAATTTATCTTGATTATTGAAACTTGATTATTGATTCAAGAATAAATAGTAGATTGAGTCAAAAGACTAGACAGTGAGCATTTCACCACTATCAATAGAAAATTTGCAGTAATGATATATTTTCAAGTAAATGCTAAGTAATGAGCATAGCCAGTGTTGAAAACAATCGATTACGCGCGATAAACGAGAGCTTAGCAACGACAAAGTGATGCAAGTATTGCGGAATATAAGAACCAAAGAAATCGATAATTCCCGCTAAAGTTGATTTAATCGGCGCATTATCAGTCAAAAGTCTTTCTGTCGCCCCAGCCCAAAACTCAACGATCGCTTGATCGGTAGAATTGAGCGATCGCTCATTGGATGGGTCAAGATTTTCAGTTAAATTTTGGATCGGATTGCTATAAAGGAATTTTAATAGCGGATCGATCCACTTTAAATTGCGTCTAAACTGACCCCATGTAATCCCTAGCCATTCAGCCGATTGTCTTTGAGACATAGATAATAAATCAATACCTTTGTTTAAAGCATCATGGGCAAGCTGAGTAATCTGAGACTTGAGAATTTCTAATTTACTCATCGCATCAGGCGTAATGTCACTGCCGTCAATTTTGGTATGGGGAATCTCGCCCAAATCAAAATCAGCCAAGAAATAAATCTGGTCACCATCCTGAAACCGATGTCCCGACTTGCGCCCAAAACATTGTTTGACATTCGCTAAGATACGGCGATCGACAAACTCAGCAAAAGCAGGGTCACCTTCATCAGGGTGTAAACCCGTTAATACTACATACTCAGATTTAAGAGCCGCAATATTGGGGCAAGGCGTACCCGTCACCACAAAAGTTTTCGCAGCAGCAAAATCATTAGAGCCACGAGAATCACGAAACCAAATCCCATCCGCATTATCGGCAAACTTTTTAAAGTCAATTACCATCGTCGAAGGATCAATAGTTTTAAGATGAGTAGCGATCGCCGATGCCTTTTTTTGTTGATCCGCACCACGCTGCATGGTCATGCGCCCGATATCCGCCACCTGAAAAATAGTCGGCATCGACAAAATACCTGACTGCTTAACCAGATACACATCCGCCGCCAATTTCATTTTTAAGTCAGAAATGTTAATGGTGGCATCAAGATAAAGATTTGCTGCCGATCGCTGAGCAATGTCTCGCAAACGAGGATCAAAGAGAGAGACAGTCAGCTTGCCCCGATGAATATGCAGATCTCCATGTTGAATTTTGCCAGAGAGAATGTCCAAAAACTCAGGAAGCCATTGCTTTAAAATATTACGGTTGACCATCTGCTCAATTTCCGCAGAACCTAGAGTAGTTTCTTGTTTAAGCAAAGCATTTAGCCGCGATAGTTCCCGTTTGTCCTTGCCTTTAGACTGTTCAAACTCAGAATCAGCAATACCATCAACCGTATCGAGAATTGATAAATCAGGTTGAAGTACATTAGCTAGCAAAGTGCGATCGCCAACCTCAGACATAAGATCAAGAAGCTCGGTCTTAATTTTTTGAAAATTCAAACCATACTTAGACTTATCGGCTAGCAAATCATGTAGCTTATTAAGTAAGTCAATAATTTGATGTTTATTCTCAAGATGAGTGCGCAAGATTTTAACGATCGCTTTATCAATATCATCAGCATCGACAGAAATTTGACGCATCGTGGATAAACTTTCTGATACCTCCTCCCATACCAGCAAAGTTTTCGAGTAATCGTACTGATCGGGATTTGGCAAACTCATGGGATGAGATCGCAAAATATTAGACTTAAAAGCGATCGCCCGCTCATGTCTAAAGCCAAAGCTATCACCCGAACTACCACGACAAGCATTAAGCAAAGGACAAGTCTCACAAATAATCTGGGTATCAGAGATCCCTTTTTTCTTCAGAGCGGCGATCGCCCCCGTGCGAGAACAATTAGCTCTGGTACTAAGATCTTCACCCTGTTGAGCAAGACGGAGTTTGCCTTTTTTGTTAGTTAAGCCATTGTGACGGGCGGGCAATAATTGCCAATCTTGCAAAGTTGTTGTGGAGACATTACGAGAATCATTATATATATAGATAATTTTTTCGATGCCATCACCAAACATCTCAGGACGTAGCGAACCAGCATCATGACTTTTGCCCGTACCAGTTGGCGAAGCATCGAGGACATGTTTATGAGGTTGTAGAGAATTTTGCCAAGATTTTAGCCTTTTCCCTGATGCATATTCATAATCAGGGGCGGTTTCAGGCGATCGCTTGACCGCATTTTTAGGCTTAGATTTAGGAAAAAGCTTATTTGACAACCATTGGAGAGGAGACAGCTTAGTTTTGGGTTGATAATTAGCAATCTGGAAAAACTGCTCAACAGACAACAACTCAATATCTGAGCTATCAGATAACTCATCGATATCATCATCTGTTTTTGCGAACTGACCCCACCACAGCACATCGACTTGATAACCAAGGTCAATCAGAAAATCTAGATTTTTCTCATGGCGACGCATTACTGATGGGTTAGCCACATCACCCGCATCGATCGCATATTCCAGTTTGGCTTGTTCAGGACTTGCATCAATATCTTCCAAATAGGCAAGTAAAGTTTTTTGGCTAGCCACAAACTGACCACCCGCAGCACCAATGGCAGGACAATCACGCAGCTTAGAAGCAAGATAAGGTTTTATCCCTGTACCTTCAACCAAAACAATACTTGCTGAAATACCTTCTAAATTGCCATGAAAAGCAAGTGGTAGCTCACCATTGCGTTGATGTGTGGCGCTGCCAAAGAGCTTATGCCAGCGATATCGCCCTGATGTATTAGAACGTAAACGAACTTGAGAGCCAACAATTTGCCCTTGAGGGTTGGAAATTGGCAAGAGGTAGCCAGCATTAAGTGACTTTGCGCCTAAATTAATAATTTCTGACTCAGTTAAACCACGCCCCAGTAAATCCGCCTTGTCTAGATCATTTAAAACTAGCTTCTGCAAATAATTTTGATACAGGCGATCGCGCTGCGTAGCATCAGGCAATTTGGCTAACTGCTCGCGCTTAGCTTTTTGCTGAGCAACGATCAGTCGTTGATTAGTTTCTTGCCTTTGCTGTTTCTCTGATTCCGATTCTGGACGTTCTTTGACATACTTACCAGCGTAATAACCGCCATCAGTTTCGCCAAGATAGTGCCAACCTGCTAGACCCATATCAGTGGGATGGGTCTAGCAGGATCAGATCATCACCAACAATTCGACATTTGCCTTTGATGTCATCGCAGATGGGGCAGGGGTTATTTAATTTAGTTGGTGAAAACTTACTGGAAGAATACTGTTTATTTGAAGAGGTCATTATTTGTGACCTCTCATGAGCTTGCTAGAGGAGATTTTTAGATAGATCTCATTTAATAAGTCTCGCAAATTTAATAACATCTAAGTTGTCCTGATTGTAAGGGTTGTAGCGTTTTCAATCAGGAAACGGATAGACTTTTTAGACTTGTTCGATCGTTGTTTTTGACAAATTTAAAAAATTTGCAACAAAAACTTTTGCTAAACTCGTATCTTTAGTTTAAGATATAAGAGAGCATCGAACAAAATCTTGCCTGTCAAAGCAGCTCTGCCCGTTTCCGAAAAATTTAATTTGTACCTTCGGATTTTCAAAAAGCTAGTGGTTGGTCTCACTGGCTTTTTGGTTTGAAGGGGAAAACTAACTAAGTAATCTCCTGTTGATAAAAAACTGCAACTCAATCATACATCGATCGCACTAGATCCAATATGTAGATTCTCAAAATTTGCTTGAAGTTATGGTCAATTTTGCTTTAGGGTCGCCATACTGTCATCTGTGACACTATTTTGCAACAATGCGTGATGTCAGCATTCATATTATTTCGGGATTTTCCCACTTTGCTGACTACAACGACTGGATAATGTCTGAGAAAGTGCAGTAGTAGTGTCTTCACTACCGCCAGAGAAGGTGAAGAAAATCGGGGCGCTCGGAGTGTGCTGAATGCGGCGGCTTGGACGTATGTAGCGACGGCAATTTATGCAGCATTGCAACTGGTGCAATTGTTATTGATGAGAGGCGATCGCTAAATTGTAATTGCTTCCCAAAAAATAAGAGGCGGCGCATTGCGCCGCTTTTTACTTTTGTAGTAATGATTTTGCTAACTCAGAAAAACCAGCAAACTCAGAAGCTTGAGTAACGTACTTGGGTAAATGCAGCATTTTGTCTTGATAATGGCGAACATTTGCCACACCGACTGAGAGGGGAAATTTTGTATCATCAAACATCGCTTCATCATTGGGACTATCGCCAACGGTTAGCACTTGCTGCGAATTGAGTTCAGGGAAATGGTTGCTTAGAACCGACAGCAAGCCAGTAGCCTTATCTTGGTAGTAGACCGTCAAGCCTAAATCAACTGGTACAGTTTATGAGTTTAACGAGAGTATATCGGGCTGACAAACCTTATATTTTGCCTGTTAAACGACGGTTGACGCTCTACTAGAGACCTAATTCTTTCCTCAAATACTTCTGAATCATAGGTTGAACCTCACTAATCACTTCATTAATTAGATTTATATGAGATGGATTATATCTATCAAATGAATAGAACTTTTTGCCTGAAGTGCTTTCTAGTGGGGCAATCTTCACAATTTTTTCTAGATTATATACTGTTGTATATTCATCGACTAAACCATGTGCAACTAAGTTTCTAGTACAGATAAACTTATCTTTGAAAGTAAGTTCTTTATCCTGAAAATTTTTCTTACCAACCTTTTCCTTGCCAATTATTCCAATCCTCGCCTCATTAAATTGTGAATCTAAATGTTTATCTGATGTCTCTTTAATATATTCATAAAGAGAAGACACAGTAAGAAGATGTAAAACTGGATCGCTACTTAAATTTTCAAGACTTAAAAATCTCTCAATATATTCATCAATATTAGGGTTGGAAACTGTTAAGACTTCACAAACTTTTGTTAAAATTGCAGGACAGTAAGATGGACTAAACGTAAATGACATATCCATTGATATATCCACTGTTACGAAAAGCTCTTTGCTGCCAGTTTCATAATCTAATATCTCAATATTAGGGGCTCAATCGCCTAGACTATGCTAACGTAACATAAAGCACAAAACAACAAATATGCAGCCACTCTTAAGCAAAATACTAAATCTGCCAGGAATCGAAGTAGAAAACTACGCAAACGTAGAAGATC
>Ga0316612_1000115_pt1 | contig 30475 bp, 28 predicted proteins | sample MIS2016226_MG_FD_207676 | JGI IMG/M metagenome (GOLD analysis project Ga0316612, IMG submission 207676) | Microbial mat bacterial communities from Middle Island sinkhole, Lake Huron, Michigan, United States - MIS.2016.226 | ecosystem: Environmental > Aquatic > Freshwater > Lake > Sediment... | reverse complement strand
TTTTTTTATCTAACAAAATCCTTTTCAAAAACCGTTTTAATCGCTCTTGCGTGGCGATTTTTGGATCTTGTATAACTTCCTGAAGCCGATGCCGAGGAAACTCTAAGGGAAGCCAACCTCCATTTTACTAAGTCAAAATTCATTAGCATATATCCGTAAGCTCCCATATTTTTTGGCTCTTCTTGCGCCCAAACATAATCATCGGCATTGGGATATTTGGCAATAATTGCTTTTAATTGATCTGCTGGAAATGGAAATAATTGTTCGATTCTCACAACTGCAACATCTTTTCTTCCTCGGATTTCTCTTTCGGCAGTAATATCATAATAGAATTTTCCTGTACAGAAAACAAGCGTTTTAACCTCAGCTTTATTAACTGTTTCGTCATCAATGGTTTCTTGGAAACTGCCATTTTCTAATTCTTCGATACTGGAAACAACTCTTGGATCACGAAGTAAACTTTTTGGTGTAAAAACAATCAGTGGTTTTCGGAATTTAGCTTTCATTTGTCTTCTCAACAAGTGAAAGAAGTTGGCCGGAGTTGTACAATCGGCAACATACATATTTTGCCTAGCACAAAGTTGTAAAAAACGTTCCATTCGTCCTGAAGAATGCTCTGCTCCTTGACCTTCATAACCGTGAGGCAACAACAAAACTATGCCATTTTGGTTGTTCCATTTGTCTTCGCCACACGAAATATATTGGTCAATCATAATTTGAGCACCGTTCGAGAAATCGCCAAATTGTGCTTCCCAAATCGTCAGTGCGTTTGGATTGGTTAGCGCATAACCATAATCAAATCCTAAAACGCCATATTCTGATAAAGGAGAATTGAAGGCGTTGAATTTTCCTTTTTTGCCTTCCAAACTATTGATTAATACTACTTCTTCTTCGGAATCTTCGACTTTTACAACAGCGTGCCTGTGCGAAAATGTTCCTCGTTCTACATCTTGTCCTGAGATACGAACGTCAAAACCTTCTCTTAATAAGGAACCATAAGCCAAGTGTTCGGCCATTGCCCAATCTAGTTTATTGGTTTCAAAAAACATGGTTTTTCGGTCGTTGATTAATTTTTGAACTTTACTAATGAATTTTTTATCATTTGGCAAATTACATATAGCATTGGCTACAGCTGTAAGTCCTTCTTTTGGATAAGTTGTATCAACTTTGGTGAGCATTTGCGAGATTCCCGCTTTTTCAAAACCTTTCCATTCATTTTGAAGAAAAGGTGTAATTATTGTTAACTCACGTTTTCTGGATTCTTCTAAACTAACTTCCAAACCATCTTTATATTCAGTCTCTAATTCTTTCACATAAGAATCATCAATAACACTTTCTGCTAACAATTTTTCGGCATAAATATCTCTTGGGTTTTTGTGTTTGGCAATAATTTTATAAAGAATGGGTTGTGTAAATCGGGGTTCATCGCCTTCATTATGACCGTATTTTCTGTATCCCAATAAATCTATAAAAACATCTCGACCAAAGTGCATTCTAAAATCCAAAGCAAATGACATAGCGTGAACAACTGCTTCAACATCATCGGCATTGACGTGCAAAACTGGAGAAAGGGTTACTTTGGCAACATCGGTACAGTAAGTCGAAGAACGGGCATCCAGATAATTGGTGGTAAATCCCACTTGATTGTTGATGACCACATGAATGGTTCCGCCTGTTTTGTAACCATCCAATTGCGACATTTGAATGATTTCATATAAAATTCCTTGTCCTGCAATGGCGGCATCTCCGTGAACAGCAATAGGCAAAACTTTTGAAAAATCGTTAGGAAAATATTTGTCTTGTTGGGCTCTAGTGATTCCTTCGATAACAGCTCCAACAGTTTCTAAATGCGAAGGGTTTGGTGCTAAATTGATGTTTATTGTTTTTCCTGAACTGGTTCTTTTCTCTGCACTTAAACCTAAATGATATTTTACATCGCCATCAAAATATTCTTGATCGTTATAATCTTTTCCGTCAAATTCGCTAAAAATATCTTGGGTAGATTTTCCAAAAATATTTGCCAAAACATTCAAACGACCACGGTGGGCCATTCCCATCACAAAATGTTGAACTCCCTTTTCAGCTGCTTGTTCAATCAAGGCATCAATGGCTGGAATGATGGATTCCCCTCCTTCGAGCGAAAATCGTTTTTGTCCCACATACTTGGTGTGCAAGAAATTTTCAAAGGCAACAGCTTGGTTTAGTTTGTGCAGAATTGCTTTTTTCTTTTCAATAGAAAAATCTGGTTGATTGTCATTGTGACCAATTTTACTCTGAATCCATTTGATATCATCAGGATTTCGGATGTACATATATTCAACTCCTATAGATTGACAGTAAATTTTGTCCAAATGACCTAATATTTCAGCCAAACTACAAGGCTCAATTTTGATGATTCTGGCAGCATCAAAAACTGTTGGTAAATCGGCTTTGGAGAGTCCAAAATTTTCCAAATCTAATGTTGGCGAATAGGTTCTTCGTTTGTGAACTGGATTTGTTCTGGTAAATAAATGCCCCCGACTTCTGTAAGCATCAATCAACTTGATTACATTAAATTCTTTCAGCAGTTTTTCTGTTCCTGAATTATTTTCAGGCGTAGCGTTCGCTTTTATTTCTAGCTGCGTAGCAGAATTTTCAACATTATAAGTTGTCATTCCAAAGTCGAAACCTTGAAAAAAGCCTCTCCAACTTGGCTCTACGCTATCTGGATTTTCTAAATATTGATCGTATAATTGGGCAAAAAATTCGGCATGAGCCGCGTTTAAGAATGAAAACCTGTCCATAATTTTATAAAATATGCATTTTTGTTAAAATAGTTTGGCAAAAGTACAATAAATCAAGTATATTTAAATTGATTTTTATGTACTTTTACTTTAATTTTTGTTAAATAAAACACAAACTTATCATGAAAATTAATCCATTTTTAATCCATTTAAAATCTATTGCGATTTTGATAATCCTATTCTCAAGTTCTTTTTTGTTTGCACAACAACAGACCAATAATTTTAAAAAACAAAATGAATTTTGGGATAAAGTTCAATTTGGGGGAGGAGTAGGTCTTGGCATTGGTTCTGGATACACCGATATTTCGCTTTCGCCAAGTGCTATTTACAATTTCAACAACTATGTTGCCTTAGGACTTGGGGTTCAATATGCTTATGCAAAACAGAAAAACGATTTTGCTTCCCATTTGTATGGTGGCAGTATTATTGGATTATTTAGTCCGTTTGAAGAAGTTCAACTATCGGCTGAATTAGAACAGTTGCGTGTCAATGTGGACTTTGGTCCGTATAGTAGTTCTGAAAATTATTGGAATACTGGATTATTTTTAGGGGCGGGTTTTAGAAACGGCAATGTAACAGTTGGAGCTCGCTATAATGTATTGCACAACAAAAATAAAAGTGCTTATAGCGAGGCTTTTATGCCTTTTGTTAGGGTGTTTTTTTAATCATAAACCTAACAAATTAATAACATCAAACAGTTAATTATCTCACTTATTTGTCTTTTTTTTGGAAAAAATCTATCACAATGAAAAATCTTTGTTTTACTGTAATTATTTTGTTTTCTATTTCAATTTTTGCTCAGAATAATTTAAAATCGGGACCAATGGTAGGTTACACCGAAATGAAGGAAGCTGTGATTTGGGTGCAAACCGAAAAAGAAGCTTCCGTTTTTATTGAATATTATAGTACCGATAAAAAGACAACTGTTTTGAGAAGCGAATCCTATCAAACCAAGAAAGACAATGCTTTTACTTGCCATGTTTTGTTGAATCAATTACAGCCTGGCAAAAAATATTTTTACTCCGTTTTTATTGATAAGAAAAAAATTAATTTATCTTATGAAACTTCTTTCACATCCAAAAAATTATGGCTATGGCGTGAAAACGCACCCGATTTTTCTTTTGCTTTAGGAAGTTGTACTTATATAAACGAGGAAGCATTAGACCGACCTGGCAAAGGATACGGCTCTAATTATTCGATTTTTGAGGCCATTAATGCCAAAAATCCTGATATTATGCTTTGGATGGGCGATAATATTTATTTGAGAGAAGCCGATTGGGATACCAAAACAGGCATTTATCACCGTTATTCAAATTCCCGTTCGATCAAAGAGTTACAACCTTTGTTGGCCAAAACACAAAATTATGCCATTTGGGATGATCACGATTTTGGACCCAATGACGGCGACCGAAGTTTTTACAACAAATACTTGACGCAACAAGCATTCAAAGATTTCTGGGCCAATAAAAGTTATGGCTTAGATAAAAATCAAAATGAAGGTACTTGTTCCACCTTTAGTTGGTCTGATGCCGATTTTTTTCTTCTGGACAATCGGTTTTTTAAGTCGCCAAATGATAGAAAAACAGGAGAAAAAACCATTTTAGGCAAACAACAATTAGAATGGTTGATTGATGCTCTAACCACTTCAAAAGCAGCTTTCAAAATAATTGCCATCGGCGGACAAGTTTTGAACTCTTCCGCACGATTTGAAAATTATGAATGTTATAAAGAAGAAAAAAATTACTTACTAGAACAAATAAAAAGCAATGGAATTAAAGGCGTAATTTTCCTTAGTGGAGACCGACATTTTACCGAACTATCCAAAATATCCATTTCCGAAACACAGCAAATATATGATTGGACGGTTTCGCCTCTTACGTCAAGTATTGCTACAACCTACAAAGAAGACACGAATATAAATAGAGTTGAGGGCAGTTTGTTTGTCGAAAATTGTTTTGGAACTATATCATTTTCTGGAGTAAAAGAGACTCGCCAAATGAAATTGACTTTGTTCAACAAAGATGGAAAAGAACTCTGGAACAAAGTAATTTTGAAGAAAGAGTTGGAATAATCTTCTAATATTTATTCCTAAACCACACTTTTTGCCATTCTCTTTTCAAAATCAAAAAGGCAACATTTTCGGCTAACGTCACTAAATCAGAACCATCCAATTTTTTTATTTGGTCTTCAGATACATCTATGATGTAGAGTAGATTCAAATATTCGGCAAATTTGTATTGAATCATTCGATAGATTTTTTCGTGCAACTGAATTTTCAATTCATCGGGTGAAATGCTCTTTGGAAAATCAATTCCTTCATTGGCCAAATTAAAATCCTTATTGATTTGCTCTATTAATTTCAAATACAAAGATTCCTTTTCGGCTTCTTCGAGCAGTTGACTGGCGTTTATTGGAGCAATGAAATTCATTTTTATATTTTTAAAGGAGGTTTTTTTGATAACTATTTAGAAAATGGAATCTTTCTTTTGCCTGAAGCAAAATTATAAGCCACACCAGCGAAACTTCCCCAAGTCCAATACCATAACAATTCTGTTAATGGAATATTTCCATAAATAGTAATACCATATTTAGTTTTGGACAAAAGCCAGTATTTATCCCAAAAATCCAAAAAAATAAAATTGAAAATAATATGATAGCTCACAAACGCCATAATTAGAACTATTAAACCTGAAAATAAAGCCTCTTTCCATAAATCAGATCTTTGGATTAGCATATATATAGTGAATATTATGAGGGTAATTGAAGTGACAAAAATGGAATTATAGCCTAGATAATCAATAAATAAAAAAAATGAACCTATGCTCATTAGAATCATCAATCCAAAGATTTTCTTATTATTTATAAAAAAAGCTTCATCTGTTGTTTTAAAGAAAATATCATATACAACAACTGAAATTCCAGCAATGCTAAAACCAAAAATAAAATCTTCTGGCGAAATTGTTTTTATCCCAAAAATAGAGTGGGGTTGCCAATAATCTTTGAAATACCAATATTCAGAAATTAAACCAGCAAAGCCTCCAAACAAACTGACTTTAATTAGTTTTCGTCTAAGGTCTTTTCTAAGTGCATAAAATAAAATCCAAATTAGGAATGAAAATATCCCTGTAATTAAATAGACGTATTTATTATCCATATTTTATATTTTTTTAAACGCTCTAAAAACAGAGCTACATTATTTATTTCTACTCATTAAATTTTCTCCAAAATCTTTTAAGAGTGCTTTTTTATCGTCAGAAATTTCCAATTTTTTCAAAGTTTTAAAAGCCTTCATAGTGAAACCCTGAATGGCTTTTTGGGTAGCGGCAGAAGCTCCTGTAGAATTGAAAATTTCTTTCACGGAATTAATTTTATTTTCATTGCCCTCTATCTGTAATGAAAATAATTGGGTTAACAATTTCTTTTCTTCAGTTTTCGAAAATTCGAGTGCCTTGAGGTACAAATAGGTTTTTTTGTTTTCGATAATATCGCCACCTACTTGTTTTCCAAAAGTTTTTGGGTCGCCAAAAGCATCCAAGTAATCGTCTTGCAACTGAAATGCCAATCCCAAATTGAGACCGAAATCATAAATTAATTTGGAATTTTCTTTGGATGTTTGGGCTATAATCGCACCCATTTTCATTGCCGCAGCAACAAGAACAGCGGTTTTATATTCAATCATTTTCAAGTATTCGGGAATCGTAACATCGTTTCGTGTTTCAAAATCGACATCATATTGTTGGCCTTCGCAAACTTCGAGAGCGGTTTTGCTGAACAATTTGGCCAATTTTCGGAACGTTTTAGGGTTATAATTTTCGAAATATTGGTAGGCCAAAATCAGCATTGCATCACCCGAAAGGATTCCGGTATTGAGATCCCATTTTTCGTGCACCGTTATATTTCCTCTTCTCAAAGGTGCATCGTCCATAATATCATCGTGAACCAACGAAAAATTATGAAAAACCTCAACAGCCATTGCTGCTGGCAAAGCCAATTTATAATCCACATCAAAAATATCGGCAGTCATTAAGGTCAATACAGGACGCAAGCGTTTTCCTCCCAATTGCAGGATATAATCTATGGGTTGATATAGATTTTTTGGTTCTTTATCAAAGTTTTGACTTTCTAAATAAAGTAAAAATTGTTCCTGATATTCGCTAATGGCAAGCACTTAAATGTTTTTTTTAAATTCAAATTTAAAGCAAATTATATAAAGTAAAAAACTTCAAGCTATAAATTAATAATAAATTAAAAAAATACTTTGGAAACTATTTTGGTATTTAAAGTTTCCTAAGTACATTTGCAAACCATTTTAAGATGCTAGATTAAAGAAATGAAAGATAAAATTATAGCAAAAGCCACCGATTTATTTATGAAACTAGGTTTCAAAAGTGTCACAATGGACGATATTGCTGGAGAAATGTGCATTTCTAAGAAAACAATTTACAAATATTTTTGCAACAAAGAAATCCTTATTGCAGAAACCACCGAAATGGTTCACAAAGCAATTCATCAAAGCATTGATGCCATAGTTGCCAAAAAACACAATGCCATTGAGGAAAATTTTGAAATCAGAAAGATGTTCAAAGAAATGTTTAACTCGGCAGATACTTCTCCGGCTTATCAGTTAAAAAAGCATTATCCTGAAATCTATGACCGAGTAATGTCAAGAGAAATAAACGAATGTAACGCTGTTTTTAATCAAAATATAGTGCAAGGAATCCAACAAGGTTTGTACCGAAAAGACATTCAAATTGACACTTATGTTGGATTTTATTACAATCTGATTTTTAGCATTCACGGCAATACCAGTTCTGAAAAAGAAGCCAATGAAAAAGAATTACAAGCCTTAGAATACCACACCAGAGCTATGGCAACCCCCGAAGGAATTATCGAACTAGAAAAACAATTACATAACTATCATCAATAATGAAAAAACTATTTTTAATCTCCTTAATCATTTTTGCACTCACGGCAAAATCGCAAGAACAAAAAAACTATACCTTTAGTTTGGAACAAGCCATAAGTCACGCATTGACTAATAATTATTCAGTTATAAATGCAGGACGAGATATCGAAGCTTCCAAAGAAAAAAAATGGGAAACCACTGCTGCTGGTTTGCCACAAATTAATGCAGGTGTTGATTATTCTAATGCTTTTGTTCTACAAAAATCTGTTGTTCCAGCCGAATTTTTTGGAGGAAATTCAGGAGAATTTACCGAAGTTGCTTTTGGAACAAAACACAGTGTTTTGGCACGCGCCACCTTGAGCCAATTAATTTTTGACGGTTCCTATATTGTGGCATTGCAAGCTTCAAAAACCTATTTGAAATATTATGAAAACGCCAAACAAAAAACGGATGTTGAAATCAAAGAAGCGGTAATCAACGCTTATGGCAATGTTTTATTGGCACAAGAAAGCATCGCTATTCTCGAAAAAAACAAAGCTACCTTAGAAAAAACCCTGTCCGATACCAAAGCAATTTTCAAAAACGGATTGATTGAAGAAGAAAATGTAGAGCAATTGCAAATCACACTTACCTCCGTAAATAGCACTCTGAACTACAACAAAAGACTATTGGAAGTAGCTTTTAAAATGCTGAAAATCACTTTGGGAATTGACATTAATGATGATTTAAAACTTACCGATACTTTAGACCAACTCACAATTTCAAATTTAGATTTGGCTTTTGCCAATAGTGAATTTAATGTTTCAAATAATGTCAATTATCTTATGGCATTGAATTTTCAAGAGCAAAGAAATTTAGAATTGAAATTGCAAAAAACGAAAGCATTACCCTCTTTAGCGGCGAATGTCAATTTTGGTTACAACGCTTTTGGCAACGAATTTCAGTTTTTTTCTAGACAACAAAATTGGTTAAATTATTCCAATCTTGGCGTAAGCCTAAACATTCCCATTTTCAGTAGTTTCGGTAGAAGTTCGAGAACCCAACAAGCCAAAATAGCCTTGGATCAAGCCAAAACTCAATTATCGGAAGCCGAACAAAAATTGAAATTACAATTTGCAGCCGCCAAAAGCGATTATGAATTTAGCATCGAAGAATATGCCACAGCAAAATCGAATTTGAGTCTCGCCGAAAGAATCGAAAGAAAACAACAAATAAAATTTACCGAAGGCTTGTCTTCAAGTTTTGATTATAATGATGCCCAAAGACAATTGTATGCCGGACAACAAAGTTATCTGAAATCGATGGTGGATGTCATCAACAAAAAAGCCGCTTTGGAAAAAATAATTAATAAATAGAATAGAGAATAAAGAAAATAGAATAGAGAATAAAAGAAAATAGAACAAAGAAAATAGACTTAAAACCTTATAAATATGAAAAAAATAATCCTAATCACTGTACTTTCAGTTTCATTGTTTTCTTGCGGAAAGAAAGAAGAAGCCCAATCTATCGACACATTAATCGAAGCTAAAAATGTCAAGGAACTTCAAGCCAAAAAAATCTTAATTCAAGCCGATTTGGCCAAAATTGATGAAGCCTTAGCCACATTGGATGTCAAGAAAGAAGAAGCTTTGGTTTCTGTTCAAACTGTCAAAGACACTATTTTTAGTCATTATCTTGAAGTGCAAGGAAGTGTAAATACCAAAGAAAACATATTGGTTCAACCTGAATTTCAAGGAACGCTGGTTTCATTGAATGTGAAAGCGGGACAAAGAGTTTCGAAAGGTCAAATTCTTGGCCGAATAGATGATGCGGGATTAAGCCAACAAGTGGCGAGTTTAGAAAACCAGTATGCTTTGGCAAAAACCACTTTTGAACGTCAAAAAAATCTTTGGGATCAAAAAATTGGTTCTGAAATTCAGTATTTGCAAGCACAAACCCAAATGATTTCGGCTCAAAGAGGCGTGGCTCAAATCAAAGCCCAATTATCAAAAACCCTAATAAGAGCACCATTTACTGGAACAATCGATGAGGTTTTTGTAGAGAAAGGACAAGTTGTCGCTCCAAGCCAACAAGGATTAATGCGTATCGTGAATTTATCGAATATGTATGTTTCGACCTCGGTTCCGGAAACCTACATTGGCAAACTAAAAATAGGCACCGAAGTGGATGTTTTATTGTCTTCATTAGGAAAAACATACAAAGGAAAAGTACGTCAAATAGGAAATTTTGTGAATCCAAGTAACAGAAGTTTTGGCATAGAAGTAGGTGTTCCAAATCCTGAAAACTTGTTGCGTCCCAACCAAGTAGCCAGTCTTAAAATCACAGATTATGTGAGCAAAAACGCAGTAGTTGTTCCAACGAATGTGATACTGGAAGACGGTTCGAAAAACAAATATGTTTATATCGTGACCAATTCAAACGGAAAAACTGGAATTGCCAAAAAAGTAATCGTGAAACTAGGACAATCCTCTGATAATGTTACCGAAATCCTAAGCGGATTATCCGCCGATGATATTTTAGTTTCCGAAGGAGCAAATGCAGTTTCTGAAGGGATGAAGCTTAATTTCTAAAAGGGTTTATGGGTTTAAGAGTTTAAAGTTGTTTAAAATTGTTTAATAGCATCCTAGTAACTTTAAACAATTTTAAACCATCTTAAACAACTTTAAACAATATTAAACATACAAACAACATTAAACAAAATAAAAAATGGAACATAAAAAATTCGCCATTTCAAATTGGGCTGTTGAGAATCGTGTCACGGTTTATATCTTGACGGCTTTGATTGTCATTACAGGAGTGTACGCCTATATCACAATGCCGCGTGAAGATTTCCCAGAAATCATCGAAAACAAAGTGTATATCTCATCGGTTTTTCCGGGAAATTCTGCCGAAGATGTAGAGAAATTGGTCATCAAACCATTAGAAAAAGAAATCAAAAACATTAGCGGTGTCAACAAAGTAACTTCGAGCTCATTTCAGGATTACGGAATGATTATCGCCGAGTTTGACGACGATGTTTCGATTGATGCTGCCAAAGTAAAAATCAAAGACAAGGTCGATAATGCCAAAGCAGAAACCGATTGGCCAAACCTTGACAACGGGAGCAAGGTAGAACCGAATGTTTTCGAATTGAATATTTCAGAAGAAGTACCCATTTTGAACATCAATCTACAAGGAAATTATACCACCCAACAACTTAAAAAATACGGTGAATTGATTCAAGACGATTTAGAAGAAATCTCCGAAGTGAAGAAAGTTGATATTCTGGGTGTGGATGATAAAGAAGTTGAAATTGCGGTTGACATTTTCAAAATGACCGCCGCCCAAGTGACTTTCGACGAAATTCAGAATGCCGTTAAATATGAAAATATGACGCTTTCTGGAGGAAACTTGGTTTCACAAGGTTCTCGGAATAACATTAGAATCGTGGGAGAAATCAAAGACCCGAAAGAGTTGGAGAATATCATTGTGAAATCTTATGGAGGAACGGTCTATCTAAAAGATGTTGCAGTAGTCAGTTTCAAAGAAAAAGAAAAAACGACTTACGCTCGCGAAAAAGGCAATGAAGTGGTGATGTTGAGCGTGAAAAAACGTTCAGGGCAAAATATGATTTCAGCTATCGAACAAGTTAAAGAACGAATCGAAAAAGCACATTCATCCTATTTGCCAAAGAACTTGAAAATAGAGATGACCAACGACCAATCCTCTCGTGTGGAACATCAGGTGGACGAATTGTCAAATCACATTATTTTCGGGATTATTCTGGTTATGATTGTGTTGATGTTCACGATGGGATTGCGAAATTCCTTGTTCGTTGGAGCAGCAATTCCGTTGTCGATGATGATTGCTTTTGCCATACTTTCAGCTTTAGGATTAACTTTGAACACGATGGTATTGTTCGGATTGGTTATGGGATTAGGAATGTTGGTCGATGACGGAATTGTGGTCGTGGACAACGTTTTTGCCAATATGAAAAAAGGAATGGATCGGGTAACGGCTTCCAAAGTGGGTATTGGCGAAATCGCTTGGCCCGTAATTTCATCGACAGCAACAACCCTGATGGCGTTCTTGCCATTTGCCTTATGGCCGGGAACGATGGGAAAATTTATGAAATATTTTCCAATGACATTGACCGTAACACTTACTGCATCTTTATTTGTGGCGATGGTGGTCAACGCAGCAATGACGGGAGGTTCGATGGATACTGAAGATAGAAATATCTCGAAAAAGAGTTTGAAATTTTATACCATTCTATTTTTGGCATTTGGAATATTCTTGGCTTTTATTGGGTCGAAATATACTTATGACAGTAAATTGGTGAGAGGAATTGGACATTTATTATTGATTTCAACTGGATTAATGTGGTTGTATTTTCTTAAATTGTACCAATGGACACAAGATTTTCAACACAGTTTTTTCCCGAGAATGGAAGAAAAATACAAAGTGTTTTTAGCTAAAATTTTAACAAAAAGAACCTCCTGGATAGCTTTAATATCCATTATTGGAATGTTGTTTTTCTCTTTTATATTATTAGGAATTTTTCCAAGAAAAGTATTGTTTTTCCCAGATAACATTCCCAATCAGGTCATTGCTTACATCGAATATCCACAAGGTACTTCGATAGAAAAAACCAACAAAGCAACCTTGTTTGTCGAAAATCAAATCATTGGGATTTTACAAAAATATGTTGACCCAAAAACGGATAAGAATTTCCTAGCTGAATCAATTGTTTCCCAAGTAGGAAAAGGTGCCGGAAATCCAAATGTAGATGCAGGTTCCGCTTCGGAAACGCCGTTTAAAGGAAAAGTAACGGTAAGTTTCTCTGAGTTCAAATTTCGTAAAGATGTGAAAACTGAAGAAATTTTAGAAGAAATTCGTTCTAAAATAAAAGCCATAGCTGGAGCCACAATTATAGTTGAAAAAGATGCCAATGGTCCACCAGCAGGTTATCCGATTAGTATCGAATTGAAAGGTACGGATTATGATTTGATGCTGAAAGAAGCCGATAAAATGATTGCTTTTGTCAATTCGAAAAACATTGCTGGCATCGAAAAATTGAGTGTCGATATCAATAGAGACAGTCCAGAACTAGAGGTGAAAGTAGATCGAGTAAACGCCGGAAGTATGGGTGTTTCTACAGGACAATTGGGTTTTGCCTTGCGTCGTTCGGTTTATGGTCAAGAAATTTCGACTTACAAAGAAGGCGATGACGATTACAATATCGTAATGCGAATGCAAGATGATCAACGCAAGAACGAAAACATTCTTTTCAATCAATCGTTGACATTTAGAAACCAAAATAACGGTCAAATTGTGCAAATTCCTATTTCGGCTATTTCACAAACCGAGAAAACCTTAACCTATAATCAAATCAAAAGAAAGAATCACAAACGAATAATGACCATTTATTCGAATGTTTTGACGGGTTTTAATGGAGATGAAATTACCAAACAAATCCAAACCGAGTTAAAAAATTATGAAATGTCCAAAGCGGTGGATTATTCCTTCTCGGGAGTACAAGAAGAACAAGGCAAAAATCAAAGTTTCTTGATGTATGCACTCTTTTTGGCATTAGCAGGAATCACGCTCATTATTGTATTGCAATTTAATTCGGTGTCGAAAACGGTAGTGATTTTGTTCACGGTTATCTTGAGTTTCAGCGGTGTTTTCTATGGTTATGTCATTGCAGGAATGGATTTTGTGATTCTGATGACGATGATGGGAATCATTTCTTTAGCGGGAATTGTGGTGAAAAATGGAATTGTATTGATGGATTTTTTCGTTTTGTTATTAGACAAAAAAGTAAGCGAAAAGAAACTAAAAAGTCACGACGATTTATCGCTAGAAGAAATAAAAGAAGTCATTATCGAATCGGGGAAATCGCGTTTGCGTCCGGTTTTGTTAACCGCTCTAACGGCAGTTTTGGGATTGATTCCACTTGCCATTGGACTAAACTTTGATTTCTTTACCCTGATTACCGATTTTAATCCACACTTTTTTATGGGTGGCGACAATGTTGTTTTTTGGGGACCACTGGCTTGGACAATCATTTTTGGTCTGACTTACGCCACGGTGTTGACATTAGTTATGGTTCCGGTAATGTTCTATTTAGTGAAAAGAACGAAATACTGGTTGCGTGATAGAAGAATGGCTCGAGCTGCAAGAGCTATTGAAAGCTAAATATTTTTTACTGACTTTTGAAACCACCCGAGATTTATTTTTTGGGTGGTTTTTTGTTTTTCAAACTTTGGGTAATCTCGTTCATTTTTTCAACTTTTTCTTCAAAATCTCCTTTTAATGTTTTTCTGTATTCATTTAGGTTTTCTAACATTTTGTTGATGTCATTTGGGATGATTTCTTCGAAAAATTCACGCAATCTTTTGGCCGTAGTGGGTGATTTTCCATTGGTGGAAATAGCGATTTTCAGGTTGCCTTTGGTTACTATTCCGCCCAAATAAAAATCACACAAAGGCGGAGTATCGGCAATGTTGCAAATCAAATGCCTTTTTCGGCACAAATCGAAAACTCTTTTATTGACTTCTAAATTATCTGTGCAAGCAATAACCAAATGCCTTTTGCGTAACATCCAGCGATTGAATTTTTTATGGGTTAATTTGACCGAAGGGTGTTTTTGTTGTAATGCTTCTAATTCGGTTAGAAATTTTGGTGCCGCCACCTCGACATTGGCATTGGGACTGGATTTTAACATAAACGAAAGTTTTTCTAAACCTACATTTCCTCCACCAACAATAAGCACATTGAGTTGGTGTAGTTTTAGAAAAATGGGATATAGTTCGTTCCTTTCCCCTCCCAAATCTTGACTATCTAAAGGTAAGGGAGAAGCGTTTTGAGTGTTAGAATGTGATGTGTTTTTTGACATTATTCTATTTGTAAATTTAATTTGCTCCAAATTTAGGGTATTATTTTTAAATGATTGGGAGGTGCTTTGAATAAGGTATACGACAAATTGTTTTTAAAAAAAACAGAACCCTAATTGAAATCCACTTCCCCACGGTTGATCCCGAAAGCTTTCGGGAGTGGGCAATGTTGAAGAAGATAATCTTGTCCAAGATCATAACCAACGGTTTCAACCGTTGGGACTTGAGGTAATAGTTTTTAAAAATGCAATTTGTCGTAAACCCCTTTGAATAACTTGTACGACAAATTGCATATTTAAAGGCACAAGGGTTGATCCTGAAGAATTTCGAGAGTTGGCTAAGGTCTTTGACAGTAAATATTTTAAAATAAAATTCCTTGCGGACTAGGATTTTCGTGTTCCAATAACCATTTTTTTCGCCATAATCCTCCCGCATAACCCGTGAGCGAACCATCGGTTCCGATGACTCTGTGACAGGGCACCACAATCCAAAGCGGATTTTTCCCATCGGCGGAAGCCACGGCCCGAATTGCTTTTACATCGCCTAATTTTTTGGATAATTCCAAGTAACTAATTGTTTTCCCGAAAGGAATTTCGAGCAGCTCTCTCCAGACTTTTTGTTGAAATTCGGTTCCTGATGGATTCAGTTTGATTGTGAAATCAGTTCTTTTTCCTTCAAAATAATCGTTGAGTTGGGAAACCGCTTCTTGTAAAACTATTGGAATTGTATTAGAAATTTGCTTCGCCAGTTCGAGCTTTGCTCTCGTGTCACCTTCATCCGAAACGGAAATTACAGAAATACCGTTTTCATCGCCCATTATTTTGGCAATACCTAACGGTGTTTTTATGTAAGCGGTTTCCATATTTTAAAGATATGTTTTTTTTGGGTTGAGTACAGATTTTTGTGAATAAAAAAACCATCTCGATTGAAATGGTTGTTTTTTTAGCCCCGATAGCAGTGGAAATCCTGTTATTGCGGGGAACGAAGCAATCAAATCGTAAGATGGCTTCGTTCATCGCAATAACAGATTGCAACGAATAGCGGGATTAGCTCCTAATTCTTAAATAAAAATCAAGATAAATTATTTCAAATGGGAATAAATATAAGCTTCTAAAGCTTTTAATTCTTCTTCTGAAAAAGTTTTTGTTATGACAAAATTAGGTTTCATCAGCGCATATTGAGTTGGATCGACAATGGGTTCGCCTTCGCCTTTAAGGAAAGTTACCATATCGCCGTTTTTCTCTTTATAGATTTTGGCAATATCTTGCAAACTTGGACCAACAAGTTTTACATCGGGTTTGTGGCAGGCAACACAAGCGCCTTTTCCGGCAAAAATTTCCTTTCCTAAATCTTCTGGTTTTTGTACTTCGGATGTTGTTTCTGACTTGCCAAAGGATTCTTCTGAGCCCTCTTTTTTGCAGGAAACTATAGTTAACATTCCTGCTACTAACATTGGAAAAATTGTTCTTTTACTCATAATTTTTATGTTTATTTTTTGGTATTCGTGAATCTTCGATTTCATCTTTTATTTATTTAAAATTATAGCGGCTTCTTTGGCGAAATAAGTTGAAATCAAACTCGCTCCAGCTCTTTTAATACACATTAATTGTTCCATCATTATTTTATCGTGGTCGAGCCAACCTCTTTCGGCAGCGGCTTTGATCATTGCATATTCGCCAGAAACATGGAAAACAGTTACGGGAACATTTACCGCATTTTTTACTTCGCGAACGATATCCAAATAGGCAATTCCGGGTTTTACCATCACCATATCGGCACCTTCTTCAACATCCGACAAAGCTTCTTTGATGGCTTCGATGCGGTTGGCATAATCCATTTGATAGGTTTTTTTGTCTTTTGGTACTTCGACATCGGCTTCGCGCGGCGCACTGTCTAATGCATCACGGAAAGGCCCGTAAAAAGCCGAAGCATATTTGGCAGAATAACTCATAATTCCCACATTGTGAAATCCTGCTGCGTCCAATCCTTGTCGCAAACGCAATACACGACCGTCCATCATATCGCTTGGTGCTACAAAATCGGCACCAGCTTGGGCGTGAGAAACTGCCATTTTCACTAATGCTTCATTGGTTGCATCGTTAGCAATATCGCCGTTTTCGATGATTCCGTCGTGACCGTAAATGGAATAAGGGTCTAACGCTACATCTGGCATTACAATCATTTCCGGACAAGCGTTTTTGATGGCACGAATGGCTTGTTGCATCAATCCGTTTGGGTTCCACGCTTCCTTTCCTGTATTGTCTTTCAGGGATTCATCTACTTTTACGTAAATATTGACTGCACGAATTCCTAAAGTAAAAAGTTCTTTCACTTCTTCGACTGTCAAATCAATCGAACGACGATAAATACCTACCATAGAAGGAATTTCTATTTTTACATTTTTGCCTTCGGCAATAAACATTGGGAACATAAAATCCGAGGGACTTAATGTGGTTTCACGAACTAAAGAACGAATGCTTTCGTTGGTTCTTAATCTGCGGCCTCTTTGTAATGGGAACATATTATTTTGTTAAAATTGTTTAAAAGTTTAAGGTTTAAAGTTGTTTTACTTTGTGCTTAAACCCAAACTATTGGTTTTTCTAATACTTTCAATAATTTTTCTTCTTCGCTTCCTTTTTCAGGATGATGGTCGTAAACCCATTGCACGCGTGGTGGTAAACTCATTAAAATACTTTCAATTCTGCCATTGGTTTTTAAGCCAAATAACGTGCCTTTGTCGTGTACCAAATTGAATTCGACATAACGACCGCGACGAATTTCCTGCCAAGTTCTATGGGCTTCCGAATATAGTAAATTTTTCCTTTTCTCGACAATTGGAAGATATGCTTCCAGAAAACTGTTGCCTACTTCGGTTACAAAGTTAAACCAATTTTCTATTGACATTTGCTCATTTGCTTTGCAATAATCGAAAAACAATCCGCCAATTCCTCGTGCTTCATTTCTGTGTGTGTTCCAAAAATAGTCATCACATTGTTTTTTATATTTTGGATAAAAATCCAAATTGTGCTTGTCGCAAGCGGTTTTACAAGTTTGATGAAAGTGTTTGGCATCTTCCTCAAACAAATAATATGGTGTTAAATCCTGTCCACCACCAAACCAAGACCCTCCCAGCCTCCCCGAAGGGGAGGAGTTCTCGTAGTAAGGATACATTTCAAAATAGCGCCAATTGGCGTGAACTGTTGGCACCATTGGACTTTTTGGATGCAAAACCAAACTCAATCCACAGGCAAAAAAATCGGCTTCGCCCACGTTGAATAGTTTTTGCATACTATCTGGCAATTTTCCGTGAACGGCAGAAATATTGACACCGCCTTTTTCGAAAACTGCTCCGTTTTCTATCACGCGTGTTCGTCCACCTCCGCCTTCTGGTCGAGTCCAAATATCCTCACGGAATTTAGCTGTGCCATCAGCAGCTTCCAATCCTGCGCAGATTTGGTCTTGAAGGTTTTGTATGTATTGATAGAACTTATTTTTCATTATGGCAATCTGATTTCAACAATCCAAAATATACAATATCTTCTAAAACTCCTTCGTGGTTTTTGAATTCTTCTCGCAAAATTCCTTCTTGAATAAAATTATGTTTTAATGCAATTTGTTGACTCACTTTATTGACTTTTGATGTACAAATAAAAATTTTATTCATTCTTAATTCCTCAAAACAAAAATTAATGGTTTGAGAAACTGCTTTTGAAATAATGCCTTGTCTTTCAAATGCTGCATCAACAAAATAAGCTAATTCACATTTTAAAACATCTAATTTTATGTTCTTTATACAAACATATCCAATCAAATTCTCTGTTTCATTATTTCTAATATAGAAAAAATAATTCTCTTTGTTTTCCTGTTTCTGTCTGTTATTCGTTATAAAATTTGTTGTTTTTTCAATATCCAAACAGTTAGAAACTGTAACGGGAAACGTTCTCTCAATATGACTTTTGTTTTTAGAAATTAGCTCGAAAAATTCTTTGGAAAAGATTTTATCAATAGTTTCTATTCTCCAATTATTAAATCTCATAACGTTGTTCGTTATTTTTATTATTATGTGTCATCCTGCAAGGTTTTTTTCAAACCTTTTAGGTATTTCTTTTGGAGTGATGTTTTCAAAAACACCTACAAGGTCAAAAAAGACCTTGCAGGTGGATTCATACTCCCAATTTACTCAAATGTATGTTTTTCAGTTAAAATATCACTCTTTTGATGATGGCAAAAAACGAAATTTTCTATACCTCCAAACAATCTTAAAACTTCTTCTCTCTCTATTTTTGTCTCTTTATTTGAAATGAAAGCTTGATAAGATGAATACTTATAATCTTCAAATTTCAAATCTAAATGATATTTGGGATTCAAATGAACATATATTATCAATTGTTTCAAATAATTTTCGTCATTCAATTTGATTCTTTTGAAATGTTTTTCAAAAAGACTTCCTGTTCTATCAATATCTTTATTAAAAGCTTTTACATAAGAATTAAAAAAATTAGAAAAAGCCTGTGTCACTATTTTTTCCTCATCATTTAATCTAATAACCAAATGAAAATGATTATCCATCAAGCAATATCCAAATATTGAGATTTTGCCCAATAGATATTTTGCAAGTTGTTTTAGATAGAAGCCTTTGTGTTCATCGTTTTCAAAAATCAAACATCCATTTATGCCTTTGTTATAAATATGATAATAACCGTCTTTTTCTAAAACTTCTAATTTCATAGTACTAATAATTAAGTTGCTTTACCTGCAAGTTTTTTTCAAACCTTATAGATTTTACTTTCTAGATTACGTTTTCCCAAGACACCTACAAGGTTTGAAAAAAACCTTGCAGGAACTGCTTACTGAAAAACTGCTACTGCCTACTTCCTATACTCCTTCACCGCATCCACAAACGCTTTCGCATTATCTACTGGAATATTGGGTAAAATTCCGTGACCTAAATTGGCGATGTATTTGTCTTTTCCGAATTCGTCAATCATTTCGTGAACCATTTTCTTGATAACAGGAATAGGCGAAAGCAATCTCGACGGGTCGAAATTTCCTTGCAAAGTGATATTTCCACCTGACAAATAACGTGCATTTCTTGGCGTACAAGTCCAGTCAACCCCCAATGCCGAAGCTTTACTTTTTCCCATTTCGCCAAGGGCAAACCAACATCCTTTTCCGAAAACAATAACAGGCGTAATATCCGCCAAAGCTTCTACGATTTGGTTGATATATTTCCAAGAGAATTCCTGATAATCTACTGGCGAAAGCATTCCGCCCCAAGAATCGAAAACCTGAATGGCATCGCAACCTGCTTTTACTTTTTCTTTTAAATATAAAATGGTGGTATCAGTAATCTTTTGCAATAAAGTATGTGCTGCAACCGGATTTGAAAAACAAAATCCTTTGGCAGTATCAAAACTTTTTGACCCTTTCCCTTCTACAGCATAACAGAAAATCGTCCAAGGGGAACCTGCGAAACCAATTAACGGCACTTCATCGTTCAGCATTTCTTTGGTCAATTTTACGGCATCCATTACATAACCCAAAGTTTCTTGAATGTTAGGAACAAATACCTGATTGACTTGTTCCATTGCGCGAATTGGATTCGGGATAATTGGTCCCAAATTGTCTTTCAATTCTACATGAATTCCCATCGCTCTAGGTACCACCAAAATATCTGAAAACAAAATTGCTGCGTCTGGTCCAATTCTACGGATGGGTTGCACGGTAATTTCTGCGGCTAATTCTGGCGTTTCGCAACGGGTGAAAAAATCATATTTATCACGCAATGCTCTGAATTCTGGCAAATATCTTCCAGCTTGACGCATCATCCAAACGGGTGGACGTTCTACAGTTTCTCCTCTTAAAGCTTTTAAAAATAGATCGTTCTTTATCATTTTAGTTTATTTATCGTTCAACATACCTAACAGGTTTTAAAAACCTGTTAGGTCTAAATTATTTATATTCTTCTATTACATCCTCAATCACGTTTTCAACCGAAGGCTGATGGGCGACTATTATATTTCTGGTTATTTTTTCTAATGAGCTTGCCGTAGTTTCGCCAATGCAAAAGCAAATTTCGTTTTTTATTTTGTTTTCCTTCAAATAACTTTCCACTGCTGATGGGCTGAAAAACAGAATTCCATCAAATTTCTTCTCCCCTCCTTTGCTTCGCCAGTTCGCTATCGCTCGTGTGGAGGGGTTGGGTTCGGCTATTTTTTGTGGTGTTAAAGTCGTTTCATAAACCTGAATTTCATTGAAATTGACTTTGGCTGCTTTCAATGCTTTTGGCAAAGTTTCTTTTCGCAAATTCCCGCTGAAAAAAGTAAAGCTTTCATTCGCATAAATCAAGGTGATAATTTCTGCCAAATCAGAAGCGTAATCAACGTAAACATCGACATTAAAACCGTTTTCTTCTAATAAAGCTTTGGTTTTTATACCAACACAAAATACGTTTTTAGTTTTTAATGCTGAAGATTTAGGATGAAGCAACACACTGTGAGCGGCATTTTGACTGGTAAAAATCAAATTGTCTTTGATTCCATTTAAATCAAAATCTGAGTTTTCGGTTTGGATGAAATTAGCTTCGAAAACTGAAAAACCAGCATCCAACAAGGCTTGCTTTTGATGGCTCAAAAGTATTTTTGTGGATAGAATGCTGATTTGGTTATTCATTAGTAACATAAAAAACGGTGTCAATAAAATATAAAATACCATCTTGGGTAAGCACATTTTCATCGTGTAAATCTTCCAGAATAATACCTAGATTAGAGTTGTAATAGTCATGATTTCTGGTATTTACAAATCCGTTGGACAACATAAACTCCTTCACTTGATCTAAATTGGTAGGTTGATTTGCTTTAATAAATGGTTGTTCGACCAAGGCATAAAGTTTTCTTTCGACAAGACAAAAACCTACTAATGTATAAGACGTGTCTGGAAAAAAATAATTATTTAACGATAAATTAGTAAAATAATCTAACCATGATAAGTAGTAAATAGCATCATTAAGTTTATAAACCGTTTTGTCGTCTTTGATATAGACTTTTTGTTCGGCTCCTTCTGAAACAAATAAATCAAAATTTAATTTATCATTTGCCCAAAGATTATTTTGAGTACAATATTCAATTAATTTCTCTGTTTCTTCTTGTTTGTACTGCTTATTTTCTTTAGCCATTGGGCTTGCTCCTTCGCTTCTTCTAAGGTAACTGGCAACTGTTTGGACAAGAGTTTTTTGGCTAGTTCCGCTCTTTCCTCGAATGATATTTTGTAGTTCATCTTTTATCTTTTTCACAATTATACAAATATAACACAATTTAAAATTAGTTGACTACTTGTTTTTTAGCAGTGTTTTAATTTCTCTCATCAACTCCGATCCGCCATTTTCAAAATTTCATTGGCACAATGGAAACTTAATTTCTTCCATTCTTCAACGGGCACAATTTTTTCGATTTCCAATTTCTGTTTTTATTCATTTTGTTCAATTATTTGAGATATATTTACCTTGCCTTTTTTATTAATGCTTCCATTTTTGAAGTGTATATATTTTCTCAAAGTACTTTCCTTTGGTCCAAGACTATCACATTCAGCACTTTGAATTGAATCTACAGAATATATTTTTAAGTCCTTATAAATTTTTATGGTTTCCTTGCAAGTGAAACCACAATCTGAACCACAATCTCCAACAGATAAATTTTCATCACTTATTTTTTCTCCATTTTTTTTATATGTTGCTATTCTAGGAAGATAAATTTCCGACGGAAATAAATAAATAATCTTATATGTTTCTAATGTATCTGACAAAATTCCATAAGGATAAATCTTGTCTAAATCAGGTTCAATATCGTGGATATTAATAAATCTAAAATCAGATTTTGTCAGTGGGGTTAAATTTTCAACATCCTGAATTTCCATAGGATTTATAATTAATGGGAGTGTCAAAACTTTAAATTTCTTGATAAATGATTTAAAATCATTGGACTTTGAAATGAGTTGATTCGTTTTATTGCTTGTAGTTGTATCGTTTTTGCAATTTACAAATAGAAATGAAATCAATGTAATTAACGCTATTTTCAATTTCATATTTTTGTTATTTATGTAGTTTTGATCATAATGTGGTAACTAAAGTATGAAACGCTGGATAAAATTTCAGCCATCCATATTAAATTAGTTCTTTACTTTTTCAAACTTTCCTTAATACTTTTCATCAACTCCGCTCCTCCATTTTCCAAAATTTCATTGGCACAATTGAAACCTAATTTTTTCCATTCTTCAACGGGAACAACTTTCTCAATTTCCAATTTCTGTTTTCCATCAATAGACAACAAAGAACCTTTGAAAGTAAAGGTGTCTTCCAACTCGCAATATCTTGCTAATGCACCAATGGGTGCCGTGCAGCCGCCTTCGAGCGTTTTTAGGAATTGTCTTTCTATATAGGTACAAATTTCGGTTTCGATATCATTCAGTTGAGAAACGGCATCCAAAGTAAAATCATCATTCCCCATTGCGACAACCACCATTGCGCCTTGCGCTGGAGCTGGAATCATCCAATCGAGAGCCTCCCCAACCCCTACGAAGGAGGGGCTTTTTATGATGAATGAAGCGCTACTTGCTCCCCTCTCCTTGCGAGATGGGTTGGGGGTGAGGCCTAATCTTTCCAATCCCGCTGCTGCAAAAACGGCTCCGTTCCAATCGCTTTCGTTTAGTTTTTGCATTCGAGTATTCACGTTTCCACGCAAATCGACTACTTTATGATTGGGATATTTATGCAACCATTGGGCTTGACGACGCAAACTTCCTGTGGCGATAGTTGGGTTTACTTCGAGAAAATCGAGGTTTCCTTTGTGAACCAAAATATCCAAAGTATTGGCTCTTTTGAGAACTGCCGCTTGAACAATCCCAATAGGCAAAGCCGTTGGCACGTCTTTCATCGAATGTACAGCAATATCGACTTGGCCATTTATCATAGCAATGTCTAAAGTTTTTGTGAAAATTCCGGTGATTCCGAGTTCGTAAAGTGGTTTGTCGAGAATGATGTCGCCTTGCGATTTTACGGCAATAATTTCGGTTTTATAGCCTAAATCATTTAATTTTTTTTGAACGGTGTGGGCTTGCCAAAGTGCTAATTCGCTGTCGCGAGTTCCTATTCGAATTGTTTTTTTTGAATCCATTAAACCTTTTTCTTTTTTTAAACCATAAAGATATTAAGGTTTGTTAAGATATTTACTATGAGAGGGTGATTTTGTATTTTTCTTCGATAGGTGAAGTTGTTTTTTGAGGAGTTTGTAATCCTATTTGGAATACTTTCTCAATAAAATCGATGCTTTCATCAACCGAAGTATTTTCGTCTTTGAGGTGACTGGCGAAATGGTTGGTGATTTTTTGGATAATTCTAGAACTAATTAATTCGGCTTGTTCCTCATCGAAATTAGATAATTTTTTGCGTTGAAAAGTCAATTCTCCGGCAACAATATCATTCAATTTAGCTTTCAATGCGTGAATAGTTGGTGCATATTTTCGACCATTCATCCAAGTATTCAATTCTAATTTCATATCCTCGATAATGGCTTCAGCGGCTGGAATGTGTTGTTTTCTTCTTTCGAGCGTATCATCGGTCATTTGAGACAAATAATCCATGTGGATTAAAGTTACGCCAGGAATTTGTTGCACATCAGCATTCACATTTTTTGGAATGGATAAATCCAAGACCAAAAGGTCCTTTTTTAAATTCAACAAAGTTTTGTCGATAGTTGGATTCTGAGCACCAGTTGCTACTACTAAAACATCTGCTTTTTGTAGTTCAAGATGCAAATCCGAATAATCTTTTACGATTAAATTCAATTTTCCAGCCAGCATTTCGGCTGTGCTTTTGGTTCTGTTTATTAAAGTAATCTGCTCGTTTTTGGTGTGTTTTACAAGGTTCTCACAAGTATTTCTACCTATTTCTCCAGTGCCAAAAAGCAGAATATTTTTATTTCCAATATCTTCAACACTTTTCATTATGAATTGAACCGCAGCAAAAGAAACAGAAGTGGCACCTGAACTAATTTCGGTTTCGTTTTTAATTCTTTTGCTAGTTTGAATAACAGTGTTGATTAATCTGTCAAGAAATGCATTGATTAAACCCAAAGAACGAGACTCTTCAAAACTGTTTTTTATTTGTCCAATGATTTCGAAATCGCCGAGAATTTGACTGTCTAAACCAGTTCCAACACGAAACATGTGGTCGATAGCTTCTTGACTTTTATATACAAATCCTACTTTTTGAAACTCTTCAACAGTACCATTACTATTCTCACAAACTAATTTTATCAATTGGAAAGGGTGATCGGCATAGCCATAAATTTCGGTGCGATTGCAGGTAGAGGTCACGATTAAACTCTCGATACCTTCTTCTTTGGCTTGGAGTAATACCTTGGTTTTTGCTTTGGCATCCAGACTAAACTTACCTCTCACTTCGGCATCTGCCTTCTTGTAACTTAATCCTATGGAGTAGAAAGTTTTGTGTTTGGGTATGTTTAGGTTTTCCATATATGATCTTTTTTTAATCGGACTGACAAAGTTAGAGCTAAGGTATTTATTAAAACAACGCTTAAAGTACTATTTGTGTCGCCAAATGATTTTTGTTTATAAGTCTGAAAATTAATTTTAAAACACTATTTTTGTAATGAAATCAGGCTTTTATAAAACAAAAGTAAATTTCATTTGTTAACAATAACCTGATAATTATCATATTAATTAAAAAAAATGTCGCAATGAGTTCACAGGATATTATAACAATTGAAGATGACTTTACCCTACTTCGTTTCCAAAATGACAGTGACGAAGTGTATTGTACACAACGCGAAGTAAAAAGCGGATTGATACAATTTCACTTTGGTCTAAAAGGAAAAGCCAAATTTCTTTTCAATCAAGGAAGTTATGCTTTAGATTTAAAAGAAGAGAAGTCTTTATTGCTTTACAACCCACAAAAAGAACTTCCTTTGAACCTTGAAATAGCTCCAAATTCTTGGGTAATTTCGGTTATTATTTCCATCCAAAAATTTCATAATTTATTTTCTTCTGAAGCCAATTACATCACTTTTTTGAGTGACGACAACAAGGACAAAAAATATTATAAAGAAGGTGACATCAGTCCGTCGATGGCGATTGTATTGACACAATTGTTTCATTACAATCTGCATCCATCAATAAAAAACTTGTATTATAAAGGTAAAGGATACGAATTATTGAGTTTGTATTTCAACCGAACCGAAGATCCAAATGCAGAACAATGTCCGTTTTTGATTGATGAAGAAAACGTTTTGAAAATAAAAAAAGCCAAAGAACTCGTTCTCGCTAATATTGCCGAACCGCCAAGTTTGCAGGAATTGGCCGATGAAGTAGGACTGACTTTAAAGAAGCTAAAAATGGGTTTCAAACAAATTTATGGCGACACTGTTTATGGATTCCTTTTCGATTACAAAATGGATTCTGCCCGAAAATTATTAGACAGTGGTTCGTTTAATGTGAATGAAGTAGGCTTGAAAATTGGTTACAGCACTGGAAGCCATTTTATTGCGGCTTTCAAGAAAAAATTTGGCACCACTCCAAAGAAATATTTGATGGCTATTAATCCGAATATGTAAGCATTTGAAAAAAACCTAAAAAATCTAAAAAATCTAAAAAAATCAAACAAAAATATGAAAGGAGTATTATTAGTTAACCTTGGCTCACCAGAAAGTCCAACCGCAAAAGATGTAAAACCGTATTTAGACGAATTTTTAATGGACAAATACGTAATTGACGTTCCGTTTTTGTTGCGAGCATTGTTAGTTCGTGGCATTATTCTTCAAACCAGACCCAAAAAATCAGCTGCGGCTTACGCCAAAATTTGGTGGGACGAAGGTTCGCCATTGGTCGTAATTTCCAAAAGAATGCACCAAAAAGTCAAAAAATTGGTTGACATTCCTGTTGCATTAGCAATGCGTTACGGAAATCCATCTCTTTTGTCTGGATTACAAGAATTGCACGACAAAGGCGTAACTGAAGTGATGCTTTTTCCGTTGTATCCCCAACACGCAATGGCTTCGACAACGACCATTTTAGAATTGGCCGAAGAGCATAGAAAAAAGTATTTTCCGGAAATGAAATTCACGATTGTTCCTGCTTTTTATAACAAACCCGACTACTTAAAAAACCTTGCTGATTCTATTCAATCCCATTTGGAAGGTTTTGAATACGATCATTTGTTGTTCTCTTATCACGGAATTCCAGAGCGTCACATTCGCAAAACCGATATAACAAAATCGCACTGCAAAATTGATGGTTCTTGCTGCAATACGCCTTCACCAGCGCATGAATTTTGTTACCGTCACCAATGTTACGAAACCACAAAACAAGTGGTAAAACTATTAGGAATTCCGGAAGGAAAATACAGTCAGACTTTTCAATCCAGATTGGCGGGAGACAAATGGCTTACACCTTACACCGATGTTGAAGTAAACAAAATGCCTGAGAAAGGCATTAAGAATTTGGCAGTAGTTACGCCCGCTTTCGTTTCGGATTGCTTGGAAACATTGGAAGAAATTGCCATGGAAGCCAACCACCAATTCAAGGAAAACGGAGGCGAAAATTTTATGGCAATTCCTTGTTTGAATGACGATGATGCTTGGTGTAAAACGGTGGGGAATTGGATTAATGATTGGAGTCAATAAAAAAGTTTAAAAGTTTAAGGTTTAAAGTTGTTTAACGGACTTAAACCTTAAACTCTAACCAGATTTGACAACTATAAAAAAGTTGTCAAATCTTCAAATAAATAATTCAAATGGAACTATACAACTACCTAAAATCCCTGCACCTCATCTTTGTTATCACTTGGTTTGCCGGACTTTTTTATATTGTTCGCTTGTTTGTGTATCAAATTGAAGCCAACGATAAACCTTCGCCCGAAAAAGAAATCTTGCAAAAGCAATACAAAATAATGACCTATCGTTTGTGGTACATTATCACTTGGCCATCGGCGGTTTTGGCTAGTATTTTTGCGTTTTGGATGTTGTTTTTTACCGATTTGGGGAAATCTTGGTTGCTGATGCCTTGGATGCACGTGAAACTTGGCTTTGTTTTTGTGCTGTATTTTTACCATTACAAATGCCACAAAATATACCAAGAATTGCAAAACGACCAAGTAAAATACACCACAAATTATATGCGTTTGTGGAACGAAGGTGCTACAATTATCCTGTTTGCCGTGGTGTTTTTGGTCATTCTAAAAAATGCGATAAATTGGATTTATGGCGTGGTCGGAATTATGTTGTTTTCGATATTGATTATGTTGGGCTTTCAATTTTATAAACGAATACGAGAAAGAAAATAAGTTTACAGTCCCAGTCTCAGTATTCTACTGAGACTGAAAACTGCGACTGAAAACTGTGGCTGAAAACTAAATATATGCTAAAAAACTTCAAGATATCAATGCTTTCGTTGCGAATTAGGATTTTCCTTTCGATGATAGTATTGATTATTGTGGCTTCGGTTTTATTGGCTTCGATTTCAATTTTTCAATTCAAAAACGAAGCCAAACAATACCATCAGGAAAGACTGGAACACAAGGAAGACGCCATAAAAGAGAACATCAATTATGTTCTTTCGAATACAACATATCCGCTTACGCCCAATAATTTGTCATTGATTTTCAAAGACAAAATTCACGAATTATCAGATATTCACAATTTAGAAATTAACATTTATAGCTTGGACGGAAAGCTTTTGAAATCATCAAAATCGAAGTTTTCTATTGATTCGGTCAAGCCACCTATACCAAAATATATCATTAAACTGGTTCAATCTTCTATCGAAAAAAGATACGTTGAAATCAAAACTATCGATGGAAAAAAGAATCGCTCTTCCTTTAGTTTGATAAAAGACGACAAGTTCAAACCATTGGGAATCCTGAATTTGCCTTATGTGGAAGATGATAGTTATTATCAGGAGGAATTAGAAAGTTTCTTAATCCGATTAGCACAAGTCTATACTTTTATGCTTTTGGTAGCTTTTGCCGTGGCGTATTTTCTTTCGTCTTACATCACAAAATCGCTCAAAACCATTTCGGATAAATTGAGTGAAACGAGTTTGAACCAAAAAAACGAAAAAATTGTTCTCGAAGCCAGTAGCAAAGAAATCAACCTTTTGATTAATGCCTATAATGCAATGGTAGACGAACTCGAAAAAAGTGCCTTGAAATTGGCCCAAAGCGAACGCGAAGAAGCTTGGCAAGAAATGGCCAAACAAGTCGCACACGAAATCAAAAACCCACTGACGCCAATGCGATTGACGGTGCAAAGTTTTCAAAGAAAATTTGACCCAAACGATCCTAATTTGAAACAAAAAATTAATGATTATTCCGAAACCTTGATACAACAAATCGACACGATGAGTTCGGTAGCTTCGGCATTTTCTAACTTTGCATCAATGCCAGCCCAACAAAATGAAACTTTGAATGTGGTGGATGTGGTAGAATTAACTTTGGATATTTTTAATGAAGAATACATCCATTTTGAGGCAGAAGACCAAGAAATAATTTCTAAAATTGACCGAACTCAACTCATCCGAATTATTACCAATCTGGTCAAAAACGCCATACAATCTATTCCTAATAATCAAGAGAATAAAGCCATTTTGGTTACTATTAGCAAAGAAAACAACCACGTTACTATTTCCGTTTTAGATAATGGAATTGGCATTGCAAAAGAAGATTTTAATCGAATTTTTGAACCCAAGTTTACCACTAAATCTAGCGGAATGGGTTTGGGTCTTGGCATTATCAAAAATATTATCGAAAATTATAAAGGAACCATTACATTCGAATCACAAAAAGGAAAAGGAACCACATTTACTGTTTCGCTTCCAATAACCAACAGTTAAAAAACCTAAATTATGACAGCAGAAAATATCATTTTAGAACACGAAAAAGGCATTGCAACCCTTTACATCAATCGTCCCGAAAAATTAAATGCACTCAACAAAGCAACGATTCAAGAGCTTCACGAAGCCTTGAAAATGGTCGATGAAAATCCAGAAGTTCGTGTGATAATTATAACAGGAACCGGAGAAAAAGCTTTTGTGGCCGGCGCCGATATTGCCGAATTTGCTCATTTCTCGGCCCAAGAAGGTTCGAAATTAGCTGCTCAAGGACAGCAACTTTTATTTGATTATATCGAAAAAATGAAAACTCCAGTCATTGCAGCTATCAATGGTTTTGCACTTGGCGGCGGACTGGAATTGGCAATGGCATGTCATTTCAGGATTGCTTCCGAAAATGCCAAAATGGGATTGCCAGAGACTTCCCTTGGCGTAATTCCGGGTTATGGCGGAACGCAACGTTTGGCTCAATTGGTTGGCAAAGGTCGCGCAATGGAAATGATTCTAACCGCCGGAATGATTGATGCCGACACTGCAAAAAAGTATGGATTAGTGAATCACGTGGTGCCTCAGGAAGATTTATTTTCGGCTTATATGACCATTGCCACAAGAATTATGAAAAATTCTCCTATTGCCATTTCTAAAGCCATCGAAGCAGTGAACGCCAACTTTATTTCGGGTGTCAATGGATTTGATGTCGAAATCAAAAATTTTGGCGATTGTTTTGACACCGATGATTTCAAGGAAGGAACAACAGCTTTTTTGGAAAAAAGAAAAGCGGAGTTTAAAGGGAAGTGATAAGTTTACAGTGTTCAGTCGCAGTTGGCGGTCTAAAAATTATTATCTAAATATCATTATGAAGAAAATTATTTGTTTATCATTAATCACCATTGTTGTCCGATAAAACTTATCGGAGTTTAATTTTTTCTATATTTTACAAGCATTCGAGAAGTTTTATCCTTGATCAGCTTGTTTTTAAGTGTCCTTTTGAGAATTCGATACGCAAAAAAATA
>Ga0316612_1000114_pt1 | contig 30485 bp, 28 predicted proteins | sample MIS2016226_MG_FD_207676 | JGI IMG/M metagenome (GOLD analysis project Ga0316612, IMG submission 207676) | Microbial mat bacterial communities from Middle Island sinkhole, Lake Huron, Michigan, United States - MIS.2016.226 | ecosystem: Environmental > Aquatic > Freshwater > Lake > Sediment... | reverse complement strand
TGGGGTAGTTCATTTGTAGTTCAAGTGCTCCGCAGAAGCTATTGAGGCTATTTAATAAAGAATTATAGTAAGCATAAGCATCATCACGTTCGTTCTGAAGATGGGCATACAAGGCTAGTTCTGGCTCTGCTACTAGAGGTACTTTTGGAATATCCAAACCTGCTTCGGTTAAGCGCATGGATGCGATCGCGATTAATAGTGATCCGATGGTATTATTTCTGCCTTGGTAAAGATCTTCGAGTCCAAGTAAGATTAAATCTGATCCTGGTAATTCATTTAGCTCCATTATTTCTCTCTCTCTGATGTACTTTCACAACGCTCAATGAATTGTTCAACTCTCTTTCTCAGAAGATCGGGATTAAGAGAAGGAAATCGGATTAATTCAGGCGAGATCGCTTCAAAGCAATCACATAGTTTTTCTAAAGAAAACAACTTCTGTTCATACATGGCTAAAACATCATCGATGTCGCGGTTATATCCTCTAGATAGTTTAGAAAGGGCTTGGGCTGTGAAGTCATAATGATAAAATGAGATTTCACCATATCTTCCAATCAAGACGCTTCTGTCACGCCATCCTGGAAGTTGAGGTAAGAAGTCCTGTGGAGAAGCTAGTTCGATATTGATGTCTAATTCTTGTTTGAGTTGGGCGATCGCTTGAAAGATTCCTAGCGGTTCAGGATCTAGACGAATATCTATATCAACTGTAGAACTACGCCAACCAATGAGTAAAGCACTAGCGCCACCCGTAAAGTAGATACAACCTGAACCACGGGCTTCTCTACCTAAGGCTTTCATGAGTTGTTCGATTTTTTGAGGATCGACATTTGAGCGCATATTTTGACATCAGTTCAAGTGAGCCTCTTTAATTTAGCAGATTACGCTTGGCTCAGGGGCGATCGCCTGTCCAAAAATTGAAGGGGATCGCTGCGACCATTAACAGGTTTGCAAAACTTGAGCCGCCGTTAGTTGCAGGTTGGGAAATATCGGCGATGCGATCGCTTGCTCACCTTCATAAACTCTCTCTTCATAAAATCCTTCCACCCATTCCAATACCGTCACTTTTTGGGCGATCGCATCGACAATCCAATATTCAGCAATTCCCCGTGCTGCATACTCGGTGAGCTTATAGCGATAATCTCGACTCGCCTGATTGGGGTTAACTACTTCCACAACTAACAATGGTGGTGGCATATCTAGCAATATTAGCGATCGGGTTGCACCCTGCATAGCGATCGCTAATTCTTCAGAATAAACCATTAAATCAGGGACGCGTACATTCACCTGTCGGCTATGCACAGCTATTTCTGCTTTCATTCTGAGGCGATTATAGGAAATACCAATCTGTAAAAAGTAGGCAACTAGAAACATCGCGATACGTTGATTAATATCACTTTCCGAAGACACAGGAATTATTTCTCCATTTTCCAACTCATATAAAGCATCAGTGCCGTCGCTGTATTCGAGGAAATCCTCAAAGGTCATTTTTGTTGTAGCTGCAACAGTCATTGTTATTGCTCCAATGGTTTTACTTAAATTAATTATTACCGATCGCCTCGATAGTTGCTGTACTCAAAATGGTATCGTGAAATTCTAGAATGAAATATTATGGTTGACTCGAATTATCAAGCTTATATCTCGCGTGAGATTGTTCACCACTATAGCCAGTTACGCCAATTACAACCCGCCGAGCAAACCATTCTCGACTTTCTTCGCCATGAATGCTCGTTGTCGAATATGAAAATGCTAGATATTGGCGTGGGGGCAGGACGCACCACTGAATATTTCTCTAGCATAGTTCAAGAATATATGGGGATTGATTATTCAGAAGAGATGATTGCCGCTTGTCAAAAACGCTTTCCATCTCAATCAAATATATTTCAGGTAGTCGATGCTAGAGATATGAGCCAGTTTCCCGATAATTCCTTTGACTTTATTTTATTTAGCTTTAATGGACTTGATGTTATTTCCCATTTAGATCGATTGCAAGTATTTCAGGAAGTCCGTCGCGTCGGTAAGTCGGGTGGATATTTCTGCTTTTCAAGCCATAATCTGCAAGCACTAGAACGAGAATTTAATTGGAAAAATCATCTTAGTCTCAATCCCATCAAAACCTATGTCAATCTGATCATGTTTACCATACTACGAGTCTTCAACCGTTCAGTTTCGCCAAAGCAGATCAAAGATTCTAATTATGAAATCATTCAAGATGAACCACATAATTTCCGCCTAAAGCATTACTACATTAGACCGCAGGAACAGATCAATCAATTAAAAGCAGATTTTGACAATATTAGAATCTATTCTTGGGAAAGTGGTTTAGAACTAGCAACTCAACAGGATTTAAGCGCTAACACCGATAGTTGGCTTTATTATCTCTGCGAGATTAAATAAACTCTTTACAGCAAAACTCGATCAAACCCGCCACAAGAAGGGTCGCAGGGCGAAGCCCCGCAACGGGTTTTATATTTTAATTTGTGTCGGGTTTGAAAACAAATTGCTGTAAGTAGCTCAGCATAGTTACAAACAAAACCCGAAATGTTGTTCCGCCCGCGTCGCGGGCGGAACAACATTTCGGGTTTTAAGGTTACTTATGCCTAACTACTTATAAACAATAAAAAAGGCACTTGCTAAGCAAGTGCCTTTTTTACAAAAGAATTCTACACGTTAATTTCCGCAGGTTTAACTTGAGCTAGTAAACCAGTCAAAAATTCTCCTTCAATGACTTCTGTTTCTAAAAGTTTCTCAGAGATCGACTCTAGCAAATCACGATTAGCATTGAGAATCGCCAACGCCTTGGCATGGGCATTTTCAACAATGGTTTTGATTTCTTTGTCGATCGCTTCCGAAGTGGCTGGGCTGACATTACGAGCCATCTCCATCCCACCAAGGAATTGATTTTGTTGCTTTTGGTAGGCTAGAGGTCCTAAAACTTTACTCATACCATAGCTAGTCACCATCTTGTCAGCGAGATCCGTAGCACGTTGTAGGTCATTTGATGCGCCTGTGGTAATGCTACCAAAGATGATTTCTTCAGCCGATCGCCCACCTAATAAAGTCGCGATTTGAGCTTCGATTTCTTCTTTGCTTAACAGGAAGCGATCTTCGGTTGGTAGTTGTAAAGTGTAACCAAGAGCCGCCATACCGCGAGGCACAATCGAGATTTTCTCAACTTTGCCGCTACTGGAGTTGAGCGCTCCGACTAGAGCATGACCAACTTCGTGATAGGCGACAATCCGCTTCTCATTCTCATTGAGAACACGGCTCTTCTTTTCTAGACCCGCGACTACTCGTTCGACGGCTTCCGCGAAGTCTTCGAGTAGAACAGTTTCACGTTCGGCACGGGCTGCAAGTAATGCAGCTTCATTAACGAGGTTAGCAAGGTCAGCACCAGCAAAACCTGAAGTGCGCGTAGCGATTGTCTCTAGGTCAACACTCTTATCGAGCGTGACTTTTGCAGCATGGATTTTGAGAATCGCTAAGCGTCCGCTCTTATCAGGGCGATCAACTAATACTTGGCGATCGAAACGACCTGGACGTAATAGCGCTTGGTCAAGGGTTTCAGGACGGTTAGTTGCGGCAAGAACAATTACTGTCGTTCCATCAACTCCAAAGCCATCCATTTCGGTCAGCAATTGGTTGAGGGTTTGTTCACGTTCATCGTTACCGCCGTACATACCGCCGCTAGAGCGAGCCTTACCGATCGCATCAAGTTCATCGATAAAGATAATACAAGGCGATTGTTTTTTAGCTTGTTCAAATAAATCGCGGACACGGGAAGAACCGACACCGACAAACAGTTCCACAAATTCGGAACCAGAGATACTGAAGAAGGGAACACCTGCTTCACCAGCAACGGCTTTGGCGAGGAGAGTTTTACCAGTACCAGGAGGTCCAACTAGCAGTACGCCTTTGGGAATCTTTGCGCCGATCTTGGTGTATTTCTCAGGAGTTTTAAGGAACTGGACAATTTCTTGCAGTTCTTGCTTAGCTTCATCGACACCAGCGACATCGCCAAACATCGTTTTAGTCGCTTCACCTTCGACATAGACTTTTGCCTTGCTCTTACCAATCTGCAAGCCACCAGGAGCGCCGCCGCCACCATTACGGCTGAACAATTGGAAGATGCCGACAAAGATCAATGGGGGAATTACCCAGCTAAGTAATGTTCCAACCCAGCCTGATTTCTGTACGGGGGCGGCAGCAAATTCGACACCACTCTTTTCGAGGCGTTCGGGCAGGTTTAAATCAAAAATTGGCGTAGTAGAGATCACATCACCCGCAATTTCAGGGGTGACACCTTTTAGTTGATAGGTAATTTGATCTTGTCCAATGTATACACGCGCTACATGTCCTTCTTCGATTTCATGGACAAAAAGGCTGTAGGGAACACGCGCTACGGGAGGCGCAAATAGATTTGGCAAAAATATGTTTATTATGAGCAATCCTGCGCCGATCAGTAATAAGACATTACCAATCAAACGAGAGCGCGATCGCTTGGGATCTTCTTTTTTAACTGCCATTTTTAAAATTTGCACTTTGCAAATTACGATTTGTTACTGAAAGTATTATAGGAACCTTGTTTTGTTAGCGCTAGACTACAAACGTAGGGATAGCCGCCTGTATCAATAGGCAGAGACTCAGGCATCATCCAAAATCAAAGATATTTAAATTTGAATTCACTATAAATATTACAAATTTTAAATATCTACATAATTCTTGGATAAACAAGGGGCTTAAGCCTCTTGTTTATCCAAGAAGATTAGTGACGGCACTTTGCGCCGCCACTAATCTTCTTGGATGCAAGTAACAACCGATATATGTGAGTAAAGGTAATTTTGCTGAGCGCAATTTAGAAACTATATTTAGAAACTATTAAATAAAAATATACTTGCAATTTTGGTAAAAAACACTATAATAAAAATATATAAGCCTCTACCCTACTAAAGTGATGAGCGCGATAACCCTCAATCCTGCTGCCGATCAAATTGTTAGCCTGAAGTCCGATACATTAAACATCGCTACGGATGAATATGCACTGCTCACTGATCTTTATCAACTAACGATGGGTGCTTGCTATGTGCAAGAGGGATGCGATCGCAAACGAGCGAGTTTTGAATTGTTTGTGCGCCGTTTGCCCGAAGGATTTGGCTACCTAATCGCGATGGGGATCGCTCAAGCAGTGGAGTATTTGCAGAATCTCCATTTTACTGCTGAACAAATAAAAGCATTGCAAGCGACGGGAATCTTCGCTAAGGCTGATCGCCGCTTTTGGAAATTATTACAAAACTTCCACTTTGAAGGAGATCTTTGGGCAGTTTCAGAAGGAACCGCACTTTTTGCCAATGAACCGTTTTTGAGAATTGAAGCACCCCTTTGGCAAGCGCAGTTAGTGGAAACCTATTTGCTGAACACAATTAACTATCAGACTCTAATTGCCACTAGAGCCGCGAGAATGCGTGATGTGGCGGGCGATCGCCTTACCCTTTTAGAATTCGGGACAAGACGAGCCTTTAGTCCCCAAGCTTCTCTCTGGGCAGCAAGAGCCGCCCTCGCCGCAGGGATGGATGCGACATCAAATGTATTGGCGGCGCTAAAATTAGACCGCCAACCGAGTGGCACGATGGCTCATGCTTTGGTCATGGCTTTGAGTGCAACAGCAGGAAGTGAAGCCCAAGCCTTTAGCGCTTTCCATCAAGTTTTCCCCGATAGTCCCCTCTTAATCGATACCTTCGACACGATCGCCGCTGCGCGTAATCTTGCCGCAAAGGTAAAATCTGGGGAAATGGAAGTCAATGGAGTTCGCATTGATTCAGGGGATATTGCCACAGTTTCTAAGGAGGTAAAAGCGATTCTTCCCGATGCTGCCATCTTCGCTAGTGGTGACATTGACGAAGCCGAGATTTTGCGTCTCAAGTCATTGGGAGCACCCATTGATGGCTATGGTATCGGGACAAAGTTAGTAACAGGTGAGCCTGTAAATGGAGTTTATAAATTAGTGGAAATTGATAATATTCCTGTTTCCAAAAAATCAAGTGGTAAGCAAACGATTGCAGGGCGCAAACAAATCTGGCGCAGTTTCGAGAATGGTGTAATCTCAAGCGATCGCCTCACCCACATTTCTGAACTTCCTCAATCCAATGAGCAACCTTTACTGGAATGTATTATGCACAATGGCGAATTGTTGAAGTCTTTGGATGATTTGGATGCGATCGCTCAACGTACTCGTAAATCTGTGCAATCATTACCTCTAGCGGTCCGCCAGATTGCTAACCCAGAGACGATTTCTGTCTTAGTTGATATGAACTATTAACACTCTCAGCGAGTAAAGCGACTGAGATTGCAGAGTAATTAATTGTTGAGATTAATTCTCTGAGGCGCAGCCAAAGCACCTCTACCAACTCCCTCAAGGCAAAGCCCTAACATTGTCGCTACTTTTCTGAGTATATTTGCAGCACCATTACAATCTGCATTGATGTACCAATTACAGCAAAACTCGATCAAACCCGCCACAAGAAGGGTCGCAGGGCGAAGCCCCGCAACGGGTTTTATATTTTAATTTGTGGCGGGTTTGAAAACAAATTGCTGTAAGCAAACCAGAAAGTATGCCGAGTCAAAGGAAAAAAATATGACTCAAGTTATTGAGGGCTGGATTGACAGACTCCCGAACGTAGGGGAATAAATTCCCCGTTCGTTTTTACTCAGGTCTGAAGACGCTGAGTTTGCAAACGTATCGCATTATCTTTTATCACAAACATCAAAAGGCGGCGCAATGCGCCGCCTTTGACTATTACAGCGCTTTGCCCTCAAATCCGAACCAAAAAAAAGTTTAAAAGTGTTGCTAAGCAACACTTTTAAACTTTTTCTTGTGGTTCGTTTGATCAAAAATTGCTGTAGGGTTTTGATTTGTCCTAATACATCCTAATACAGGTGACTACGACTATACATTTCGTTTGTCGATGCTTACAGATACACTGCCCAAATATCAACTACCTCTTGGGAGCCATACCATTTACCCGATCGCGGTGAATGATAGACACCATCGATCGCCATATTCTTGGCTCCATTCAAATAAGCTGCCTCAATCGGAATTATGCCATCACCCCAGACATCACCTTGACCAATTGTCAGTTCATAACTACTATAGGCAAGCCATTTTTTTGGTGTAGATTTTTTGCCTTGTACCGTATTTCCTGCTACGCAAATATATTCAATATCATCATAAAAAGCATCAGGATAATTGTCATTGACAAAACCCAAATTTGGCAGCGACCAAGGTTCGAGGCTGCGTTGGGGAGTTCCCAGACAAACGAGTTTGGCAACTTTAGAACGTGCATTCCAAACCTTGTCATAATAGGGGCGATCGCCTAGATAAATCCGTGAGAGCCAACCGCCTGCGGAATGGGCAATGATATTTACCTTCGATGCACCCGTTCTGGCTAATTCCTGATTTACGGTTTGGTCAAGTTTTTCTAAAATGGGCGCGATTGATCGTCCGCCCACCGTGGGAACCCAGTCCCACCATTTCAAAGGAACTACCGTTGCTGATAAATTTTTATTTTCTAATTTTTGGGCGATCGGGATGTAATCCGATGCCCCTGCGAGATATCCCGCCAGAATAATATTGGGGTTAGTCATATTATGTTAGTAAAGTTAAGCCGCACAGTTAAATGTTGGTTTTTACAGATTACCCCTAAATGATCGGCTCTAACGTTCGGCTCTAACGCATTGTTATGCTGTTTGACTTTGTGGGGCTGACTTTGATACTAAACTTATGCTTTAGCTGGACTAAGCTTCCTCAAAATTTGTCCAACACTGCCATATCTTTCACCAGTTAAACCTTCCAACTCGTGTTCAATATCTTCTAGCCAACCAAGCTTACTTGACCATTTCCCTGTCGATAACTGTTTGGCAGCATGAACAGGAATACCCTCATCATCAACATATAGTGCAATTTTTTCATATCCCGCATCTAATGCTGCGCTATCACAAGTCATATAGCCTAATGTTTGATAAGCCTGTATATAAGCCGATAGTGTTTCCTCCATTGGTACACCTTCAACCCAGTAAAATTCATCTTCTGGAGTGGGTTGCCACCAACGCTCTTGATCTCCTGCTGCCCAAGAAAAACAGTTATATTCTTGAGATTTTGGACTGGTAACATCATAATCAGTCTTGGCTAGGTTGGGGTAACGTAGCTCTAAATGAATTGCTTTAGTCATCGAAAATTAAGCCACATATCCTTGTTTTTTACCCCAATTCAACCAATCTTCTGCCATGAGCTTGATTTTACCTTTATGTTCTGGTTGCACAGGGTTTTCTTGGGTAATTTGACGTAGTGCTGTTAGCCAATATAGGGGATTTTGGGTTAAATCTTGGAGCATGAAAGGGATCACGGATTTCCCCATATTAATAATTTCCTGATAAATGGGATGTTTAGATATTTCAACAGTTGATGACATACCTTCTACATCTTGAGTCCATTGATCGGCAAGTTCATGAAATTTTTCTTGGATCTCATTTTCTTCATTTTCTAGAATTGCTGCATCAGGATCATCAACAATTGCAATTAAAGCAACGGGTACAGGTACAAAATAACTTGATTCTTCATCTAGAAATTCATCACCGCCCAGACTAAAAGAATTTTGTACCCATTCTGATATCTGTTTTCCTGCTAACTTTGATTGAGTAATTACTTCAGATGATGGAGATGCCCCACCTTGTACAGATTGTTCTTCTAAAAATGTGATCATTTTATGTACATCATTGGCAGAAGCCCCATTAGGATTTTCTGGCTGACTGAGATCAGTCGCAAAAGTATAATAAGTCAAATATTTAGCTGAGTCTGATGATCTATTTTTCTCTAGTTCGCGTAGTGGGTGCGTGGCAAACATCAAATAAGAGCATCCGTTAAGATTTGGGAAACGATCACATAGTTTTTGTGCAGAAACAGCTATAAAATCTGCTTGTTTTTGTCTAGCAAGAGACTGGGCTAAATTTCCAATAGGATCGCTCTCCCGAAGAGGTTGATGCTGTCTAATGACTTGATCGCTTTCTTGTATATGTCGTTCTCCCATGAACCAAGGCATCAAACCCGCGAGTCCATTAGAATTTTTCTCTTGACTAGATTTCTCTCGACTAAAAAGCGCAAACTCTGGATCAAAGTTAAATCTAATTTTTTTCTTTCTAGAGGGTGTGATCTCAAGAATATCAGAAGTAGCAGACTCCATCTCTGTTTTCTCCTCTCCAAAAACAGGACGTTGCCACTCTTCTGTTTTAAACTCCAACTTGTGTTTATAGGAGTCATATTGAGTAACGCCTAAGTCGTGCCAAACTTTGAGCCGTTTGAGTAAATCATTACGATCTAGAACTGAATCAAGTTTTAGCTTGGCATTCAAGTCGCTAAAAACGTCCTTCATGGCTTCTCCATTTTGTTTTGCCACTTTTAAAGACTCATCTACAGTATTAAAATCCTTAGTCTCAATAGCAATTCTAATTTTTTCCTGTTGTTTACTATCAAGTTGTCCCAGAATTTTTAACTGTATCTGAGGCTCTGTAAAACCTGCTTCTATTAAACGATCTACTAAAAAAGTATCTCTTCTTTCAGCTAATGTTCCTTCCAAAATAAGATAGTAAGCAGTGACATCAGAAGTTTGCCCCAATCGAGCAACTCGCCCATTACGTTGCATTAAAACCGCAGGGTCAGGACTAAGATCCCAATGCACGACTTTATTTGCTACTTGAAAATCTAAGCCTTCATCAGCAGCAGATGTCGCTACAAGAATACGGTAGCTTTTATTTCGATCATAAAATTTTTTGACTACTTCTTGTCGTTCCTCAGTACTCATAGAGCCAGTAATCGCAAGACTTTCCTTGTCAAAAGTTGCGGTAACGATAGTAGTAGTTTGTAAAACCTCAGTGAAAACCAAAAAGCGAGAATCTGGATGCGCTTCAAGCATAGCTTTCAACCAATTTATCTTGGCATTCTCTACACTACTACCCGATCTAAGTAAATTTAGAGCTAGTTCTGTTAGCTCTAGTATTTCTTCAGGTAATGCTTCTAAATCAGTGTCTTCATCCTCATCATCTTTATCTTTTTTTGGCTTAACATTCTCCAATAATTTCTTCTGGAAACCAAAAATAGCTGGTACACTGCCCTCTGCTAGGTTTCTAGCCGAAAAAGAAAAGTTGCTATCGGAAGGAAAAACTACTTCTTTAGCATACTCATGTTCTCTATTCTCGTCAAACACTGATAGGCATTTAGAAATTTCTCTAATTAATGTTCTTAGAATTTCTGCGCTGGCTGAATTGTCTGCCTTGTAGGCTTTTTCGTTTTGCCATTTAGAATGATGACGAACACACCAACGAAATAGCCAACAAGCACCTGCTAAAGAACTACTTGTCAACCTTGTTTCAAGATGAGCGCTAGCAAAGCCACCAATACTTTCACCGTGATTTCGATGAATACGCTGTACTGTTCTGATAATTTTTCTGAGTGTTGACAGATAATCTTCACAAGTCTTTTCAAGTTGAGGCTCACCTTCACGAAGGTTTGGGTCATTTTCACGATGAGGACGAACTATAGTTAATTTTGGGAATAGTCGCTTGTCTGACCAGTTACGAATTTCATCCTGTTGCCGCCAAATTAATGAGATCGGTGAATCTTCTTTAGATATTTCTTCTAAAAGGCGTTTCTGATCAACATCTTTTAGATAAGCATCTTTTAAAGCGGTTTTGTGTGCTAACAATCGCAATAAGTTTGTAAATCGATTTGCAGAGCGGAAAGGTGTAGCACTCATCAGAATAACTAATTCTGGCGGTTCGGAATCTTGCCAAAATTTGCCTGAAATTATTTGATATGCAGCTTTGTAAGCCTGTGTTGTATCGGCTGCTAATTCTGGCAATTCTCCGTTTAGGTCAGCATCGCTTGAACAGTGATGACACTCATCAATGATGATGATATTAGGTCTAATATGACTCGGTAATTCCTTCTTGTCACTGCTGTCAATATAACGTTTAGCAGCGTGCATACTAGCAATCCGAATACCTTTTTGACTGATGCGATCGCCATATTCCTTAAAAGATTCCACAACACTAATAACGCTCTCATCCCCAGCACTAACTTTAATCACACTACGCAGCTTTTCTCTAACATCTTCTGTCAATCCTCCCGATGTTAAGTAAAGACATCGAAGATCATCTTTTTGCGTGATTAGTTTGTCTCTAAGAATCAACCCAACCTCGATGGTTTTACCTAAACCAACTTCATCAGCGATCAAAATTCGCTTAATGCGAGATTCATGATTTTTGAGGTATTGCTGCAATGCTAGTTGATGAGGAAATGGATCTTTATCACTTGCAGTAATACGACCAGAATAAATATTTGTTAGTAGCTCTAACGCACCAAGTCTCAAGACAGTTTGAACATGATGATTAGGATTTAAATAATTTGCTTCAAGGACACTTTCACCCACATAGTAAGCAAGTTTTTCTTTAAGCTCCGACCATGACGATACGTCAGGAAATTTAGCTATGATTTGATGCCAGTCGCGTAAATTTTTGCAACGGATACCACGCCGACTTATTACGCTATCTTCGCTGTCGGTTGTTTCGATCGCGTAAGCAAGATGGGTATAAGCATCATGCTTCATGCCGTCAACCCAGACGATATCTGCGTGACTGTCGCTTTCAGATGGAATTTCAAACAGTCTATAGGTCATGTACTTATTCCCAGAAGTTTTGACTAAAATTTATATTAGCAATAATTTTGAGTGAAGGGTTAACAGCATATCCAAATATTACTTTTCATCAGGGCGTTGGCTCAGGCAACTGCCTCCGCGTGCAGCGTTGCGAAAAGTTTGCACAACTTCGACAGTATTCACATGACCGCAATAGGGACAATAAACCTGTTCACCAACTTGTGGCTCAATGTCCGCACGGCTCCACCATTTACGACAGCGATCGCAATGGAAGTGATAGAGAAATTCAAGGGAAACTTTCATAGGCTATGCTGTGCTTCGCGATAGGCGGCGTATACCCCCTTGACGTTGTACCAATTTAAGAAAATTCTGGCGATTTCGAGGGCGAGTTGGGGCTTACCTTGATTGATCAGCCATTGCAGCAAGGGACGTAGCGATCGCTCATTGAGCAAACCACCTAGGGATAATACGCCCCATAAAACCACATGAATCCATGTCATCTGGATCATCATTTTTACTTCCCATGTGGGATGCTTTTGATAAAATACTACGCCCATTCGTCCGCGCTGAGCTTCAACATCGACAAGTCGCGGTAACTGCTCAATCGAAAATGCAGGATGCCAATGATAACCAACTGCATCAGGACATTTAATCAATTTTAAGCCTAAATTTTTGAGGCGGACACCTAGCTCTAAGTCTTCCCAGCCATACTGACGGAAACTGGTGTCAAACTTGCCTGCTTCGATTAACCAATGCTTGGCGATCGCCACATTGCCTGTCGCAAAGAAAGCATTGGATAGATCGGTGATTTTGATTGGCTCCGAGGTGGGATCGTCAAAATTAGCAGTATTAATCACCCGCCCATAGGTAAAGGCGCGATCGCTACCTGCTAGAGCTTTAGCATGGGATGACAAAAATACAGGCGTAACGACGAGATCGCTATCGATAAATACAATCGTGTCGCCTTGAGCTAGATCAATGCCCGTATTTCTAGCGATCGCCGCACCCTCATGGTTTTGCTGAAACAAACGCACATGGGGGAATTCGTGAGGATGACTTTGCAAAAATTCCACCGTGCCATCGGTGGAGCCATCATCAACGACCACAATCTCGTAAGGCTGCGTAAAATCTTGAGCTTCCATCGATTGCAAACATTTTTGCAAGATCGGCAAGCGGTTGTAAGTTGGGATAATAATTGACCACATGTTGACCATTATAAAAAAATAGGGCGCTAAGCGCCCTATTTTTTATAATCTGTTTAATTTCGTGATTGTTGCCAAGATTGCCAGAGGGTTAGCCCGCCAACATAGCCATAGCTGAGGGCATACAAAACCATGAAGGGCAAGGTGATATACAGCCCTTTGTTAAAGGCGATCGCCGATGCAAAAATACTGTAAATACATAAACCAAGCTCAATCCAAGCCGTCGCATCAAGGGGAATCTTATAGGCTTTGTTTTCCCAGCGATCGCTTTTGTTTTTAATATCAAATTTAGGCGTGCGGCGGAAATTTGCACCCGTATTCGATAAACCTGCAAATACAGCCCGACTATTACTCCAAGAAATCCCCGTACCCAAAACGGCTAAGAGGAAAATACGTCCGAGGCGACGATACCAAGACTTGGGATAGAGGTCACGTTGAGCATGGAAGTACAAAAATGGAGGTCCAAAGGTAGCAGGCAACATAAAAATTGACCAAGCGCTTTCAATGGAAATACGCAGGGCGATCGCATCATTAGTTGTGACTAACATGAGTGGAATCGAGATCACAATCAAGAGCAGCATCAAAGGATGTGCCGAATATCCCGTCAAATGCATGGTCGCTTGAAATTTCACCACGAGGGGGAGATCCGCTTTCCAGATTTGCCCAATTAATTTCTTCGCACATTGAATACTGCCCTTAGCCCAACGAAATTGCTGCAATTTGAAGGCAAGCATAGCTACAGGCAATTCCGCAGGCGCAACAATATTATTGTCATAAACCACCTTCCAGCCCTTGATTTGAGCGCGATAGCTCAAATCCATATCTTCAGCGAGGGTATCAGCGTGCCACCCCCCTGCGTCAATAATCGCTTGACGATTCCAAATCCCCGCAGTCCCGTTAAAATTTAAGAAATAATTGTTATTACATCTCGCCTGTTGCTCGATCGCAAAATGCCCATCAATGCCTGCGGATTGCAATTTGGTTAGCAATGAATACTCAGAATTGATATGTCCCCAACGGGTCTGGACAACCGCAACCTTTGCCTCAGGATTATTCACATAATGACGAATTGTATCTTTGAGCCAATTTGAAGAGGGGATAAAGTCCGCATCAAAAATCGCAATGTAATTTCCCTGCACAAGGGGCATCGCATCCTGCAAAGCCCCCGCCTTAAAGCCAGAACGATTAACCCGATGAATATATTCAATCCAAAAGCCTTTAGCTTGGTATTCTTGGACGGTTTCGCTAAGAAGGGTTTGAGTGTCGTCGATCGAGTCATCTAATACTTGAATCTGCATCCGATCGCGAGGATAGTCCAACAGGCAAACAGCATCCACTAATCGGCGCGAAACGTAGCGCTCATTAAAAATCGGTAGCTGGATGGTGACAAGGGGCAAGTCTTCGTCGGCAATGCCATAATGCTCAGGCAGATCAACCGCCACAGCGTAATTAGAGAAATTATTGTTAAAGCTTTTTCCCAGACGAAACTGGTCGAAATTATCAAAATTATTGGCAGCGATCGCCCCTGAACTCGATGATGGCGACGCTGAAACCTGCGCTGTTTGGTATTCTCTGGCAGGGTTGAGCTTCGGCAAAACAAGCTGTTTCCGCAGAGAACGTCTAGGCTTATGGACAGCAGTGAGCCAATAAGCATTTAGCCCATAAAGTAGTAGCCACACTGCTGCCACAGTGTTCAGGACGGCTAGGATCGCTATTAGTATCAGAATGACTCTTGACTCCTTCTTACCACACGAAGCATCAATCCTAAGGATTGATTAAACAAATTAAAGTAGCACACTAAGAAATATTACGATGGTTGCTCTATATTTGTAGAAAAATTTACGATTTGGCACTAAGTATTTATACACCTACCTACAAATCTTAATAAATATTTCGGGACATACAGCGCTTTACGCTTAATTAAACCCCAGAGAAATTTTTGAAAGTGGCGCTTCGCGCCACTTTCAAAAATTTCTCTGTACTACTCAAAGCCTCAATAGGCTGTAAAGCAAGAAAAAAGCGAATTGCTTTTTTTCTTGCTTTATGTGGCAGTCATTTCTTGTAAGGCGATCGCCGCCGCCTCCTGTTGAGCCGCCTTAATACTTTTCCCCTGACCTCTGCCCCAACAGCGATCGTCAAACCATACTTCCACAGAAAACAAGTTACTGCCCTCCGATGGCAAATTACGATATTCAGGCAAACGTTTCCAGCGTCCTTGGGTTAATTCCTGTAGAGCCACTTTGTAATTGCCCAAGGCAGGGATCGCCAGTAAGGTTTCCGCAAAACTCTGCATATGAGGATCAAGCCATTTACGAATAAAGGCTAAATCTTGGGTATTAATATACAGCGCCGCCATTAAGGCTTCTAGGGCATCGGCAAGCAGCGATCGCGAAGCCTGCGAATCATTACGCGCCGCATTAGATACCACTACATATTTTTGTAAATCATAAATACTGGCGATTTCGGCAAGGGTTTTATCACTGACTAGGTGCGATCGCAGAGCGGCCAAGTCTCCTACCGCGCGATCGCCATAGCGTTCTTGCAAAAACAAACTCACCGACAGGCGTAGCACACTATCGCCCACAAACTCCAATTGGTCATTGTTATAGGCAGTTGAAAAACTGGGATGGACTAGAGCGCGATCGATGAGGAGCCAATCAAATTTTCGGGAATTAACTTGTTCTAGCTTTGTTTGCTCAAGCCCCATTTTTTCGAGTAAACGGACTAATTCTCGCTGACGGCGTGGATCAATGGTGGATGACATGAGATTTTTAGAAAAATAATGAACAAGGGGCTTAGAGCGCTTTGCGCCTTCTTAAAACCCAGATAAACTTTCAAAAAGCTGGCGAAGCCAGCTTTTTGAAAGTTTATCTGGAGCACACAAAACATCAATAGGCTGTAAGCCCTCTGTCTGTCTTAAGACTACAGTTGCAGATACAATTACAGCAACTTTATAAACATGATCGTAGTTCATCGTAACCATGACTAAAAGGTTTTTCTCGACGCTTTGCCTAGCCTTGCTAGCCACAGTAACGACAATTTGGATTGTCGCTTGTCAGCCCAACGCGCCAACCACAAGCACTAGTTCCACAAGTTCCTCCCAAGCCCCAACGACAACAGGCTCAGGTGGCGTTAAGGACAGCCTGCGCCTAGGTGCGTTGCTACCGATTACAGGCGACCTTTCCTCCATTGGTGCGCCGATGATTAAATCAATTGATTTTCTGGTAGATACCGTAAATAATTGCGGCGGCGTACTTGGTAAGCCCATTACCTACATCAAGGAAGACGATCGCACCGATCCTCCCGCAGGAGCCGAGGCGATGACTAAACTAGTCAAAGTAGATAATGTCGGTGCGGTAGTTGGTTCCTTTGCCAGTAGCGTATCCACAGCATCCCTAGCGATTTCCGTACCGAACAAAGTTGTCCAAATTTCCCCTGGTAGCACCAGTCCAGTATTTACGGAACGGGCTAAAAAAGGTGAATTTAAAGGCTACTGGTATCGCACTGCCCCACCTGACACCTATCAGGCTCTCGCCCTCGCCAACCTCGCCTATAAAAAAGGCGCACGCAAAGTCGCTACCCTCGTGATTAACAACGACTATGGTGTAGGCTTTGAGAAATCCTTTGTAGAAGCCTTTGAAAAGCTGGGCGGCACAATCGTTAACAAAAACAAACCCACCCGCTACGATCCCAAGGCAACGACCTTTGAGGCGGAAGCTAAGGGCGCATTTGGTAGCAAACCCGATGCAGTTGCAGCAATTCTCTATCCTGACTCTGGCGGCGCAGTGATCAAAGCGGCCTTTGAGCAAGGCTTAACCAAAGATGTCCAAATTCTATTGACAGATGGCGTAAAAACCGAAGATTTTCCTAAGTTAATTGGTAATACCCCTGATGGCAAACTCATCCTTGCAGGGGCGATCGGGACTGTCCCTGGAGCCGATGGCAAGTCCCTTGAAGCCTTTACTAAAGCTTTCAAAGAAAAGACAGGTCAAGAACTCGGCGCATTTGTCCCCCATTCCTATGATGCGGCGGCGCTAGTGGCGATCGCGGCGGAAGCGGCTAAGGATGCGACGGGTGACGGGATCAAGAGCAAACTCCGTGAAGTTGCCAATGCCCCCGGACAAGAAGTCAGCGATGTTTGCGAAGCGATCAAGCTAGTCAAAGCAGGTAAAGACATTGACTATCAAGGCGCAAGCGGCAATGTTGATCTGGATGAATATGGCGATGTTAAAGGTAGTTATGACGTATGGGAGGTTCAACCCGACGGCAAAATTAAAGTAACCGATCGCGTTTCCCCCTAATTAATTCAGAGAGAGCAAAGCGCTCTCTCTGAATTAAGACAAAAATCTGCTACTGTTTGTATAAAAAATTAGGCATACTCCATCTAGAGACTTGATATCTATGGCGATCGAACTCAAAGCTGCTGCTCCGCAAGAAGTTTCCATCTATATGCCCTATTACCGAGAGCCAAACAAGCGTCAAGCTCTTCCCTATGCAATTTCTTTATATAAGCAAGGCGAAATCACGGGGGAGCGTCGTATTGAGGGCAGTCCTGCGGTTTCCTTTATGGCAGTATGGCGCGTTGCTAACTTGCCATCCGATCTTGCCCTATGTCGTATGACCTTTGAGGGTGATGCCGACATGAGCTATGAAATGACATTAGAAAATTCAGAATTTGTTGGCTACTTAATTGATGTTGTCTCCAGTATTCGCGATAAAGGCTATGTCGATTTTCCGCAAGTTTTTTATAGCAAGCTATTTAGGATCAAAATTGCTGGTACTGAAGGAAATTAAAAATTAGCTAAATGGCAAGTAAAAAATTTGTCGTTTTTTAATAAATAATAGACCCAAAAAATATCAACTAATGTATAATCCTAGGCGCAAATCTTGCAAAAAAAAACAAAGTCAGCTAAAGTCCTGAGGCAGCTTTTCCAAAGGCAAAATAATAGTCAAATTTAAGGGGACTACATTGTGACCTATGCCGCCCAACGTCTTGAACAAATCGAGCGCCAGCCAGAAACTGTCGCTTACAAGGTCGATCCAATGATTGTCAGAGCCGCCAAGCAAATCTATCGGTACTACGCCGATTCCTATGCTGCCCAATTACCGCGACCGATGGGAATTGCCATTAATCGCCTAGATATGACAGGTAAGCTGATTTACTCTCAATTAATTTTGCTGCCACAGGAAAGTTTTGTGCCGATGGAATTAATTGAGCTATCTGACTATCACTAAAGTTAATTTAATAATAAACGATTAAGATTTTAATTAGTATTCTTAGAGTATTGCTAGCTATCTCGATTTTAGTTATTTTTAATCTACAGGCTTAACCACAATTTCTATACGGGTTATAACTTATGACATATGCAAATTCTTCTGTAACCGTCACAGCATCAGCATCAGTCCGTTTTCAAAGCAAACTTAAGGAATCAAAAAACTTTGGCGATGCCTTGGTAGAGATTTTCTCTGATCTTGTGAAGTTAGAAATTGTGACTTGGGTGGCCCATGAAGGTGATACGACCCATAAGACTGGTAATCGTTTAAGAACAACTATTAATCTGATTGATGGTGACATCGAAAACGAGATTGGCGCAGATTTTTTGCAGGGTTCCCCCTATGCTGAGCTACGCGATTTTCATGAGACCCAAGTTGATCATGGTTCAGAAACGATCGCCAATAATCTCAAAACTTTAGTAGATATTGGTCAAAAGGTGACTGGTTTATTGACTGGTGAGGATGAAAATGAAGATGAAGATGCTAATGGTTTAAGTAGCGATCGCTTACCAAGCTTTGTCTAACAATTTTGTCTAACAATTTTTTACCTAGGAGCGCTTAGGAAATCTGTATGCAAGTTGATAGGGCTACGAGTCAGAACAGAAATGCCGAAGATGCTGCGAATCAGATCATGCCTAGGCGTGAAAAGTCCGATCATAAGCCAGCTTCGGATCTATCTACTACTAGTCAGGCTAATCAGGTAAAGCCTGCAAAGGATAATGACGGGAAAAGTGGATCTCTTAAAAACTTTCGAGAAACTCTCAAAGATGTTTTAGAAGAAATTACTTCTCTAGAGATCAATACAATGATCGTTGGTAATATTCCGATGCACAAGTTTGATGCGAAGGATTTTTACCGCGAGCTAGACAAAAATATTAAATACAAAACTGAGGAGGGGCTGCAAAGGGTGAAGGAGTCTCTGCTTGAGCGCAGTACCCAACTCAAGCAAAAGGGTTTTTCGCTTCCTCAGCAAACCGCAACGCCATTGTTGCCCAAGGAAGTGGCGATCATCGAAGAGTATCGATTAGAGCTAACTCGCTATAACCAAGATTTAGAGATCTACAAAGAGGCTGAGTTTATTTTTAATGAGCGTAAAAGTTCCTTGGATGAAAGCAAAAAAACGAAATTTCTTTTAGAAGAATCTTGTTATACCGAAATATCTAGACAGTTGATGAAATTGAATATCCCAAAAAATGCTGATGGCGATGCCATCGTTGATGCACCAATGATTCGCTATTTCAGAAAACTATGGGAGCTTGAGCAGTCTGTTTTAAATGGCGATCGCATTTACGCTCAGACCAAATTTAGTCTTGATGGAGATTTGACTAATCGTTTTATTGAGGATTTGTTTATTCCCAGCAAAAGTAAACTTGATCTTGATCCTAAGATGATCCAACTTATTTTTGATTTGCATCGGCAAGGTGTAGAAAATGCTCAAAGGCAATGGTCGGGTTTAATTGATACCTGCGTAAATCTTGTAAAGAGTTTGATCCCATTCCGAGCAAAATAGGATTTAGGAATAAAGAACTAATTTTTGTGGGGTGGCAAAGCTGCGCTACAAAAATTAGTTCTTTATCGGAAAATATATATAGCAATGTGGAGTTACGGTGGCTGCGCCTAAGTGGTTGGCTATTGTTGAAGAGCAGATTATTGTGCGTCTTGATCCCCAAGTATTGACCCAAATTGAGGAAGATACTTTAGGATTTGCCGATCGCCTTACTTATGGTGCTGACATTATCTATAAACTCAATAGCCAAGATTTACTGCAAGTATTGGCTTCCAGTGTTGGCCTGTCACCATCAAGTCAGGGCGCGATTGTAATTTGGACTTATTACGATAATTTGCCAATATTGCGGACATTAATGAATGTTGATGGCGATCTTAGTCAAAAGATTCGTCAAGATCTGTTGCAGCATCCTCTGAGCGATCGCATTGTCAAAGCTTATGGTTTTATCGTTAGCCAAATCTCGCGCCAATTGCTCACCGCGATCGCCGATTATGTGGAAATGAAATTACGCCCCATTGCGATCGCCACTATTTCTATGGTGACGGTATTCGCATGGTGTGAGCCGTTAAAAAAATCAGGAAAAAATATCCATTTGCCCGATGCTGTAATTGTTAACTGTTGGAGCATGATCATTGCGGCTCCAATTACGGTGTTAATCCTTTGGTGGTTGATCTCTAGGCTGCCATTTCCGTTACCAGATGTACCTAAATCGGCACAACAGTTGGGCAGAAATTTACTTTATGTTTTAGAAAGTCGCGTTTTTCAAGTTGTGGCGATCGCAATTATTACAATTTTACTTTTAGGTTGGCTGGCCGTTACTTTTATAGAGCCTATCAATGCTCCACTGGTTCGATTCCTTAGCAATGTCCAAACCTATGCTGAGCTATCTTTACCGATCGCCGTGATTAGTTTACGAAAATTGATCATCAGCAATCTTAGCAAAATATTTTTGCGTTCTTCGTTCTTAGTGAAATTGCTTTTTGGACGTTTCATCCAATAATAAAATCCTAAAACCTAGGTTGTAGGGTTTAGGATTTTATATTTAATTAAGCCTACTTAACTTATCCAAACTTAAAAAATAAACCAATGACACAAATTGAGATTTGGCGATCGCAAGCTGCCGCGACCTTAGCTTTTTTAGTTCCTAAAATTGTCGGTAATGCCCCCACTGCCAACGATGGATTGGTAGATGATTTAATTAGGGTGCTTAATAATTTGCCTGCACGTCCCGACACCCGCCAACCCTATGCAGGGATTTTCCCTGCGGCAGATTTACCCACATGGCGCAATCGTGCCGCCGCCACCCTCAAGGTGGTAGTACCTAAAATTCAAAATGTGGAAGGTAGTGTGTATGATGGCGCGATCGACAATCTGATTCGCTTTATTCGCAATTTGCCCGCCCGTCCCACAGGGCGATCGCCCTATGCTGGACTTTTCCCAGCCGCCAATCTTGCCACATGGCGCAAGCAAGCCTCACAGACATTAGTGGCTGCGATCGCTAAGATCACCGATCCTAAATATGTTGAGGCAGATAGCAAGATTGATGACCTAGTTCGCGCCATGAGTGGTTTGCCCCTGCGTCCGATCCTTCGCAAACCCTATGAAGGACTCTACCCAGCCACCAATCTGGTCGCATTGCGCCAATTAGTAGCCAAGCGCTTACAACAGTTAATTGATGGGCTTAAGGATGATTTCAATCCTAAAGATATTCTCGTAGATAGTACGATTCGGGCTTTGAATAACTTGCCGCCACGCCCTGCCGATCAAGAACCCTACGCAGGGCTATATCCTCGTACCACCGCTACACCTAATTTAATCACTCAAGCTCAACTGAGCGCGATCGCCCCCTATGCCCGACAATCGCGATTGACCCAACTTCTCCCTTATTTAAATGAAACTATGCAGAAATATGGGATCACCACCCCACTACGCAAAGCTCATTTTCTGTCCCAAACTGCCCATGAAAGCGATGGGTTTAACACCAATGAAGAATATGCTTCTGGCGCAGACTATGAAGGACGCAGGGATTTGGGCAATACCAAATCTGGCGACGGCGTGCGCTTTAAGGGTCGTGGCTTAATCCAAGTTACAGGGCGCTCTAACTATGCTGAATGTGGCAATGATCTGGGGGTGGACTTAATTAATAATCCCCAACGCCTTGCCGATTTTGATCTTGCTTGTCTGAGTGCGGGTTGGTATTGGGACACCAGAAATCTCAATAGCTATGCTGATGATGATGACATTCTGAGAATTACTCGCATTATTAATGGTGGTTTAAACGGACTCGACGATCGCCAAAACTATCTTGATCGAGCTAAGCGAGTATTTGGCATTTAGCGTGGATGTAGAATGGATTGCATATTTACAGGTTTTGGCGAGGGTAAATCTATGACTCTGCAACCTTTAACCACTGAAGCGGCGATTCCCGATGGGATGCGTACCGCCGCCCCACATACATTTCCAGAAATCGACTATCCCGACAGTGATGGCAATCCCATGTCTGACAATACCGAACAATATCGCTGGATTGTAATCATCAAAGAAAATCTAGAGATTATGTTTGGTGACGATCCGAATGTATTTATCGCTGGAGACTTGTTATGGTATCCCGTCAGGTATACGCAAAAACGGTTCGCCCCAGATGTAATGGTGGCGCTTGGTAGACCCAAGGGGCGACGCGGCTCCTATAAGCAGTGGTTAGAAGATAATATTGCGCCCCAAGTCGTATTTGAGATTTTATCGCCCAGCAATAAAGATCGCCGAGGCATGGATTCCCTTGAAGAAAAATTTGATTTTTATGAAACCTATGGCGTTAAAGAATATTACATTTACGATCCAGACGATCTGATCCTAGAAGGTTGGCAAAGGGTAGGCGATCGCTTAGTCAAAATTCCATCGATGATGGATTGGGTCAGCCCACTTTTGGGAATTAGATTTGACTGGGCAACTGGACAAGAACTAGTATTGTCTCGCCCCGATGGTCAGAGATTTCTATCTTCTATAGAGCTAGATCACCGTTTACAGCAATCAAAAATTCAGGTTTGGCAAGAGCAACAACGAGCCGAACAAGAACGCAAACGCGCCGAAATTCATCGTCAACGTGCTGAACAAGAAAGTCAACGTGCGGAGCAAGAAAGCCAGCGTGCGGAGCAAGAAAGCCAGCGTGCGGAGCAAGAAAGCCAGCGTGCGGAGCAAGAAAGTCAGCGTGCGGAGCAAGAAAGTCAGCGTGCGGAGCAAGAAAGTCAGCGTGCGGAGCAAGAAAGTCAGCGTGCTAATCGCCTTGCGGAACGTTTACGAGCCTTGGGTATAGATCCAGAAAATGTTTAAGCTTAATGGCAATCTGGGACTCTGTGGGGCGCATCGCACTGGCAAAACTACTTTAGCGATCGCCCTCGCCTCTCGCCTCAATATTCCCTTTGTCCGCACCACGACCAGCCAAGTTTTTGCCCAACTTGGTTTAGATCCTGCGGAACCAATGGATTTTAAAACGAGGCTATTTGTGCAGCATCATGTTTTAGTAGCCGCCGAACAGGTTTGGCAAAATTCAGAAACACCATTTATCAGCGATCGCACCCCCATCGATATGATTGCCTATACCCTTGGCGATATTCAGGGAAAAACTGAGGTAGAGGCAGATTTACTCAATCAATATATAGATCGCTGTTTTACGAGTACCAATCAGTTTTTTCAAAATTTAGCAATTATCCAACCTGGCATTCCCCTAATTTATGAGGAGGGCAAAGCCGCCTTAAATGCCGCCTACATTGAGCATATTAATGTATTGGTAATTGGACTTTGTAGCGATTCTCGACTTAAGGCAAAAGTATTTTGTAACACGCGGGAGGCGATCGCCCTTGATATGAGAATTAGCAATATCCTAGAAAGTGTCACATTAAGTCCAGACCAAAATCATGATAGCTGTACCAAACAACCCCAAAATTTCCCCTGATGAATATTTTGAATGGGAAGCAAGGCAAGAAATCAGGTATGAGTACATCAATGGCGAAGTATTTGCGATGGCAGGTGAGACCATCGACCATAGTACGATCGCTGCTAATTTGATTGCTTTATTACGCCCTCATGTGAGGGGACGAAATTGTCGGGTATTAGGTTCAGATGCAAAGGTGGGAATTTCTAAAAATGGTGAGTTTTTCTATCCCGATCTATTGGTGACTTGCGACGATCGCGATCGCCATTCGGCAAAGGCTGTATTTTATCCAACTCTAATCATTGAGGTGTTGTCTCCTAGCACAGAGGCCTACAACCGAGGTGGTAAGTTTGCGCGTTATCGTCAGTTAAGCAGCTTGTGTGAATATGTGCTGGTTAGCTCGGAGCAGGTCGAAGTTGAAGCCTTTCGGCTAAATGAGCGAGGTAAGTGGGAGTTGACATCCTATGGCGAGGGTGACTTAGTACAACTTGTCAGTATTGATTTTGAATGTGCGATCGATGAAATTTATGAAGACGTGAATTATGCTGGTTGATGTGTTTTGTAATGAGCGAGAGGCGATCGCCCTTGACATGAGAATTAACAAAATTTTAAAAGAATTTTCTTGATTCTATTTTGAGCGCGATAAAATAAGATATCCCTACTTATTGATAAGTAACCATGTCAGAATCAATTACGATCGCCGATATTTATAAATTATTTGAACAGACTAACGCATCTCTAGAGAGATCGCGAGCCGAATTTGACCGCAGCATCGCTGAGTCCCGTGCTGAGAGTGAACGCCGTGCTGCCGAAGCTAAAGCTGAAAGCGATCGCCGTGCTGCCGAAGCCGATCGCCGTGCTGCCGAAGCTAAAGCTGAAAGCGATCGCCGTGCTGCCGAAGCCGATCGCCGTGCTGCCGAAGCCGATCGCCGTGCTGCCGAAGCGAAAATTGAACGTGATCGCCTTGCTGCTGAGGCTGCGCGTAGTCTGGCTAAGTTAGAAAAAACTGTTGAGCGCACCAGTAAGGCTGTTGATGCCTTAACAACCCGATGGGGGCGCTTTGTGGAAGAGTTGGTTCGTCCTGCGGTGGTGCGAATGTTTCGCGATCGCGGGATCTTGATTACTCACACGATGGAAAGAGTGCGATCGCCACTGGGTTTTGAGTTCCCGATGGAAATTGATATTTTGGGAGTAAATGGGGATGCGCTAGTCGCTGTGGAGTGTAAATCACGGCTATCGAAGGACGATGTGGATGAGATGTGCGATCGCCTGCGTCGATTTAGACAAGCATTTTCTGAATATCGTAACTATACGGTCTATGGCGCGGTGGCAGGTATTGAGATTAATCAAGGCATTGATTTGTATGCTTATCGTAAAGGTTTATTCGTAATTCGGACTAATGGCGAATCGGTGGAAATTGCTAATGATGATAAGTTTAAGCCCTTGGCTTGGGGTGATTAAGATGTACACTTAGATGTACATCTCAAGTCTAAACAAATGCTCTACAACCTTCCCATCACTGAGGCGCGTCATGAGCTAACCTCTTTACCCGAAAAGCTAACTCAAGAAGGAAGTACGCTGGCGATCACTCGCAGAGGCAAGCCTGTTTTAGCAGTGATGACATGGCAACATTATGAAGCCATACTTGAAACCTTAGAAATTTTAAGTGATGCAAATCTAATGACTAACTTGCGTCAAGGTATTGAGGAGGCTAAAGCGGGGCAGGGGCTAGATTGGGAATCGGTTAAACTAGATTTAGCTCTATGATCTATCGCATTGTCATTCAACCGACAGCCTTCAAGTTATTGCAAGAAATCAGCGATCGCCGTATTCGCCAAAAAATTAGCGATCGCATTGACAAACTAAGAGAGTCTCCTGAGTTGCAGGGCAAGCCTTTATTAGGTGAGTTAGATGGCTTTTATAGTGTGCGTGCAGTCGGACAAAGATATCGAATCATCTATACCATTGAGCAAAATCAAGTCACTGTAGCAGTTGTGGCTCTAGGGATTCGCAAAGATGGTAGCAGGCAAGATGTTTATGTTTTAGCCAAGAAGCTCTTGAGGCTCGGACTGATCGAGGAATCAGAAGATTAGAATTCTTAACATTTTAGAGCGGTTTAAATCTTGAGAAACTGGGTAACTTGATCTAAGGGCGTGGGTACAAGTTAGTTGCAGGTATGGGACAGTGAGCTTCAAAAATTTAGAATTTATTATTAGTGTATGGTTACGCGATCGCCGCTTTAGTAAAGCCCAAACTTCTCCTGCTCAGGGCTTCACCTTGATCGAGTTACTAGTTGTCATCATTATTATTGGTCTTTTGGCAGCGATCGCCCTCCCCTCATTTCTAAACCAAGCTCAAAAAGCACGCTTTGCCGAAGCCAAGACCTACATTGGTACGATGAGTCGGCTACAACAAGCCTATTATTTGGAAAAAAGAACTTTTACTGAGGATCTAGGGAAACTTAATGCAGGAATAAACACATCAACATCTAGCTTCATTTATTCGGTGATGACAGGAGATATTAATGGCAACCCTAGTCCACCAGCTATGGCACAGTTGGAGCAAATTATAACCAATGTCGCCAGGCCTTCATCTCAAAGTTTAAAAGCTTTTGTTGGAGTTGTGGGCATACCTGGGGTAGTGAGAATAGATACAGTCTTTTGTATAGCCAATTCCCCAAATATTGTTATCAATCCTGGATCGCTAAATGCTGGCGCTCAAACTATGGTCTGTCCCTCCAACTTTTTAGTTGAATAACTTTAATTTTTCTAAAACCCAAACAGTCTGAAACATCGCTCAGCAAATTCCCTCACTGTTTGGGTTTTACTCTATCAAAAAATATTTTTGCTCTGAGTGATATCATTCTGTTTTTTTGTGGGTAAGTTATTTTCACAACCGAACAGTTAAACTTCTTGAAATAAACGGGATAAAGAATTATGAAATCTGAATTCAAGACCAAGCTCATCCAACACATGCTCAACAAGAAGAATGGTGAAAAGGGCTTCACCCTGATCGAACTTCTCGTTGTTATCATCATCATCGGTATTCTTGCCGCGATCGCGCTTCCTTCCTTCCTAAACCAAGCATCTAAGGCTCGTCAGTCTGAAGCCAAGACCTACACTGGCTCTTTGAACCGTGGTCAACAGTCTTACTATCTAGAAAAACAACAGTTTGCAGACAATCTTGCAACCTTGGCTGTCGGTATTTCTCAAACTACAGCTAACTATACCTATGCTACTGGTGGCGCAGGGGCTGCACTTGTTGTAAAAGGAGGCTTATCCGTAAACAGCCAAGCAATTCCTTCTGTCAATGGTGCAACTAGTTCTACGGCAGCTGTTAAAGGCTATATTGGCGGTGTAAGCGTATCTACACCCACTGGTTCAAACGAAGCCACTACTTTAGCAAAATTGTGCGAACAGAATCTGGCTCCAATTAATATTGCCGCAGCGCCCTCAATTTATAGTACAACTTCTAGACTAACTTTTACTACCGATGCTGCGCCCACTTGTACTATTGTCGCTGGTCCTGCTTCAACTGCTATTGATTAGTGACTACCAAAATAAATGCTGACTCAAAAAACCTTCATGCTTTACAAAATAAAAACTTTGTTGAGTTAGTTTGCGTTTAAGTTAGCCATAATATTGTGTGATATCTCATATCACACAATATTTTTTTATCTGCCAATCATCTACAATTTTAAAATAAATAATTTGTTTGATCTGTCCAAAAAACTATGATTGAAGTAATTAGACCATTAGACTACACTAGCTTAAAACAACAGGCAGACGATTTCTTCTCTCAAGGAGTCTATGATCAAGCCTCAAATTTTTACGAACAACTAATTGATATAAAACCTGATGTTAAGTCTCATTATTGGTGGTTGGGACTTTCTTTGTTACTCCAAGAGAGAGAGGAAGAAGCCCAGTTAACTTGGTTATTTGCGTTAGAAGATGAGTATATTCAAGATTTAGTTAGCATTTTAGATAGTGAGGCAACAGATCAGGCATCTAAGGGCAAATATCAGATTGCGTGGGTTATTAGAAACCATATTAGAGAGATAGATTCATCAAATATCAACAATCTTCTACAAATAGTACTGCTTTCAATTAAAAGTGAAATCTTTGTCGTTGAAGACATAGATGATTTAGAGATTTTACAAATACTAAATCTGCAAAATAAAACTTCCCTTAATTGTAATTTCTTGCTAGATATCCTACAATATCTCTTTGAATTTCACGCCGATAGTGCGGTTTTTCTTGGCTTTTCATCAGCTTGTTTAGCTTATGATATTCATACTTTTCTTTCGCCAGTATTTACTCTTGCTTATAAACTCGCCAATGTTCAGAACCGAGTGGGGTTGGCAATAAAAGTCGCAGAAATTTGCTTGAATGTAGACCCAACAAATATTGAAATTTATAAGCATACTATTCTTTTTTACTACTCTAATAAAGAGTTTGCAAAAAGTGCAGAAGCCGCTAAGTATTGCTTTTCTATTACACAAAAAATTGAAGATAAAATTGCCGTCAATTATTTGTACTTACGAAGTTTAATTGCATCGTTGGGATATTCTAAGCAAATTTTAGACGAGGTAGAGAACCACAAGTTGTATCTTCAAGAAATATACGATCAATTTAATAATAATGCGCTTTTTTTAGATCGAATTCCAGCAATGCATCTTTTCCCCACCACATTTTTGTTTCCTTACATTAATGATGATCCTCAAGCCAGTAAAACTACAAGAAATCAGCTTTCTTCGATGTGTCAGACTATTCTTCAAAGTCACGCTAAGGAGCAAGTTACAAAATATCGTCAAAAGATTAAGTATCGTCATAAGCCTCTCAAAATAGGATATGTTTCCGAATGTCTTCATCGTCATTCCATTGGATGGCTGGCAAGATGGCTTTTTAAATATCATAATCATGAGGATTTTTTGATCCATGCTTATTTTGTAACAGATCCTGCAAGTGCTTCTGATTCTAATCAGCAATGGATTGCTCAAAATAGTGATATAGCTGTTAAATGTGGTCTAGATGGGTTTCAAATTGCCGAAAAGATTTACCAAGACAATATTGATATTCTTGTCGATCTTGATAGCATTACCTCAGATGTTACTTGTGAGGCAATATCATTAAAGCCTGCGCCAGTACAAGTAACATGGCTAGGATGGGACTCTTCTGGGATACCTGCTGTTGACTACTTTATTGCCGATCCTTATGTTCTACCTGAAGATGCTCAAAATTATTACTCAGAAAAAATATGGCGTTTGCCTCAAACATATCTCGCTGTTGATGGATTTGAAATCGCTGTTCCATCCCTTTCTCGTGTCGAACTAAATATTCCCAATGATGCAGTAATTTATTTTACTACTCAAACTATTTATAAACTTCATCCTGAAATTATCCGCAGTCAAATTCAAATAGTTAAGTCTGTAAACAATAGCTATTTACTAATTAAAGGCACTAGCAATATAGAAGCAATCCAAAATTTTGTAACTAAAATTGCAGAAGAAGAACATTTGTGTGTTGACCGAATTAGGTTTCTCCCAATTGCTAGTAGTGAAGCTGAACATCGTGCCAATTTGGCGATCGCCGATGTAGTACTAGACACATATCCCTATAATGGCGCAACTACAACGATGGAAACCCTATGGATGGGTATTCCGATAGTGACTAGAGTAGGAGAACAGTTTGCCGCAAGAAATAGCTATGCAATGATGATGAATGCTGGTATTACGGAAGGAATAGCTTGGAGCGATCAAGAATATATAGACTGGGGAATCAGATTTGGAACTGATGAGTCTCTACGCAAACAAGTATTTTGGAAACTCAGAGAATCTCGTAAGACCGCCCCTCTATGGAACACTAAACAATTTACCAGAGATATGGAATCTGCTTATAAGGAAATGTGGGAGATTTATTTGCAATAACTAGAAAAAGCAGAGCTTTAGACTGCTTTTTCTTTAGGAATTAATTAGTTAGCATAATCTCGAATGTTCTCGATAATAGGAAAAGAGTCTAGCCCCTGACTAACTAGATCTGGAAACTGAGATAAGCTCTCAATTATGCTACTGGCAAAGTTATAATTTGAGTCTTCACCATATCGAACCGTCAAATATTCTAATATTTCTAGCGTATAGTCAGGGAAATTCATGATGTCAGCAATACAAGCTAGTTTCAGCATACGATCTGGTGATTTTAGATATCCATCCATATCCTCACGAATTAGATCGCGAAAATAAAAAGCGTCTCCCCAAAGCAATTGCCCCGATCTGACTGTTGATCTGATTGGCGATCGCGCCCTAAGTCGATAGGATTGAGAAATATCGAACAATGTAAAATCATGCTTTCTCAAGAATATATCTACATCAGCAAATAGCGGTTGATTAGTATATAAATGTGAAAACTCGACTTCTATCTGAATAGCCAAAGTTCCACGACTTAAAATCTTGGTAGCACCTTCTAAAACATCAAGATCTGCACCCTGCACATCAATTTGCATAAAATCAATTTCATTGATTTTTTCTTCCTGGCAGAAAGCATCTAAGGTAGTCGTGTCAACTTTAAAGCTGAAATCTAAATTAACCAATTCTGGAAGTCCAGCAAATCTGGCTAAATATGGTTCATTAGGAGGATATAGGGAACTACACATAGGAGCTTTCGTTACATAGAGGGTTCGCTCTTCAATGGACTTTCCTAGCGCCAAAGGAATGTGTATTTCCTTCCAGTTGATTTGTCTCGCATCAAGTTCTGCATTAGCTTCATCGCAAGCATCAGCATCAGCATCAAATCCATAAATGCTGAGGTTGGGCGCAAATATTTGCCACCCTTGACTACCATAGTCATCTTGAACGCCTAACTTACGCGACCCAACATTACAGA
>Ga0316612_1000110_pt1 | contig 31218 bp, 24 predicted proteins | sample MIS2016226_MG_FD_207676 | JGI IMG/M metagenome (GOLD analysis project Ga0316612, IMG submission 207676) | Microbial mat bacterial communities from Middle Island sinkhole, Lake Huron, Michigan, United States - MIS.2016.226 | ecosystem: Environmental > Aquatic > Freshwater > Lake > Sediment... | reverse complement strand
GCAGGGGTTCCCATTTCCAATTTCCATCGCACTCAAGAAACCTTAGAAAATATCTTCTTGAAGTTAGGCTATAAGCAGACTAGTTAAGGTACAGCGCTTTGCGCTTAATTAAAACCCAAATAAAATTTTGAAAGCGCGGCGGAGCCGCGCTTTCAAAATTTTATTTGTAATACTTTGGTTTAAGAGTAACTCACTGGATGCTTTATACTTTTGGCGATCGCCAGTTCAGCATCAGCAGCAGTTAAGGGTCTAGAAAAGAGATATCCTTGCCCAAATTCACAACCTAAACCCTTTAAGATTTCCGCTTGCTGTTGGGTTTCCACACCTTCCGCAACCACACTCATATTTAAAGTATGCGCCAACATTGTGATCGTACGCACAATTTCGATATTCTCTCCACCATCAGTCATTTGATTTACAAAAGCGCGATCGATTTTGAGAATGTTAATCGGAAAACGATGCAAATAACTAAGAGAAGAGTAGCCTTGCCCAAAATCATCGATACTAAGCTGAATATTCCGCGCCCTTAATTGCGAAAGCTTATTAATAGTCTCTCCGCCTTGATCCATTAAGGTGCTTTCCGTGATTTCTAAACGGATAGAACTGCCATCAATTCCAGTTTTAGCAAGAATATGATCTAATTTGTCTAAGAGATCTGATTCTCGGATTTGATGACTAGCTAAATTGATGCTCATTTTCAAGTTAGTAGCCTCAGGAAATTGATGAAACCAAGTTTGCAGTTGTTGACAGGCTTCTTGCATCACCCAATCCCCAACCGCCACAATCAAGCCCGTATCTTCAGCAAGGGGAATAAATTCTATGGGCGAAATAAAGCCTCGTTTCGGATTTTTCCAACGAATTAGCGCCTCAAATCCCGTTAGCTGATCAGTTTTTAAAGAAATAATGGGTTGATAGTAAAGTTCAAATTCTTGATGCTCTAATGCATAATGTAGTTCGCTTTCTAATTGAGTCAATCGTAAGGTCTGCTCATACATTTCTTGATCGAAAAGGGTATAACGTCCTTTGCCCAAATCCTTGGCGCGATACATCGCGATATCTGCATCTCTTAGCAAATCAATACAATTATTATAATTTGGAGTACTAATGACAATGCCAATACTGGCACTAGGGAAAATTGCTTCGCCTTTAATGATCACTGGTGAGAGAAACTTTTTGAGAATGCGATCGGCAACTACCAAAGCTTCAGTAACATCTTGGATATCATCAATGAGAATTGTAAATTCGTCTCCGCCAATGCGAGCAACCGTATCAATTGAGCGCAGACATCCTTGCAAAATCTTCCCGATCTCCTGCAAAAATAAATCGCCGACATTATGTCCCAGACTATCGTTAACCATTTTGAAACGATCTAAGTCAATAAAAAAGATTGCGAATAGATATTCTGGATGACGTTTACTATATTTAATCGCCTGTTCTACTCGATCCATGAATAGATTGCGATTGGGTAAACCAGTTAAGGAGTCATGGGAAGCATCATGGGCTAGTAGCTCAATGGAATCGGAAAGAGCCGCATTCAATTCCCGCAACCGAGCTACATAAATATAGCTCTGCATCACTAACATGGAGGTGAGATAGGTAAATACGCAAGGTGCTACAGGTATCCACAACCCTGTAAGGAATAAGGCATAGGTACTACCAATCAAAACAACTGTAAATAGTAAGACTGAGCTAATCAGAATCATCAAGCGTCTAGTCGAACATAACCAAACGATAGAAGCGCCGATGATTGACCAACCAGCAATCCATAACTCTTCCCAAATATCTGACCAAACTCTAAAGAGGGGGCGATTTTCGAGGACTGCGCCGATGATCATCTTGACGGCATTAGCTTGAAATTCTACACCCGAAATTTGAGTCGGTGAAGTAATGAAATTGCTGCTGTAAGGTGTATAGAAAATATCGTTGAGGCTAGGAGTTTGAGCGCCAATTAAGACAATGCGATCGCGCATTAAATCGGGCGGAATTCGATTTTCGAGAATATCTTCAAGGGAGACTTGGCGAAACTTGAGAGAGGAGCCATGATAGTTCATCAAGATCTGGTAGCCACCAGCATCGGTGCGAACATAGCCGCCGTCACTATTTTCTAATGGCTTAAAGATCGTTTTGCCAAGCTGTAAATATCCTCCCGATTCTGAGGATTGCGGTTTGATGCCTTTGTCCTTGAGGTAGGCAAGGGCGACAGCTAAACCTAGACTCGGTAAGCCCTCATTACCTGTTGGCATCGGATAAAGAAATGCTCTCCGCAATCGACCATCAGGATCGACAATCACATCATTTGCCGACACCTGTTTCAACTCTTGTAAAGCTGGAGGTGGGGCAATGATCGTATTAAAGCGATCGCCAATACTCTTTTCGATGCCAATCAAGTTGGGCGTGGTTTTAAATACTTGCTCTAGATCTGCATAGCCTTCGCCCACGCGAATATCACGGTATAAGTCCAACCCAATTACCTTAGGCTGTTGAGCGCGAATTTTGCGTAAAATCTGCGCGAGTACGCGATCGGATGCGGGCCATTTCCCCAAATAACGAATATCTGATTCTTGTACGCCAACGACAATAATTCTTTCATCGACTGGTTCGGTAGGTCGGAGTTGAATAAATAGGTCAAAGGCTGCCCACTCACTGGGTTGTAATAGTCCTAGCCATCGCAAACCAAATACTAAAAGGTAGACGCTACCACTCGACAGGAAAAAACCTCCCCATTGTTGGAGCCTCCGTGGGAGCTTTTCCCATCTGGACTTTAAGGTCTTAATAGCAATCATTTAAAAAATTCAATTTCACTTGCTTGTCGTTAAGCTCAACTTTTTGCCTAAGGTCAGAGCGATTGAGCTACAGTTCCGAAATGAAGCGATTTTATCCTATCAAGTTACCGCTTAGATGTATGCAAGCGCTTTGTCGCAAGATTGCTAAAAAATAAAGAGAGATGTAAAACATCTCTCTTTATTTTTTAGCTTTACAGCAAAACTCGATCAAACCCGCCACAAGAAGGGTCGCAGGGCGAAGCCCCGCAACGGGTTTTATATTTTAATTTGTGGCGGGTTTGAAAACAAATTGCTGTAAGTTTAGATTTAAGTTTGCCTTGAGATTCATGCCGATCATTGCCATAGATTAGATTAATGAGGAACAATCCTATCTAATTTTCTGGTGCTAATTTGCTAGTGTTGGGAACCAATAACTGTAAAGATACAATTTTAGCTTCCTCATTTAAACGTGATCCCCCGCCCTGAGTACGCTTTGGTTGTGGTCTTTCGGTTGGTGTATAACCTACTCGATCATTTGCCATGATTGGTTCTGGCTGACCAAGAGCGAAAATCATCCCCCCGATGATGGCGATAGAAGCTGGCAGAATATTTTTGTGTGACATCAACATAGTAATTCTGGCTCGTTAAGCTACTAGTTGATTCTACCCATTTTTTGACAAAAATATGACTTTATATAACTTTCTAATAACTTTTTCTACCGCAAAATGGCTGAACTTCTTAAAAAGCCGAGCCTAATTAAAAACCAAGATCTAAAACCTGTGGCGCACGCTGCGCGTGCGTCACAGGTTTTAGGGTTTTATATTTGATTGCGCCCAGATACTTAAAGGGTAAATATGAAATTTTTAGCTAAGATACCAGGGACGAGCATAGATCCCAGCGATCGCTTTTCGTAAGTGCCAGTATCGGGAATAAATTCACGCGATTTGGTTAAAGCTTCAAGATTTTCGCCAAAGAAATCATAAATACTATCATCAAAACGCAGATTTTCGATTGGGGCAATTAATTCACCATTTTCCACCCAAAAGCAAGCATAGCGAGTCATTCCCGTGATTCGCCCCCCTGCGCGATCGCTCCAGTTGAGATAATGCAGGTTTGATAAATAGAGTCCCGTATCTAATTGTTTAAGAATATCTGCTTCCGCAAGATTTCCTGCGGAAACTTCAGGCGATCGCATTGACTCATCACCATTTGCGCCATTTGCTTCTTCGTCATATTCCTTGGCACTGCGTGAACTGACGAGTGTATTCACTAACTTGCCATTGCGGATAATTGGTAAATGTTCGGGTGCGACTTCGCCTAATTCATTGAAACGCGGTACATTCCCATAGGTGAAATTTTCGCTAAGAGATAATAAGGGGGAGAGGGTTCTTTCTTGATTTTTTAATTTCAATAGGGCGCTACTACCCTGTTTTAAACTGGCTTCTCCCACACTACCCATCAAAAAACTAAATAACTCTGCTGCCGCCGCAGGTGCAAAATAAGTGTGATATTGTCCGCGTTCTATAGTTCTACTCGGTCTTTGTAATGCGATCGATTGCTGATGCGAACGCTTGATTTGGGCTTGATAATCTTGGTTTTGCCAATCTTTGCCAGCGTAAATTCCTTTGACGGCTTTTTCGCCTGAACTAGTCTGCACAAACAATGAGTAGTCCACAAAAAAGGAATCTGTAGCAAACCAATGTCTTTGTCCTGCGGAGTTAGCATTGGCGCGGATAATAGAACCAGAGGCATAGAAACCTGTAAAATCCAAATCATCTATGGGAGCGAGGATGGTAGCGATCGCCTCCTCAGGATTTAATAACTTACCTTGATAAACTTCGCGACTCGAACCTTGATTTTCAGGGATGACTAGGTAAGGGTTTTCAGGAATCTGAGCAACTTCTCGCCGTAGATAGTCGAGGCTTTCTTGGGCATAGGCAATATCTATTTCATGCTGCCCTGTAAAGGGAAATTCGGCATAGGCTTCGCGTTGATCGTAAATCAGAGAAATAGTTAGATTGCCATCGGCGACAACTCCTGACTGCCTGACTTTAGCGTGATTAAATCGGGTGAATTGACTGCGCTCACTAGCTAAATTGATGGTTAGATGCTCATCACCATGAAGACTATTAATTAGCCAATCGGTAAGCTGATAAAAAGCCTGTTCTAGAGATCTCTCTTCCAAATTTCTGATCATCAAAATTTTATACCCTAGTAAGATTTACAGCCTATTGAGGCTTTGAGTAGTACAGAAATATTTTTGAAAGCGGCGCTTCGCGCCGCTTTCAAAAATATTTCTGGGTTTTAATTAAGCGCAAAGCGCTGTATAGCTTTTTACAAGAAAAAATCACACCAATAATTTGTTAAAAAGCTTGCTTAGCAAGCTTTTTAACAAATTATTGGAATTCTATGTCAATGCTTTACGCTGTATTACTTTCCAAGATAACATCAACACCAAAGACGCTATAGGGCTTGATTTTGCTGTTACATTGTTTTTGTTATCGTGATTATGATGTACAGCATTCGTAGATTTTATGGCAAAGCAAGGGCAGCAACAGCTAGATTTCGGTTTGGAGTCTAACGGGGGAAATATTATCCCGACCTCATTACACACTGAGATGCAGCGATCGTACCTAGAGTATGCCATGAGTGTGATTGTTGGTCGTGCGTTGCCCGATGCGCGTGACGGATTGAAACCTGTGCATCGCCGCATTATCTATGCTATGCATGAGCTTGGACTTGTGCCAGAGCGTCCCTTTCGGAAATGCGCTCGCGTGGTCGGGGATGTTTTAGGTAAATATCACCCTCATGGGGATCAATCGGTTTACGATGCCCTTGTGCGCCTAGTACAAGACTTTTCCAGCCGCTACCCCTTGCTATCAGGGCATGGCAACTTCGGCTCGGTGGACAATGACCCTGCGGCGGCGATGCGTTATACCGAATGTCGCTTAGCGGCGATCGGGAATGAGGCTTTGCTGAGCGAAATCGAGGAGGAGGTTGTTGATTTTGTTGATAACTTTGATGGCTCAGAGCAGGAGCCTGCGGTATTGCCTGCCCAATTACCAATGCTATTGCTCAATGGTTCGACGGGGATCGCGGTGGGCATGGCAACGAATATTCCACCCCATAACTTAAATGAAGTAGTCGATGGCGCGATCGCTTTGATCGATAATCCTAATCTGCCCGATGATGATTTGCTCAAACTCATTCCTGCCCCTGACTTTCCCACGGGTGGAATCATCATGAACGAGGAGGGAGTACGCGAGGCTTATCTGACAGGTAAAGGTAGTATCACGATTCGGGGTGTAGCCGCCGTTGAGCAGATGGGTGGCAAAGGTACGGGCAAGCGCCAAAAGCAAGCAATTATCGTCACCGAGTTACCCTATCAGGTGAATAAATCAGCATGGATTGAGAAAATTGCGGAACTGGTGAACAATAACAAAATTGATGGTATTTCGGATATTCGCGATGAAAGCGATCGCGCAGGAATGCGGGTGGTGATTGAGCTAAAAAAAGATGTTGTTCCTGAAGTAATTATCGATCAGTTATATCGTCAAACCGCTTTGCAATCGAATTTTGGCGTAATTCTTTTAGCGTTAAAAGGCGCTCAACCAAAGCAAATGAGTTTGCGAGAATTGCTGCAAGAGTTCCTAGAATTTCGGGAAGAGACTCTCTCGAAGCGGTTCCGTTATGAATTGAAAAAAGCTCAGGAAAAATCGCATTTACTAGAAGGATTAGTACTGGTTCTACAAGATATTGATAAATTGATCAGAATCCTCAGATTTGCCAATAATAGCGCCCTTGCCAAGACCGATTTACAAACAGAATTTTCCCTTTCTGAAACTCAAGCAGAAGCAATTCTCTCCATGCCTTTGCGTCGCATCACTGCCATTGAGCAACAAAAAATCCGTGAGGAGTTAGATACTTTACAGCAACAGGTTGCCAAACTAGAAAAATTGCTCAGCGATCGCCGCGAGTTGATGAAGTTCCTCAAAAAAGAATTGCGCGATCATAAAAAACGTCATAGCGATCCAAGGCGAACCCATCTCGCATGGCAATTGTTAGAGCATCGGCAAAATGCAATTAATAATGCGATCGATAATGCGACTAATGTTACATCTACTAATACAAGTGAATCGCCCAAGACAAAAGGGAATAAAAGCGATCGCGCAACTCAACAGGTGATTGAAACAGAAAAAGTCCCTGAGAAAAAATCTCGCTCCTCGACAAATAAGCAACCCAAACCCGTTGAAGTTCCCTTAATTTCCCTGACCACGGAGTTAAATATTCCTGTTGCGGAACCTCAAGATATAACTGTCCAACTCACCCATAAAGGCTATATCAAGAGCTTTGAGAATAATGCTAAAGGTTTTCAATCCTTAGATTTGGGCGATGATGTGACGATCGCCGCCTATGACACCCGCAGCGATCGCGAAATGGTGGTACTCACAAATTCAGGTAGAGCTTTTCCCATCGCTCTAGCCAACGTTCCGATTGTCAAAGGCAAAGGACGCGGCACTCCTTTAATTACGCTCTTACCTGATAGCAATGAGCGCATCGTCTCCCAATTTGTTTGGGAAAAAGATCCTGAATCTAAGCAAGGTTTAGTCGTTATTTCCAGTCAAGGCAAAATCAAGCGATCGCCCCTTGCCGAATTTGCGGACATGACCGCACGCGGATTAATCGCCGCCAAGTTTAAAGAGGATGATTCCCTATTCTGGGCGGATGTGGTGAGTTTAGATCAAGAACTGGCGATCGCCACCTCCGCAGGTAGAATTTTGCGCCTCAAAGCCGATGAGATGCAAATTCCTACGGTAGGTCGGGCTGCCGCAGGAAATATCGCGCTCCGTTTAGGCAGTACAGAAACTCAAATCGGTGTATCGGTATTAGATTTAGAACATCATCCAAGTTCGGAGCTAATTCTGATCACTGCCGAAGGATTTGCCAAACGCATATCGGCGGCAAATATTCGCGCCGCCGTGCGTGGTGCGATCGGCGCTCAATGCTTCAAGTTTCAATCCCGCACTGATAAATTAGTCAGCATCACCGCGATCGCCAATCCTCGCCTAGATTTACCCGTCACTTTCTTAATCGGTCAAGAAAATGACATTGGCTTGAGAACCGTGCAAATGCCTTTAGGCGCGATTCCCTTAGAATCGACTAATAGCCAAGGACGCTCGATATTTGCAGGTGAAAGTGATTTAGTGCGATCGGAAAAAGTAATCCGCGTAGTAGCTGGACTTAGTTAAAAATCAAATAAAGGTAGTGCAAAGCACTACCTTTATTTGCTGGGATATCTAAGCTTGAAATATTTCTTCAGCAGTAACTATTAATTCAGGGAAGGTCTTGGAAACAATTGCTTGCGATCCTCTAAATTGTTGAAGTGCATACTTGCCTCTTTCGTTTAGAGAATAGATGGAAATAGTTGGTAGCTTGGGATTTCCTAAAAAGTCTCGACTTGCGATCGCTAAGTAATCAACAATCCAATATTCTTTAATACCAATAGCTTCATATTCATAAAGCTTATCAATATAATCATTATCCCAATTGGTCGAAGTCACCTCAACTGCAATCTGAATTGGTTCTTGCAAAGCCGCATAGTCTGAACGATTAGAACGCCAAGTATCTAAATCAATCACACTAACATCAGGAATGCGCCCATGCTCAGTTCCATTTTTAGCATTTGTCTTAATGACAGCCTGATTTGTGACTTTATATTGAAGTTGCAGACGCTTAACCTCATCCTTAAATAAGTCCATAACTAGCTCAGAAACATCTTTATGCTTTCTTGTGCTAGACATCTCAACTATTTCTCCGTCAATTAGTTCGTAACGCCCTTCGTCAGGACATTGTTCTAAAAATTGCTCAAAAGTTAATTTTTGCTTTGTCAGGGTAATCATAGACCACTCCTAGTTTGTAGCGGTTATTTCAACAATATAGCACCCAAATTAAGAAGAATTTTAGCTCTCATAATTGCTATATAAAAATCACGAAAATCAGATAAAATAGAAGACCTATAACACTACACTAATATTTGTCTTATGACCCTCAACAAAGTTCATTTAGTGGGACGAGCAGGACGTGATCCTGAAGTCAAATATTTTGAGGATACTAGCAGAGTGGTCTGCAATCTTACACTTGCTGTTAGTCGTAATACTAGCAACCGTGATGAACCGCCTGACTGGTTTGACTTAGAGATTTGGGACAAAACTGCCGAAATTGCTAAAAGTTATGTCAGAAAAGGGAGTTTAATTGGTATATCAGGATCTCTAAAGTTTAATCGCTGGACTGATCGCAACACAGGCGATGAACGTCAGAAACCCGTGGTTTTTGTTGATCGCCTAGAACTACTTAGCTCCCGCAAAGATAATGAATCTGCTAGCAGTAGCAGTAGCAGTAGCTATGATGACGATTTCTAAATCAAAATCCCTAAGATGTAGTGATGTGCCACGCTTCGCGCGGCACATCACTACATCTTAGAAACTAAAAGTTTTGATTCGGTTAAATACGGTTTTCCTACTCGAAAGTGGGCGATCGCATCGGTAAAAATAGAGTTAGCACATTAGAGGCATAGAGAATCTATTATGTTTAACCTTGGTGAACTAAACTCCAGCAACAACCTTCTGCTCGATTATCTAAAAGATCAATCGCCCGAAACCCTAGCAAAAGTTGCTCAGTCAGTCAGTCCTGAAGCGCAACAAATTATTCATCAAAATATTCAAAACTTGCTAGGCATACTACCACCACCACAGTTTAATGTCACCATTACCACCGATCGCGAAAACCTAGCAGGATTAATTGGCTCCGCGATGATGACAGGTTATTTCATTCGCCAAATGGAAACAAGAATGCAACTAGATAAATCCTTCGCGGAATAAAAAGGGGCGCTTAGCGCCCCTTTTTATTTTTTACAGCCTATTGAAGCTTTGAGTATTACAGAGAAATTTTGGGAAGCGACGCTTCCCAAAATTTCTCTGGGATTTAATTAAGCGCAAAGCGCTGTATTCTTTCTATTTGTGTTTGTGGTGAAAACGAATCCCTAAAAACACGTCGTAGATAAAGCCAGCCAAATCAGGCATCTTGAGAATTCCTAAAGTTTGGGGAGAACCATTGGCATCCAGCAGAGGCTTCATTTGATAATAAGCGCTCTCGTAATAATACCAAGGCACACTCGGCCATAGGTGGTGAACTAGGTGATAGTTTTGACCGAGCAACATAATGTTTAGAAAACGACCAGGATAAACTCTGGCATTCTTCCAGCGCGATCGCTCGACAAAAGGACGATGGGGCAAGTAGTCAAAGAATAAACCCAACAAAAGCCCCATCACTGCGGCGGGGACAAACCAGAAATTCATCATGTAACCAAGAAAACCATGGTAATAACCAAAAATAATCATGGCAACAACAATTGAACGACTAACTGCCCATTCCAGCAATTCATAATTACGCCAGAGACGGCGCTGAAAAAAGAAAATTTCATGATAGAAAAAGCGGATAGAAATCAGCCACAGAGGTCCGCCAGTGGAAACAAAATGATCTGGGTCATCCTCTTCATCATTCACATGGGCATGATGCTGCATGTGAACACGAGTAAATACAGGAAACACGAAGCCCTGTAATATGGCGGCAGTATGTCCGATCGCCGCATTAACAATACGATTTGGATGGGCAACACCATGACAAGCATCATGAATTACTGTCCCTAATACATAGAGGGACGAAAAATTACAAACAAATACGAGCCAGTGATCCCAGCCCCATACCCAATACCCTGTAGTTGATGCGGTTGCCAAAACAATCGAACCCAGTAGCAGTAGTACCGTTGGATTAAATCCCTGTGCTGCACCCATATATTCTATGGGCAGAGTTAGGGCTTTGCCCTCCTGCTGCATTGTGTCACTCCTTCCTCAAATTTCCGATCTTTTATCTAGTGTGCGTTTTGAGCTTGCTTAGCCGCTAAGCCCAAAATATATTTCAATATATTCAAAAAATATATTTGATTGTTGCGTTTTATTACATTTTTATTATCTCCTATGCTACCGACAATAGAGCGAGATTGCAACTTACACGGTAACAAAAAAGTAATCAATTTCTGAAAACTCCTATCTAGTAAAGATTTTGAAAAATTTATTTATCAATAGCTTGTACTAATGTCTAGGTCTGTTAAATCGCCATTTTTTCTGAAATTTTAAGTAGAAAATAGTATAATCTCTGTTTATATTCCCATATAAGGTTTGGTGTAAGTTTTAGATAGTTAAGTATTATGAAGTTATATCTTTTGTGCTAAACAACTATGAAACTTGCTTCTGAACAACGGACTAAGCTTGATAACTCCGATGATGCGCTGTTTTATGACTATCCGCGTTTTGTCACCCATGTAGACGATCGCTTTATTGCTCAACTTACCGAGCTTTACCGTCAAAGATTACAACCAAATACGCGCATTCTAGACTTGATGAGTAGTTGGGTGTCACATCTGCCGAAGGAAATGGAATTTGCCCATGTGGAGGGGCATGGACTAAATGCGGAGGAATTAGCGCGTAATCCTCGTCTAAATCATTACTTTGTCCAGAATTTGAATAAACAGCAATTATTACCCTTTGCCGATCAATCCTTTGATGCGGTGTTAAACACAGTCTCTGTGCAGTATTTGCAATATCCTGAAGCTGTATTTACTGAGATTTATCGCGTTCTCAAGGTTGGCGGGATTGCGATTATTAGTTTCTCGAATCGGATGTTTTATCAAAAGGCAATTCAGGCTTGGCGTGATGGCGAAGAAAGCGATCGCACTAAGTTGGTATATAAATATTTTGCCTCTGTGCCTAAAGGATTTACGAAACCTGAGTTGGTGGCAAATGTACCGCCAAGTTCACCATTTTTAGCAATGCTAGGTATGGCAAGCAGCGATCCGTTTTATGCTGTAGTAGCAACTCGTTGTGATTGATATAGGAACAGACGCTTCGCATCTATCCTATATCTAACTAAAAGGATAAATTGAACAATTGATTCTTATGTCACGCGCAGCGTGACATAAGAAGTAAAAGGATGAAATGGAATGACTGACGTTTTAGTGATTGGTGGTGGCATTATTGGTTTGGCGACAGCGATCGACCTTTCTCAAAGAGGGGCAAGTGTCACTGTCGTTGAGCGAGATATTTGTGGACGGGGCGCAACTTGGGCGGCGGCCGGGATGCTGGCTCCTGAAGCCGAAAGACTTGAGGGACAACTATTAGATTTTGGGATTCGCAGTCGGAATATGTATCCGCAATGGATTGCGAGCCTGATGCGATTATCAGGTTTAGATTGTGGCTATTGGTGCTGTGGCATGATCGCCCCCGTTCTCGAAGAAAGCGATAACTTGGCGATCGCTTCACATCCGAAATATATTAGCCGTGAAGAATCCTATAAACGCCAATCAGGTCTAGGAGAATCAGTTTTAGGTGCGCTCTGGTTGCCAGAGGATGGACAGGTCAATAATCGTAAACTTGTCCGAGCTTTATTAATTGCGGCGCGATCGCTATCGATCAAAATTCTTGAAGGTGTCACGGTATATCAAATTGTTCGTGATCATCAGCAAGTTATCCACCTTGATACGAGTGTGGGCAACTTGCAAAGCGATCGCTATGTTTTGGCGACAGGAGCATGGACGCGATCGCTTTTGCCATTGCCCGTGAAGCCGATTAAAGGACAAATGCTGTCGGTATTTGATCGCGATCGGCAATTACAGAGAGTCATTTATGCCCCAAGCTGCTATATCGTGCCACGTCAAGATGGCAAGATTGTGATCGGTGCAACCGTTGAAGATAAGGGCTTCGAGCAGGGGCTTACTGCCGCAGGGGTGGCTCAATTACTAAATAGAGCGATTTCCGTTTATCCTGCGATCGCCAATATGCCCATCACTGAAACATGGTGGGGATTCCGTCCTCATGTTCCTAATGAGATTCCCATTTTAGGAACCAGTGATTATGAAAATCTAGTTTTAGCAACAGGTCATTATCGCAATGGAATTCTCTTTGCGCCAATTACGGCTAAGCTAATTTCCGATTTTATGATTGATGGGATTAAAAATTCGATTTTGCAATGAATACATAAATTCCACAGTAATGGCAATTCATGAATTGCCATTACTGTGGAATCTGTGAATTTTCAAAGGTTACACGCTTATATAAATCCTGTAAGCTAATTTCAAAGCTGATGGATTCTAACTTAAGAACTGCATCTTCTCCTAAATATTCAGTCAATATCCATCTACCATCTTTCTGTTTATTGTACTGATCTACAGAATAGCTATTCTGATAAATTAGTATATATTCTGCAAATGATGGAATAGAGCGATACAGTTTAAATTTGTCTGCGCGATCGTATCCCTGAGTAGAGTTAGATAAAATTTCTACAATTAGACAAGGATTAGTAATGGCAGTTTGTTTATCATCTGTGAAAATAGACGATCCTGCAACCACCACCACATCAGGATAGGTATAACGTTTATGGTCTGGCAACCATAAACGCATATCACTCATAAAAGTATCGTACTCCTGTCCATCAATTGATAAAGGGAATAAACGACAAAAATTGAGAGCAATTTTGTTGTGATTTGCGCTTGCTCCTGCCATAGGGATAATTTCTCCGTCCACAAATTCACTTTTAAATTCGGCTTTTTCTTCTAGCTCTAGGTATTCGGCTACGGTGTAGCGCTTGGTTGTTGCAAGTACCATCGGTGATTAGCCTCTCAACTTTGTGATGATTATATCTTAACCAAATAAAGCGGCACGGAGTAACACTTCATTTAGTTTTTATTAAAGTTCTGATCGCAATTTTCGATAACCTGATTCCAAATTGCAAAATGTAGATCTTTATTACGTTGGCGATCGCTTCTTATTTCTAATACTTGAGTACCTTTTGTTTGCAGAGAATTGGTTAATGATTCATGGAATTGTTGCCAATCTTGAATCAGAATATGTTCGCAGTCATAAGCTTTGATAATTGGCGCAAAATCAAGATTGTGGGCAGTACCAAAAAACTCTTCAAAGATATTCTCAAACTTAGAAATTGGCAATAAATTAAAAATACCGCCACCGTCATTATTTAAGAGAATAACTGTTAGGGAAATATTATATTTTTTGGCGGCAAGTAAGCCATTTAAATCATGATAAAAAGCTAAATCACCACAAATCAAAACCATCGGGCGATCGCATCCCCATGCTGCACCGAGCGCACTGGATAGCGTGCCATCAATGCCATTTGCGCCGCGATTGGCTAAAACCGTAATCGGGCGATCGCTATGGAAAAAAGTATCTAAATCGCGAATTGGGGTACTACTTGCCACATAGATATAACTATCTTCAGGGAGGATTTGGGCTAATTTCGCATACACTTTTCCATCAAACAATTCATCGATTTTCGCGAGAGCTTCCGTAATTGTATGTTCGGTAATACTTTCTGCGAGTTCAAAATCTAAGCGCCATTGTTTATCTTGCCAAACAGGTTGAGCATAGTTCTCTAAATAGTTGGCTAACTGTTCACAAAAACTCACAGAATAGACATTCAGAGCCTGCGTAATTCCGTGCGTGGGATCGCTATTGGTGCTACCGACGACAATTTGCTGACAGCCGATATGTCGCTCTAGCCAAAGCATATAGCTTTTGGAAGTGGGCATTGCCCCGAAGCGAATCACGATTTCAGGTGCATGGGTTTTACAAAAATTAGGCGATCGCAAAAAGCTATCGTAATGACTAATTTCATCGTGACGATGTGCGCCTGTGGCTTCAATTAGTAAGGGATAGCCTGTGGCTCTGGCTAATCTCCGCACTGAGCCTAAAAACTCAGGCGGTGCATCATATACGCCGACGACAAGCACACCTTTAGGATGACTAATAATTTGATTGGCAATGGAGGCGATCGCATTGGTATCCAATAAACGCTTTCCTGCAATAATCTGGCTATAGGCGGCTCCCGACGGATTTCCAAATATCGCCTCTGGACTACTGAGTTCTAAATCCTCTGGCACATCATGGAGAACAGGAACTGGTGGCATGGGATCAGCGAAAGGGAAATTAAGATGAACTGCCCCTGCGGGTGTGTCGCCTTTACCGACTGCGATGCTGACAGTGCGGCTAATTAGCGATCGCAAATAACGTAAACGAAAGCCAATAATCTCTGGCGTTCCCACTTCAAAAAAGTAACGAACGTGCTTTCCATAAATATTAATCTGATCAATGGTCTGTCCTGAACCACAATCGCGCATCTCTGGTGGGCGATCGGCGGTCAATACTACGAGTGGAATTCGACTGTAATAAGCCTCAATAATGGCAGGATAATAATTCGCGGCGGCAGTTCCTGATGTACAGAGGAGCGCCACGGGAGACTTCTGTACTTTGGCGACACCAAGCGCAAAAAAGCTACTCGATCGCTCGTCAATATGTACCAAAATCTGGAAGTCAGGACAGCGATCGCGTAATTCCGCAAAAGCAATCACAAGGGGCGTGGATCGTGAACCAGGGGAAATGCACACAGTCCGCACCCCAGATCGATAAAGTTCTTCAGCGACAATGCTTGCCCAGAGAGTATTCCGATTGGTAGTATTCATCGGATTTCAGTTCCATTAGCACTAAAGTGAATACTGTAGCCAAGTTCTGTTAACATTTGTCGCAAGATTGGCAAACTCAGTCCCAACACATTAGTATGACAGCCTTCGATCTTATCGATTAATAAGCCTCCCAACTTCTCTAATGTAAAACATCCCGCGCAACACAGAGGCTCCCCAGAGTCTACATAGCTATCAATTTCCGCGTCAGTAATTTCCGAGAAATGTACTTTAGTTACTCCATAGCGCATCAGCGATCGCTGAGTTTTAGTATCGATTAAACAATGCCCTGTATAGAGTTCGCAATAGTTACCGCGCATCTTTTGCCATGTTGCGATCGCCACTTCCTTAGTTTCAGGCTTGCCATACACCAGTCCATTCAAATACATAATCGAATCGCAACCAATCACCAAAGCATTCTGTCCCGCAAATTCCGCCGCCACTGCCTTCGCCTTACATTGCGCCAAGGTCAGCACTAGGGATGTAGGATCGCTCACCTGAATCGCATCTTCATCAAAGTGGCTAACTTTCACAATTGGTGTAAAGCCAGCATTTTCTAAAATATTTTTGCGTGTGGGGGAAGCAGAAGCAAGGACAAAAATGGGATTTGACATACAGCAAGACTATTCAGAATTATATATTTATCTTCTCATAATCGAGGGTTTTATAGCTACAAGTAGCCCAGTAAAACCTAGAGCTTGTACCGTCCGCTACGCGGTCGGCACAAGCTCTAGGTTTGTTTTTAACTTCTAAAATTAGTAAGTTACAGGCAATGGGCTTAAGCCCATTGTTCAGATAGCTTGGACAAAAGCATATATTCGATAGCTTACAGCAAAACTCGATCAAACCCGCCACAAGAAGGGTCGCAGGGCGAAGCCCCGCAACGGGTTTTATATTTTAATTTGTGGCGGGTTTGAAAACAAATTGCTGTAAGAGCGGCTATATAGAATGATCTTTTCAAGCTCTATATAGAAAGCATTGAATTGAATAGAGATTACGATATAATTAAAAACCATTTGAATTTGTAGATATATTTTTAATAAGGATTGTAAGCTCTGAATAACTTCACTTTTAAATTAGAGTGTCAATGTTGCCACACTGATGCTAGAGTCGGTCAGTTTCATACACCTCATGGAGTTGTGCAGACACCTCGGTTTATGCCTGTTGGCACATTAGCAACTGTAAAAACTGTCACCCCTGCTCAACTCAAAGACTGCAAAGCCGAAATGGTTTTAGCGAATACCTACCACCTCCATCTGCAACCAGGGGAAGATATTGTCGCAGAAGCGGGCGGCTTACATAAATTTATGAATTGGGATGGACCAATCCTCACGGACTCAGGGGGCTTTCAGGTATTTAGCCTTAGTGAAATTCGTTCCATTAATGAAGAGGGTGTCCAGTTCCGATCGCCACGCGATGGCGACATGATTAATCTCACCCCCGAAAAATCCATTCAAATTCAGAACCATCTGGGCGCAGATGTGATCATGGCGTTCGATGAATGCGCTCCCTATCCCGCCACCTACGACGCGATTAAACTTGCGGGTGAACGCACCACACGCTGGTTAGAGCGCTGCATTAAGGCTCATGATCGCGCCGATGTCCAAGCTCTATTTGGCATTGTTCAAGGTGGAGTTTATCTAGATTTGCGCCAAAAATCAGCAAGAGAACTGATCCAATTTGACTTACCAGGCTATGCGATCGGTGGAGTCAGTGTCGGCGAACCTCCCGAACTGATCGAAAAAATTGTCAGAGCCACAACTCCCCTCTTGCCAAATGATAAACCCCGTTACCTCATGGGCGTTGGCACATATAAAGAAATGGCGCAGGCCGTCGCCGCAGGTATCGATCTTTTTGATTGTGTGATTCCCACCCGTCTAGCCAGACACAATGTCGCTCTAGTCAAAGGCGATCGCTGGAATCTCAAAAATCAAAGATTCAAGCGTGATTTTGAAAAGCTTGATGCTGATTGCCCCTGCTATACTTGTCAAAATTTCTCGCGAGCCTATCTCAGTCATTTAGTGCGATCGCAAGAAATTCTTGGCTATACCTTGTTGTCTATCCACAACATTACCGAATTAATTAGATTTACGCAGAACATGAGGCAAGCAATTATCAACAATAGCTTTGTTAAGGAATTCGGACATTATCTAACAGGCGATCATAATTCTCTAGATTTAGCCAAATAAATACTAAAATCCATCAAAAAACCTGCCCCATCTATCAATTTAAACAGATTAAACGGATACCAAATATGCTGCGTTTATTACTTTATCTATCCCTATGGTTTGGTTCGATGGGGTTAGCCATATTTTCTAGCCAAAACATTTATCTGGTCACAGTTAAATTTATCTACCTTGAATCCATCAAATTACCATTGGGACTTGTACTGGTCTTTTGTGCTGGCTTAGGGGCGATCGCCATGACTTTACTAATGGAGTTTTCGCGAAAATCTTTCCAATTTTCAGTTCCTAATATTCCTCAATTTACTAATTCAGGAACCAAAACAACCTTCTCGAAAAATTCAACAGAATCTCAAAAAACAACCTCTAAAATTCCATTTAATAATTCATCTACAAATAAAAAATCAAATACTAAAGATGACTTTGAATCCGATTGGGATGATGATTGGGAATGAAATGTATTGAGCAATACATTTGTCTGTATCTAGTTTTGTTAGGTTTCAACTAGATACGATGTTGTCTCCGTGAACAAATTAAATAGACCTAAAAACCTAAATTAATCTGTCCACCTATGACGAAGAATCTTTAATTTGGTGTGATGGCATGAAAAAAATCAGTAATCTCTCAGTTCTTTTAGGTCTGAGCGTTTTAGCCGCAGCTACAGGCGCACAGGCCGAGAGTCAAAGTTCGTCTCAAGTTCTTTCTCAAACGTCTCCCACTCCCCTACTACAGTCATCTCTACCCACAACAGAGATCAAGCCGAATGAATCGCAAACTATTCGGGCAATCAATACCGAATTGAATAATTCCAAAAAATCTGAAGTAGCTCAAAACGTTACTTCAGTATCTCAACTAAGTGACGTAAAGCCTACAGATTGGGCTTTTACAGCATTGCAGTCTCTAGTTGAGCGCTATGGATGTATTGCAGGATATCCCGATCGCACCTTTCGTGGCAAACAAGCAACTAGCCGTTATGAGTTTGCCGCAGGTTTGAATGCTTGCTTAGACAAGATTAACGAGATCATTTCCGCAGGACTTGCCGATAAAGTTAGCAAAGAAGATCTTGCAACCTTGCAAAAGCTGCAAGAAGAATTTGCTGCTGAACTTGCAACTCTCAGAGGTCGTGTTGATGCTCTTGACGCTAAGACCGCTAAGCTAGAAGCACAGCAGTTCTCCACTACTACCAAGCTCAGTGGCTTGGCATTCTTTAATTTAACGGGTGCTACGGCTAATCGTGCTGTTAGTTCCAACAGTGGCGTAGGTAATGCCGTTGCCACACAGAACAATCCGAACTTGACTCTCAGTGGTTTGGTTTGGTTAACCTTAAATACATCTTTCACTGGTAAAGATAGCTTAGTTACCCAACTTGCCGTTGGTAATGGAACCTCTCCTGCTAACATCTTTACAGATCCAAATGTTGCTAACGGAAGTGTAGCAACAGGTGCTGCTTCCACAGGTTTCTTCAATACCGCAGGTACTCCATTTACCGATCAAACTTCGGGACCTAATGCCAACCAGTTTGTTCTCCGTGAATTGTCCTATCAGTTCCCGATCTTTGAGACAGCTAGTCTAGTTGTTGGTCCTCGCGTCAACTTCTATAAGTATTTTGATGGAAACCGCTTTATCTATCCTTGGAATACTACGTTTAACTCTATCAATAGCACCGTTTTAACCGATGCAAAACGTGGAGCAGGTGCGATTTTCCTAACACCTTTGGGTAAACAGTTTGATTTCAAAGTTGGCTTCTTAGCCGAAAGTAATGAATTCCTTGGTGGAGCTCGAACTGCTGCTGACCCTGGGCAAGGTATATTTGGCGGCAACAATGCCTTAACTGCCGAGCTTGGTTACAAACCTAGTGATGCCTTTAAATTGCGTTTGATCTACAGCCGTACCAACCTTAGAAACAATAATGGTTGTGTAGGTGGTGCTGGAGCGCAACCTTCCCTTAATGGAATCGCCTGTGGTGTAGTCACTGGCGGATTTGGTTCATTAGTCAATGGACAATCTGATGTGTTTGTCGCTAACTTTGATTGGTTACTTAGCAAGGGATTTGGCTTGTTTGGTCGCTATGGTTATAGTTCTACCAATCTTAATCAAGTTGGCGGATCTGTTGGTAGTGTATCAACTCAGACCTTCCAAGTTGGGGCAGCATTCCCAGATTTATTCAAGGAAGGCGCTCAAGCTATGCTCTCTTTCTCGATGCCCTATAAGTTTACAGATGGCAACAACTTGCTAGTTTCTGGCAAGGGTGATGGTGGAACACAGTACGATCTAGAGCTATCTTATATCTATCCTATTAGTAAGAACATTTCTCTAGTTCCTTCTCTCTATGCCATTTTCAATCCTAACAACTTTAGCAGCAACCCAACTATCTTTGTTGGTAACTTACAAGCTGTATTTAGTTTCTAAACAAGAGGGTTAATTCTCTCGTATAACTGTAACAAAACTTTTAAAGTGCTACGAGGTAACACTTTAAAAGTTTTGTTACTTCGATCCTCAGAACACTCAATCTTTGAAAGGTGTGAAGGCATGAGTCCAATTTATATTCCTCGTCGTCAGTTTATTCGAGGCGCGATCGCTACAGCCGCTTTTGGAGCAACTTCTCAACTTTGGGTGGGTTGCACCGAGCAATCTCCTACGAATACAGCCAATACAGGATCTCCGAATACAGCAGGTTCGCCTACGGCAGCATTATTAACTATTGGGTTTATCTATGTGGGACCTAAGGATGATTTTGGCTACAGTCAAGCGCACTATGAAGGTGAACAGGCGATCGCCAAGTTGCCCAGTATCAAAACTGTGAGTGAAGCTAGTGTTGCGGAAACTGCGACCGTGCAGGAAACGATGCTAAGCATGATTAATCAAGATAAAGTTTCGGCGCTATTTCCGACATCCTTTGGTTATTTTGATCCCCATATTTTGAAGGTTGCCGCAGATAATCCTAAGGTGCAGTTCTTCCATTGTGGTGGTATGTACACCGAAGGTAAACATCCGAAGAACATTGGTAGCTATTATGGCTACATTGATGAAGCAGAATATATTGCAGGTGTGGTTGCAGGGCTAACTAGCAAATCGGGCAAATTAGGATTTGTAGCTGCAAAACCAATTCCACAAGTAGTTCGCAATATTAATAGCTACACTCTTGGCGCTCGTAGTGTCAATCCTAAGGCGACAGTGCAAGTTATTTTTACGGGTGATTGGTCAGTTCCTGTGAAGGAAGCAGAAGCTGCGAATAGCATGGTGGATCAAGGTGTAGATGTATTGACCTGTCATGTGGACAGCCCCAAGGTGGTAATGGAAACTGCGGAGAAACGCAAGATTTTCTGTACTGGTTATCATGCCAATCAGTCCAAGCTTGCTCCTAATGGTTATCTAACAGGTGCAGAATGGGATTGGACTAGCGTATATACTCAATACATGGAATGGTTGAAGGCAGGTAAGTCAGTTACAGATGGAGGTATTCCCCATCTATTGCGTGGTGGGCTAAAGGAGAAGTTCTGTAAAGTCTCACCTTTTGGTAGTGCTGTTAGCGCGGCAACGAAGAAAGAAGCAGAGACGGTAATGGCTAAATTTATGGATGGTAGCATGGTGATCTATGCTGGTGAGATGAAAGATAACAATGGTAAGGTTGTGATTGCCAAGGGCAAAGAATACAAGCAAACAGATCTTGATCTGGAAAAGATGGATTGGTTTGTAGAAGGAGTTATCGGTAGCGTGAAGAGCTAAATCCAATCATACAAAGAAGAAGCGCAATGCGTTTCTTCTTTGTATGATCGCATATCAACCATTGCAAAACAGCTATAAGCATATGATCAATTTACGCGATCGCTGGCGTTCCACCTCTGAGAATATTTTCATTCCGATTGGAGCAGTCATTGCTTCTTTAGTTGTCTTTGGGATTTTCTGTGCTATGCAGGGCAAGAATCCATTGGCAATTTATGGAACGATCTATCAATCGGCATTTGGTAATAGTTTCTCTTGGCAAGGTACTTTAATTCGGTCGGCTCCCCTGATGCTGACATCGCTCTGTACCGCTTTACCTGCAATGTTAGGCTTAACAATTATTGGTAATGAAGGTGCGCTGATTGTCGGTGGTTTAGGAGCGATCGCCATGGGTTTGGCAGTAGCCTCATTGCCGCCAGTAATGGTACAGATGGCGATGGCAATGGCAGGGCTGATTGCAGGTGGACTTTGGATTATGTTTGTGGGCGCGATTAAGTATTATCGAGGTGTCAACGAAACCATTAGTAGTTTGTTGATGAACTACATTGCGATCGCATTGCTAAATACCCTAGTTGAAGGTGTGATGCGCGATCCTTCCAGTTTAAATAAGCCATCCAGTTTCCCTTTGACGGCGGTAAATATGCTGCAAAGTATTCCTAATTCGCGGGTGCATTATGGATTAATTTATGGATTAGTTGCCTGCGCGATCGCCTATTTCCTAATTCAGCGCACCACCTTTGGCTTCGCAGTTCGCACCGTTGGCGGCAATATCCGCGCTGCCAAAATTGCAGGTTTACCCGTCGGCAAACTCACTTTAATCGTCACCTTTTTGGGCGGTTCCTGTGCAGGTTTAGCGGGAATGGTGGAGGTTGCCGCGATTCATGGCAGCGCGAATGCTTCCCTCAATGCTGATTATGGATATAGCGGTATTCTGGTTGCCTTTATCGCTCGCCAAAATCCCCTTGTGGCAGTACTAGTTGCCGTATTAATGGGCGGTATTCTTTCGAGTGGTAGCGCCCTCCAGCGATCGTTTGGATTACCCGATGCCACAGTCCTGCTATTCCAAGGCATCGTCTTCCTCGCAATTCTGTTTAGTGAATCTCTGTATGGACGGTTAGACTTCTTTAAAGATCGCGAACCTGAAGTAAAAATTGATGCTTCTGCAAGTGCGGTTTAAGAACTTACAAGAAAATAAAGAGCCGATTGTTTGTGGCGCGGCGTAGCCGCACCACAAACAATCGGGTTCTTTATTGGTTTAGATAATTTGTATTTGGCTGGAAATAAAAAACTATGACAGACGATACACTTGGTTGGATGAGCGTGCCTCTGGCAATTCTTGCAGGGACATTTCGTGGTAGCGCTCCATTTCTCTTTGTGAGCTTGGGTGAATGTCTTACCGAAAAAGCTGGCAAAATTAATCTCGGTCTGGAAGGAACCTTGCTCACAGGAGCGATGACCGCCTATGCAGTTTCCTACTTGACCAAATCGCCTTGGCTGGGTGTACTTGCCGCAGGGATAGCTGGCGTGGGATTAGGATTGATCCATGCTTGGTTATCGCAACGTCCGAGGGTGAGTGATATCGCTGTGGGTATCGCGATGATTATTTTTGGTAGTGGAATTGCCTTCTTCTTTGGCAAGGCTTTTATCCAACCGAAAGCAATTCCTTTACCTGTGTTTGAGTTAGGCAATTGGAGCAGCTATCCACAGGTGCAAGACGCTCTAAAAATTAGTCCTTTATTACTAATCGGCATGGCGATCGCGCCTTTGATGCAGTGGTTCTTTAGCTCGACCCGTTGGGGCTTGTATGTGCGAGCAGTGGGTGATAGTCCTAGTGCTGCAAGGGCAATGGGAATTTCGGTGGTCGGTGTGCGGACTTGGGCGATCGTGGCGGGTAGTTTCTTAGCAGGAGTTGGCGGCGCAAGTTTATCGCTGTATTACCCTGGGCTATGGTCGGAACGCATCTCTAGCGGACAGGGTTTAATGGCGGTGGCCCTCGTCATTTTTGCGCGATGGCAACCAATTCATTGTCTATGGGCGGCGTTGTTATTTGGTGGCGCACAGGCGATCGGTCCGTCTTTACAGGCTGTTGGCATTAGCTCCTATCGTTACCTGTTTAATGCTGCGCCCTACATCATGACGCTAATCATTACGATCATTACCTGTTCGCCGCGTAGAACCTTAACTGGTTCACCAGGGGCTTTAGGAACCAATGAATAAAAAAGCGGCGCTAAGCGCCGCTTTTTTATTTCTGTTCAAATTTCTATAGGTTAAAAAACAAACCTAGTAAAGTTTTTTAAAACTAAAAATGGCTACGCCATTTTTGGTTTTGGTATAAAGTATCTATTCTGATATGTAGATGCTTTGGTAAATGCTTTAACTATGGGAAATCAACGACCGATCGCGGTGGACTTGTTTGCGGGTGTGGGTGGAATGACCTTGGGCTTTGAGCAAGCGGGATTTGATGTACTTGCGGCTGTAGAAATTGATCCAATCCATTGCGCTACCCATGAATATAATTTCCCGATGTGGACAGCAATTTGCGCCAGTGTCACGAATATATCAGGGACTGAAATTCGTGAAAAATCAAAAATAGGCGATCGCGAAGTGGATATTGTATTTGGTGGTCCACCCTGCCAAGGTTTTTCGATGATGGGGAAACGCGCCTTTGATGATCCCCGCAATCAGCTAGTTTCACATTTTATGCGTTTAGTCAAAGAACTAAATGCTAAATATTTTGTGATGGAAAATGTCAAAGGTCTGACGTTAGGCAATCATCGACAATTTTTAGATGAAGTCATCGAGAGCTTTAAGGAAAATGGCTATGACATTCTTAGTCCTTACCAAGTGCTTGATGCTTCTCATTTTGGTGTACCCCAGCACCGTGAAAGATTATTTCTGATCGGCTGTCGTCAAGGGTTACAACTTCCCACTTATCCATCACCGATTACCAAACCCGCCAAAGCCAAACGTATTTCTCAAAATCTTGTTGATTTGCCCGATAGTCCGACCGTAAAAGAGGCGATCGCCGATTTGCCAGATGTGACTAAACATAAGGAATTAAGCGATCGCGATTGGTGTGTAGCTACCTATCGAAAACCGAAAAGCCTCTACAGTGAGTATTTACGCAATTTAAAATCCGATCCCCATAATCTCGCCTATCCCCGCAAATACGATGCTAAGTTGTTGACTTCAAGCATTGGTACTGTGCATGGCGAAACCTCGATCGCCCGTTTTCGCACCACAGCCAATGGAGAAGTTGAGAAAATTAGCAGATTTTTAAAACTCGATCCTGATGGTATCTGTAACACGCTCAGGGCTGGCACTCCCAGCAATCGTGGTGCATTTACCGCCCCCCGCCCAATTCATCCCGAACAACCGCGTTGTATCACCGTCCGCGAGGCTGCCAGATTACATTCCTATCCTGACTGGTTTCGTTTTCACAGCACAAAATGGCATGGATTCCGCCAAATTGGTAATTCAGTCCCGCCATTACTAGCCAGAGCCGTCGCTGCTCAACTAATTGAAGTGTTAGGCGTAGAGCTAAGTACACCATCTGAAGAAATTATTCTAAAAAATTCTGATGTGTTACAAATTAAAATGGTAGCCGCCGCCGAAAAATTTGGTGTTGATGCTCATGTCATCGAATCCCGAATTAAAAGAAATCTTTTAGTTAATCCCACCACAGCGCCACAGCTTTGTTAATGGCAAGCGATCGCTTTAATAGCTCAAATCCATAGTCCTCATCGTTAAAATCAATATCTTTGATCAAGGCTTGGATATTTTTAGCAACATCCTGATCAAACTCTTCCATCACCGCGATCGCCTCCGCAAAACAGCCAAAATGTTGATCGATAGTATCGGGACAGAACTCATAGATCTCGATCGCTAGTTCATTTAAATCTTCAGGAAGCTCCTTAAAAATCACTGTCACAGCATCAAATTCCACCTCACTGAGTTCAATTCCATACTGAGTATCCCAATACTGAAATTGCTCAATCAAATCGTCAGTACTCAGATCATAATTATCGCCATTTGTACCGACATCTCTTAACTGTTGATATTTATCCATAGATTTATCCAATTCAAAGTTAATAGGAACAGCGATTCGCGCCTCCCGTATTAGGTTCTAAGCCAGCGTGTTGTGCCATCTTTTTGATCAACTAGGGTAATCCCTAACGCTTTCAATTCATCACGAATGCGATCGCCCTCTTGATAATTTTTCGCCTTCTTCGCCTCAATCCGTTGTTGAATTAAAGCTTCAATTTGGGATTCAGTGATACTATCAGAAGCGACTTGGCGATCGCGAATATCTGCCACAAAACCTAATACATTAGTCATGTAACTGAGGGCTTGCCATTCTTGAAATAGAACTTCCGCACTAGTTTCTGATTTGCCTGAATATACCAATGTATTACGCTCTGCGCGTAATTTCTTAGCTAATTCAAATACATAGGACAAAGCTACAGAAGTATTAAAATCATCATCCATAGCCTCTTCAAAACCAGCGATCGCATCTATAACTTCCTGTCGAGATGGAACTTCTAGATTTTGCCAACCAAGTTTTGTACCAAAATCTAGAGCAAACAACATGCTTTCGCGAATGGTTTCCCATCCCTTTGTAGCAGCATTAATCGCCTCTTCCGTAAAATCTATCGGTTGACGATATTGGGCTTGGAGGGTGAATAAACGGATTGCCATTGGATCGAAATAGCTTAATAAATCACGAATCGTTTTGAAATTATGCAGTGATTTCGACATCTTCTCACCGTCAATATTTACAAAACCATTGTGCATCCAATATTGGGCTAAAGGCTTATGAAAAGCAGCTTCCGACTGAGCAATTTCATTCTCATGGTGAGGAAATTGTAAATCTATCCCGCCCGCATGAATATCAATGGTATCGCCTAAACGCGATCGCACCATTGCCGAGCATTCAATATGCCACCCTGGGCGACCGTTGCCCCAAGGCGATTCCCAAAAGGGTTCATTAGGTTTAGCGGTTTTCCAGAGGGCAAAGTCAAAGGGATAGCGCTTGTGGGGTTCATGCTCATCAACCCGACCACTTGCCCCTGCTTGCATATCTTCCAGTTTTCGTCCCGACAACTTCCCATAGTTTGGAAACTTCTGCACTGCATAATAAACATCCCCACCTGAAGCATAGGCATAGTCTTGATCGATTAACTTCTGAATCAGTTCAATAATTTCGGGGATTGTCTCCGTAGCACGCGGATAGTCATCAGCCTTAGCAATGTTTAGCCTTGCCATATCTTGATCATAGGCGGCGATGTATTGATTAGCGATCGCCTCCATAGTTGTTTCCCTTTCCAAGGCTCGTTTCAGAATCTTGTCATCAATATCTGTAATATTCTGAACAAACTGAACTTGATATTTTGTCGCGAGATAGCGCCGAACCATGTCCCAAGCCATATAGGCTCTAGCATGACCCAAATGGCAATAATCATAGACTGTTACACCACAAACATACATTTTCACAATTCCCGCTTCGAGGGGAATAAAGTCTTCTTTGCGTCTGGTGAGCGTGTTGTAAATGCGAATGGTCATGAATTTGGGTGTTTTTTAGTTGTCTAAACATAGGTTATCCAAGAAACCATTTAAGAATTACTTTTTAGTAGTAAACGTTCTAAGGGATCCCCCTCAATCCCCCTTAAAAAGGGGGAGGAATTAAATTCTCCCCCCTTTTTAAGGGGGGCTGGGGGGGATCTAAGGCAATTTTTAAATAGATTCTAAAACTTAGGCACATAGGCGCGAAGCAATTATACAGCAAAGCCATAAAGTGTTGGCGCAAAACCTAGGCTATACGCCGACCTTTATTTGCCGCGCAAAACGCAGCATATTACTAACTCTTTATTGCTAACATCAGGTTTTATAGTGATTAGTAGTTCCCCACAGTCAGTAAACTAGAAAGCATCTGTCTAGAATTTGGGAGCAAGCGATCATGCCTAATAATAAACCGCGTGATGTCCAAGTAATTTATATCGCTGACGAAACCTATGCTCTACGATCGCGCAGTTGGAATCGCCTCCGTTTTGAAATTGAATATGCTCTGGAAAAGGGAACTACAGCAAACTCATTCCTCATTCAAGGCAATTTGCAAGCCTTGATCGATCCGCCTGGCGGGACATTTACAGAAATTTATCTAGATGAATTACGCAAACGGGTCAACATTCTCGATATTAGTTATGTAATTCTTGGTCATGTCAACCAAAACCGCATCGAGACCCTCAAGGCTTTGCTAGAGATTAATAATCGCCTTACCTTTGTCTGCACAAACCCTGCGGCGATCGCCTTACGTCAAAATCTAGAGGAAACCTATGGCGATCGGCTCAAAATCCAAGTGGTGCGCGGTGAAGAAGTTCTCGATCTGGGCAAAGGTCATGTTCTCAAATTTATTCCTACCTCGACACCTCGTCATCCCGATCAGCTTTGCACCTACGACTCCAAAACCCAGATTTTATATACTGATAAATTTTTTGGCGCTCATGTTTGCGGTGATCAAGTATTTGACGAAGGCTGGAGCCAACTGCTAGGCGATCGCCGCTATTACTTTGATAGCACCATGGCAAACCAAGTCCGTCAGGTGGAATCGGCTCTCGACAAACTAATCGATATTCCTGTTAGTTTCTATGCCCCTGGGCATGGTCCTATGGTGCGCTACGGAGCGCACGAATTATTAAAGCTCTATCGTCAATGGAGTGAAAGCCAAAAGCAACAAAATATTTCCGTCGCTCTACTATTCGCCTCCGCCTATGGAAACACCACCACGATCGCCAATGCACTGGCGCGGGGCATCACCAAAGCAGGGGTGTCCGTTGAGTTGATTAATTGCGAAAGTGCGGAACCAGAGGAAATTAAGGCGGCGATCGAAAAATCATCGGGATTCTTGATCGGTTCGCCCACCCTAGGCGGACATTTACCCACCCAAGTCCAAACTGCCTTAGGAATCGTGCTATCTACTGCCACCAAGAGCTATCAAGCGGGTGTATTTGGTTCCTACGGATGGAGTGGTGAAGCAGTGGATATTATTTCTGGAAAACTTAAGGATGCGGGTTATACCCTCGCCTTTGAACCAATTCGGATCAAATTTACGCCCACGGAAGCAACTTTACGGGTTTGCGAAGAAACAGGGACAGACTTTGCTCAAGCCCTTAAACGCGCCAAAAAAGTTCGCACCACCTTAAATCCAGGTAGTACCGTTGAGCAAGCTGTGGGTCGGATTGTTGGTTCGCTCTGCGTCTTGACCGTAAAGCGTGGTGAAATCTCTACGGCGATGCTTGCCTCATGGGTATCACAAGCCACTTTTAATCCCCCTGGAATTACTGTTGCTGTTGCCAAGGATCGGGCGATCGAGTCCTATCTGTATGAGGGCGATCGCTTTGTCTTAAATATCCTCGAACAGGGCAAACAAGTCCGCAAACACTTCATGAAAAAATTTGCCCCAGGGGAAGATCGCTTCATTGATGTCCAGTCTGAAGAAACAATTGGTGGATTGATCCTCAGCGAAGGTTTAGCCTATCTAGAATGCCGAGTCGCGCAACGGATGGAATGTGGCGATCATTGGTTAATTTATGCGATCATTGAAAATGGCAAACTCTTGCAATCTAACGGTTTAACCGCAGTTCATCATCGTAAAACAGCTAGTAATTATTAAAAAGACAGGCGGCGCAATGCGCCGCCTGTCTTGCCTTTTTAGAAAAGCTCACGCCGTAGGCGGGAGTTTTTTAGTGAATTGGCAACAGTACTTCAAATTCAGTGCCAATCGTGACATCACCTTGATGATTAAGATAAGGCGATCGCAATACGATTTTGCCATTGTGCTGTTGGGTAATAATTTGATGGCAAATTGCTAAACCTAAGCCAGTACCCTTAGATTGACCCTTAGTCGTAAAGAAATTATCAAAAATCCGATCCTGAATTTCTTTGGGAATGCCAATACCATTGTCCGAAATCTTGATGGATACCCAGTTGCGATTATCGATTTCGGCGATCGCGGCGGAAATCATCACTAAAGGCTGCCATGCAACGCTAGACAGAGTTTGAACATTGCTTGAACTCAAACCATCTTCACCTCGATAAATAGCCTGATCGCGTTGCTTGACTAACTCAGGATTAGAGAGCAAATCTACTAAGGCATCCAGAGAATTACTAATCAAGTTCATAAACACCTGAACTACGCGATCGCTATATCCATTGACTTTAGGAAGATTAATGTAATTCTTCACGATCTGGACATTTCTAACTCGACCACTGAGAATCGTCAAGCTACTATCTACACATTCCAGCAAATCAAGCGGCTCTGGGTTAGCATGATCTTGCATGTGCGATAGCCCTTGCAGGGTATCCACTAAGCGCCGCAGATATTTTGATCCAGATTGAATACTTCGTACCACCTGCGGTAAATCTGAACGGACAAAATCCCAATCAACTTGTTCTAAGGTTTCGCTAATAACTGGAGATGATGTTCCATATTCCTTCTCGTAAACCCTCAAAATCTGCATCACCCCTTCAATGTAAGTCAAGAGGCACTCAGTATTACCATAAATTGCCGATACAGGATTCCGAATATCATGGGATACTTCAGCCACAATCTGCCCCAAACTTGCCATTTTCTCAGTTTGGAACATAGTAGATTGAGTCTGCTCCCGCAATAGCTTGGTTGCTAGTTCATGGATATGAGACTGGGCTTGTAAAAGGTCATGAATATCCAATATAGAGTAAATATCGCCTTCTAGATGCACAACCACAGGCTCATAAATTTCATCACTAGTCCGTCCGAGAGCCATCTGCGATGCCATCACAATGGGCGTATTGCCATGTAATTGCAAAATTTCTGATTGTGTTTGCTCATAAAGAACTCTCAAGGGGCGTTTAGTAAATAACTCAATTGCATAGGGGCGGCTTAGACATTCAAGAAACCTGCGGCGGGACAGCATTCCGATATATTTGCCTTGATCGTAGAGGATGAGTGCTGGCAAAAGTGGATTATCTTGAAAAAACTTACGAGCGATCGCCCCAGTCTGCTCTAAATCAATCTGAAGTTCATAGAGATTGAGTGCAGATACAGTCGAATCTAGAGCTAATTGATTTTTGGTATCTTCTACCGACAAATTATCCTTTGATGGTGTTTCAGGTTCACTTGTCATCACCATCAAAGGAATCATTGCCATTTTACGCGCTAATTCTTCAGTTGCGGTTTGCCTAATATTTTTACCTTGAACAGTTCCGCGATCTGGCTGATACTGTTGCCACTTTAGACCGTTGATCGCAGTTTGTAATTCGTCCGCCTTAATTTCTAGCTGTAAAGCCTGTGCGGCAACCGAAAAGGCAGCATTAAAGTTATCTACGGATATTTTTGGCAGTAGGTCAATTGCGCCACGACGGGTCGCCCAGCGTTTTTCTACTTCTTTAATTTGGACTTGTCGAGGGTTTACGAGCAGAACTTTTACTTGAGGGGCATGATCGGCACACCATTTACATAGTTCGGTAGCCAATAAAGAGGTTCCGCCTACATGTCTCACGCCAATATCAGAAATGATCAGATCTGGCAAACTTTGCTGGGCTTGATGCTTTTGATCAAGTACTTTAATTAAATCTTGGGATTCAGGTGCTGCCCACACTTCAATCTGGTGAGACGACAAGGATTTGTGCCATATCAACGATTGCTCCTCTGACAACTGAGCAAGTAATACTGATTTAACCAAGCTGCCCCCTATAGTAAAAATATATTTAGATTTATTAACAGTATGCTAAGGGCTGACAAGATATAGACACAAGCAAAAAGAGATAATCTAAACTTAACCAAAAGTTAATATGTGGCAATAGCTAAGAGACTGTTTGAAAAGTTTTGGGGATATTCAGTCTCAGACAATAATCATATTTTTTTATGCTTTTGCCTTTTTTGCTGTGTCATCGTAGGGCAGAAAGTAGTGTATTTAGAGGTTGTTTGAAC
>Ga0316612_1000108_pt1 | contig 31339 bp, 25 predicted proteins | sample MIS2016226_MG_FD_207676 | JGI IMG/M metagenome (GOLD analysis project Ga0316612, IMG submission 207676) | Microbial mat bacterial communities from Middle Island sinkhole, Lake Huron, Michigan, United States - MIS.2016.226 | ecosystem: Environmental > Aquatic > Freshwater > Lake > Sediment... | reverse complement strand
GCCATTTCGTTAAAAGAGCAAGAGATTGAGAAGTTGAAGGAGTATAAAATGAGTTTGATAGATGGGGTTGTAACGGGGAAGGTAAAGGTTTGTTGATTTTTTTATAGCCCTTGAATTGAATTGGTCATGCCGATGGCATTTTTTTCTATATCCCTTGGGTTGAAACCCAAGCCAATTATATGGGTCATGCATATCGCATTTGCGAGTGCTGGAAGCACGACCGATTTTTAACCTCGAGATTTATCCCGAGCTAGGTAAAACCAAGTTAGCAACAAAGTCCCAGAGGGACGACCGATTTTATAACCTCGGGATACATACCGATACGAAATAATAATAACAAATAAATATGCCATCACAAACCAACGAACAAGCTCTAGAAGCTTCCATAGAAAAAAAATTGACTGGTTTTTGTCTTGAAGAAATCAAGCAAGCAGGACATATTCAAGATTCCAAAGAACTGTATCGCTCAGGCAATGGCTATTACATTGGCTATGCCAATGATTTCAATGCCAAATATGCCATTGATGAAGTTCGATTTTGGCATTTTCTGGAAAATACCCAAAAAGAAGAGTTAGCAAAAATACAAAAGCAAAACGACTGGAAATTGAAAATTCTGGATCGTTTAGACAGAATGATCAAAAAATATGGGGTTTTAAAATTGCTTCGCAAAGGTTTGGAGGTTGATGATGCCCATTTTACATTGATGTATGTTTTGCCTTTGGCAAGTAGCAGCACAGCAGCAAAAACAAATTTCAATAACAACGAGTTCAGCGTTTCCAGACAAATTAGGTATTCATTACTTAATCCTCGTGAAGAAATCGACATGGTTTTGTTTATCAATGGCTTGCCTATCGCTACAATGGAACTCAAAAACCACTGGACAGGACAAAACGCAAAAGTGCATGGACAAAATCAATACAAGTTCAAAAGAGATATAACTCAACCCTTATTAAACTTTGGTCGTTGTGTGGTGCATTTTGCAGTAGATACCGATGAAGTTTATATGACCACCAAATTAGACGGTGCAAATACTTTTTTCCTACCCTTTAATTTAGGGCATAATTATGGTAAAGGCAATCCGCCAAACCCATTTGGACACAAAACAGCTTACTTATGGGATGAGGTTTTAACCAGAGAAAGCTTGGCAAATATCATCCAACATTTTGTGCGATTTGATGGCAAAGAAACAGACGCTTTAAGCAAAAGAAATTTGTTTTTTCCACGTTACCATCAAATGAATGTGGTGCGTAAACTAATAGCTCATGCCAGTAAAAATGGAGTGGGACAAACCTATTTGATACAACATTCTGCGGGTTCTGGCAAATCAAATTCCATCACTTGGGCTGCTTATCAATTGATAGAAACCTATCCTGAAAGTGAAACTACACCAGGAAGTAAAGGGATAAACAATCCCCTTTTCGATTCTGTTATTGTAGTAACTGATAGAAGACTGTTAGACAAACAGCTAAGAGAAAACATCAAAGAGTTTTCAGAAGTTAAAAATATAGTAGCTCCAGCTTATTCTTCGAGTGAATTGAAAGATAGTTTAGAAAGTGGTAAACGAATTATTATTACCACCATTCAAAAATTTCCTTTTATTGTAGATGGAATTTCCGATTTAAGCGACAAACGTTTTGCGGTAATTATAGACGAAGCCCACAGCAGTCAAAGTGGTTCTGCTGCCGACAATATGAACCGAGCCATGGGTAGCAACAATTCAGAAGAAGACGAAGAAGATCCACAAGATAAGATTCTCGAAATCATGCGTTCTAGAAAAATGAGTAAAAATGCTTCTTATTTAGCATTTACGGCTACACCAAAATCAAATACATTAGAAAAATTTGGCGAGTTACAAGAAGACGGTAAATTTAAACCGTTTCATTTGTATTCAATGAAACAAGCCATTGAGGAAGGTTTTATTTTAGATGTTTTGGCAAATTATACTACATACAAAAGTTATTATGAAATTGAAAAATCAATAGAAGACAATCCTTTATTTGACACAAATAAAGCTCAAAAAAAACTACGTGCTTTTGTGGAACAACACAAACAAACCATTGCTATAAAAGCAGATATTATGGTTGACCATTTTATTTCTAAAATTGTTAATACTAAAAAGTTGAAAGGCAAGGCGAAAGCCATGGTGGCAACACAAAGTATTGAATCGGCTATAAAATATTTCTTTGCCATTCAAAAAATACTCAAAGAAAAAGGAGAACCATTCAAAGTAGTAATTGCTTTTTCTGGAAAGAAAAAAATTGACGGTATTGAATATACAGAAGATAGCATCAATGGCTTTGCAGAAAAAGACACCAAAGATAAGTTTGATAGTGACGATTATAAAATTTTAGTAGTGGCTAATAAATACTTAACAGGTTTTGACCAACCAAAATTAACAGCCATGTATGTGGATAAAAAATTGCAAGGTGTTTTAGCTGTTCAAGCACTATCAAGACTAAACCGTGCAGCCGATAAATTAGGTAAGAAAACAGAGGATTTATTTATTTTGGATTTCTTTAATAGTACACAAGATATCAAGTTAGCTTTTGATGATTTTTATACAGCAACATCACTAAGTGAGGCAACCGATGTTAATGTGTTGCATGAAATAAAAGGCATTTTAGACGAGGTTGGGGTTTACGAATGGTCTGAAGTTGAGGATTTTGTTGATAAATATTTCAAAAAAGTAGATGCACAACTTCTAAGTCCAATCATTGATGTAGCTGCTGACCGATTCAATTTTCAATTAGAATTAGAAGACAGTCAAAAAGCTGATTTCAAAATCAAAGCCAAGCAATTTGTAAAAATATACGGTCAGATGGCTTCCATATTGCCTTATGAAGTAGTGCAATGGGAAAAGTTATTTTGGTTTTTAAAATTTTTAATTCCAAAAATGATTATTGTTGACCCTGCAATTGATGCTTTAGACGAGTTGCTAAATTCAGTCGATTTATCAACCTACGGATTAGAAAGAGTAAAACTAAATTCAAGTATTGGTTTAGACGATTCCGAAAAAGAATTAGACCCTCAAAATCCAAACCCAAGAGGTGCACATGGTTCAGAAACAGAAGAAGATCCGTTGGATTTAATTATCAATAGTTTTAACGAACGATGGTTTCAAGGTTGGGAAGTAACACCAGAAGAACAAAGAGTAAAATTTGTTACATTAGCCAAAAACATACAAGCACATCCAGATTATCTTGAAAAATATTCTGAAAATGCCGATGTGCAAAACAGAGAAATTGCTTTCAAAAAAATATTCGATGATGTAATGGCACAACAACGAAAAATAGAACTCGATTTATACAAAAAAGTTACTCAGGATGATTCTTTCAGGATTGCTATGCAAGATACTTTAAAAAGAATATTGAGTGCCTAACAATGAATTGAAATATTTTAATAAACCATATTTAATCCAAAATTTATGGATAAATTGATAAAGTCAAAACGCATTGAGGGTGAAAAAAGCAGTCATTTTGTTAAATTATTACGTTATTCGTCTGGGGAACTTTATGTACAACTGGAACAAACTATTTTTGGACAACCAGATAAACATACAGTAAAAATTAATCCCGCTCAACTGATTGACATCATTGAGACTTTGAGTATTTATGCCGAAGAATTGAGTTTCCTTATGGATAACTTCAATAGAGATATTATTAAAAAAGAAGAACAACAAAAAATTATTTCTACTTTTTTAAAAGGAATAACCATCAAAGATTTAAGTCTTCAGTTTAGATATAAAGAAGATGCAATCAGGGATTTATTGATTAAAAATAATGTTGAAATTATTGAAGGAATTAATATGAGTGCTCCTAAATGGAAGTTTAGGAAGAAGCGGTAATTTTACTTTTCAAACTTCAACTTCTTTTGAAAATATTTTATACCAATATCTTTTGCTCTCACAATAATACAATTACCAATACAAAATTTGCAAATGTCCTAGAACGAACAAATCGCCTTTCTAATTGAATCTATTTTTAAAGAGGGAAAAACTAGATTAAATCAACGCATCAGAATTTCCGATTGGTTAGATTTGACAACTTTCAATAAGTTGTCAAATCTTAATCAAAACAACTACCAATAAACAATACCAACTTTTAATTTTAAAAATACCCCACCAAAATCGTGGAATAGCAAAAAAACGCTTTACATTTGATGTTATACTGATTTACAAATATAATAGTCCTATAAATAGCTAAACATGAAAACAACAAATGTAAAAGCCTTTGGCACAAAAGCAGCCGATGCGCCTTTGAATGAAATGACAATTGCCCGCAGGGAAGTGAGTGCAAAAGACATTGAAATCGAAATTATGTATTGTGGCGTTTGCCATTCCGATTTGCATTTTGCCAAAAACGATTGGGGCATAACCACTTATCCTGTTGTGCCGGGTCACGAAATTGTAGGTAAAATTACAAACGTGGGTAGTGCGGTAACCCATTTGAAAGTAGGCGATTTTGCCGCTGTGGGTTGCTTGGTCGATTCTTGTCGCAGTTGTAGCAGTTGTGAAAAAGATTTAGAACAATACTGCTTGAATGGATGGGTGGGCACCTATGGTGGTTATGACAAACATTTGAATCAACCTACTCATGGCGGTTATTCTGAAAAAATTGTGGTCGATGAACATTTCGTTTTGAAAGTACCTGCCAATTTAGATTTGGCTGCCGTTGCTCCCCTACTCTGTGCCGGAATTACGACTTGGTCGCCACTTCGCCATTGGAAAGTGGGGAAAGGCAGTAAAGCTGCCGTAGTGGGTTTGGGTGGTCTGGGTCACATGGCAATCAAATTGGCGAAAGGTTTGGGTGCTGAGGTGACGCTTTTTTCAAGAACTCCCGGCAAAGAAAAAGACGCTTTATCCTTGGGTGCCGATGCCGTAATTATTTCTACCGATGAAAAGCAGATGGGTTCGGTGAACGGAAAATTCGATTTGATTATTGATACTGTTCCTTATATTCACGATGTGAATCCCTATATTGGTTCGCTAACTATTGACGGAACTTTGGTTTTGGTGGGTTATCTCGGTGGATTGGACCCCATTTTGAATACCGTTCCGATGATTATGGGACGGAAATCTGTATCGGCTTCCTTAATTGGTGGTATTGCCGAAACCCAAGAAATGTTGGATTTTTGTGGCAAACACAATATTGTTTCGGAAATAGAAATTATCAAAATGCAGGACATCAACAAGGCCTACGAAAGAATGCTCAAAAGTGATGTGCGATACCGCTTTGTGATTGATATGGCTAGTCTGAAATAAAGGTTCTTTCTGAAAATATTTTGAATATTTAACCTTTTTTTTAAACCATTAAGTTCATTAAGAAATAGTTTTAAAATGTTTTCTAATTCTGAAATTATTGTAAACTATTCAAGATTAGATTTGACAACTTTTTAAAAGTTGTCAAATCTTAACAAAAATAATCGCCATCTATACTAAATTATCAATGCTTTTAAAACTATTATTAAGTCTAAATCTTATCCCTATCTAGCGGGACTTAATGAGCTTAACGGTATAATTTTTTGTTAGCAGCTAGTTGCTGAAGTGAGGGTATTTTTTTTAAAAATTACAAAACCCACACAATTCGGAGTAGAACCCTATTTTTTATAGCACTTATCAATCGCCTTGGCCAAGTCGAAATCTTTGGTGGTTATTCCGTCGGCATCATGAGTTGATAGGTCGATAGTCACTTTGTTGTATGTATTTTTCCAATTGGGATGATGACTTGCTTTTTCAGCCACCAATGCCACAGCGGTAATAAACGAAAAGGCTTCGACAAAATCTTTAAAAAGGAATTCCCGATGAAGAAAATTGGCTTTCACAATCCAATCCGAATCAATTCCTGCTAAGTTATCCTGAATTTCTTGTTCGTTTAACCTTTTCATTTTTTCTGATTTTTTGTTTTTATAATCTCGTTTTTCGGCTTCAAGAAGTGGCGAACTTCGGATTTTTTTATTTTCTGTTAAAGATAAAAATTCTTGAGTAACGTAAAAGTGAACTTACAACAAAATTCGCAATTGCTTGAAAATATTACTGTTACCAGTAGCTTTTTATTCTAAAGTTAAACAAACTCCAATATGGTCACTTAACTTTTTATCAAGATTCCAAGTTTCTATTTTCACTTTTCTATTTTCCATAAAACTTTTACTCAACACAATGTGGTCAACGTTGTTTTCAATTTCTGAAGTTAAATTTATAAGCTCTAACTTTTCAAAAACTAAATTAAGTTTATTTCTGGCGTCGTGACTTGGATAAACTCTTCCCGAAAAAGTAACATTAAAATCGCCAACAATGCAAATTGAACTTTCTGCTGATAGATTTTCAAAGTCTAAAATTTGGTTTTCTAAATCACTTTTAAATCGTTCCCCGATTCCCCCAAAAACGCCGATAATAGTTCCGTAAACATTCAGCAAACCATTTGGAGTTTCTATTTGGGCACAAACAGAAGTAAAGCTATCATAAGTTTCTTGTTGAATTCCAATTTTATATTTTGTCCAAATAGTAGTTCGGTTTTCTCCAGTTTTATATTGAATTCCATCATAACCATTTATCAAACTTTCAGTTGCAACAAATGAATACTCTTTACCAAGTTTAATTATAGAATTTGTTTCTGTTAAGATTACAATTTCAGCGTTATATTCGGCAAGCTTATCAAGAATGAATTGATTTTCTGCTTTGGGTCTTTCTATATTCCAGGTTAAGATTTTCATTAGTTCTATTCGAATGTGATTTTTCGGAAAGTTATTGGTAACTAAAGGATTGGCGTTTAATTTTACATAAGGTGCTTTGTAAAGTGCTAAGTTACGATGTTTGTATGGATTTATTTTGAGATATTAAAAATGGTTCTACCCTTAACTGTGTGGGCATTTTTTTAGCCACGACACTAACGAAGTGAACTGGCGAAGCAATTTCACGAATTAGCACTAATTAAATTATTTTGAAATTTAATCACACGAATTTTATAAGAATTCGTGTGATTTATGAGTTAAGCAAATTCGTGTAAATTAGTGTAATTAGTGGCTAACTTTTTTTAACAATTACAAAACCCACACAATTCGGGGTATAACCTTAAAAATCAATATCAAACCAATTGGTTTTAATTCCATTTTTTTGATTAGTTTTGGTTATTACTTCAAAACTGATAAAAATGAAACCAATTGCAATCGTATTTCTGCTCGTCTCCCTTTTTTTGCCCCCAATTTTATCTTCTCAAACCACTGTTGGCGATCCTGAAATCAAAAAAATGATTATGGAAATCAAAGCCGACAAAATGGAATCTATTGTTCGAAAACTGGTTTCTTTTGGCACTCGTCATTCCTTAAGTGATACCAAAAGTGATACAAGAGGAGTAGGTGCGGCACAACGATGGATAAAAGCTGAATTTGATACTTATGCAAAAGAATCTGGAGGTAGATTGACTTCAACCATTGATTATTACTGGGTCAAAGCCGATGCAAAGCGCATTACAACCAACAGCAAACTAGGCAATGTCATGGCAGTTTTGAAAGGAACCGACCCCAAAGACGAACGTGTACTCATCATTAGTGGCCACATGGATTCTCGAGCTAGTGATGTGATGAATTCAAAAATCGATGCGCCTGGAGCCAACGACGATGCCTCGGGAGTTGCAGCAGTGATGGAATTGTCACGAATAATGAGCAAAAGATCTTTTCCTTGTACACTCATTTTTGTAGCTGTTACGGGCGAAGAACAAGGACTACTTGGTGCAAGACACCTAGCCGATTCTGCAAAAGTAGCCGGTTGGAAAGTTATGGCAATGTTAAACAACGATATGATTGGCAACAGCTTATCGAGTGGTACGAATTTGAGAGACAATACTAAAGTTCGTGTTTTTAGCGAAACCATTCCCTACTTGGAAACCGAAGACGAGGCTAAAATGCGAAAAACAACCAATAGAGATAATGACAGTCCTTCGAGGCAATTGGCACGATACATAAAAACGGTGACCAACCAATATGTAGATCAATTGGACATTGATTTGGTGTATCGAAATGACCGATTTTTAAGAGGAGGCGATCACACTCCTTTTATTCAAAATGGATTTACAGCAGTTCGCTTTTGCGAAAAAAACGAAAACTTCAATCAGCAACACCAAGACGTGAGATTAGAAAATAACATTCAATATGGCGATTTACCCGAGTTTATGGATTTTGAATACCTGCGAAAAAACGCCGCTTCCAACTTGGCAACTTTAAGCAATTTGGCTTGGTCGCCTAATCCGCCTTTATCTGTGGGAATCGAAGTCAAGGAACTCACTAACTTTTCTACTCTTGAATGGAAAGCTCCCGAAGGAAATGCTCCTTATGGCTATCAGATTTTAATTCGGGAAACTTCGGCATCGCATTGGGAAAAAACAATTTTTGTAAAAGACACCAAAGCAACGATTCCTTTTTCTAAAGACAATTATTTCTTTGCGGTGCAATCTGTCGATGCATTGGGTCACGCTAGTTTGCCCGTATTTCCTGTTCCGATTCGGTAAAGAAGCAGATAGCAGATTACAGGTGGCAGATTACAGGTGGCAGTTTGCAGATTTCAGTTTGCAGATAGCAGATTGCGCTTTGCGAAACTTCGGTAGCAGTAGGCAGTAAATAAAACTAAATAATTGGATAAAAATATAAATGCAGTTTAAAGTTGATTTATTTCATTTTTAAACTGCTTTTTGCCGACTGCTATCCGCAATCTGCTATCTGCCGACTGCTATCTGAAATCTGCTATCTGCCGACTGCAATCTGCAAACTGAACACTACTTCACAGGTATATTCTCCAAAATTTCCAACACAAATTTCCAGAATTTCTGGGAGGATTTTATGGAAGCTCTTTCGTCGGGCGAATGGGCACCTTGAATGGTTGGTCCAAAAGAAATCATATCCATATTGGGATAATTTGTTCCAAGAATACCACATTCTAATCCTGCGTGACAAGCCACTACTTTTGGTTTTTCGTGGTTTTGTTTTTCATAGATTTTAACCAATAAATCCAAAATCTCAGATTTTACATTGGGTGTCCAACCTGGATATGAACCCGAAAAATTGACTTCGCAACCGCACAATTCAAATGCAGCACGCAAGGCATTGGCCAAATCAAATTTGGAAGTTTCTACCGAAGAACGGGTTAAACATCCAATAGAAATTTCGCCATCCTTGATAATTACTCGAGCGATATTATTCGAGGTTTCAACCAAATCTTCCATATCAGCAGACATTCGATAAACGCCATTGTGGGCGGCATAAATCGAACGGAGAATACCTTCTTGAACGCCCAAATCCATTACTTTTTTAGGCAAATCGCTTTTCACGATTTCGATAATCAGATTGGGTTCGGTAGTTTTGAATTCCGTTTTGATGTCGTTGATAATTTCCTGCATATCAAAAATATAGGCTTCGTCATACATTCCGGCTACAATTACTTTGGCAACACTTTCTCTCGGAATGGCATTGCGTAAACTTCCTCCATTAATTTCGGAAATTTGCAAACCAAAATTCTCGAAAGCATCAAACAACAATCGGTTCATAATTTTGTTGGCATTGCCCAAACCCTTGTGAATGTCCATTCCAGAATGTCCTCCATTCAATCCTTTTACAGTGATAGAATAACCCACAGCATCTTCGGGAATTTCCTCTTCTTGATAGCTTCTTGTCGCCGTAACGTCGATTCCTCCTGCACATCCAATGTCGATTTCGTCGTCTTCTTCGGTGTCCATATTCAATAGGATTTCGCCTTTCAGGACACCGCCTTTGAGGTTCAAAGCGCCTGTCATTCCGGTTTCTTCATCAATGGTAAACAAAGCTTCAATAGCTGGATGCTTGATGGTTTTAGATTCTAAAATAGCCATAATCATCGCTACACCAAGTCCATTATCGGCACCAAGTGTAGTGCCACGAGCACGAACCCAGTCGCCATCGACATACATATCGATTCCCTGTTTGTCAAAATCAAAATGGGTATCGGCATTTTTTTGATGCACCATATCCAAATGCCCTTGCAGAACGACAGTTTTGCGATTTTCCATTCCAGCAGTGGCAGGTTTGCGGATAATTACGTTTCGAATTTCGTCTTCAAAGGTTTCTAATCCCAGAGAATTCCCAAAGTTTTTCATAAACTCTATTACACGTTCTTCTTTTTTGGATGGACGAGGAACGGCGTTTAAATCGGCAAATTTGTTCCAAAGTGCTTTGGGTTCGAGATTTCTTATTTCTTGGCTCATTTGTTTAGTGTAATTAAATTTATAGTTTCGAGTCTTGCTTTTGTATTAAAAAAAACGCTATCAGGTTTTTATTAAATCACTTCAAAATATACTTAACAAATATATATAAATATCCCAATTATTATTAAGTGTTCGGTCAAAAAAAAGAATTCCGATTCTTCTCAAAACACAAAAACAGCGAAGTTTATTCTTCTTGTTAAAATAATTTAAAAATAATCAACATTTCATATATTATTTTGAATATATTTTACGTTATGTGTTAAAAGATACCGCTTATGACTTCATTAATACTTAACCCTTAAAACCATTTATTATGTCTAGATTAAGTATTTACGAAACCCGCTGGATTGACCTAGTTTTTGAAAATAGAAATCAAAAGTATGGTGCCTATCAATTGCGTCGTGACAGCGTTAAAACCTCTTTAACTGCCCTTTTTATGGGATTGTTGTTTGTAGCTTCTATCGGAGCAATAACAACAATTGTGAGTCATTTCAATCGTTCTGTTGTGCCTGATATTACAATTCCCGAATGGTCAGAAACCATTCAATTAACGGATGTTGTACTTCCTGAAATTGAAGAACCTGTGCTTCCTGAAGTGAAAAGTCAAGTTAGCGAAGCCACAATTGTGAAGGATCAACTCATAAATCCAGTGATTGTAAAGCCCCAAGAAGCGAATCAGAATATTGCTACCAATATTGAAAATAAAAATGCAACCGATGTAATTTCAGATGGAACTGGAACTCCGGGACTAAACCCGACCACAACAGGAAACGGAACTGGAACCGATATCCCAAAAGCGGTCGATTATGGAAATACGGTGGTCAATGCAACAGTATTAGACAAAATGCCCGAATTCCCTGGCGGAATCAATAAATTTTACAGCTATGTGGGTAACAATTTCGAAAAACCAGACATTGAAGCCACCGAAACTTTTAGGGTGTATGTTTCTTTTGTTATCGAAAAAGATGGAAGTATGACCGATATCAAAGTAATAAGAGATCCAGGTTTTGGATTGGGTAAAGAGGCCATTCGTGTTTTAAAATCATTGAAAACCAAATGGTCGCCCGGAATGATTGCTTCAAAACCTGTTAGAACTGCGTATAATTTACCCATTGCAGTACAGATGCAATAAATCAGCACAACGAAAAAGTTATAAAACTAAAAAAGCAGAACCTAAAGTTCTGCTTTTTTTTATGAAGTGATTTAAACAATTAAAAATCAATTACTATTTCTTTGTAGTAGTCTTTTTCTTTGTGGTTGTTTTTGGTTTGGCTGCTACCGGCATTTTACGAATATATGGTTTGTAAAGACCCTCTTTTTGAGCTCTTGCTTTGGCATTTTCAGCTCTTTCTTTTGCATCTGGGTGCGAACTCATCATTTTTGTTAAAAAGTCCATTTGAGTACCTTCGCTCATTTTTGCCAAAATTGAAAAAGCAGATTCTACAGCGTTCACATTATAGCCATTTTTTTTCATAAAATCATAAGCAAAAATATCTGCCTCAGCTTCTTGTTTTCGGCTGTGTTTGCTGTCAATCATCGCACTTCCTATTTTCCCCAACTGACTGTCGGTTATTGCCGCAATTTTACCCGATTGCGAAGCTACTCCATCAATCAAAGCTTCTTTTTGATAAGCCGCTTTGATGGCATCTCTTGAATCTTTATTGACCACGTGACCTATTTCGTGACCAATAACCACAAGCAATTCGTTGTCATCCATAACATCCATCAATCCTGAGTAAACACGCACACTTCCGTCGGCGGTGGCAAAAGCATTTACTTCTTTGAGCACATAAACTTTATAGTTTAAATTCAATCCGTTGGTATTGGCATGTTTTCCAAAAATCTTTTTAAGTCGAATGGCATAAGGATTGGTCGCACCAGCAATAACGTGTTCTGCATCCATTTTAACAACCGCTTCTTTTGATAGTTGAGCCGCTTGCTCATTAGTAAAAGTAAGTCCTGCAACTCCTTTTTGTACAGCTCCTAAAGCTTTTTCGCCTAAATTAATTTGTGCGTTGGTATTTGATAAACCCAAAACAACAAGGAATAAGGCTAAAAATATTGTTTCTTTTTTCATTTTCTATTTGATTTGATTAAGTTGGACAAATATACTATAAAGTTGCCTTTGCAAAAAAATTATCTTGTAAAAACCAACTGATTTCCTTTGGATAAATTAGCGTCAAATAGATAACCTTCATAATTAAATCCTTTCAAATCCTCGACAGTTTCGGCGTTGGTATCTATTATATAACGCACCATCAAACCCCTCGCCTTCTTGGCAAAAAAACTAATTATCTTTAGTTTTCCGTCTTTGTAATCCTTGAATTCTGGCGTAATTACTGGAACTTTCAACGTTTTTAAATCTACGGCAGAGAAATATTCGTTACTCGCCAAATTGACGAACAACTCCCCATTTTTCAGTTCTTTGTTCAAGGCTTTGGTGATAATGGGTTTCCAAAATTCATAAAGATTTTTGCTTTCGCCAATGGCTAATTTGGTTCCCATTTCCAAACGATAAGCCTGAATTAAATCCAACGGTTTCAAGAGTCCGTACAAACCCGACAAAATTCGCAAACGGTCTTGCAAAACTGCTAATTTTTCTATCGGAATCGAATAAACATCCAATCCTGTATAAACATCGCCATCGAAAGCAAAAACGGCGGGACGTGCATTTTCTGCAGTGAATGGCGTTTTCCAATCTTGGTTTCGTTGCCAATTCAAATCGGCTAATTTATCTGAAATATCCATTAATTCTGATAGATCTTTGGGCGATTTTTGCTTCAAAATTTTATGAACTTGTCGGGATTCCTTTAGAAACAAAGATTCAGTAAAATTTGCTGTTGGCAAAGCCTTTTCAAAGTTTAACGATTTGGCTGGCGATAGTACAATTTTCATTTTTTAATTTATTTTAAACCGATTTCAAAAGTACAAATAGAAAAATCGAAAACGAAAATTGTCTTCTATTTATTTGTAGTATATTTGAAAGAGATTAAAATCGAAGTAAAGCTATTTTTTATGAATCCAATTACCATTAGAAAAGCCAACATTTCCGATCTGGAAACCATTCAAGAAATCAGTAAACATACTTTTATCGAAACTTTTGCAGCAGTGAATACTCCTGAAAATATGGAGAATTACGTGCTGAAAAATTTTAACTCGGAACAACTTGCCTTAGAAATTAACAATCCAGAATCGGCATTTTATCTCTCTATTTTAGACCATGAAACTATTGGATACTTTAAATTAAATTTTGGAAGTACCCAAACAGAAATCCGCAGTATTCAAGCAATGGAAATTCAACGGATATATGTTTTGAAAAAATTTCATGGAAAAAAAATAGGACAATTATTGCTCAACAAAGCCATACAAATTGGACAGCAATCTGGAGTAGATTCTATTTGGCTCGGGGTTTGGGAAAAAAATCACAAAGCAATTCAATTTTATAGCAATAATGATTTTGTCGAATTTGACAAACATGACTTCATTATGGGTAATGAGTTACAAACTGATTTATTGATGGAACTCCCAATAATCAATCAAGCCAATAACTTATAATTAATAGGTTTAAATTTAAGTAATTAGTGCCTTAGTAATAGTTAATCCCGATATTACAATGTTTGTAATAATATATGTCAAAGTGATTTAAAAAATTTCCATTTGCCAAAAAAAATAAAATAAATAAATAAATGAATATAGCTGTCGTAATCCTCAATTGGAATGGAACAAAATTATTGGAACAGTTTTTACCCTCTATTGTAAACTATTCTCCCGAAGCCGATATTTATGTGGCCGATAATGCTTCAAGTGATGATTCTGTTGCGTTTGTAAGAGCGAATTTTCCAATGGTGAAAATTGTTGAAAACGAAAGTAATTTTGGTTTTGCCCAAGGTTATAATGAAACTTTAAAGCATATTGATTCCGAGATTTATGCTTTGGTCAATTCAGATATTGAGGTTACGGAAAATTGGTTAAAACCAATAATAGAAACTTTCGAAAAAGAACCAAAAACAACCATAATCCAACCTAAAATTTTAGATTATAAACGCAAAGAATACTTTGAATATGCGGGAGCTGCGGGCGGTTTTATGGATAAATATGGGTTTATGTTTTGTCGGGGTCGTGTTTTTGAAACTTTGGAAAAAGACAACGGACAATATGACGACAATTGTGAAATATTCTGGGCTTCGGGAGCTTGTTTTTTTATAAGAAGTTCCGTTTACAAAGAGTTAAAAGGTTTCGATGCCGATTTTTTTGCCCATCAAGAAGAAATTGATTTGTGTTGGCGAGCCTTCAATAAAGGGCATATCATTAAATACAATTCCCAATCGGTGGTGTTTCATGTGGGAGGAGCAACATTGCAACAAGGAAATCCAAAAAAGACTTTTTTGAATTTTAGAAATTCCTTGTTGATGATGGTAAAAAATCTACCTCAAAATCGGTTGTTTCCTGTACTTTTTCTACGGCTAATTTTAGACGGAATAGCTGGAATACATTTTCTTAGTCAAGGAAAATTGAAACATGTAATGGCTGTTTTAAAAGCTCATTTTGCTTTTTATTCTCTTTTTTCAGTTAACTATAAAAAACGAGAGGCATTTCAAGCCCAAAACTATTTTAAAACAAAAAGTATAATTTTTCAATATTATATAAAAGGTGGCAAAATTTTTGAGAAGTAATTTTAACAAATATTTAGATAGCAATTCTAATCTTAAAAAACTAACTTTGTAAAACACGTTTAATCAAAATTGTAACTTCTATGAAAAAAATTGTAATTGCCTTATCATTCTTTATGCTTTTAACTTCTTGCGTTTCTAAAAAAGAATACGCAGCCTTGGAAGCCAAAAACAAAGAAACTCAAGATTTATTGAATACTTGCACCGTAAAATTAAATTCCTGCTTGGAAGAAAAAGCGGGACTTAAAGCCAGTGTTGATGGATTAAAAGATCAGAATCAGCTTTTAATAACACAAACTAAAGATTTAATTTCCCAGTCGAAAGATATGACTGTTTTGACAACCAAAGGAGCTCAAAACATTGAAAAAGCTTTAGAATCAATCAAAGAAAAAGATTTGAAAATCAGCCGAATGCAAGATGCTTTAACCAAAAAAGACAGTGTAACTCTTGCTGTTGTAACCAGTTTGAAAGCTTCGGTTGGAATATCTGACCCAGACATTGAAATCAATGTTGAAAAAGGCGTGGTTTTTATTCAAATTGCTGATAAATTGTTATTCAAAAGTGGAAGCTATGAAGTTACTGACAAAGCAAAAGCTGTTTTGGCTAAAGTAGCCAAAGTAGTGAACGACAAACCCGATTTTGAATGTATGGTTGAAGGCAATACCGATAATGTACCCTACATTAGCAATGGAGTTTTACTAGACAACTGGGATTTGAGTGTGAAACGTTCTACCTCAATCATTCGAGTATTAGCTGGAGATTTAGGCGTAAATCCAGCACAATTAATTGCCGCAGGTAGAAGTTCTTATGTTCCTTTAGTACCAAATGACACCGCAGAAAATAAAGCAAAAAACCGAAGAACCCGAATCGTTGTTTTACCAAAAATCGACCAATTCTATGAAATGATTGAGAAAGAAATGAAAAAACAACAAAATTAAGTAGATTGCAGTTTGCAGATTGCAGATTGCAGATTTAAGATTGCAGATTTCAGATTGCAGGTTTCAGATTGCAGGTTTCAGATTGCAGATTGCAGATTTCAGATTTCAGATTGCAGATTGGCATTCAGATTGCAGATTGCAGATTTCAAAATAAAACGTCTTGAGCATTCGAGACGTTTTTGATTTAAAGCTGTTTTGAAATTGTATTTTGTGTTTTGTATATTGTATATTGTATATTGTATTATCGTATATCGTATATCGTATATCCTATATCGTATATTAAATAATCTCCAAACTCCCCTTGCCTTCTCTAACTACCACAGGTTCATCGCCTGACAAATCGATAATAGTCGAACCCACATTATCTCCATAACCACCATCAATAACCATATCGACAAGGTTTTGCCACTTCTCGAAAATGAGTTCTGGATCGGTGGTGTATTCAATTACTTCATCTTCGTCACGAATAGAGGTGGAAACAATTGGGTTTCCCAATTGGCGAACGATTTCCAGCGCAATTGAATTATCAGGAATACGAATCCCGACTGTGGTTTTCTTTTTGAATTCCTTTGGCAAATTACTATTTCCTGGTAAAATAAAAGTGTAGGGACCTGGCAATGCCCTTTTTAAAATCTTGAAAGTTGCAGTATCAATTTGCTTCACATAATCAGAAAGATTGCTTAAATCGTAACAGATAAAGGAGAAATTGGCTTTTTCTAATTTCACTCCTTTTATTTTCGCAATGCGTTCCAAAGCCTTGGTGTTGGTAATATCGCATCCCAAACCATAAACCGTGTCGGTTGGATATATTACCAAACCGCCGTCTTGCAAAACTTTCACGACTTTGGCAATTGCCGCTTCGTTGGGTTTGTCTTCGTATATTTTTATGAATTGTGCCATTTAGGTTTGTGGTTTATTCCGTCTCTTCGAGTGATTTTTAATAGTAATGCGACAGCTTTACAATTAAAAATTGTATCGAGAAGTTTTTGATTTGTATGGTTCTCGATACAATTTTTAAAGCACAACTTTTTTTCAATAAATTAACATTTTCTTGGCTTTAAAAATCACTCGAACAGACGAATACCATTCATTATCCTTTTTTTTTATTCACTCGTCTCTTCGAGTGATTTTTAATTGTAATGCGACAGCTTTACTATAAAAATTGTATCGAGAAGTATTATAAAACAAAAAGTTCTCGATACATTTTTTGTTCCGTTGCTCTCCACAAAAAACACTCGAACCGACGTGAAAAAACCTTTAATAACATATCTACCCAATCACATCCAATTTCGCAAAACGCAACAACAATTTTTTAATTCCGCCCACTTCAAATTTGATTTCGGCTTTTTTGTCGGCACCAGCTCCTTCAAGGTTTAACACTTCGCCTTTTCCAAAGCGTTCGTGCATTACTATATTTCCTGCAACTAGCTTATTATCAAATAAATTGGCGGTTCCTGAATTGCTAGAAACAGGTTTTAGCTTCCGAATATTTAAGTTGTTTTTTGGTTCGTTATCCGTTAAATATTTAGGTGGTGTTCCATTGGTTGGTTTTGCCAATCGCAATTTAGACTTATCAACATCTCCAAAAATATCGCTGTCAATCATGGGTTTGTAACGATAGTTATTCTCTTCGGGAGTTAAATATTCTAAATATTGTCCGTCGATTTCTTCTATAAAACGAGAGGGTTCACTATCGGTCAGTTTTCCCCAACGATAACGAGATTGGGCATAGGTCAAATACGCCTGATGCTCAGCACGTGTCAAGGCTACATAAAACAAACGGCGTTCTTCTTCGAGTTCGTTTCGGGTGCTCATAGACATGGCACTTGGAAACAAATCTTCTTCCATTCCCACAACAAAAACGTGCGGAAATTCCAATCCTTTGGCCAAATGTATCGTCATCAACGCCACACGATCTTCATCGCTGGTGTCTTTGTCCAAATCGGTTGCCAGGGCCACATCTTCCATAAATTCGGACAAGGCACCACGTGCTCCATCAATTTCTCTTTGTCCTTCGGTAAAATCCTTAATTCCGTTTAATAATTCCTCGATGTTTTGAATTTTTGCCATTCCTTCGGGAGTAGCATCTTTTTTCAATTCCTGAACCAATCCTGTTTTCTTGGTCACGTGATCGGTAATAAAAAAAGCATCCTGATTTTCGTTAATGATTTGAAAACTCTGAATCATCGTTACAAAATCCTGTAGTTTTTGCTTGGTTCCCGAGTTCAACTTCAAGTCAATTTTATCAATATTCTGCATTACTTCAAAAATGGAACGCTTGTAATGATTGGCAGCAACTGTTAGTTTTTCAACGGTGGTATCTCCAATTCCACGGGCTGGATAATTAATCACTCGAACCAAGGCTTCCTCGTCTTTTGGATTAAGAACCAAACGCAAATAACACAAAACATCCTTAATTTCTTTTCTTTGATAAAAGGACAATCCACCATAAATTCGATACGGAATATCTCTTTTTCGCAAGGCATCTTCCATAGCACGAGATTGTGCATTAGTACGATACAAGATGGCAAACTCCCCATTTTTCATTTGGTGTTGCATCTTTTGTTCGAAAATGGTGCTCGCCACAAAACGCCCTTCTTCGGCATCGGTCAAGCTGCGATGGACTTTTATTTTTGGTCCCAAATCATTGGCTGTCCAAACAATTTTGTCGAGTTTGGTTTTATTCTTCTCAATTATGGTATTGGCGGCTTCTACAATATTTTTGGTCGAACGGTAATTTTGTTCCAATCGAAAAGTTTTTACGCCTTCGTAATCTTTCTGAAAATTCAAAATGTTGTTGATATTGGCACCACGAAACGCATAAATACTTTGGGCATCATCGCCGACGACGCAAATATTTTGAAATTTATCTGACAAAGCCCGAACAATCAGATACTGCGAATGGTTGGTATCTTGGTACTCATCGACCAAAATATACCGAAAACGGTTTTGGTATTTTGCCAAAACTTCGGGGAAACGGGTTAGTAATTCATTGGTTTTCAATAATAAATCATCAAAATCCATGGCTCCAGACTTAAAACAACGCTCGACATAATTTTGATAAATCTCGCCCAAACGCGGTTTTTTGCTCATGGCATCAGCTTCCTGCAGTTCGGGATTATTGAAATAAGCTTTTACTGTAATCAAACTATTTTTATAAGAGGAAATTCTACCTAAAACCTGCTTGGGTTTATAAACATCTCTGTCCAATTGCATTTCCTTTATAATTGCCGAAATGGCTCGAACAGAATCTTGAGTGTCATAGATAGTAAAATTGGAAGGATAGCCCAATTTATCTGCTTCGGAACGCAGAATTCGAGCAAAAACGGAGTGAAAGGTTCCCATCCAAAGATTTTTTGCTTCGTTCGAACCAACAATATCGGCGATACGTTTTTTCATTTCGCGTGCCGCTTTGTTGGTAAAAGTCAAAGACAATATACTAAAAGCATCCACACCCAAACTCATCAGATAGGCAATCCGAATGGTCAACACACGTGTTTTGCCAGAACCAGCACCAGCAATAATAATCATTGGCCCATCTTTTTGGAGTACGGGTTCGCGTTGGGCTTCATTAAGTTGGTCGATGTATTTCTGCATAAAAATTTCTGTTGATTGCAAAAATAAGGATTTAAGAATAGAAATATGTTTTAAATTGGAATCAAAATAATTGTTTTTTATCAGTTCAGATTCAAATATATTCATTATTAAAAAAAAATAATTGAAAAAAATTGGATTCATTTTACAACATAAAAACACATAAAAATAATGATATTATTTTTTTTCAAGTCTTTTTTTGGAATAAAGATAAAAAAATCATTTTTTTTACTAATTTGCATTAAATTAATAAATTTCCAAATGACAGCAATTACCCGATTATTTGATTTTCCTTATTTCCAATTGGAGTATTACAATATTCCTGATGCTTTGGTAACCAAGTATAACGGAGTTTGGGTAAAAACATCCACCGAAGACTATATTGCAAAAGCCAATGCAATTTCCAGAGCATTGTTAAGAATGGGCGTACAAAAAGACGATAAAATTGCAGTAATTTCAAGCAATAACAGAACCGAATGGAACATTATGGATATTGGAGTTTTGCAAATTGGCGCACAAAATGTTCCAATATATCCCACAATTTCCGAAACGGATTATGAATACATATTGAATCATTCTGGTTCAAATTACTGTTTTGTATCGGATACCGAAGTGTTGCGAAAATTAAATTTAATAAAACAAAATCTGCCCGATCTAAAGGAAGTATTTTCGTTTGATGAAATTGAAGGTTGCAAAAATTGGAAAGAATTGCTTGTCCTTGGAGAAGACCAAAGCAATCAAGATGTGGTCGAAGATCGAAAAAACAATGTCAAACCAGAAGATTTAGCCACCATAATTTATACTTCGGGAACTACAGGAAAACCCAAAGGCGTAATGCTATCGCACAATAATATCGTTTCCAATGTATTGGATAGTGCCCCAAGAATCCCTTTCGAGAAAGGAAAAAGTCGTTCTTTGAGTTTCTTACCCATTTGCCATATTTTCGAAAGAATGATTTTGTATTTGTACCAATATTATGGCGTTTCAGTATATTTTGGCGAATCTATCGATAAAATTAGTGATAATATTAAAGAGGTAAAACCTAACGTAATGACTGCCGTTCCAAGGCTTCTTGAAAAAATTTACGACAGCATTTATTCTAAAGGGTTGCAACTAACAGGAATCAAAAGAAAATTATTCTTTTGGGCAATCGATTTAGGATTGAAATATAATCCCTACAAAGCCAACGGATTTTGGTATGAATTCCAATTAAAAATAGCGCGAAAACTCATCTTTAGCAAATGGAAAGAAGGTTTGGGAGGCAATCTGGATTTATTGGTTTCAGGAAGTGCCGCTTTGCAACCAAGACTTGCTAGAGTATTTGCAGCCGCTGAAATTCCTGTTATGGAAGGTTACGGACTTACTGAAACCTCGCCAGTTATTTCAGTAAATGATATTCGAGATTTTGGATTTAGAGTGGGAACTGTTGGCAAATTAATTAATAATGTAGAAGTCAAAATTGCCGATGATGGCGAAATTCTTTGCAAAGGACCCAATGTGATGATGGGTTACTTCAAAGACGAAGTTTTGACTAAAGAAGCCCTTCGAGACGGATATTTTCACACGGGAGACATAGGGGAATTTGACAATGATGGATTTCTTAAAATTACAGATCGAAAGAAAGAAATGTTTAAAACATCGGGAGGAAAATATATTTCTCCGCAATTATTAGAAAACGCCATGAAACAATCCCGTTTTATTGAGCAAATTATGGTCATTGGCGATGGACAAAAAATGCCGGCTGCTTTTATTCAACCCAATTTTGAATTTTTGAAAACTTGGGAAAAATTGCACGGAATTACTGTTGGCAATACTAATGAAGAAATTATCTCAAATCCAAAAGTAATTGAAAGAATTCAAGAGGAAATTGATATTATGAACGAAAAATTCGGAAATTGGGAAAAAATCAAACGCTTTGAGTTAACTCCTGATGTATGGTCCATAAATGGAGGGCAGCTTACCCCTACCCTGAAACTCAAAAGAAAAATTGTGATGGAAAAATATATTGATTTGTTCCAAAAAATTTACGGTTAATAAAATCAACTTTTTGATTTATATCTTATTAACATTAGATTAAAAAAAATAGTTAATAATTTTTAAGCCTATTGATTAGAAAATTTATAAAATTTTAATAATTTTATTGAATTAACCAATAAAATCAAAATTATGAACACAAAAAAATTTTTAGTTTCAGGAGTAATCGGAGGTATTATAAATTTTTTACTTGGATGGCTTTTTTATGGAATATTATTTAAAGATATTTATCCAGAAGGAGAAAATATGAATATGGTATTTACCTTTTTGAGTTGCTTGACTTATAGTTTATTTATAGCCTATATATTTACAAAATGGGCGGGTATCTCTAATCCAGTAACTGGTTTGAAAGCTGGAGCCCTCATCGGACTATTCACAAGTTTATCGATGAACTTTTTTATGTATTCTAATAAAGCCGTAAATTATCCAAATATGATTTTGGATGTAGTTATTACCATTTTTATTACTGCAATTATGGGGGCAGCAATTGCCTATATAATTAAAAAATTGGAATAATTTTTAAAAATTTTTGAATTGAAAAACTTCTCATAAAATGAGGAGTTTTTTTATGCTTATCAATAAAAAATAAAATAATTGAATTTTTTATATGCGTGCATAGTATTTTTTATTACATTTGAAAACGATTTCGTAATATATGAAAGACAAAACTATAGATTATATTCTTCGTGCCACTTGGCAAGCTGTATCCAGAATGTACAATGAAGAAGCGACAAAGTATGGAGCAACAATGGCGACGGGGTTTACTTTACTAAGTATTGATAAAGAAGGAGGAACACCCTCAACTGCTTTGGGGCCAAAGATGGGAATGGAAGCCACGAGCTTAACACGAACCCTAAAAAATATGGAAGAAAAAGGTTTAATCTATAAAAAACCAAACCCAGAAGACGGTCGTGGAGTGTTGATTTACTTGACCGATTTTGGAAAAGAAAAACGAGAATTATCAAAAAATACTGTTCTAAAGTTTAATGATGCGGTAAAACAAAATGTAACTCCTGAACAACTTCAAAATTTTATAGAAGTATCAGAAATCATCAACGAATTAATTACAGAAAAGAAAATATTTTAAAAGAAAAAAGAGAATAGAATATAGAAAATAGATTGTGATCTAATAACTATAAACCATAAAAACAAAACTATAAACCGTTTAAAATGAAAAGAACAATTAAAAATGTTGCAGTTATTGGATCTGGAATTATGGGGTCGGGAATTGCTTGTCATTTTGCCAATATTGGGGTTAAAGTCCTGCTTTTGGATATTATTCCAAAAGAACTCACTGAAGCCGAAGTCAAAAAGGGATTAACACTTGACAGCAAAATTGTTCGCAACCGCTTGGTTAATGAACATTTATCCAATTCTTTGAAGTCAAAACCTTCTCCTATATATAATCAGAAATTTTCTGGTCGAATAACAACCGGGAATACAACTGATGATATGGATAAGATTGCGTCCGTAGATTGGATTATCGAAGTTGTTGTGGAGCGTTTGGATATTAAAAAAATGGTTTTTGAACAAATCGAAAAATACCGCAAACCCGGGACTTTAGTAACTTCTAACACTTCGGGAATTCCAATTCATTTTATGAGTGAAGGACGAAGTGAAGATTTCCAGAAACACTTTTGCGGAACACACTTTTTCAATCCAGCGCGTTATTTAAAATTATTCGAAATTATTCCCGGCCCACAAACTTCAACCGAAGTTTTGGACTTTTTAACAATATATGGAGAAAAATTCTTGGGAAAAACTTCGGTCGTGGCCAAAGATACTCCTGCATTTATTGGAAACCGAATTGGAATTTTCGGAATCCAAAGTTTGTTCCATTTGGTTAAAGAATTAGGATTAACTATCGAAGAAGTCGATAAATTGACCGGACCCGTTATTGGAAGACCAAAATCGGCGACTTTCAGAACGGTTGATGTGGTTGGTTTGGATACTTTGGTACACGTTGCCAACGGAATCTATGAAAACTGTCCGAATGACGAACAACACGAATTATTCAAATTACCAGATTTCATCAACAAAATGATGGAAAATAAATGGCTTGGAAGTAAAACAGGGCAAGGTTTTTATAAAAAAGTCCCCACCCCAGCCCTCCCCAAAGGAGAGGGAGGAAAGGTCGAAATTCTGTCATTAGATTTAGACACATTGGAATATCGACCATCCAAAAAAGCTTCTTTTGCCACTTTAGAATTAACCAAAACTATTGATAAACCCATTAATCGTTTCAAGGTTTTAGTAAAAGGAAAAGACAAAGCAGGCGAATTCTACAGAAGAAGTTTTGCTGCAATGTTTGCTTATGTTTCCAATAGAGTTCCAGAAATCACAGACGAATTTTACAAAATTGACGATGCAATGAAAGCTGGTTTCGGATGGGAAAATGGTCCTTTCGAAATTTGGGATGCCATTGGAGTAGCCAATGGAATCGAAATGATTAAAGATGAAGGTCTAAGTTCTCCTGCTTGGGTTAGTGAGATGTTAGGTTCCGGAACTTCAAGTTTTTATTCCATTAAAGAAGGTGCTACTTATTTTTATAATATTCCAAACAAAACACAGACCAAAGTTCCGGGACAAGATGCTTTTATCATTCTGAACAACATTCGCGAAAGCAAAAAAGTGTGGAGCAACAGCGGTGCGATTATTCAGGATTTAGGAGATGGAATTCTGAATTTAGAATTCCAATCCAAGATGAATACCATTGGAGGTGATGTTTTACAAGCCATCAATAAAGCCATAGATTTATCCGAAAAGGAATATCAAGGTTTAGTTATTGGAAACCAAGGAGCTAATTTCTCTGTAGGTGCCAATATCGGAATGATTTTTATGATGGCGGTCGAACAAGAATACGAAGAACTGAATATGGCCATCAAAATGTTCCAAGACACGATGATGCGAGTACGCTATTCTGGAATTCCAGTGGTCGTCTCGCCTCACGGAATGACTTTGGGTGGCGGTTGCGAAATGAGTATGCACGCCGACAAAGTAGTTGCTGCTGCAGAAACCTACATTGGATTGGTCGAATTCGGAGTTGGAGTAATTCCAGGAGGTGGCGGATCGAAAGAAATGGCGTTGCGAGCGTCTGATTTATTCCGTAAAAACGATGTCGAATTGAATGTTTTACAAGAATATTTCTTGACTGTGGCTATGGCCAAAGTTTCGACTTCGGCTCACGAAGCTTTTGATTTAGGAATATTACAACACGGAAAAGATGTGGTTGTAGTCAACAAAGACCGTCAAATTGCCGAAGCCAAAAAACACGCTTTGCTAATGGCAGAAGCCGGTTACACCCAACCGATTCGCAGAAATGATGTGAAAGTTCTGGGAAAACAAGCTTTGGGAATGTTCTTAGTTGGAACCGACCAAATGGAAGCAGGAAAATATATCTCGGAACACGACAAGAAAATTGCCAACAAACTAGCGTATGTAATGGCTGGAGGCGATTTATCTGAACCAACATTGGTAAGTGAGCAATATTTATTGGATATTGAAAGAGAAGCATTTTTATCGCTTTGCACAGAAAGAAAAACATTGGAGAGAATTCAGTTTATGTTAACTAAGGGGAAACCGTTGAGGAATTAAAGACCTCGTAGAGGTCAACTGTTTGTAGAAAAATAAAATAATTTTGGTTGAGCTCCTTAGGAGCGACCTGTATAAAAAACAAAATTATGGCAAATACCTATTCACAAATTTACATCCAAATTATTTTTGCTGTAAAAGGAAGAAAGAACTTGATTAAAAAAGAAAATCGTGAAGAATTGCATAAATTTATTACAGGGATTGTTTCAAAAAGAGAACAAAAACTACTAGCCATTTTTGCAATGCCAGACCACGTTCATATTTTGGTAGGAATGAAACCCAACATTGCGCTATCAGATTTAGTAAGAGATGTAAAAGCAGGTTCTTCAAAATTTATTAATGACAGCAAATGGGTTAATGGAAAATTCAATTGGCAAGAAGGTTATGGAGGATTTTCGTATTCAAAAAGTCATCTCGATAATGTGATAAAATACATACTAAATCAAGAAGATCATCATAAAAAACAAACCTTTAAAGAAGAATACCATTCATTTTTAGAAAAATTTGAAATTGAATATGATGAGAAATATTTGTTCGAATGGATTGAATAACAAACAGGTCGCTCCTACGGAGCTTCTCAACTAATACGCAATTAATGCTACAAGCAGTAAGCCTCTACGAGGCAATAGTAGAAAACAATAAGACCTCTTAGAGATCAACTGTTTGTAGAAATATAATTTGAACATCAATTTAGCCCCTTAAGAGCGACCTAAATAATAGAAAATAATAAAAAATATGAAAAACACAACCGCATATATCGTTTCTGCCTATCGCACAGCAGTTGGAAAAGCTCCAAAAGGCGTATTTAGATTTAAGCGACCTGATGAACTTGCCGCAGAAACCATTCAATTTATGATGAATGAATTGCCAGATTTCGACAAAAAACGCATCGATGATGTGATGGTTGGAAATGCGATGCCAGAAGCCGAACAAGGACTCAACATGGGACGATTGATTTCCTTAATGGGATTAAAAATCGAAGATGTTCCCGGTGTAACCGTCAACAGATATTGTGCTTCAGGATTAGAAACTATCGGGATGGCTACTGCCAAAATCCAATCTGGAATGGCGGATTGCATCATTGCAGGTGGAGCCGAAAGTATGAGTTTTATTCCGATGGGTGGTTACAAACCAACCCCTGATTATGCTGTGGCAAAAGATGGAAATGAAGATTACTACTGGGGAATGGGATTGACTGCCGAAGCTGTTGCCAAACAATACAACATTTCGAGAGCTGACCAAGATGAGTTTGCTTTTCAATCGCATAATAAAGCCTTGAAAGCCCAAGCTGAAGGTAAATTCGACAAACAAATTGTCCCAATAACTATTGAGCAAACTTTCATTAATGAAAATGGCAAAAAAGAAACCAAATCTTATATTGTCAATAAAGATGAAGGACCAAGAGCGGGAACTTCGGTGGAAGCATTGGCAGGATTAAGACCTGTTTTTGCTGCAGACGGAAGTGTAACTGCCGGGAATTCTTCACAAATGAGTGATGGAGCCGCTTTTGTTTTGATTATGAGCGAGGAAATGGTCAAAGAATTAAACCTCACTCCTATCGCCCGTTTGGTCAACTTCGCATCTGCCGGAGTAGAACCACGAATTATGGGAATTGGACCCGTAAAAGCCATTCCAAAAGCCTTGAAACAAGCTGGATTACAATTAAAAGATATTGACTTGATTGAATTGAATGAAGCCTTTGCTTCACAATCGTTGGCTGTTATTAGAGAATTGGGATTAAACCCAGACATCGTAAATGTCAATGGAGGCGCTATTGCATTAGGTCATCCATTGGGTTGCACAGGTGCGAAATTGTCCGTTCAACTATTCGACGAAATGAAAAGACGCGGCAACAAATATGGAATTGTGAGTATGTGCGTTGGAACTGGACAAGGATCGGCAGGGATATACGAGTTGTTATAAAGTCATGATCCGCAAAGTCTCCGACTTTGTGGATGTGATAAGCGGTCTCTGACCGAAATGAGGAAGGTCAAAGACCTTCAAACGCAACCACAAAGTCGGAGTCTTTGCGGAGCATAGAAAATATATAAACGAATATATAATTAATCAATTAGAAAAAAAAGTAGAAGAATTTCAATGAATGACCAAGGGTTTCCAAAATGGACTAAAATAAAAGTCGATTTTTTAAATCTTTACTCTACTTTCTATATTCTTTTCTCTAAAATCTAAAATTTAAAATTTTAAAAAATGAGCGACAAAACACGCGGTGGTCAATTCATCGTAAAAGAGACAAAATGCGAAGACATCTTCACTCCCGAAGACTTCAATGAAGAACAATTAATGATGCGTGATTCTGTAAAGGAATTTTCTGATAAAGAAATTTGGCCGAACAAAGACCGTTTCGAAAAGAAAGACTACGCTCTTACCGAAGAAACGATGCGAAAAGCTGGAGATTTAGGTTTCTTAAGTGTTGCCGTTCCAGAAGCTTATGGCGGAATGGGAATGGGATTCGTAAATACCGTTTTGGTTTGTGATTATATTTCGGGAGCAACAGGATCGTTTTCAACGGCTTTTGGTGCACATACTGGAATTGGAACTATGCCCATTACACTTTATGGAACCGAAGAACAAAAACAAAAATATGTTCCAAAACTAGCTTCTGGCGAATGGTTTGGTGCCTATTGCTTGACTGAACCAGGTGCAGGTTCGGATGCCAATTCTGGAAAAACCAAAGCTGTACTATCCGAAGACGGCAAATATTATAGCATTACTGGCGGAAAAATGTGGATTTCAAATGCTGGTTTTTGTTCGTTATTTATTGTTTTTGCCCGTATTGGAGACGATAAAAACATTACCGGTTTCATTGTAGAAAACGACCCAAATAACGGAATTACAATGGGCGAAGAAGAACATAAATTAGGAATTAGAGCTTCTTCTACGCGTCAGGTTTTCTTTGCAGACACCAAAGTGCCTGTCGAAAATATGCTATCCGAAAGAGGAAACGGTTTCAAAATTGCGATGAATGCTTTGAATGTGGGACGTATCAAATTGGCGGCAGCTTGTTTGGATGCACAACGCAGAGTGACTTCTGGAGCCGTGAAATATGCCAACGAAAGAGTGCAATTTAATACTTCAATTTCACAATTTGGAGCTATTCGATATAAATTGGCAGAAATGGCGACTTCTTGTTATGCTGGCGAAAGTGCCACTTACAGAGCAGCCAAAGACATTGAAGATAGAATTTCTGCAAGAGAATCTGAGGGGACTTTGCACCAAGAAGCAGAATTGAAAGGGGTTGAAGAATTTGCTATAGAATGTTCCATTTTGAAAGTGGCGGTTTCTGAAGACGTTCAAAACTGTGCTGATGAAGGAATTCAAATTTTTGGAGGTATGGGATTTTCCGAAGATACTCCGATGGAAAGTGCTTGGCGTGATGCTAGAATTGCTAGAATTTATGAAGGCACCAACGAAATCAACAGAATGCTTTCGGTAGGAATGTTAATCAAAAAAGCATTCAAAGGCCACGTAGATTTGTTAGGACCAGCCACAAAAGTTCAGGAAGAATTGATGGGTATTCCCTCATTCGATACTCCTGATTATTCTGAATTATTTGCCGAAGAAAAAGAAATGCTGGTTAAATTGAAAAAAGCATTCCTAATGGTTGCTGGTGGTGCGGTTCAGAAATATGGTCCTGATTTAGAAGGTCACCAACAGTTACTAATTGCTGCTGCCGATATTTTAATCGAAATCTATATGGCAGAATCAACCATTTTGCGAACAGAAAAATTGGCAAAAAAAGAAGGTGAAGAAAAAGTAAAAGAGCAAATTGCGATGGCAAAATTGTATCTATACAAAGCAGTAGATGTTGTCACTCAAAAAGGGAAAGAAAGTGTCATCTCTTTTGCCGAAGGCGACGAACAACGTATGATGTTAATGGGTTTGAGACGTTTTACAAAATACACCAATATGCCAAATATCATTGGATTAAGAGAAATGATTACCACAAAATTAGTAGCAGAAAATGAATATTGTTTCTAATTTTGAAACTTCACATAATTCCCACGGTTAAAACCGTGGGTTATATGTTTACAATTATTTGTAAATAATTAATCATCATCTTCCTCATCTTCATTCTTGTTTTTAATTCTTTGTTGATATAATTTTTTACTCCAGTTTCAGTCCTTCTAATGTCGTCCTCATTGGCACTTCTATGACATTTCACACAATCATTAAAGTTTGAAATTCCTTCTTCGATATGTTCTCCTCTAATATTATTTAGCGAATGTTCGTGACAGCCATAACAAGTATATGTTTTGAAATTATTATTGGTATGGCAGGTTTTACAATCTGTATTATGGTCTTTATCTAATACAAAAGCATTGTCATGATTGAATGTCGAAGGCTTCCATTGTTTTAAACTGTGGCAAGAAAGGCAATTATTAGTTGTTGCATTGCTGTGGTAATTATCTTTTGGAGTTTGGTGACAAGCCAAACAATTATTTTTAATTGTCCCTTTTATTTTATCGTGATCAAACAAAGTGGTCGAAGTCCAACTTGTTGTTGAATGACAACTTACGCAAGAATTGGTAACTTGACTATGCAGTTTATTTTGTGGTTGCGCATGGCAACTAACACAATTGTTTCGATTAGTTTCATCCAATAAAATATGATTAAATTTCTTTAAAGATAACTTTGGATTCAGCCCTTTATGATCGGAATGGCAAGTAATACAATCCTGATTTTGGAGATTTTTGTGAAATAAAATTTTGTTATTGATAGAAGATTTACCCCCATTTTTATTCTTTTTCAGTCCAATTTCATTGACTTTGTGGCAAGAAATACAGTTTTCATTTGGCGTTCCTGAAAATACTTTATGACAAGCAAAACAATTATTTTCCAAATCCGAATGTGCTTGATATAAATTTCCCGGAGATAGCATTTGGTGAGGAAAAGCAAAAACAAGACCGATGATGGCGATTGTAATGACAAAAAAGATAAGTTTGGTTTTCATCAGCTAAAAAGTAATGCAGAAATGATATGTATCAGTGAAAATAAACCCAACAAATAGGTAATGGGCATATGAATTGTTCTCCATTTTTTCATGGCATCCATTGTGATGGTGTCCCAAAATACCGCTTTTGAAATTTCTTCGTCAGATAAACCTGAATCTTTCAACAATCCTTTTCTAATTTTGATTGTTTGATTGGCTTGTTTAATAATATATTTCCCGACCAAACCACTGGCAACATTGATAATCAAAATAAAAACAGCCAACCAAGGCAAAATAGAGTGAATATGGATTCCTGCGTGAACTAAAATCATTATCGAACCCGCCATTGCAAGGTATTCGTGGTAATCCAATAATATTTTTGGAACTCCAAAACTGATTAATTTTCGTTTTTTCAAGGAATAAACAAACGAAATCAAAATGGTAAAAGTTCCCAAATAGCCCAAATACTTTCCTATGAAAACTATATCGAAAAAATGCAAAATCAAATCCAAAACTATAGTGCTCAATATCATAGTCGAGAACCAAATGATGAAAGGAAATACATCTTTTAAAATTATACCATTTTTCATTTGTGCCATTTTTGAACAAAAAACCCAAAATAAATAGTTAAAAAAATTGAAAATTTTATGCTTCGTATTTTGGGTTTAATGAATTAATTTTTTAAAGAAAACTAATCTTTATCTTCACTTTCTCCTTGTTCTCCCGTAGCTGCATTTTGTTCATCTCCTGCTGTAGGAACAGCATTCGCTCTAATTTCAGTGTGACGAATTTCTCCACCTGTAGTGCCAGTTTGTTGTGCAAGAAATACTCCAACGGCTGCAATCGTAAAAGCCAAATAGGAAACTAAGTTCGCTTTTGTCCATTTTTTAAAATTAGCAACTAAGCCAACAACTGAAATTACTCCTAAAAAATACAAAACAATAGCCAGTTTCTCGGCCATTTCTTCATGCTCGTGGATGATTTGTTTTCCCACAGATGGTATATCTTCTACCAATTCTTCGGCACCTTCTCCAGTTCCCATACTAAATGCTGCAAAAATTGCTGCCACAATAAATAAAACATAAGCGGTACTTTTTACCGTGTTGTTTTTTAAAATAATTCCTGTAATCAAAATTCCTAACCCAAGAATCGTCCCGATAATTGGAAAATGGTTTACTACCATGTGTAAATGTGCGTCGTTCATAATTATTATTCATTGTTGTCCGATAAAACTTATCGGAGTTTAATTTTTTCTATATTTTACAAGCATTCGAGAAGTTTTATCCTTGATCAGCTTGTTTTTAAGTGTCCTTTTGAGAATTCGATACGCAAAAAAAT
>Ga0316612_1000107_pt1 | contig 31494 bp, 19 predicted proteins | sample MIS2016226_MG_FD_207676 | JGI IMG/M metagenome (GOLD analysis project Ga0316612, IMG submission 207676) | Microbial mat bacterial communities from Middle Island sinkhole, Lake Huron, Michigan, United States - MIS.2016.226 | ecosystem: Environmental > Aquatic > Freshwater > Lake > Sediment... | reverse complement strand
TCCTCCGCCACTAGATAGACTTCGGTTCAACGAATCGACTGAAGCCTTCTTTCTGCTAAGCAAAGATAAAAAAGAAAATTTAGGAAAATAAATGTTGAAAAAATTTGGAAGTAATCACAGTATCTTAGTAAAAAGCCGAACAGCGGAAAACTAACCTTATTACCTTATTAATAATGAAAAATATGCCGCCATATTTTATTTCAATTACAGTATGATTAATCAATTCTAAATGAATTAATTATATAACTTGTACTAAAATATAACCCGTTTGGAAAATCGCTGAAAGCAATCGGGACGCCGCACCAAAAAAAAATCCATTTTCAACTACGTGTTTTCTTTTTCAGGATTGTATTAATGATGTATGCGACCGAAATGACAGTTTCATACCTTTACTTTAAAAAAATGCACGAAAACAAACCAATAAAAAATACCGGTCGGAAAATTGAAGAATTTCTCGAATTCAGAACCGGACTTTCATCAGATGATAAAAAACTGGAAGCCGGACTGCTTTTGGAAGAAATAAAGAAAGTTGATGTTGACAGTGCCTACCGCAAAGTGACCAGCCGGATTAATTTCCAGTCGCAAACCACACGCATCATTACAATCATCACCCGGATAGCCGCAGTTTTAACCTTGCCATTACTGGCTTTTACCATATGGAGTTTATTTTTGCAACAAGACAAAACGGCGACCTCAGAACCGGCAAAGAATGAAATTGCCTGGCACGAAATAGAAAGTCCGGCAGGAATGCGCTCTCATGTGGTTTTGCCCGATGGCACCGACCTGTGGCTGAATGCTGAAAGCAAAATTAAATACGGAATACCTTTTACACGCGAAAACAGGCAGGTTGAATTAACAGGTGAGGCATTTCTGAAAGTAGTAAAAAATGAAAAAGCCCCGTTTATTGTAAATGCAGGAGCAGCATCGGTAAAAGTGTTGGGTACACAGTTTAACGTGAAAGCATATCCTGAAGATGAACAGCTTGAAGTTGCTTTAGCAGAGGGTAGCGTTGAATTTACCGGAATAACCGCCGATGGGAAAAAAGCTGAGACAACGCTTGTTCCCAACGATTTTCTGGCGATGAACAAAACAACAGGAAAGGTTCTACTCGAAAGTAAAAATTTAAACAAACACATTTCGTGGATAAAAAACACCATCATTTTCGATGAAACACCCATGCCCGAAGTAGCAAAAACAATCGAACGCTGGTATGGTGTGAAAGTAATTGTTGTCGATGCCGAAATCAACAAATACAGGTTTACCACCACCTTCGAAAACGAATCACTTTACCGCGTACTGGAACTCCTCGAATTAAGCTCTCCTGACATTAAAATCAAATATTCTCCCGGAAAAATCAATAAACAAACCAATATAGCAACACCATCAACAGTAACAATCACTAAAAAATAAAAGGCTTATGGAAAACTAACGAATCAACGTAAAAAAGGAAGGAAGCGCTTGCAACACTTCCCTCCTTACCAAAAAATTGGCTTTTAACATTTTTGTAAACAAAAACATTCAAATTTATGAAAAAAATTGTAGAACAGGTATGTTCGTTTTATTACGGGCATCGAAAAAAACTTTTAATTATGCGAAATGCAGTTTTGATAATACTCATCAGCGCGTTTCAGGTGCTTGCCACCGGAAGTTATTCGCAAACGGCACAACTGAACCTTAAACTGAAAGATGCAACAATCAAAGAAGTTCTGACTGAAATTGAAAACCAAAGCGAATTTTATTTTCTGTACAACAGCGAGTTAATCGATGTTACCCGCAAAGTGGATATATCGGTAAAAGGAGAAAAGGTAAATGATATTTTGTCCCGGCTGTTCAGCGACAACGAAGTAAACATATCCATCAGCGACCGGCACATCGTTTTAACTCCTGTTACAGAAAAAAGCGGACAACAACAAAACTCAATTTCAGGCAAAGTAACCGACACCAACAACCAGCCTTTACCGGGTGTAACCGTGGTGGTAAAAGGCACCACCACAGGAACAGTAACCAATCCCGACGGCAATTACACACTTTCCAATATTCCGAATGATGCCACTTTGCAGTTTTCGTTTGTGGGGATGAAGGCACAGGAAATTTTAGTTGGCAGCCAGACCAGCATCAATGTTTCTATGGTTGAAGATGCCATTGGAATTGATGAAGTTATCGCTGTAGGTTATGGTACTCAGAAAAAAGTTAACGTTACTGGTTCTGTTCAAAGTATATCAAGTGATGCACTATTGAAAAGAAATGTGCCAAATGCTTCCAGCGCCTTACAAGGCATGGCTGCCGGTGTTTCCGTAGTACAGACCTCCGGTTCGCCAGGTGCTGCCGGAACTGTAATTACAATTCGTGGAAGGGGATCATTGAATTCGTCTTCTTCACCTTTAATATTGATTGACGGGGTAGAAGGAAATATGGATAAAATAGACATGAATACGATTGAAACTGTCTCCATTCTAAAAGATGCGGCATCAGCTTCAATTTACGGATCGAAAGCCTCTAACGGTGTAATATTGATTACAACAAAACGAGCAAAGGCAGGCGATGTTAAAATTTCGTATAGTGGTTTTGTTGGAATGAATACAGCAACAGAACTTCCGGTTCCGGTTTCAGCCCTGGGATATATGGAACAGGTTAACATTGCCAAAGTGAATTCAAAACAGGCTCCGCAATATTCTCAGGAGACCATCGATCAATTCAAAGCATCAGGGCCCGACAATATGACCACTTTCGATACCGATTGGAAGAATCTTGTAATGAAGGACAATGCTCTCTCTCATAACCATTCGGTAAGTTTAAGCGGAGGATCTGATAAAGTAAGATTTTTTGCCAATGGTGGTTATTATTATCAGGATGGTATGATTGCCAATAATGATTATAACCGTAAGACTTTGAGAATAAATACTGATGCTGATGTTACGAAATGGATGAAAGTTGGTGTCGATGTAAATATCGGTCAATCAACAACTGTGCGCCCCATTGAAACTGCCGAATCAATTATTAATAAAGCGATCACTTTTGTTCCGGTTTTTTCTGGATTAAACGATGATGGCACTTTTGGTTATGGACAGAATGGTGATAATCCTTATGCAACAGCCACAGCCGGAGGAACATATAATACTGTCATTCCTCAATTGGGGGTAAAAGGATTCATTGAAATAAATCCTTTAAAAGGATGGGTAACAACTGCAAGTTACAGCAGTAATAGTTTGGAAACCAGGGAAGATTATTTTCGGAAACCCTACGATACCTACGAGGGAGGAGTTTTTAAAGTAACAAATCCTACCAGTGGCGCCGAAAAACGCGAGAGTAATGCCAGATTGATATCCAACCAGTTTAATTTTCAGTCTTATTTTGAAAAAACTGTTGACGGAAATTACTTTAAAGTACTCGGAGGTATTCAATCAGAGGAAAGACTAGGACACTCTATGTTTGCTATGCGTAAAGGTTATTATTATGATGGTTTTGAAGAGTTGGATCATGGTGATATCACCACAGTTTCAAATGGCGGAACCAGTTATGAGTATGCCATGTTATCCTACTTTGGCCGTATAAATTACAATTATAAAGAACGCTATTTGTTGGAATTGAATGGACGTTGGGATAAATCTTCCCGTTTTATGAAAGATTATCAGTTGGGATTTTTTCCGTCGGCAAGTGTCGGGTGGAGAATTTCAGAAGAAGCTTTTTTTGAACCACTTAAAAATGTAATTGGAAATCTGAAGATGAGAGGCTCGTATGGAACATTGGGAAATCAGGATTTAAGAGGAGATTATTATCCTTATGCAGCAACGCTTTCAAGTGGTTATGGCTATTGGTTCGATAAAGTACAGGGAACTGGTGTAGCACAAACTTCTTCTGCCAATGAAAAAATATCCTGGGAAAAATCGACCCAAATGGATATTGGGCTGGATGCCTCAATGTTTAGTAATAAATTGGGAATCACATTCGATTATTACACCCGAAAAATCCATGATATGCTGCAACAATTCCCCATCCCTTCATTCGTAGGATTGGGCTCACCATGGGAAAATGCCGGATCAATGGAGAACAAAGGTTGGGACTTATCCCTCTTGTGGAACGATCAGATTGGAAACGTGAAATATCATGTGACCGGAGCTCTTTCCGATGTGAAAAATAAAGTAACAAATCTCTACGGAAATGAATATATCAGTGAAAAGATAGTTACCGAAGGAGAATCAATAAATTCATGGTATGGTTACGTGGCACAGGGTTACTTCCAGGATCAGGCAGAAATTGATGCTTCTCCAGTATATGGCAATAAAGCCACAGTAACACCTGGGTATGTAAAATATGAGGATATTACTGGTCCTGACGGAGTTCCTGATGGGATCATTAACAGTTTAGACCGCACCATTATTGGTGATGCGACTCCACGATATGAATATAGTTTGGACTTAGGCGCGGAATGGAATAATTTTGATTTTTCATTGTTTCTCCAGGGTGTAGGTAAAAGAGATATCTATTATAGTGGATCTGGAGCCCGTCCGTTTTATATTGGGAGAACCATATTCGAGAGTCAACTGGATTATTGGACGCCAGAAAACCCGAATGCTGAATTCCCTATTTTGCTGATTGATGGCACTGGCGCCAATCCGAATAATCTTCCCTCAACACAATGGGTAAAAAACGGCGCTTATTTGCGTATAAAAAATGTTGTATTAGGATATACACTTCCTAAAAAAGTGTTGAATAACTACAAATTAGACAATTTGCGCGTCTATGTCAGTGGACAGAACCTGCTTACTTTCAGTAATGCCTATGCAGGGTATGACCCTGAACAATCTGTAAATGGCGGAAGTTTTTATCCCCTGAACAGAACATTAACTGTTGGATTGGATATTCGTTTTTAAAACATAAACATTATGAAAAACTTTATATATAAAGCATCAATTTTTTTGGCATTGATTACAGTGTCGATATCGTGTGAGGACTTCCTGGATAGGGAGCCTGTAGATTATTCCACCACTGGGTTCTTTCAATCGACAGTGGCTATTCAAAGTGGACTTGAAGGTGTATATAGTACATTATACATCAATAACTATTATTCCAACCGGCCAATGACTGTCATAATGGATTATTTTACTGGATTGGCTGTTGAGCGTACCGAAAATACAACAGTTGGAGCAGGAGGTGGATTAGTTCCTGCGCATTCTTATGTTGCACAATTCTGGAACGGCAATTATCTAACCATAGCCCGCGCTAACTCATTAATTTCCGGTTCTCTTCCATATATCGATGGATTGGATGATAAAGCTAAACTTTATATTTTGGAAGCCAGGGTACTTCGTGCCTATGCATACTACAATCTCATATCTGTTTATGGTGATGTGCCTTTCTTTACAGAACCGGTTGTTCCCGAACAATTTGAAGATCCCAAAACTTCGAAGGTAGAAATACTTGACTTTGTTCTTTCAGAATTGGATGCGGCTGCTGAGGTTTTACCCTGGATAGCTGCTAACAGGGGTCATGCTGACAAAGCATTTGCCTTGGGATTAAAAGCGCGCGCTGCCTTATTGGGTGGTAGTTTGAATTACGGAGGTAAAGGAGCTAACTATTTCAAAACGGCTGCTACTGCTGCCCAATCGGTTATTGGAAACAGAACTTTGGCAACAAACCGCGATGATTTGTTTACAATTCCGGGGCAGGCGAAAGCCGATGTACGGAGCGAATTGATATTTGAATGGATGCATTCCAGCCTGGGGTCCACAAAATATCACATCATGGCGTTTGGAGCCGTTTCCCGTAACTATGGTCAAACCGGTATTCACCCAACCCAAATGCTGGCTGATACATACGAATGTATCGACGGCTTGCGAATTGACGAGTCTCCACTGTACAACGTCAAAAAACCATCTGCAAACAGGGATCCCCGATTTAATGCAACGCTTTGGATGCATGGAGATACAGTGGTCGCTACTACTTCCGGTACAACTCCAAATGTCAAGTTTGTGCTTGAAGCGTATAACAAAACAAACATGTTTTATAATTTCAGCAAGAACATTTGGGAGTCGAAAACAAATGCTGATATTCAAAGCGCTGCAGCCTGGGCCAGTTTCGCCAATGCTGGACTTGGCTTTATTACAAAAAAATACGCGACAGACACTAGTGAACCTGTTTCAAAGAGTACGTTTAATGTACCTGCAATGCGCTACGCAGAAGTATTATTGACTTATGCTGAAGCTAAAATCGAGTTGAATGAACTTGATGCTTCGGTTTATGATGCCATTAATCTGGTTCGTAATCGTGTTGGGATGCCAAATGTCTCTGCCGACAGGATTGGGGTACAGAATAAAATGCGCCAATTGGTGCGCCGCGAACGCAAAGTGGAATTAATCTTCGAAGGTCTTCATTTTGTGGATATGAGAAGATGGCAAATCGGAGATATTGAAAATTTTGGTCCTTGCTATGGTTATCCGATAGCTTTAACCAAAGATGCTGTAACAGGAAATATTACTTCCGGAGGTTATGCTGATGCTACTCCTGATATGATTCCTAATTTCAAACTGGATGCCCGGCACGATTTAAATGATATACCTAGTTACGAAAGCTTTAAAGCAAAGCTTAAAGTAAGGGATGTAAACAGATTCTGGGATCCTAAATTCGCTTTGTGGCCAATTCCTCAGACTGAAATGGACAGAGACCCTGGTTTGATACAGAATGAAGGATATTAATGCTTCGCATAGAATAGTTTAGTTAATTGGTTTAAAATCCCGGTGGTCCTGTGCCATCGGGATTTATTTAAAATTTCCTTTTTTTGAAGGCATTCTGAACTGCAATTGAATTAATCAAGTATTGCATTTTATCAATCCTGGTTTTTGCTGGAATCAGCCACATTGCGATACTATTACACTTTAGTGCAACCAGAAATTTTATTTTAAATTAATTTGAATGAAACGAGCCATCACAAAAGCGTTTAAGACACAAGAGCATGATTATGGCGAGTTACATGTGTTACCATTAAAATACAATAAATTATAAACACATGAAACGAGCATTACAAAATATTGTCACACAACTTGTCCCGGTTTACCGGGAGATGAATCATTATAAGCGAGTTCCATCGAAACGAGCTTGCGAGTTCTTTCGAATACCTTTAAAATAGACGATTTAATGAGGAAAATACCTTTAAAAATCAACAATTATAATGAGATGAAATCAGCTAATTATTTCTTCAGGCTAATATTCATTTTTCTGATTATCCATCAGCCTGTATTTTTATTCAGTCAGAATAGTTTTGTCACTGAGTTAAAATGCGAATATCATGTAAACCCCATTGGTATTGATATTGAGAAACCCCGTTTGAGCTGGCAGATTCAATCTGATGGTGAAAATGTAAAACAACTGGCTTATGAAATCCGGGTCGCCGATTCACCTGAAAACCTGAAAAGGGACCAACTAATCTGGACAACCGATAAAGTTGAAACCGATCGTTCAGTTCTTATAGAATATGGCGGCCCTGAACTGAAATCAATGAAACGGGTTTACTGGCAGGTTCGGATTTGGGACAATTTGAAAAATGTATCCGATTGGAGCGAACCGGCATTTTGGGAAACCGGCATTTTGGACAACGATTTATGGACTGCATCGTGGATTACCGTTAAAAGCGAAGTTGATGGAAATGGTAAATGGCCTGCCCAATACTACCGGAAAGAATTTTCGCTCAAAAAGAAGATTAAATCAGCCCGTATTTATGCGACTTCATTGGGCCTTTACCAGCTTTTTTTAAATGGGGAAAAAGTGGGCGACCAGTATTTTACACCCGGCTGGACAAGCTTTCACAAAAGGCTGCAATATCAAACTTACGATGTTACTAAAATGCTTCAGGAAAAAAATGCAATCGGGGCAATTCTTGCTGATGGTTGGTACAGGGGAAAGATTGGGTATATTGAGCCTCACAGTTATTATGGAAATCAGTTGGCCCTTTTACTTCAACTTAATGTTGAATATACCGATGGAACCTCCGAAATAATTGTTACCGATACAAACTGGAAATTCAGCAGTGGACCAATTCTGCAATCGAACATTTACGATGGCGAGTTGTACGACGCCCGCCTTGAAATGAACGGATGGTGTTCTCCCGGGTTTGACGAAAAAAGCTGGAAAAATGCAGTGCTGTTTGACTATCCAAAAGATAAACTTGTTGCTTCGAATGGCTTGCCAGTAAGGGCAATTGAAGAAATTAAGCCTGTAAAACTAATTCGAACGCCTGCGGGAGAGACTGTTCTTGACATGGGGCAGAATATGGTGGGCTGGCTGCGAATAAAAGTAAAGGGAAATACGGGTGATGTAATTAAAATCCGGTTTGCTGAAATACTTGGCCCTGACGGTAATTTTTATACTGCGAACCTCCGCTCGGCATTGGCAACAAACACCTATATTTTAAAAGGTGATTCAACAGAAACCTATGAACCGTATTTTACTTTTTTCGGGTTTCAGTTTGTGAAACTGGAAGGAATTAGCGAACCTGTTGACCTCAATAATTTCTCTGGCGTAGTGGTGCATTCCGACATGGAACCCACAGGAACCTTTAGCTGTTCCGATGCTTTAATCAATAAACTGCAAAGCAATATTTTGTGGGGACAAAAAGACAATTTTCTGGATGTGCCAACCGATTGTCCGCAACGTGATGAGCGACTGGGCTGGACTGGCGATGCCCAGGTTTTTAGCATGACCGCTGCCTTTAATTTTGATGTTGCTGCATTTTATACCAAATGGGCAAAAGATATTGCCGCCGACCAGCTTCCAAACGGAAAAGTTACCGATGTGGTTCCCGATGTGCTGCGAGGCGACGGTGGTTCAACGGCATGGTCTGACGTGGCCGTGGTTATTCCCTGGACTGTTTACCAGGCTTATGGCGACAAACGCATACTCGAAGAACAATATGCAAGCATGAAAGCGTGGGTGGAATACATGAAAACCAGGGCCGGCGCAGATAATCTGTGGGATGGCGACAACCATTACGGCGACCATCTGGCCTTTGGAAGCACCCGAAACGATTACAAAGGTGCGACAACTGAAAAAGACCTGATTGCAACCGCATATTATTACTATTCAACAACAATATTGGGCAAAGTTGCAGAAATACTTGACAATAAAACCGATGCACAAAAATACAAGATGCTGGCGCCACAGATTAAAAAAGCATTTAACGATGAATTTGTTTCACCAAACGGACGCTTGGTTTCGCATACGCAAACAGCTTACGCGCTTGCTCTTTCGTTTGGTTTGTTACCAGAGAATTTGGTTGATAAAGCTGCAGGTTACCTGGCAAAAGATGTCGAAAAATTTGGGCATCTCACCACCGGTTTTGTAGGAACTCCGTTGTTGTGCAGCGCACTGTCTGAAATAGGCCGCGACGATTTGGCCTTTATGCTGTTAAACCGGAAAGAATATCCGTCGTGGTTGTACCCGGTAACCAAAGGGGCAACTACCATTTGGGAACGCTGGGATGGAATTAAACCCGATGGAACATTTCAGGATCCGATAATGAACAGCTTTAACCATTACGCTTATGGTGCAATTGGCGAATGGCTTTACAGTTATGTTGCAGGAATTTGTGTTGATGAGGAAAATCCGGGGTACAAACATTTCTTTTTACAGCCACATCCCGGTGGTGGACTCACAAATGCGTCATCAAGTCTGAAAACTTTATACGGAGTCATTCAGTCAGACTGGAAAATTGAGGGTAACACAACGTATTATTCATGCACTGTGCCGCCAAACACCACGGCAACAGTCTGCTTCGATAATGCAATTTCAGAGGAGGTGCTTTACAAAAATCAACCGCTGACAAAGGCAGAAAACTTAAAAATATTGAACGAAAAAGGAACACTCAAAATTGAAATTGGGAGTGGGAAATATTTGTTCAGCCTCAATAAAAACGAGTAACGACAAAGTGCTTCAAACCTGTTAATTACTGGAAAAGAAATATTAATCCGGATTATAAAGAAGAAAAATAATACATGAACAGAAAGAACTTTATTTCATTAGTAGCTGGCAGTAGTGTTGTTTCATTCCCACTACTCAGTTTTGCGGGTTCTGCCGTTTCCGACAGAAACAGAAACAGCAAAAGAAATGCAAAAAACAAAGAAACCTTGCAGGCCGACATCGTAATTGCCGGCGGTGGAGTTGGTGGTTGTGCCGCTGCACTTTCTGCGTTACGCAATGGCTTAACCGTAATAATGACCGAAGAAACCGACTGGATTGGAGGACAACTCACACAGCAAGGTGTTCCACCCGACGAACATCAATGGATTGAAACAACCGGTGCAACCCAGCTTTATCGCGACTTTCGGACAGCCATCAGAAAATATTATAAAGAACATTATCCGCTGACTGATGAAGCGAAAGCGTTAACAAACCTGAATCCCGGAAATGGCAATGTATCGCGAATCGGTCACGAGCCGCGGGTTGCGCTTGCCGTTTTAAAACAGATGTTTGCTCCTTATATTGCGTCTGGAAAACTAAACATTCTGTTGGAAAGCAAAGTGATTTCGGCAGAAATGAAAGGGATTCGGGTTGAGACTGTACAAGCGGTTAATCTTTGTTCAGGGAAAGAATATACATTGGTTGCGCCCTACTTTGTGGATGCTACCGAAATTGGAGAACTGCTGCCCCTTACCGGAACAGCTTATGTAACCGGCACTGAATCAAAAATAGAAACAAGAGAGTTGCATGCTCCCGAAATTGGAGACTCCGGTAACAATCAATCTTTTACAGTTTGTTTTGCAGTTGATTATCGTCACGGTGAAAATCACACCATCGATAAACCCGAAAAATATGAGTTCTGGAGAACTTTTCAACCCAAAATGATACCTGCATGGCCTGCAAAACAATTAAGCCTGCTGTATTCGTCACCATACAAACCTGAAGAACCCAAAGAATTGGGATTCAATCCTACAGAAGAAAGTACTTCACCTTTGCTGAATCTCTGGACATACCGGAGAATTATTCATAAAAAAAATTTTAAGCCGGGTACAATACAGAATGATATTACAATAATAAACTGGCCTCAAAACGATTATTACAACGGAAATCTGATTGATGTAACTGAAGAAGAATTTAATAAACAGGTTGACGAAGCCAAACAACTTAATCTGTCGCTTTTGTACTGGTTGCAAACCGAAGCTCCCCGCCCCGACGGGGGAAAAGGTTGGCCTGGAATCCGGCTTCGCAAAGATGTTCTGGGTACCGAAGATGGAATGGCAAAATACCCTTACATCCGCGAGTCGCGACGAATTAAAGCACTTTTTACAGTTTTGGAGGAGCACGTCGGCAAAGAAAACAGATTACTGGTTGCAGGTCAGACAGAAGGCCAGAAGGCAGCAGAATTCAATGACAGTGTGGGCATCGGTTATTATCCCATCGATTTACACCCATCGTGTAAAGGTATTAACCAGTTAAACTTACAAACTCTGCAATTTCAAATTCCGCTTGGAGCGCTAATACCTGTTCAGACTGAAAATTTGTTGCCGGCTTGTAAAAATATTGGTACAACCCATATAACCAACGGTTGTTACCGCCTGCATCCTGTGGAATGGAATATTGGCGAATCGGTTGGCGCTTTGATAGCTTTTGCAAAAAGTAAAAATGTAAGTCCGCGCGGGGTGTATGCAAATCCCTCGATGTTGGAAGATTTTCAAAAGTTAATACGCTCACAGGGGATTGAAACGCATTGGCCCGATGTAAACTGACTTACAAACAAAGGATGAATTCGTTGCAGAAAAAACAAAATACTATCAAAAATGAAAAGAAGAGATTTTTTAGGTTTAGCTAACACGGCTGCAATAGGTTTTACTATTGTTCCCGGAAATGTAATGGGAAAAGCATTCGGTTATGTTTCACCAAGCGATAAACTAAATATTGCAGGAATAGGTATCGGTGGAATGGGCCGAAATAACCTTCGGAACATGAGCGGGGAAAATATTGTTGCCCTTTGCGATGTGGATTGGGATTACGCCGGAAAAACTTTTAACGATTATCCGAAAGCAAAGAAATTTAAAGACTGGCGGGTAATGTTCGATGAATTTGGGAAATCGATTGATGCGGTAATGGTTGCTACGCCCGACCACACACATGCCGGAATTACAGCCCACGCAATTACTTTGGGAAAACATGTTTACACACAGAAACCACTAACTCACTCTGTTTATGAATCAAGACTATTAACCAAACTGGCCCAGAAATACAGGGTGGCCACGCAAATGGGTAATCAGGGAAATTCGGGTGACGATATCCGGCGGGTGAGCGAATGGATTTGGGCTGGAACCATTGGTGATGTAAAAGAAGTACACGCCTGGACCGACCGGCCAATCTGGCCACAGGGATTAAAAAAGCCTGCAGAACAAATGCCTGTTCCTGAAACACTCGACTGGGATTTATTTCTTGGTCCTGCGGCTTATCGACCCTATCACTCAACGTACACGCCATGGAACTGGCGTGGCTGGTGGGACTTTGGTACCGGCGCACTGGGCGATATGGGTTGCCATGTTCTCGACCCTGTTTTTATGGCTTTAAATCTGAAATATCCAACAAAAGTTGAGGCTTCATCAACAGTTTTAAATACCGAAAGTGCACCACATGCCGAAATGGTTGAATACACATTCCCGGCACGTAAAAACCTTGCGGATGTGGCAATGCCTGAAGTTAAGGTTACATGGTACGATGGAGGATTGCTTCCAAACCGACCTGAGGGGCTTCCTGATGGTGATATTCTTGGCAAAAAAATCGGGGGAGGGTTGTTGTTTGTCGGAAGTAAAGGTACCATTATGACAACCTATTACGGTATGGAACCCGTTTTACTACCTTACTCAAAAATGGATGACTTTAAAGAGCCAACTCCTGTTATTCCCCGCATTCCGGGCGGCAACAAAGATATTTGGGATGGTGCACACGAACGGGACTGGATTCGCGCCTGTAAAGAATCTCCGGATAACAGAAAGGAACCAAGTGCCAATTTCCAGTATTCAGGACCTTTTAACGAAATGGTGGTGATGGGTGTACTGGCTGTTCGCCTTCAGGATTTAAAACGGCCTTTATTGTGGGACGGTGAAAACATGCAGTTTACGAATATCTCAGACGCTGATAAAATTAATATACTTAGTGTGAACGACTTTAAGGTAATTGATGGTGATCCGCGGTTTGACAGAAAATATGAAGAATTCAATGCAAAGCAAATTGCAAACGAGTGGATAAAACATACTTACCGAGAGGGATGGTCGTTACCCGAAATGCCAAAAATCTGATTTAAAAATCCAAAAAACTGCAAATCAAAAGTTCTAAAAATACAATACCAGATATGAAAAACTTAACTAATTCAATTTTAATACTTTCTCTTTTGCTCTTATTCTCGATGCATATTTTTGCTCAGCAAAAAGAATCAGACTGGAAACTTGGAATTCAATCCTACACATTTCATCATTTTACGTTAACCGAAAGTATTGTTAAAGCCAGCAGCGCGGAAATAAAATACATGGAGGCTTTTCACGGACAAGACCTGGGAAATGGACTCGAAGGTAAAATGTTTACCGCCGACAAAACAACGCAGCAAAAACTACTGGATTTTGCCAAATCAAAAAACGTAAAAATCATTTCTGCAGGTGTGTTTACCGGAAGAAGTCGTGAAGAATGGAAACAAATATTTAAAACTTCAGCAGAAATGGGAATTCAAATCATTACCTGCGAACCGGAATATGAAGATTTAAAATTTATCGACCAGTTGGCCAATCAATACAAAATCGATGTGGCCATTCACAACCATCCAAAACCTTCATTGTACTGGTCTCCTGAATTGTTTCTCGATGCAGTGGAAGGGTTAAGTACCCGGATTGGCGGCTGTGCCGATGTCGGTCACTGGAAAAGAATGGGGATTGACCCTGTTCGTGGAATAAAACAATTTGGCAGCCGGCTGAAAGTGGTTCACTTAAAAGATATCGAAGCAAAACAGGAAAACAAGGATTATCAGGACGATGTCCTTCCGGGAAATGGGATTTGCGATATCGCTGCAATTTTTCAGGAGTTGAAAAACCAGAATTTTCAGGGGCTTATTACCATTGAATATGAAGGCAACCAGGAAAAACTGATGGAAAGTGTCGAAGAATATGTCCGGTTCTTTAACAACAGTGTTTCTGTTTTATTTAAAAAGTAACGGAAGAAAAATCTAAAATCGAAATCATGGAAAAGAAGTTCATTTTTCTCACCGTTCTGGTGTTTTTATTCATAGGTGCATGTACAACAGGAGATAATCAATTAACAAAACAGGAACAAAAAGAAGGTTGGGAACTGCTTTTTAACGGCAGAACCCTCGACGGGTGGCACGATTACAATGGCGACAGTTTAACCGGTCCGTGGAGCGTTGAAAATGGAACTATTAAAGCAGAAGGACATGGCGACGACCTGAATGGCTACATCGTAACAGAAAAAGAATACGACAATTTTATCCTTTCGTGGGACTGGAAAATCTCCGAAGGTGGAAACAGCGGCATGTTATACCATGTGGTACAGCACAAGAAATACGCAGTTCCCTATTTAACCGGCCCTGAATACCAGATAATAGACGACATTAATTTTCCGCAGCCGCTCGAAGAATGGCAAAAATGTGCCGCAGATTATGCAATGTACCTGCCCGACAAAACCAAAATGAAAGTTAATCCCGCAGGAGAATGGAATACTTCAAAAATTGTTTTTGATAACGGCGAAGTGGAATATTGGATAAATGGCGAAAAAATTATTGCCTTCGAAGCCTGGTCAGCCGACTGGTTTTCGCGCAAGGAAGCCGGAAAATGGAAAAACGCACCCGATTACGGTTTAAGCCCGACAGGTGTAATTTGTCTACAGGACCATGGATATCCAGCCTGGTTTAAGAACATCAAAATCAAAAAACTCGAGAGAAAAGAAAAGGAAGAATGGCTTTTTAATGGAACATCAATCGATTCGTGGCGAGGTATTGAATCAGATTCTTTTCCGCAGAAAGGTTGGAAAATTGTTGGAGATGAATTGATTGTGATGGCACAGGAAGGAAATATTCCTGCCGGTGCCGATATTATTACAAAAAAGATGTTTTCCAACTTTATTTTGGAACTCGATTACAAGCTGACTACCCATGCCAACAGCGGCATCAAATATTTTGTGACAAACAATATTCCCGGATACGAGGGTCAATTTCTGGGACTTGAATACCAGATAATTGACGAAGCCAGCTACACCGAAGAAGAACTGGGAAATACTTTGGGAAACCACAAAACAGGCTCACTCTACGAGCTGGTTCCAGCTCCTGCCGACAAATTGATAAACCCTCCCGGTGAATGGAACCATGTAAAACTGGTAGTTGATGGTAGAAATGCTGAACACTGGCTTAACGGGAAGAAAATGATTGATTACGAAAGAGGCAGCGAAGCTTTCAGGATATTGGTTGCAAAAAGCAAATATTCGGTTTATAAAGATTTTGGCGAATCGCCCAGAGGTCACATTCTTTTGCAGGGCCACAATGGAGAGGTAGCTTTTAAAGCAATAAAAATCAGGCACTGGTAATCTGATTATTCAATCACACCGAGTAAATTTAGAGTTTAATAAATACTGTTATTAACTTTAAAAAAATACCTGAAAAAATGAAAAAACTACTTCTTATTGTCTTTATCTCTTTCATTGTCAGTTCTTTTTCTGAAAAGCAAATCAAATGGACTGCAATTGGTGACTCAATTACCTATTTAAACGAGCATCCTGATGAAACCGGAAACCGGATTACAAAAGGATACATGACCGGAGTGGTTGAAAAACTTCCCAAAATTAGTTACATCAACAAAGGATTTAATGGCTGGACTGCAAGCCGTGTTGCCGGTGAAATTGAAAAACTTGGTTTCGAACCTTCTGATATTTACTCAGTTTTTCTTGGAACAAACGACTGGTGGGGAGGTGTGCCGCTTGGAACTATAAATGATTACAAGGACAATACTGGCAATAAAACATTTTACGGCTCTTACAGGACTATTATCAATAAGCTTCGCAGTCTGAACCCACAAGCTGAGATTGTTCTGATAACTCCGATGCAGCGTGGCGATTTTGTTTACATCGCGAATTATAAAAACAATGCTTATGGTTCTTACAAAGATAAAAATGGACAGTTTCTGGCTGATTTTGTAAAAGCTATTGAAATTATCGGGAAACAGGAGAAATTAAAAGTAGTCGATTTGTACAACGACAGCGGAATTACGCTTGAGAATATGGTAAAATTCAAACGGATTAAAGACCAGCGTACCGGACAGTACGTAAATCTGGCCTATCCTGATTACGTAAATAAAACATTTAATCCAGAGGCAGATGAATATCCTTATCCACCCGAATCAATTGCCATGACTTACGATGGTTTACACCCGTCAGATGAAGGATATGTAAAAATTACCGTAATGCTGGTTGAGATTTTCAGTAAAATGAAGTTTAAAAACCTGGTTGAATAAGTAATAGATACAACTGATTGAAAATCATTAGCAAATTAAAATTCAGCATGTTATCATTAAAGCAGCAAGTAGCATTTTTTATTGTTCTGATACCACTATTTACATTTGCTCAGGATGAAGACCTGAACGTGTTTGGCAACAGTCAAAAATTTGAGAATGCCAAAAGCAGTCTGTTTAATCACTATGCCGAAAAGGCATTTTATTATCTCGATAAAAGAGAAAAAGAAATAGCACTGTTGAATATGCTTGACGATTGGCAGGAGCGACAACAAAAAATGAAGAAAATTCTGAATAAAACCGTTGGGCCTTTTCCTGTAAAAACTCCATTAAATGCTGTAATTACCGGAACAATTTTAAAACCTGACTATCGGATTGAGAAAATCGTATTCGAATCGCAACCTCAGTTTTACGTTACCTCAGCCTTGTTTATTCCCAATAATCTGAAACAAAAAACTGCTGCCATAATTTTTACCAGCGGACATGCACAAGAGGCATTTCGCTGGCCCGATTATCAGCAGGTAATTTTAAATTTAGTTGAAAAAGGATTTATCGTTTTTGCTTTCGACCCCATCGGGCAAGGCGAAAGAGTTCAGTATTGGAACAACGAAATGCAAAAATCGGATGTGGGAGACGCAGTTTTTGAACATTCGTATGTGGGTGCGCAGTGCATTTTAACCGGAAGTTCGCTGGCGCGATACATGATTTGGGACGGAATCCGTGCGGTTGATTATCTTTTAACACGCGAAGAAGTTGACCCGAAACGAATTGGCATCACCGGTCATTCGGGTGGTGGAACACAAGCCGCGTATATTGCTGCTTTCGACGAACGAATACTGGCCGTAGCGCCGGAGTGTTATATTACAAGCACAAAGCGGCTTTGGGAAGGCGTTGGACCGCAGGATGCCGAACAGAATCTTTTTCACGGCGTTGCCAATGGCATCGACATGGCCGACCTGCTTGAAATACGGGCGCCAAAACCGGCACTGCAAATTACCACAACTAGAGACTTTTTCCCGATTCAGGGTGCCATTGAAACGGAAAATGAGGTAAAACGAATTTATAAAGCCTACGGAAAAGAAGAAAATTTTCACCGGGTTGAAGACGACGCTCCTCATGCTGTAACCTTAAAAAATCGTGAAGCCCGAAATGCCTTTTTCCAGCTTCATTTAAACATCCCTGGTTTGGCTGAAGACAGTGAAATTGAAATGCTGACTGAAACAGAGTTGCAGATTACAAAAACCGGCCAGGTTAGTTCGTCTTTGGGTGGTGAAACGGTTTTTTCACTGAACAAAAAGGAAGCATTGAATCATGTCGAACGGTTGTCCATTTCAAGGAAAAACAGGGAAAACCACCTCAATGAATGTGTTATTTCGGCTAAAAATCTTTCACGATATATCGAACCTGCCGAACCGGTTGAATCCGTTTTCTCCGGAAGGCTACAACGAAACGGTTATTCTATTGAAAAGCACTATATAAAAGGAGAAGGGAATTATCCCATCCCATTTTTGTTATTTCTGCCTGCAAAAACCAGCGGAAACCCTATTGTCTATTTGAATCCCTCAGGAAAGGAAAAACAGGCGGTAACTGGTGGCGAAATTGAACAACTCGTTGAAGCCGGGCATCCGGTTATTGCTCCCGATTTGGCTGGTTTTGGCGAAATGGGTCCGAACCTCACACTTTGGGGTGATTTCGGTTCAAACCTGGGTGGAATTTCATTTAAACACTGGTTTGGGCCGGTGCAAACAGCTCAAAGTCAGGTTGGAATTCACGCTGCCGATATCAACCGGTTAGTCATGTTTCTAAAGCAATGTACTGATTTTCAAGTCAGTGAAATTTTGGGAATTGCCCATGGTGATTATTGCCCTGATTTGATTCACGCTGCTTCGTTTGGAAATTATTTCTCCGGAATGGCGCTGATTGACCCACTGATTTCATATCGTTCAATCGTAACCAATACCTATTACAAGGCCGACTTTTTACCACCGTTTGTTGTCGGCGCTTTAACCGGGTACGATTTGCCCGACCTTTTGGCCTCGTTTGCTCCCCGAAAATTACTGCTTGTAAACGTCAGAAACCAAATGAAAAACAGGATGGCAAATCCTGAATCGGAACCTGATTTGCAGTTTGTAAAAACCCATTTTTTAAAAAACAAAGCCCAACAGAATCTGATAATCATTAACCCGGGAACTCAGCAAAGTATCGGAGAAATTTTGTCGGGATGGATGGATTAAATCATTTCTAACAAGATGAAACTTAAACATTAAAAAATGGCTTAATTATGACAAATCGAATAAACGGAAGAAGAGAATTTATAAAAAAAGCTGCTATGGGAACCGCAGCAATTTCAATAGGGGCAGTACTTCCCGGATTTAGTGCAGAAAGTTACCGAAGGATAATCGGAGCCAATGAGAAAATACGAACTTCCATTATGGGCGTAAATTCACGGGGACTTGCCCTGGCTCAGAATTTTGCTTTTCAAAAAGAATGCGATTTGCTCCACGTTTGCGATGTTGATTCACGGGCAATGGACAGATGTATTTCAACAGTTCAGGAGGTTCAGGGATTTAAACCAACCGGTTACCCTGACTTTCGCAAATCGCTGGAAAATAAAGATATCGATTTGATGGTAATTGCAACCCCTGACCATTGGCACGCTCCCGCAGCATTGCTGGCCATGCAATCCGGAAAACATGTTTATCTGGAAAAACCAGCCAGTCACAATCCGCATGAGGGTGAAATGCTGATTAAAGCTGCAACCCGGTATAAAAAATCGGTTCAAATGGGAAACCAGCGGCGTTCGTGGCCCAATGTAATTCAGGCCATAAATGAATTAAAAGGCGGAATTATTGGTCGTCCTTATTTTGGAAAAGGCTGGTACACAAACAATCGCGGGCCAATTGGAATTGGAAAAGAAGTGGCTGTTCCTGAATGGCTCAACTGGGATTTGTGGCAGGGCCCGGCTCCCCGTATCGCGTACAAAGACAATATTGTGCATTACAACTGGCACTGGCGTTGGCACTGGGGGTTGGGTGAAGCATTAAACAATGGTACACACATGATTGACCTTTTACGATGGGGCCTGGATGTTGATTTTCCGGTGAAAGTAAGTTCAAACGGCGGGCGTTACCGGTACAAAGACGATTGGGAAACACCAGACACACAAATCATTAATCTTGATTTCAAGGAAGGTGTAAGCATGACCTGGGAAGGACGAAGTTGTAACGGCAAAAATATAGAAGGTAGCTCGGTAGGAGTTGTTTTTTATGGTGAAAATGGGAGTTTGGTTATTTCGGGAGGAAATGATTACAAAGTTTATGATTTGAATAACAATGTTACAAAAGAGGTAACTGATTCTTTGAAAGTCGATTCCCGGGATGCTGCGAATCCGGCAAGTCAGCTTGATGCATTACACATTCAGAACTTGTTTCGCAATATCAAAAACGGTGAAAATCTGAAAGCAGATATTGACTCCGGTCATAAAAGTACCTTATTGGTTCAATTGGGAACTATTGCTCAGCGAGTAGGTCATTCGCTGGAAATTAATCCTGAAAACGGACACATTATTGGTAATAAAAAAGCGCAGAAACTGTGGTCGCGCGAATATGAAAAAGGCTGGGAAATTGATTAAAAAACAAAAAGATGTAATCCAGATGAAAAAAATTAACAGAAGAGACTTTTTAAGCAGTGGTGCCACGCTTGTTGCAGGAGCTTCAGTTTTCCCCTTCTATTCGTTAGCAGGTGATAAAACAAATGCCAGTGGAGTCAAAAAAAGAGTAGCCATGGTTGGAACCGGAAATCGCGGGGCAAGAACCTGGGGAGTTCCTGTAGTGAAAGATTTTAGCAACTATGTTGAATTTGTTGGCTTGTGCGATATTAACCACAAACGAACCGAAGTCGCAAAAAAAATGATGGGAATTGAGGTGAAGTCATACGTTTCACAAGACTTCGGAGTAATGATTGAAGAAACGAAGCCCGATGTTGTAATTGTAACTACCACCGACAGTTTTCACGAGAAATACATTGTAAGGGCTCTGGAACTTGGGTGCGATGTGATTTCAGAAAAGCCTGTTGCAACAGAAGCTGAACAATGTCAGCGAATTATTGATGCTGAAAACCGGACAGGTAAAAAAGTCTTCGTAGGATTCAATGTCAGGTACATGAATTCGTCGGTTGAAATGAAAAAGATTTTGATGTCGGGTGAATTGGGCAAAATTATTTCAATTGATTATCAGGAGAATTTAAATACTTCGCATGGCGCTGATTATTTCAGGAGATGGCATGGGAAAACCAAATATTCAGGCTCACTGCTTGTGCACAAAGCTTCGCATCAGTTCGATTTAATCAACTGGCTCATCGATGCTGAACCGGTCGATGTTCAGGCCAATGGAAAAGTGGCGTTTTATGGCAGCAACAACGATTACCGGGCGCGGAATTGCCGCACTTGTTCCTTTACAAAAAAATGCAAATTCTACTGGGATATAAATACCTCGGAATTTGATGTGAATATGTATGTAAACTGCGAAGATGCCGATGGATATTACCGTGACGGATGTGTTTGGGACAATGAAATTGACAGCTTCGATACCAGTTCTGTACTTGTAAATTACAGCAATGGCACCCAAATGAGTTATTCTTTAAACGCGTTTCTTCCTTTTGAAGGCCAATTTATCTGTTTCTCGGGCGAACATGGCAGACTTGAAGTTCGGTTAAACGATCAGCAATCGTGGGAAGTTCCCGGGCAGGCCGAATTTCGGCTTTCAAGCGACATGAAAACAAGCCGCTACTGGACAATAGACGCATCGACAGGAGGTCATGGCGGAGCTGACGGACGAATCAGGGAAAGAATGTTCTTGGCTGAAACGGCCGATCCGCTGGGACAGGTGGCTGGCAGCCGCGCCGGGGTGCTTTCGAGTCTCATTGGAATTGCTGCCAGAAAGTCGATTGAAACCGGTCAAAAAGTTAAAATCGCTGACCTGATTCAATTTCCCAATGTCTGGAAAGGATAAGTAGTCATTAAAATACTGAATTAAAATGAATATGAATAAATCCTTACGGTTATCCATCCGAATCCTGATTTCTGCATTGATAGTTTTAATGTTTGCAGTCGGCTGTAACTCTAAACAATCAGGCGGACAAGTGCCGGGTTGGCCTAAAATCACCAGAGAATCAAAACCATGGAGTCGCTGGTGGTGGATGGGTAACAGCGTCAATCCGTCAGAATTGAAGGTTGCCATGGAGGCTTATTCAAAAGCCGGATTGGGAGGATTGGAAATCACTCCGATTTATGGCGTTCACGGGTACGAAAACAGTTTCATCAAATTCCTTTCTCCGGAATGGATTGAAAACCTGAAATATACCCTTCAGGAAGGAAAAAATCTGGACATGGGAATCGATTTGGCAATGGCTTCCGGCTGGCCTTTTGGTGGTCCCTGGGTAACGCCGGAAGATGCCAGCAAATACATGAGCATGCAACGATTTTCATTGAATTCCGGAGAACAACTTAAGGAAAAAATAGAAATGATTCAGGAACCCATTTTAAATACGATTGGTGCTGGGAAAGTGGAGCTGTCGCAAGTAAAATATCCATTCAACTCTAACCGGGATAGTCTTCAAAAATGGGCCATTGAGCAGGTTCGGTATCCAATTGCGATGCCTTTGCAAACCCTGATGGCCTATTCAGACAAAAGTGAAATCCTGAATTTAACGGATAAAGTTGATTCGAATGGAAAACTTTTATGGAAAGCGACTTCAGGAAAATGGATGCTTTACGCGGTTTTTCAAGGCTGGCATGGCAAAACCGTTGAACGTGCCGGACCCGGCGGCGAGGGTGAAGTGATTGATCATTTTTCGGCCAATGCCATTGATCATTATCTCGGGCATTTTGAAAATTCATTCAAGGGACACGATTTAAGCGGATTGCGAGCTTATTTTAACGACTCGTATGAGGTGGATGATGCGCAAGGCGAGGCTGATTTTACGCCAATGATGTTCGATGAATTCCAAAAACGACGTGGCTACGATCTTCGCAATTACCTTCCGGCATTGATGGGCGATGATAAGGAGGAACACAATCAGCGTGTTTTATCCGACTACCGCGAAACAATTTCCGATTTAATTTTGGAAAATTACACGAAGCGCTGGCACGATTGGGCGGTAAAAGGAGGAAAAGTTATTCGGAACCAGGCACACGGCGCTCCGGCCAATATTCTCGATTTATATGCTGAAGCCGATATTCCTGAAACCGAAGGTGAAGACATGGTGAAGCTGAAAACGGCTTCGTCGGTGGCGCATGTTACCGGAAAAAAACTGACATCTTCCGAATCTGCAACCTGGCTCAAAGATCATTTCAAAGCATCGCTGGCCGATGTCAAACAAGCGATTGATCTGCTGCTTCTGGGTGGAGTAAATCATGTGTTTTACCACGGAACAACATTTTCACCACAGGGTGCTAAATGGCCGGGATGGATGTTTTATGCTGCTGTTCATTTTGGACCGACCAACACTTTCTGGAACGATTTCGGGACTTTAAATATATACATCACCCGCTCGCAATCGTTTTTGCAGGCCGGAAAACCCGACAACGATATTTTGTTGTATTATCCGATTTCAGACGAATATGCTGTTCGTGGAAGTTCGCTCCTGGTTCATTTTGTTGGTGCAGCCAAAGGTTCTTCCATTCGCGAAACTGCCGAATATCTCCTCGGAAAAGGATATGCCTTTGACTATATTTCCGACCGGCAGATTCTCAATCTGGAAAGCAAATCTGACCGGATTCTGACTGGTGAAACCAGCTATCAAACGATTTTGCTTCCAGCGCTTAAACTGATTCCGTTGGAAACATTGGAGAAAATTATCGACCTGGTGAAAGGTGGAGCGACTGTTTTAATGGAAGAACTTCCGGAAGATGTTCCCGGTCTGGGCAATCTTGCTCAACGGCAGGCCAAATTTCAGGAATTGAAAAAAAGCTTACAATTTGAACCAACCACTGAAAATTTACAAAAAGCTAAAGTTGGCAAAGGGCAGATTTTGGTGGGCAGTCTGACCGATCTTTTGTCGGCATCAGAAACCCGGCGCGAAAGCATGTTCGACAATGGACTACAGTGCATTCGGCGGATTGATGGAAATACGACTGTCTATTTTATTGCCAATCGTGGGAATAAAATTATAGATGGAATGATTCCGCTTCAAACTAAAATTGGTTCTGCAGTTTTATACAACCCGATGAATGGGGCATTTGGAAAGGCGAAAACCAATTCTGCGCACCAGTCGGGAGAAGTTTATTTGCAATTAAGTCCGGGAGAAAGTTGTTTGGTTCAGGTTTTTGCTGAAAAAGTTGATGTTCCGGACTACTTTTATTTAAAAGCTTCAGGAGAAAAAAATACCTTGAATGCCCATTGGAAGCTGACTTTTCTGACTGGCGGACCTGAACTTCCAAAACCAGTAGAACTTACGAATTTAGGTTCATGGACTGAAATTAAGGGTGACAGCTATCAGGCATTTTCAGGAACAGCAGAATATCAAACAACCATTTCAAAACCAACCGGCGAGGCTAAATTTTACAGGCTCGATTTGGGGAAAGTCGCCCATAGCGCCCGGGTCAGTCTGAATGGAAAAGAAATCGCAACTTTAATAAGCGAACCTTTTGCTGTGGTGATTTCAACCGAAGATTTGAAAAGTGAAAATACGCTGGAAATTTCGGTGACGAATCTGATGGGTAACCGCATAACCGATTTGGAACGAAAGGGTCAGCCGTATAAGATTTTTTACAACATTAATTTTCCGGCGCGCGATGCTGCAAATCGTGGTTCCGACGGGCTGTTTACAACGCTTGGCTGGAAACCTCGGGATTCGGGGTTAATTGGCCCGGTAACGCTGACGTCGGTTGAGGAAATTACCCGTTAATAAGGAAATGGGAAGAACCCGGATAATATTTAGACCAATGGTGTTTTATCTGATTTTGCTCAAGAATATGAATACAAATTAAAAATTATTGATTGTGAAAAAGAAAATCGAACTTGTAAATGCAAGTACCTTGTCCACGCGCAGCACTGTGATATCCATCATGATCATCGCCATGTTGTTCTTTATTTTCGGGTTTACAACCTGGATCAACGCCATATTAATACCTTATTTTAAGATTTCCTGCGAATTAAATAATACCCGATCGTTACTTGTCGCATTTGCCTTTTACATCGCCTATTTCGTGATGGCAATTCCGGCAGCGCACCTGTTGGAGAAAGTCGGATTCAAAAAGGGGATTATGATTGGGTTCTGGATCATGGCCATGGGAGCGCTAATTTTTATCCCGGCAGCCTTAACCCGCACGTATGGCATATTTCTTATCGGTTTATTTTCAATCGGAACCGGTCTGGCAATTCTGCAACCTGCCGCGAATACCTACATTACCATGATTGGTTCGAAAGAAAGAGCCGCTCAGCGAATAAGCATTATGGGTGTTTTTAATAAAACCGCGGGAATAATTGCTCCGCTCCTGTTAGCTGCCGCCATTCTCAGGCCCACTGATACGGAACTGTTCAGACAGTTGCCTTTAATGGACGAATTAACCAGAAATGCCGCGTTGGATGAATTGATCCGACGCGTGATTGTTCCTTACGCGATTATGGCTGTTGTTCTTTTCGGGCTTGGCTTGTTTATCCGGTATTCCGTACTTCCTGAAATTGATACCAATACTGAAAGCAAGGCAGTGGCCGATGCAAATTCGGGTAAAACCAGTATCATTCATTTTCCATACCTCATTTTAGGTGGTATTGCCATCTTTCTTCATGTGGGATCGCAGGTTGTTGGAATCAATACCATTATCGGATATGCGCAATCGATGAACCTGCCTTTGCTGGAAGCAAAAGTATTTCCGTCGTATATTTTAGGGGTCACCATGTTTGGGTTTTTATCAGGCATTGTAATGATTCCGAAATTCATTAACCATCTGAACATCCTCCGCATTTGCACTACGTCCGCAGTTGTATTGACTCTGCTTTTTTTCATCGTACATGGTCAGGTAACTTTTCTGGGCCATACTGCCGATATTTCAATATGGATTCTGGTGCTTTTAGGACTTTCGAATTCGCTGATGTATTCCACCATCTGGCCTCTGGCGCTCAATGGCCTCGGTCGGTTTACAAAAATGGGAGGTTCAATCCTGGTAATGGGTTTAAGCGGTAGTGCTGTTGTCCCGTTGATTTATGGTTATTTTGCTGATCTGTACAATCCGCAAATCGCCTACTGGGTACTGCTTCCCTGCTATATTTACCTGGTTTATTATGCGTATTACGGATATCGCGTAAAAAGATGGTCGTTGTAAAACCGTCAGAAATAATTGAAAATAGAAATTTAAAACTTCAGCAATAAAAATGGAATTAAATAAAAAAACCATAAAAATTGTCAACGCTCAAATTATCACTCCGCTTAATGTGATTGAGAAAGGGACAATAATTGTCAGGGATGGGAGGATTGAAGCTGTTTCTGACGAAAATACAGAACTACGGAATGCCACCGAGATTGATGCAAAAGGGATGTATGTTGTGCCCGGTTTGATTGACAACCAGGTGAATGGTTTTGCAGGTGTTTCCTTTTCGCTGGGCGGAAGCGAATTGACCGAAGAGGGCATCGTAAAGGCCACCCGGGAGTTGTGGAAAACCGGGGTGACCACTTATTTGCCAACCCTTACAACCAATAGCCGGGAAATGATGCTGGACAACCTGAACATTTTGGCCCGGGCAATGGAAAATGAAGAATTGGCAGGTTCAATTCCAGGATTTCATTTGGAAGGGCCGTATATAAATCCGGCTGATGGTTATCGGGGAGCTCACCCCATACAGTTTGTGCGATTGCCCGATTGGGAAGAATTTATGGAGTTATACGAAGCTTCCGGGAAACGCATTATACAGATAACGCTGGCTCCGGAGATGGAAGGGGCGCTGGACTTTATTTCCAGATGTAATGAGCTGGGCATCGTTGTGGCTTTGGGACACCACAATGCACCGGCAGAAATCGTTAATGCCGCGATCGACAGGGGTGCAAAAATCGCCACTCATCTGGGCAATGGTGCGGCCAACATGATCAACCGTCACCACAATCCATTCTGGTCACAATTGGCCGACGACCGCCTGCACATCAGCATTATTTGTGATGGATTCCACCTGCTTCCTGAAGAAATTAAGGTTTTCTACAAAGTTAAAGGCATCGAAAAAATCATTTTGACATCCGATGTAACCAGTTTTGCCACGCTGGAGCCTGGAATGTACCAGACTGAGACAGGAGAAACTATTGAGTTGAGAGAAGATGGACTTCTGCATTATCCGGCACAACATTGTCTGTATGGATCGGCCTCCCCACTGACAAAAAGTATTGAATACATTTCGAAAGTAACAGGTTGTACATTGGCAGAGGCCGTTCGGATGGGGAGTATAAATACTGCAAAATTGATGGGTTTAAACGACCGGGGTAAATTAGAACCCGGATTACGTGCCGATCTGATTTTATTTTCATTCGACGATTCCAAAATAACAATTCATAAAACTTTTGTGAATGGCGAAATGGTATATGATTCAAGTAATTAATCAAGTTTAAAATAAAAATTATGGAACAATTGAAACGATCTTTTCATGCAGATCAGCTTTTGGTGAAGATTTATGAGGACAAAAAACAAATGGGTGAATCGGCAGCTGATTTTGTAGCCATTCACCTTCAGGATACTATTCAGCAAAAAGGCACGGCCAATCTGATTTTGGCAACCGGAGCTTCACAGTTTTCGCTGATTGAAGCATTAAAAGAAAAGGAAATTGAATGGGAAAAAGTAACTGTTTTTCACCTGGATGAATACAAAGGAATTTCGGATGAACATCCGGCGAGTTTCCGCAAATACCTGAAAGAACGTATCCTCAACATCGTTAAACCCGGAAAGGTTTTTTTGATTAACGGTGATGCCGAAAATCTTGAAGAAGAAATAGAAGAATATGAAAAGCAACTAAAAGCACATCCGATCGACATCGCTTGTATCGGAATTGGTGAAAATGGACATATTGCGTTTAACGATCCACCAGTGGCCGATTTTAACGATCCCAAATGGGTGAAAGTCGTCGAATTGGATCATGCCTGCCGTATGCAACAACTTGGCGAAGGATGGTTTCCAACCCTTGAAGATGTTCCAAAAGAAGCAGTTACGCTTACCATTTCAGCAATTATGAGTTGTAAAACCATTTGTTGCGTAGTTCCTGACGAGCGAAAATCAGTCGCAGTAAAGCATACAATTTACAATGAAATTTCTACCGAATGTCCGGCAACCATTCTGCGAAAACATCCGGATACGGTGTTGTTTCTGGATTTGGCAGCTTCTTGTAAAATTGAAAAAAATAAAATGTAAATCATACAGCAAAGAAGAAAAGAAAGCTATTATTACGTATGAAAGAAGTATTTAAACACATCAGGTTACAAGGCATTATTATGCTGTCAGTTTTCTTTTTTAGCGGTTTTTCAGAAGCAAAACCAACGAAAACACCTCGTGTTTTTGATAGCTATATAAAATCAATTATTTACGATAAAATTGGTAACAATGCAGCTACGATAAAATATGAAAAAGTATCAGATCGCATTTATAAAGTTAATCTGAGCTTCCTATTAAATGATACCATAAAGCAAGACGACTGGAAGGTAGAAATAGCCCCTGCATTTGTTCCTGTATTTAATTGGGCACCCCATCTGACACCACTTGACGGGGATGTGATAGCCCAGCATGTATTCCGATCACCCGGATTGATTGCAGCATCAGAGGATAAACAGTTAATAATTATTCCCGATCTGAGCTTAATGAAAAAAGACAAACCGGTAGACTGGTACATGGATATGAATGCCCTGAATAATACCCTTACCTTAGGTCTCAGCAAATCTACTGTAAGGGACCATGTTCTCTTTAAGAAAAGTCCCGGAGCTATATATCCCCCGGGGAAAATTGAGTTTGGTTTTTATGTGATGATGACAGATGATAGAAGTAAAATTCTCAACCCATTTCGGGAGATAGCTGCTTTTCATTGGAAAAATGGGGGTGAAGCAGCGTTTAAGACAATGATTGCTTCGCATGTGGATTTAGAACATTATGTTGAACACACATACAATTGGGCATTCAATACCTGGAAAGAAAGTATATGGCAAGAGTTTAAACTGAATGAAACTCTTGTAGGGGCACCTGTATTTATTGTCAACACATCCCAGAGCCCAAATTATCCGGGTGAGATTAATGAAAGAGAGTTTCGGTCCATTTGGAATCAAGCCTGGTTTAATTCAATGCGCTCAGCATCCGGACTTTACAGATATGCAAAAAGACATAAGGATCAGAAATTACTGGAACATGCATTAAAGACGAAAGAGCTGGCATTACAATTTCCTCAGAATCAAGGGTTTTTCAATGGACTGATAGCCACTGAAATGGAAAGTGTAGAAATTGCTGGCAGAAAACACGATCGTTCAAAAGGATGGGATACGTATTATTTTGGAAATTCCAACAGAAATCCATATACCAGAAATCCGCGTCTTGCTCCCTATCACATACTCGACATGAGTTTTACGGCGTTTCAGATGCTGAACTGGTACAACGAACTTGAACAGGATAAAAGATTGTTGGATTATTCAATCCGTTTTGCCGATGCTCTTATAAAAAAACAAGCTGAGAATGGTTTCTATCCTGCCTGGTTAGATCTAAATTCACTTGAACCTATGGAACACCTCAACGAATCTCCCGAATCATCCATGTCGGTCACATTTCTGATTGAATTATATAAAATCACGAAAAACAAAGCCTACCTTGAATCAGCACTCAAAGCAATGGATGCCATCATTGAAAAAATAATACCAATTGGTCAGTGGGAAGATTTTGAAACATATTGGTCATGTTCTGCATTTGGAAATAAAACCCTCGTTGGTAAAAAAGTTGACAGAAATAATCAATTCAAACAGAATAATTTCTCAATGTATTGGACTGCCGAAGCATTGCTCGAATGCTATACAATAACCGGTAACTTAAAATATTTAAGTAACGGGGAAAGGACACTTGATGAGTTGTTGATGTATCAGTCCACGTGGGAACCACCGTTTATATATGTCAAAGCCATAGGAGGATTTGGAGTGATGAATGCAGATGGCGAATGGAACGATGCCAGGCAAAGCCTCTTTTCTGAATTAATAATCCGCTATGGAATGAAGCTTAAACGAGAAGAATACATTCAACGCGGACTTTCAGCGCTTTATGCCTCTTTTTACATGATGTATTGCCCTGAAAACGCCGACATAAAAGGACAATGGGAGTCTGTCTGGCCTTTCTTTAACCATAAAGACTATGGTTTTATGATGGAAAATTACGGACATGAGGGACACACCGGACCTCAAGGCATTGGCATTGGTGAATTTACAATTTATGATTGGGGAAATGGCGCTGCCGCTGAAGCCTATAGTCGGATTATTGATCGGTATGGAAAAAGTTTGATCGAAAAGTATAAGAAGTAATTATTGAAATTACGGAAAAATTAAAATTGAAGTTGTAAAAACAAAAATAAATCATATAAATATGAAAACTACTTTCCTGCTTTTAGCATTAGTTTGCCTTTTGGCAATCGACGTTTTTCCGCAAAAAGGCTTTAATGGCCTTGATATGAATATGGGCAATTTGTACCGGTTATCTAACGCCCAAACCCGTTCAATCAGTCCGGAGAATTTTACCGGAGAAAAAGGTAAAGGCGGCATGGCTATTCCCGACGAGAAAGCTGTCCCCAATACGGCAAATGCCACCAATGCAGCCCGCGACCTCGGTCAGGGCTGGAAAGTTAATCCCTACGTAAGAATCAAGTCTGGCGAAACCTTAACGCTGGCCGAAATAGAAGGCCCCGGTGCAATTCAGCACATCTGGATGACCCCAACCGGAAACTGGAGGTTCTCCATTCTTCGCATTTATTGGGATGGCGAAACCGAACCTTCTGTTGAATGTCCGGTGGGCGATTTCTTCGGAATGGGATGGAACCAATATGCACCGCTCAACTCTTTAGCTGTTTGCGTTAACCCTGGCAGCGCTTTTAACTGTTACTGGATGATGCCTTTCCGCAAAAAATGCAAAATCACGATGGAAAACATTAACGACAAAGATGCCATGACCTTGTATTATCAGATTGATTATACGCTGACTGATGTTCCTGACGATGCCGCCTATTTTCATGCACAATTCAGGCGATTGAATCCGAATACCACATCAGACTATACAATTATTGACAACATTAAAGGTCAGGGGCAGTACGTTGGCGTTTACATGGCCTGGGGAGTAAACAACAATGGCTGGTGGGGCGAAGGTGAAATCAAATTTTTTATCGATGGCGACACCAAATTTCCTACAATTTGCGGAACGGGAACCGAAGATTATTTCTGCGGATCGTACAATTTCGACAGAGATGGTCAGTACAAGGAATTTTGCACCCCATATGCCGGACTTCACCAGGTTATCCGACCCGATGGAGCCTATAAATCGCAGCAACGCTTCGGCCTTTACCGCTGGCACATTATGGATCCGGTACGTTTTCAGAAAGATTTAAAGATTACCATTCAGGATTTAGGATGGAGACAGGGAGGCCGTTATTTGCCACAGCAATCAGATATTTCGTCGGTATGTTTCTGGTACCAGACCGATCCACACGGTCAATTTCCAAAGCTACCGGCCTGGCAAGCGCTGGAGGTAAATTAATCTTTACAGTAAAAACTAAACTATTCTGAAAATGGGAACAACCAACAGAAGAAAATTTATACAAACAACCGCCCTCCCATGCTCCTTGGAATATGCAAAAAAAATTGCACTCATTGATCATGATTTGCCCAGAGTACCCGAGGTACCTTTTAACCAGGGATTTCTAATCCCATAAAACAACAAAAGTTGATTGGAAATTTAGTTTGCCCCTTTACCCGCATGGTAAGGGGTGGGCAGCATCGACCCACATTTTGACCGACGAGTAGTTTCCCGGCAATCCAATAGTAC
>Ga0316612_1000106_pt1 | contig 31521 bp, 32 predicted proteins | sample MIS2016226_MG_FD_207676 | JGI IMG/M metagenome (GOLD analysis project Ga0316612, IMG submission 207676) | Microbial mat bacterial communities from Middle Island sinkhole, Lake Huron, Michigan, United States - MIS.2016.226 | ecosystem: Environmental > Aquatic > Freshwater > Lake > Sediment... | reverse complement strand
TATAATATCACCATCAACTCTAACTATGTTCCAATTATCGTTAATAATCTTATAATCTCGTTTAGTTAATATAATTCTATCATGTCTTGGGTCAAAGGCAGAATGAATACCTATTCCTTTATCTGAAACATTGTTATTTATAAATGGAAACTCTATTCCTTTATCTATAAATTGATCTTTTAAAAATGGTCTTAAATTGTTTTTAAACCAATTTTTATTACCAGATTTTGATATATCCGACATTTTACCGTCAAACATATAAACTGAATGCTCTCTTTCTGAAGCAAAGAATATTCCATATTTATTTTTTATAGTAGCCCACTTATGTTGTGTACCAGCAGAACCAATATCATCATCTAATATTTTTCTAGGTGGTATTGAAAAGAATGCTCCTGTACCAATATAAGATACTATTTCGTCAGTAACTCTTTCTTGATATTGAGCTGGTAATTGCCATATAGATTCTTCAGTATGAATATAAAGATTATTATTAAATCTAGTTATATCTGTAATTTCTCCCGTTTCACCTTCTATATCTCTATAATTATTTAAAAGAAATGTTCTATAATTATCACTTAACTCTTCTTGAAATGATTGTTCTGAATAGATTACTCTTGTTGGAAAAGTTTCTCTACAATCAGAGCAACAGTTATAATTAGATTGAAGAGAATAGTAGACCGATTGTAAATTCTCTCTTGAATAATCTTTATTGTAATAGTATAACTCAGCACAAGGTACAGGGTAATCTGGAGTATATCTTAATGCTAAATCTGTAGTATTAGGATTCTTTCTAAACAACCATTTTTTAGCATAGTAATTTCTAATAGTATCAGTAGTTGCTAAATCTTCTTTTTTTAAATAAGTAGTACATTCATATTCACTATTATCTTTTAGATTAAATTGTAAATCTAAATTAATTTCAGATTCAATATAGATACCAACTAATGCTTCACCTGTCATATGATTATCATCAGTCCAATTAGCTGTAGATTTATTTCCAAATTGAATATCTTCTGCTAATTCTTCTAAACCATATTTTTTATAAGCAGTTAGTATTTCACCTATAGAAGCAACAAAAGAAGTTATAACTGCTAATCCAACAATAGCTATAGAAACTATAGCAGTTGTAGTCAACGTTCCTCCAGCAATAACTCCAGCTACACCTAGTGGAGGAAATAAAACTGTTATAGCAGCTAATGCCGCTGCAGCTAGAAAAGTTAGTACTTCATTACCAACCCCTGAATCTTTAAACTGATAAAGACTATTTGATCTATCATAATTAACTATAAATATATCTCCACCAAAACACTCTTGATCACTATCTAAAGTGTAAAGGCAATTATGGATTCTTTGATATTTAGCATTCCAAAGATTAGAATGTACATCTCTATTTACTTTTAAACTTGTATAATTAATAGCAAAAGGAATATTAGTAAATCCGTCAGTTGTAGTTGTAAACTGAATGTCATTATCCCAAGACATATTTACAGTAGTAAATCCAGGGTTTAAATTATCATCTGATGTAAGTTTATCTAATACTAAATATTTATTTACTTCATTTGTTTTTTGTACACTACAATCATCAAGTGATATAATACCTGAATAATATTTAATTCTAGTTTTAATAAAATTATCTACTTCATTACCCCAGAAAGCAGATCCTTCTGGATCATCATATTCAGTTACACTTATATTTCTTGTCGCTTCAGTAAATAAGTTTTCAACTTTTAAATATTCTGGTTTAACAGCTTCTTTGTAAAATTGAAAGTTAGGAGTCATTATCCATTGACAATTTGGAAACATAGTAGGTCTACCTAAAAAATCATCGAAATATGTAAATGCTACATATGATTTTGAAATGTCACCTCCAGTTGTAGTTCTATTTCTATTTATTCCTGATATACCTTTATCGATAATTGTTCTGTTAAATGCATCTCTATCCATTCTGACAAAGTAATGACCTATTATATCTGAGTTAGGATAGACAATGTTATGAAATTTAATGCCCAATGACCTACCAACTAATCCTGTTAAAGATGGTGTAGCACCTTCTAATCTATAATCTAATCTAAAACACTCTCCAGTAGCGTCAGCTCCGTTACCATTCAACAATACTATTGAAATTAAATTTGCTCCGATTGGTAATTCAAATCCTGTATCACCATTAAATACTATATTAGTACCACTAGGTTGTGGTAAATTACTTAATATAACTACCACTGGTTGAATTACACCACCTATCTCGTAAGTTAATTCAACTGATAATGGGTATACATATTCTGGACAATTGGATTCATCTGTCCAAGTATCAGTAATTGTAACAAACACTTTTTTAGGACTATCTATAATTGTAGCTTGACCTATGTGATGTTCTCTAGTTCTTGATGGAAATCTATGATGTCTTATAAATTGATCTTTTAATGGATTACCTGCAAAATCATTTCCCCAATAATCTATAGAAGAACATTGAGATTGCAAAAGATCTTCATATTTAGATTCTTTAGATTGCCAAAATTGCATTTCTGTAGTTGATTTAACTGAAGTATCACAATTATCATTCATCCATTCAGAATCATCTGTAACACTTATACTACCATTATCCCATATAGTATTAAATGGTCTACCAGGTATATGATATGCTGGAGATTCAATTCCATCTTTAAATACATATACAATTCCCATAGCATAAACTTCATCACCTAAATATCCTCTTTCTTGAAAATATGTGTCTGGATTTTTAGCATTTCCAAATGAAGATTGATTATCTAAATCAAACTCATTTATAATATATGTAGATGCAATTTGAGATGCTGCTGATTGGAAATCACACCAAGGATATTTACTACCTTTAACATTAGCTTTAATTAATCTATTTTCTAATTGCTCTATATGTTGAGATATTTTTAAATCAAATGTTTTATATTCTAACTCTTCTTTTGTTCCTATAGTATAATTAGATTCATTTCCATCATATATAAATGTATTATCATTAATAGGTCTGACATCTGATATAACTACAGAACTTACTTCACCATTAAATGAATGAGCTTTTATAACTGCAATTTGATAAAATTCAAATCTAGAATCTAAATTATCCAATATTAATTTAATAGATTTATTAACTGGATTAATCCCCATTATAGGATCAGATTGAACGTAAGAAGAACCGTATATAGAATTATAAGAACTATTAAAATTATCGCCATATATAGGTACTAATTGAGATGAATATAACCAAGCAGTAGGATTTCTATCAGCATCTAAAAGTCTAATTGAAAAGTTATACGTACCAGACGGTATACTACCTCCTGGATTAACTTCTACATCTTTAAAGCATGGAATATCGTATGCTCTTGTAGAATCAAATTTAGAACAATCAAATTTAGTTGGTTCTGGTCCAACTGGATTAGATAACCAATCTTTGTATTCTTCACTGTAGAATAATTCTGGTTTATTAATATTGAAATATCTATCATTATTTAATCCATCTACCCAATAAATAGTATCTTCACATGAAGCTCTAAGTCTATATACAGCGTCAATTTGATAATGCTCATTAAACTCTAAACAAGGTGAATTTACCAATTCAGTATATTCACAATGATTATATAAAACACCTATTTCAGATAATCCAGTTTGAGTATTTACACTAAAAATAACCATTCGATTATTATTAATATAAACCCAACCAATAGGTACATAACCTTCCTTAAGTTGTGAACATTGATAGTTTGATCTTTCGTTAGTGACAAACGTGTCATCACCTTCGGATGTTTCATCTACTAAGTTTAAAGCATATCTCCATGTACCTTCTGGTTGATTTACTGGAGAGTTATCAGTATGTAAACCCTTATTAAAAGAAATAATCCCAATGTCTTTTAATTGGGATTGATTGTTATTAGTATCTTCTGCCATAATTAATATTAAAATTATTTCCACTCATATAACCTCTATCTTCTTTAGCGTTCGTATTTTTGAAGAATTGCTCATATGCGTTCGTATTTGGTAAAAAGCGTCTCTTTATATTTTTTAAGTACTCCATAGTGTCAATAGATAATAAACCAGAATTTTTAGCTTGTCTACAATACCAATGCCAATCTTTTTCTGCTTTAACAAATCTTGAATCTGATCCTTCTCTATGGTCATAGAATCTTTTTTTAGTTGCCTTAAAAGTTACGTAAGCTAATATAGCTTCTATTACAGAAATATTATCTGGAATCATTGGTAAGTTATTCTCATCAGTTAATGTAGCTAGATAAGACATTACAATTTGACCTTCTTGAAAATTAAATAATAATTCTTTATTTTGATTTATAGTATATTCTAAATTAGTACTATCTAAATTTGAATATGTATCTGTACATAATAAAGATTTAAACATAGTATTAGAAGTAGCTCTTACTGATACAAAATAATCTCTTGTTATCAGATTAAAATCATTACCACTTCTCAATCCCATATTCCATTTAAAAATTAAATATGGTCCATATTTTCTAACATCCTCATCTACTTCTTCACAAGTTCTTGGATTCATAAATATAACTTGTGGTTTTTGACTATGTATAGAATCACACTCATCATTACACTTATTACATTTATCTTCTTTTTTGCATTCAAGTATTTCTTCTTGAATATATTTTGGACAAATTAAATTTCCATTATCATCACATTTTGATTTGTAATTAAAATTTAAATTTTTAGCTATTTGCTGTATTTTAATAATGTCACTAGGTAATTGAACTTTGTAATTTTTAACTTCTGCAAAAACTACTCGTTCTTCAATTGATGAATCTAAATCTAATGCGGATAAAGCATCACCTATTAATTCAATTATATCTCCTTCAGTTAAATTATCTACAGAACATTCTTTTCTTACTTTAGCAATAATTCTTGATAAAGATGTAAATTGTAATGTACTCATATTAATATTCTTTTAAGTTTAGTTTTATATTTTGTGCTAATTGCCTAGCTAAGGTTCGACATGGTTTGTATTTATATAATCCTATATTCTTATGAGTTATATTATTTTTAAACCATTTAATTCTATACCAGCGACCATTTGTATGATCATTTAAATGATAAATCAAAGTTTTATTTAATTTATGTTTTTCATCTTTTTTCCATAATTGATTAGTTGTATGCCAATCAACCATTTTATTTATTATCTCACCTTTATCATTCAATCTTATTGTACCTAATCTTTCTACTACTTCAAAGTAGCCATTAGCCCCTGGTAATGTAATTGTACCTTTATCTAGTAATTCATCTGATAAATATTTAAAATAACTATACATTAAGTCTAAAAATTCATTTTTAGATAAATCATATTTATCAACTTCAGATTTAAACTCTTTGTAGAAATCCGATATACTATAACTTTTCTTCATTTTTATCTCTTGCATTATTAGTGTAATCTTCTCTATTTTTACCAAACTCCTCTAATAGTTCTTTACTAGCTAATTCAATTAAAACATCTATTAAATCTCCATCTATCATAAATTCTTTATCTAAAAAAGATTCACAGTCATCAGATTCTGGTGTATCACAACCACAAGCAGTAAATTTAGAATAAGCTAAAGGATCTTGAAATATACCTCTAACTGTAATTAGTTCTGGATAGTTATTAGACGTAATATATAAATGTTCATTTCTAATATACCATTTTAATCTTTTACCAGAATACTTGCTTTCTAATTCATTCTTTACAGTACCAAAGGTAGTTTGATCTAATCTAATAGTTCCATCTAATGTAGTTACTGAATCAATAACTACTCGTTCTAATCCCACAATTGGTTTTGGTAATTTTAATTTTGATTTTAGAATATAACATCCATTTTTAGGAACACAAGGACATTCTATTAATGGTGCTTTAATCATTTCTACACATGGTAGATCTTGATAAATCCATTGACTTACATTTTGACCATTAGTAAACTTTCTTTGTATTAAAAGTATTCTTGATGATACAAGTTTATTATAGATATGCCTATTTGATAATCTAGTATCTTCAGAATGCACACCTTTAGAGTATAATGATTGTACACGCTGTATTAATTCTTTAATTAACATATTGTAAATTTAGTTTGTTTATTTAACCATTCTTTTAATTCTTTAGTATGATCTATACCATGATATGTAACAAATGAACCATCATCTTTCAGCCATATTATAATTCTAGCTTCTACTTCTATACCTTCTATTTGTTCCAATAGAATTTGATAAAAACTTAATTGTAACTCATATTTAGAAAATGGAGTATCTGGTTTATAACTAAATTCATTTATTAAACATTTAGATTTATATCTTTTAAATAAATCTTTATTAGTTTTAAAATCTAATACTAGATATTTACCAGTTTCTTTATTTCTAACAATTATATCAGCAGTACCAGCAAACAACTTTTCCTTATGATACATTTGAAGTTCTTTTTCTACAACTTCATATTTACTAATTTTTAAATTATCTAAAAACAATTGAGCTGCTCGTTCTTTATTATTCATAGGTTCTCTATGCTCCAACTCAGCGAACAAGTGAGTTTCTGTACCTAGTTTACAAGCATCAGTTTTCTTTTCGTCCCATTCACGTAATACTTGTTTCTTTGTCTTACCATCTCTTTTAGCAATAAATCCAGCTATACTATCGAAATCTACTTGTTCTTGAAAATAATAAAGTAAACCACTTACTGATTTTAATTTATCATTACCTACAGTATAAGTATGAGTTTCTTCTACAAAAGATAGTTCTTTAAAATAAGATTTTATATTCATTGTACTATAATTAAAAAAGGAGTTGACTAATCAACTCCTTGCTGTTTCGATTGATTATATTACAAAGGTAATAAAAAAATCATATCATTCAAAATCTTTAATGTTTAACCATGTTTGTGAAAATGTATTTCCATATTTAACAGCAGCTTTAGCAATATCAATAAAGAACTCTTTTTGAACATCACCTCTAATGACTGTACAACCAGCAGACCAATTGTCTACTTTCTTACGACCACCTTTGTGTGTATTAAATCCACCTAAAGACCATTCGATATTTACTCTATCTAATTTATGATCTTTATCTCTATCTCTGTAAACAGCTATTGGTTTACGCTGTGATAGATGAGGCGATTTATGAGCAAGTACATTTGAATTAACAAACTGCCATGAAGCACGATACTGTCCTTCTACAACAACTCCAACCCCTTTAGGATTCATATCCTTTCCAGACTCATAATGCCATCCTGCCATTGTAGAAGAAGGAAATTGTTTAATTACCCATTTATTATTAATCAAGTATACTAATAAACTAATATCAGAATAAGTATTATCAAACACTTCCTTCATTCTAATATGAATGATATTTAAATTCATTTCACCATTCTCAAAGAATACATATCCTTTTTCTTTAAAAATAGACTTTAATTTCCCAATTGTTATTTCCATAATATTAATAATTAAATTCAACTCTTATATCTGTGTAACCGCAATGCTGACCAGTCCAAGAATTAATATTATTATTTAATGGATTCAAGGTTGTAGTATAAAGCAAAGAATTACTTACATTATCATATACGGTTACATAAATAGGTTGCGTTTGACTTGTTAAATCAGCGGATGCGTATACATCGAAACAGCTACCAAAGTTTGAATACTGGGTATATACAGAATCTGCATATTGATAATCTTGAGATGAATATGAATATTCTAATCTATAAGCACATGTATCAGATGTATTATTAACATAGGTAACATTTATAGGCTGAACAGTAATTGTGGATCCTATATTTTGTTTACTAATATAAATATACATTCTACCATTTGTACTCCCAAAATTAAATCCTGTAGGTAATGGACCTAATGTATTACCAAATAATATTTGTGCTGAATAATAAGGAGTTTTTTGCCATTGAAGATAGTAGTATTCGGTACCAGTTAATGGTATAGAGTTATCTTGCTGAAGAATTACATTCATTAATGTATTTTCTTCGGCATAATATTTCTTAATTTGATTAGATGTATTTGAGTATGTAAATTGCGTAGTATTAGATTGATTAATATCAAGTACTAGATTGCTACTACCAAAAGATTGGTCCGTATAATAATCAATAAATGGACCATCTATACTTGAAATTAAATTAGCAAGAGCTACATAATCTGCACGTGTTAATACTTCTGGATTAAATTGTTTAAACGCCATAGTTTATTTTTTTAAAAAATCACCATTCTCATTAGAAAAGAATCTAACATTTAAGTAGCCTAAAAATGATGTAAGAGCTACTATAATTAAGTGATTGTAGTTTATTTCTCCTTCTGAAATTTGAAGCACTAATGCATCAATAATTCCAGAGAATATTGCAATTAGTGCTCCTTTTAGGAAATCCTTACCATTAAGACTAAATAGCTTAGATAAAGAATTAAAATCTAAAAATGATTTCATGATGTTATTTATTTTACTGTATCGATCAATACAGTATCAGTTGATAAAGAATCTAATTTAAAAGAATCTGCAAGTAAGGTATCTCTTAAATCATTTGTTTCAATTACAATTTCAGTATTCACTTTATTGTACTTAACAATACCAATTCCAAATAAAGTAATTGCTACTGCGATAAGGCTTTTTTTAATTGTTGATTTAGTCGGTGTTTTCATCTTTGAAAGTTTTAAAGTATTTTTTAATTAGAAATTTTGAAAAGAAAATAATGTGTGCTGCTATAACACTTGTTAATATACCAAATCCAGTTTTTATTGCTAAATCAATAAAGTAATCGTTTGGATCTAATATTGGTAAACTTAGATATGTACCTACTCCTAAAATATTAGAAACTGAATATTCTCCAAAGTGATCTTTAATATCTTTTAAAAATGGGACTAAGGAGAATAATGCCAATAGTGAAAGTATCAATAGTTTAACTCCTACCATTTTTCATTTTTATAATTATGTATTGCTATTGCAATGATTAGTAATAATGTTAGTATGTCATTCCATTCATAACAGGTTGTATTGAAAAAGACTCTATCAGTAAAATCTTCTATAAAGATACCATAGTAAATTGTAGCTAAAAATCTACTCAACTTAGTTGAACTGTAGAACAACGATTGATATAGTAATATAAAACTAAATGAAGTAAGTATAAATTTAAAATCATACCATTTGTCAATGTCATTCTTATAGAAATAACTGCATATATGATATGAAGTTAAATTTATAAACATACTCAATGTAGTTAATACTATTCTCATTTCTTAGATTTACTAGGTTTTTTACCTTTTGTTGGAAGTAATGTTTTTATATTGATAATTAAATTGAGTACCAAGTCGCTGCGTCTGAATGGAATGTTTTTGACTGAAATTGCGTTAACGTAATTGTCTGAACTGTTCCATCTATGTTACCTGTTACAGAAAGGTTTGTTGCATTAATATTTTTAATATTGTATACTGTTCCTGTGCTAGCTACTGGTAAAGTAGCTGTTAAATTCAAACCATTAAAAATAACAGTATAGTCTGTATTAGTCAAAGTTGTACTTGCTGTTACAGTTCTAATATCGTATTTAAACTGATTCTGATTTTTTATGGTAACAACACCTGTACTATCTACTGTTAAGAATCTAGTGTTCGCAGATGTTATGCCAAGTCCTTCGAAGCGTAATGTACCTGATGTATGAAATTTTGCTGTTGGAGTAAAAGCTCCTGCTGCGATATTCCCATTCTTATCGAAGTTCATTCTTGTAAGATTATTGCTTGTAATCCTGAAGTCATGATTCGACGATGTTCCACTGTAAGCATATCCACCAGATTTATAAGAGCCATACCCTGTTAAAATATCTCCATTTAAAACCCCAATACTACAGTACGCAGATGGATTGTTATTTTGATTTTCCAAAAGTATCGATACCCCTTCATCTACATTTTTAACAATATGAACATAGTCTGTAGGATTGTTTGTACCTATCCCTACGTTCCCATTATTTAAAATTCGTAAGCCTGACCCTATTGTTGCATTTGGTTGTATCCTTGCAAATAAACCTAAAGGATTAGCTGGGGTTGCTGAATTTGCTACATTTAAAAATCCATCCGTTGAATTTAAATTAGCATTTGTTGTAGCTACCTTGAGAGCTGACCCAGTTGTCATAGCATTTGCATTTACAACGATTCCGTTACCTGTATTAGTTCCACTAAAACCAAACGTAAACCCATTTGCCAAATTCGAAGATGTTAAGAAGTTTACAGCTGTATTAGACATAGCCAATGATGCTGTAGCACCTCTTAAAGTCACACTAGAACCTGATACTGTATTTCCTACAATAACAGCTTTAGGATTAGAATTTGTCCCAATACTTACTGTTCCAGTCGTTCCTGTATCTAACACTAAACCCCCTGTAGTCCCTGTGATTACTCTAATAGCAATTGTATCTGGACTGGTGATAGCCTTCCCTGCCCCTGCATTTAATCTTAAAAGAGAGCCGTTTAGAGGACCTAGGCTAGGAGCACTTAAAGTTAAAGCTGGTTGAGTAACAATTGTACTCCAGGTCCAAGTTTGTTGAAAATCTAAATTATCAATACTATTTATTTTATCAGCACCTTCAAGGTCAGATATTTTTAATGAATTATCCTCCCATGTTGGAGCTAGCCCTAAATCATTACTTTTAAGGACCTGTCCTGTAGTTCCAGGCAGACCTGCTGGCATTAAAGCACCTGTGAATTGTATATTTCCATCTACATCTAACTTGTGAGCTGGGATACCCGTTCCTATACCTACATTACCATCTGCATCAATCAATAAAGCTTCTACATCGTTTGTTCTAAAAGATAAAGCTGTGGCATCCGTTGTTCCAACGAAATTTGAACCTGGATCTGTTCCACTATTACCTTGCAAAGCCCAATCTTGAGAACTAACTGGTAATTGTATTCTTTTGCAGTCACCATCTAAAGTTAATTCTATTGTTGCTGGCAACCATGTTTTTATCAACCATGCTGAAGCAGTATCGTCAAAAAAATTAAATACTAATGCTTGTGCTATTGGATTTCCATCACTACCAGAAACATAAAAATCATTATTGCTATTGGTAGCTAATTGAACACCACTTGCTAATATTAATACATTTACGGTGTCTATGAAATCTTGAAATGTTGTATATGTATTTACAATTATTCCTCCTGGAATATAATCAACGCTATCTACACTTAGTGTGTTAATAGAAATCTGATTTCCTGATACAAATGGAGTAGCCATAAAACCATCTCCAGCATTAACTCCATTATATAACCAACCTTGTACTTCCACTATAGGACCAGTCCCAATAACAATGAACGAATCACTAGGATCAAAAACCCCATCAGGTACACTTTTTAATTCGTCACAAACACATTGTAATTTTTTAAATTCATAATCAGGAGTACTACCAAATTCAACGTTACTAAGAATCACTGGTTTAGGCTCTTCGGCTTTAACTAACCAATCATTATTGGTGACACTATCCTCAATAAACAATCTCATATTATTGAATTGATTATCGGTGATGTAAGCATCAGTACTCAATAAAGGATTAAAGTCAATATCACATACTAAGACCCTATTACCATCTGCATGACCTATTACTCTAAAAGAACTTCCATAAGCTATTAATTGATTATTAATTTCATCAATTAATAACTGGAATGTTGCAAAAGAATCAGTAACCGGAGTAGTATTAACAGTAGCAAGACCATCAGTTAATAAAGCTTCAAACCAAACTTTCCATGATCTATTGTCCCAAGCAGGAACGTTAGACCATTGAGTATTCTCAGGTTGAGCCCATCCAAAGTACTCTCCATTTAAAAGAGTTGGTATGTCTGATTTAACTAATACAGAATCCTCACAAGTAGTTGAACTTACAGATTCAGGTAATATATCTAAACTTACAATTGGATTTAGTGGATCTGTATTGTCCACTAAATTTCCAATTACTTTTCTTATTCTATTTAAAAATGACATAATTTATTCTAGGTATAAAATGGTAGGTTGAACTCTAACTTCTTGGTAAAATGTTTTTTCAATTCCTGATGCTGTACTGCCATTTAATTCAAATTTTGTCATATTGAAATTAAATGATACAACAATAATTTCATTTGGAAGTAAATGTGCTTTATACGTTCCTGAAATAACTACACAGTAATGTGTACCCTGTATAGCTGTATCTGGAGTAAATTCAGTTTTAGATAATGTAGTATCAATATTCCTATAACTTAAAATTACATTACTAACAACATTTGGAGAGCTTAAAGATGCATTCAAAGATGGAGCATTATTATATTCAACTAAAACCCTATCTGTTGTTGCAAAAACATTTGGAGTAGACCCTCCAGCAGTACCAGAATAACACACTGCTCGAATAATAAAATCAACATCAATATCAACTTCTCTACCTAGTGTATTTATAAAAGAATAATCAGTATCAGGTTCAATAACAACAGCTCCAAGTCCATTAATGTATTCTTTACTACCAGATGGATTAACAACAGGTCTTCTATTTCTATAGTTAGAGTATATAGTATTAGAAGGTAAAGGCTGTCTGGTTATTTTTAGTTTTTTATTAAATGACATATTGTGGAAATATTTTATTTATTATTGAATCATAGTCTTCCCTAGATATTTCTTCAGAAGATTCATTTTCAAGTTCAGGATTAGACAAAGACAACTTAACCTCGTCTAGGTTTCGTTTTTCTTTTTTAATACTCTCTTCGCTTTCTAATGAGTATTTATAAAATACTTTACCAGTTGTAGTTTTAAAATATTTTATTATCATACTAATCTTCATACAATGTATTAGCTTCAAGAGATTTTACTGTTAATATCTCTTTATCAAATATTGAATTTATCAATCCAGCATTAGCGTGATCATAAGTCATTGAGAACAATGGAGTATTAATATCTAATGCTACAATAAACTTTTGACCTACTTTTTTACCAGTACTTAAAGTATTAATGTACCAATTAGAGAAATCAAAATTAGCAGCTAATGAAGTTACAATAATAGAAACTACATCTGGAGCTTCTGAACCAACTGCTATGTTTGTTAATACACTTAAATCAACGTCTGATATACCATGAAACTTACTAAATACAACTGTATCTTTATTAACGAATCCTTTTAATGAGCATCCATCTTTCACAATATTAACCTGGACAACTTCTTTTAATGAGTCAAATGGAGTTAATGTAGCCAATGTAGGTAGGTGACCTGTCCCAATATTCTCATAAAAAGAATCTGCTAATTTAATACCTAATGCATCTGAATCAATTTCACATTGAGTTTTAACATTAACCTCTAAATTGTAATCAATTTGACCCTCTGGAGTTGGGGTCAATGGCGTTAAAGTTACATTTGTTGTATCTGTAGCTACACCACTAAATACTTGGTCATCTGGAAATACGGATACTATAGGAGCAAACAATTTACCATCTGTTCCAGGTGTAACTGTATTGTTAGCATCTGTAGATATTAAATCAGTAACTACTAATAAATTACCATTATCTGTTCCAGATTTTAATAATTGATTAATATCTGTAGATAAAATTACAGCAGTATCAACAACTCCGTCTTCTGAAAGATACTCAATATCTCCATTGGCTTGTTGCTCCATAAGTGTAATGGTTTCTGTAATGTCAATAGGTGTTCCAGCTTCATCTGTATATGTTCCAATTTTATTGCCAGCAATAACATCATCTACATAAGTAGTTAATATATCATTTGTATTTATAGTCACATTAGTTCCAAAATCATCAGTTAATGTAAATGTGCCATCGCCATTATCTATAACAATTGTCTTTTCAGTATCAAATGTTACAGGTGCATCAACACCGTTGGTAAATGTAAATGTACCATTTCCATTATTAACTAAATCAATATCAGGATTACCAGAAGAATTTTTTAAACAACAGATTTGCTTTTGTAAATATTCTATTTTTTCAATAAATTTCATATTATAGTTTTTTAATTATTTTTGTATTACAAGGTGATTTTAAATCACATTCTTTTATTTGTGAGCAATTTAAATTATTTATATATGTAGAATTAAAAGATGATATATTATTATCAAAACAATTTATCATAAATCTTTTATTCAGATTATAATTTAAAATTTCTTTCGTTATATTACAATTAACAAGTTCCACATCTATTTTCATCTCCTATTTGTTTTATTAATTGTTTATACAATTCTACTAATTCATCGCAATTACAACCACAGTTACTACCTGCTAATAATGCATAATGTAATAATAATAGATCTTTTTTTTCATTATCATCTTTCAATGAAGACGCTTTTTCAGTTAGTAAACAATCTAATCCACAATCAACAAATAAACAATTAGTTTCTGTTATTTCAACTCCATTCACTGTAGTTAATATTACTTCTACACTATATATCCCATTGTTTAATTCTTCTGTTAAAAAGAAGTCTGGATATAAAATAATACCTTGATGCGTTATTGCAAAGTTAATTTGATTTTGTATCTCTAAGTAACCTTCTATTTCAAATCCATCTAATTCATATACTATTTTTGTAAAAACAACCTCCTGAGAATTGGATAATAGATTAAGAGTAAAAGTTTGATCTTGGTTATTAAAATTACAAGAAGAAACTAAAACATTATTTCTACCATAATTACCTAACAAAAAACTATTAACTTCATTTCTTATAGAAACTACATTTTGACAATTTTGAACACTACCATTTTGAATAGGTATTTCAAATTCATGTTGAGTTAAAAGCATTTTAGCAAAAACACTTTTAATTTTTAATCCACAACAATTAGGTAATACTATACTTGAAGAACTTCTACAAGATAAATTAAATGGAGTACATTGATTTGTATAAACTGTATTACAATCGTTGATTGTAACATTTATTTTTATATCAGAATATTTATTTGGATTTAATATCAAATCAGAGATTGTATCTGATTGTATTAAAATATTCTTACAATCTAAGTTTGATAAATTCATAATTAATATAAATAATTTAAATTAAAAGATCCATTTATAACTGGATTAGAAATCATCTCATGAGTACCTATCCCATTTAATGATCCTAAATCTTCTACTGTAGATTTAAAAATTGAAAATACTATTTCTAAACTACCATCTGTTTTTAATTTAACATTAGCTGGTAAATTAATCACTGAAAATTCAGGTTCAAATTCAATATCATTTCTAACAGCATCTTCTTTTGCAAAAGTCAGCGTGATGACACCACTAACATTAACTTCGTATAAAGGTACTGTAGGTAATGTTGCTTTTAAAACTATAGTAGAATTAGACAAATCGCCAAGTGCTAAAATACTATTAAAGATAGTACCACTATCACTACCTTGACATTTTATTTTAAAAGTTAAATCAACAACTCTTCTGAATGAATCTTTATAACCTTTAGCTTCTATTTTTTTAAATGTACTATATTCACTGATAAAATCTGTTATAATATAATCTTCATTAACATCTACATTAGAAGCAGAAGTACTAGTCATAGAATCTATATTCAAAGTTAAAGATTCTTGACTCGGTAAAGAAATTGTTAAATTCGTAGTACTACCATTTTGTTTAACAAATGTTATTACATTATTAGTAACAGTAGAATTTACAAATGCATTTGGATTAAATGGTATTCCAACATTACTAGTCGTACCATCTACAAATGTCATTGTAAGAATATTATTATTATATCCAACATTAACTACTGAATTAGGAATACTAACACTTGAAGTAGTTGTAGTACCATCTGAAAAAGTAGTAGTTAAAGTATTATTAGATAAAACAACATTACTAACATGTAAAGGTAATACTTGAGTTTGTAAATTAGTTTGTGTTTGCGAACCATCGTTATAAACTACAAGCAAAGTATTACCAGCTAAAGTTACACTTTGAACTACCAATTCTTTTTCACAATCCGCACATGAATTACATGTACATTTATTTTCACACTCATTGCATGATTTACATTTGTTACACATATTAATATTTATTTTCGTAAGTAATAGTAAAAGTAAATGTAACTAAATAAGGTCTAGGATCATATGGTACTATTTCTGGCAATGTAGTTTGTACAGAATTATTATCATATTCAGCAAATGCATTATGATTAAAATCGGCTATTAATTTTAAATCTCCATCATTATTCAAATTAGTAGATAATTCACATGTAGAGACCGAGTTCTTATTAAAATTTAAAAGTACTTTAGGACCACTTTGAGTTTGAATAGTTCTACCTGTATCAAATATATTTAAATTTGCTTGTCCGAAATATTTTTGAGATTTAGTTTTTATAGAATCATCTATTTTAAAATAAGATGCAATTTTATTATTGGAAAATAAAATAAGAGTATTCAACAATCCAAATGACCCAAATAAATTAGCACTAGTGTTAAATCTAAATGTACCTTGTAAAGTAGTAATTTTATTAAATTTATCAGTTATTTTATTAGTAGTTAAACTAGATCCATTAACTTTCAAAGGATCTAATGCACCTGGAAAATCAATAATTATATCTGATTTACTGTATAATTTTAATATTGAATTTATATCTGCTTGAGAATAAGTTATGGTAGTATTTTCAACAATTACTTTTGGAATATTAATTTCTAACTCTTCATTAGCACCAGAATTTAATCTGACCAACATTGGATCTGTTAATCCTGCGGTACCTTTAATATTTAAGGCATCTTCAAGAAATTTAGAGTTAGTATCTGAACTTGAAATTTTAACAAGTTCGTCACTAGAATTACTTGCCAATATCTCTGTAGTTCCGTCACTATAGAAAACTAAATAACCTGCTGGAGTAACATCTATATTAGTTACAAAAACAGGATTAGGACCACCAGTAGATCCAATAGTAAATGTTTTTACAGTACCATCATTATATGTTACAAAAAAAGTATTTCCAGATACAGTTACTTCTCTAACTAATTTTTCTTCTTTATTATCACAACATGAACCACATGTTTTCAGCTCACATAGTTGAGCCATTAATTGAGCTTTGAATTGGTTAAATTCTTGCTTGCTTATTCCAGACATTTAGTTGTATTTTTAAAATTAGTGTATAAGAAAATTGGTGGTCGATAATAATAAATAAAATCTCCCACCAACTAACCTCAATCAAAAACAACCTTAATTATCGCCGATTCCATCGACTTTTGTATCATCAATATCTGATACTTCAATAGGAGCAGTTGTGCAACCACATGTACCCAATACAGTAGCTAATTTCTCTTGACCTCTTTTAGCAATAGTTGCATCTAATAAAGCTGCTACAGCCGCTGTAGTAGTACTATCGGTACAAGGGATCGCAATGACAGTATTTGATCTATTAGTGTAACTTCTATGAGAAGAATAGAAAGTTGAGTCATGTTGAAGATTAATCAACGTATATTTTTCATTTTTATCAACAATACCTTTTGGATGACTAATTGGCAATGGAGTTAAGTTACTAAATTGATACCAAGTCAAAGGAGCACCTTGTTGAATCAAAGCATACTCTTCAAACACTTGCCATACTTGCGTACCTGCATTTTGTTCCAAAGCAATATTTTGGATTTTCTCAGCTTTAGCAACACATTCTAATTCATCTGTAAAACGAATAGATAATGTAACTGCTTTTCTGTAATAGTCATTTAAATCAATACAGCAATATTCAGCAACTTTTTCAGGAATAGTAGTTAATTGTAATCCTAAATTATCACAATCAGCAAGAGCTAATACAGCTGCTTCAGTTAATACCACAGGAGTAGCTGGGTTAGTAATATCTACATATTCTGCTTTATAAAATACATTAGTAGATCTATTGATATTATTGAGCAAATCAATTACCAATTGTTTACAATCAGGTGTAACTTCTACAGGATCACATGTAGCACAAGATGTTTTGCAACATTTAGCTTTAACAGTATGAGATCTTTCTAAACCAAGAAATCCTCTAAAGTTATAAATCATTCCTGATTGAACATTAACTCTAAGAGTATATGTTTTATCACAACAAATATCAAAACCTGATATAATCCATTTTTCATCTTGAGCTGGAGAATAACATTTTGCATTAGCAATATATTTATCTTCTAAATCAATATTCCTAGCAGCACTAGTAATATAACCATCAGCTTGAGCACCAGTAAGCGTACCTTTATAAGTACCTACTGCTAACATAAATTTTGAGATGTCTAAAACAGTAGTAGCATCTACAGCAATACCATATTCATCAAAAAACCCGATTTGACCTGGTAAAATTTGAGATATATTTGTACCTACTGGAACAACTGCTTGATCACCTTTTGTAACTAGAACACTAGTCACAGGACTTAAAGGATTAAACATTATTATTTAATTTTAATTATTACTATTGAATTTATTTAATTTTATATTATAATCTGGTATTTGTAAATCACCAGTTGTTATAAGTACAGCTAAGTCTACTATTTCAGAAATCATATGTTCTGGTAATTCAGAATCTTGTTTGCCTGTAAGAATAGTTCCGTCAGGTAAATTATAAGTTCCATTAATAGTACCATTTGCATAATGCATGTATAATGGTTTTCTTATATAGTCTAGTACAATTGTTTTTGGTGTAAAATCTACAGCAAAAACTTTAATACCTGAATCATAGAACCTACCATTTATTTCCCTCCACTCGAATGATGATTCGTCAAAAGGACTTTCTTGAAACTTGTCATTGTGCTGTCTAGTTATAAATCGTAATCTTTTATCTTTACAATTACCTTTGTCAGCTATAACATACGCAGACGCATAGAACATGTAGTCATTTGGTAGCGAAGCAGTGTAAGAATCATTTGTAGTTTGATTTAAAACGAGGGGGGAATCGTTTCTGACTAATGTTCTTATGTCGTCTATAGTGCGTCTGTTTGTTTCAAATCCATACTTATTTTGTATTCTAGGTTCTGTTATAGTTTTTATAAGTAACCATTGAGCTTCATTTAATTTCCAATCAATTTCTTGGACTTGAAGATTTCTGTACTTTTGACTATCGATCTTATTTAACTTCATTTTGAAGTCATAGTGCATATTTTCGATAGTTGTTATCATTATCTATTTTGTAATTTAGTTAATATATCAGCTTTTATGGATTGGTTTTGCGGATCTTTTAAGAACTTAGCTAATTCATCAATACCTGCTGCAACAACTTCTCCATTCCAATACAAGACACCTTTATCTCTAATAATTATATTAGTTTCAATAGCTCTATAAATTACGTGTAAAATATGAATTAAATCTGGATCTTTACCAAGTTCAATTTCTGTTTTATCTAAATAACTTTCAAGAAGTTCTTCTCTAGCTACATTCATGTATTCAGAAGATTTGTTACTTAAACTTCTTTCTGTTACTACTGTATAAATAGCTTTTAATTGATCTAATTTTAATTTTTCAAGTTTCTTTCTAACATCATCTTTTCTAGCAATTTTATTATTCTTAATTTGAATTTCAGCCATCTCACTTCTTATAATATATTTATAAGCATCAGGATTAATCTGTAATTCTTCTTCTGAATTAGCTACTTCTGGATGAGATCTTAATATAGCTAATTGAATACGTTGTTCAGTAACTTCGTCATCTAAAATAGCTGTCTTACCTGATAGTTTAATTCTAGTGTATGGAAGAGTTGAGTCTTGCCATACACTATATTTATTAGGAGTTCTGATTAATGAAAAGTCATCTTCTGATCTATTGTAATGTTTAGCAATAACTGGAATATCCTCCTCACTTAATGCGATTCTATATTTATTATTTTTTAAACCTACAGCAAAAGTAATTGATCCTTGAATTTCAATATCCTCTGGAATATTATTACCTGCTAACCAATTTCCTTTTTTATTAATCGGTTGTATTTCGTATTTCATAAATTAAAAATGTGTTTTTGATTGATTTTATTTTTAATAGTTTGTTGGTTCTACATCCCAGTAAATGTGTAACACTTTAGTAGGATCTTCCATGAATATACCAGTATCAACTTGACATACTAATTTGTAGTAATCACCAGAATGACTAGCTCTAAATCCACCTGATTTTTGATGATTAATTGGTCCCATTGGAGACTGTAATCCACAAATGTAATCTGATTTAAATGAGTTAGTACGTTCTACCATTTTTACATTGTTACCTAATCCTGTAGATGTACCTTGATCTGTTAAATCAAATGCTACAAATGACATTGATTGAATTGGAGTACCATTATGTTTAGCACCAAAGTGATTTGGATTATCAAATACTGAGTTATGAATTACTTTAATAGTACCACCAGTCGGCATTTGATATTCATTAAATCTATATCCAAATCCAAATGCATTATGCTTAGCCCAATCAGAACTTGTTTTATAAATAGGACTAGATTCACTAGATGAAACTAATGTCCAAGGTTGTCCACTTCCATTTACAAATTGAGTAACTGCCTTGTGGAATGCTAACATACCGTACTCACCAGTTTGTAAAATTAAATTTCTATCTGGACCTACTACTTTACCATAGTACATATCAGTTACAATTTGATTAATTAAATCAACTGATAAATCTACGAAAGGTACTTTTTCTGCATTTTCTAATTGTTGGAAAATACCAGCTCCAGCATGAATTTGTCTATTTGTACTACCAATTAAACTACCTGTATTCTCTCTTGAGAACCAAGCATTGTTTTCAATCTCAGCAGCCCACTCTTGCATAAATACATATTCTTGATAACGAATCCAAGTACGTACCATCATTTGCTTGCCTTCATGGAAAAACGGAATGTCCATTTCAAATACACTTTGAGCAGCATCACCTGTCATAGAATATTCTTTTGCCATACGACTTAATCGACCAGATAATCTAAATGGTACAGCTCCATATTGAGTAGAACCTGCTTGTTCACGACCTTCTTCATATTGAGAGAATAATTTAACCCATTCTGATCCTGGTGTTAAAAATTTAACTGGGATATGACTAATGTCACCATTAAGATCACATTCATATACAAATCCAGTACCATGATCAACAGGATAACCTACTACTCTTAATTGATATTTTTTATCATCTGATAAACGAGGGGCAATTACATCACCTGTTTGATACCAACGTCTATCTAATTTAATTCTCACTTTGCGAGAATATTTACCAGGTGTTAAATCTGATTCTGGATGAACATTTTCTAATACTACAGCAGGTTTACGTTTTCCTCCCATTACTGACCACTCGTAAGTAGTGTGGTTCTCTGGTAACATTACTTTATTTTTAGATAATAAAGATGTTAATACGTTAAAGTTTTGTTGTCTATTTACAAATAGCTCTTGCATTACAGTCGTGAGTAAATAAGGTCTATTTGCTCCTACGATTGCCAAGTGAGCCATTTCAGTATGAGTACTATGACTGAATGTTTTCCATCGACTTTGAATCTTATCGGGAAAAAAATTCCCTTGTTCTAAAACTGTACTAATTTTCATTTGTTATTGTTTGTTTATTTTTTAGAATAGTTACCAAATAAACTGGGAGTACCTGTTCGTGCACTACTTACTTGCTCTGATTTCACTACTTTTTTTAAAGAACTTAAATCCATATTTTCACGAACTAACTTTGCTAACACAATAAGTTGTTCCGGATTTTTAATAATATTACTTAGTGTAGTTTTAAAGGAAGTGGTAGTGCCGCCAGATTCAGTTTCTATTTGTTGATATAAAAATGGAATTAATTCTTCTCTATCTTTTTTAGTAATTGGTAATCCAGAAATTTCTTTTTTAGAACTTAATAATGTTTGTATATTATTAACTTCTTCTTGAAATTCTTTTTGTCTTTGTACTACCAAGTGTTCTTGTTGTCTAACTTCGTCTTCTAGTAATCTAGATTTACGTTCTGAATAATCAGTATATTCAGCCTCAAATTCAGATTCTAAATCTCCATCATCATCTAATTTTTGAATAGTAGCATTAATGATTGAATCTCTTAGACCTTTCTCACGATATGCATTAGTTAAAAATCTAATTTTATCTTCTACAGTATCTGCTTTTATATCTTGATCATAGGAAGAAAACTTTTCTAAGAATGTTTTAGTATCTCCACCTTGTCGTTTGTATTCTATAAATTGTTTTGCTAATGGATCTAAGTTTTCAGTAAACTCATTTAATAATCCTTTTGCTTTACTCATTATAGTATTTTCAACATGAAATAAAACATCTTCTTCATTGTTGATTTCAACATCATCATTAATATCTAATACTCCTAGTTGAGCTAAATCTTTAGCTAACTTAACATGAGCACTATTGATAGTTGATGGTATATCTTTTATTTCAGTTGAAGTAGAGGTAGTTTCAGTATTATCTTCACCAGGTATGAAAACTTCATAGTCTGGTTCAGTAGATTCGTCTTCTACTTGAGGCTCTTCTTTAGTTTTAGAAGCTACTTCTTCATTAAAGTTATCTACTCCTGGAGTATATACTTCATAATTAGAATCATCTTCTTGATTCCAATCATTAGGTTGATTAGTATTCATAAATAATTGAAATTTGTTTTTGTTTGATTAATGCAAAATTATAAAAATATAATGTAAACTTTTTAGTATTTGTTAATTAACTTTAAGTTTTAATTTAAGTTACTGATTTTTAATTTAAATATTTTTAATTTACTTAACTTACTTACTTGTCACTTTTTAGCGTTTACGAACTTGATTTATTCTTCATTACGTTAATTTTAGCTAAATCATTGTCATTTTTTTGTTTACTTAATTCTAAGTTCTTATTATCAACTTCTTTTTGATGATCTAACTTTTCTTTATCTAATGCTAGTTTTGCTGCTTGTACTTTTGCATCTACTCCTGCTTTATATACTTCTAATACATCTGGTGTACCATCATTATCTACATCTTTGTTTGGATCAAATCCAATTGATAACATTGCTTGTTTTTGTAAATCAAATTGACCTTTTAATGTTATATTCTTTCTTTCCTCTTCTCCAGTTGTTCTTATTTTCACTAATTCAAAATCTTGTCTTTCTTTCTCTAATTTCTTTTGTTCTTCTAATAATCTAGCTTCGTGCTCTTGTTGTGATTTTTGTTCTTGTTGTTTTTGATTAGATTTAATTCTTTCTGATTCTTCTAATTTTTCCTTAGCAACTAACAAATCCTCTGTATTTAATATATCGATTACTTGTGACATATCAATCATTTGATTTTGCATTGCGGCATGAGCTAATTGATTAATTGTTTCTTTTAATTCAAATGCTTTACTATTATCACTAACAAATAAACCATAACTAGATTCAGCTAGTAGATCTGGGTCAGTTTTAATTATTTCAAGAGTATTGTCATCTAAAACATAATGTAATACCTCTGGTTGTCTTTCTTGATAGTATGTTTTAGATTTATGCAATAGTTCAGTAATTACTCTTTGTTTAACTGTATTATGAATTATAAACATTGGCTCTAATACATAACTAGATTGAGATATTGCTTGTTGAGTATTTCTTACAGCTTCATTAGGTGCTATTTGACCGAGCATTTGATCATTTACACCAACAAGATCCCTTGCTTTTCTAACTACATATTCTGCATATTCCATGTATCTAGTAATATCAGATACCAATGACATATCAACTTCCTTAGCAATTGAACCCGCATTACCATCCTGACTTTTATTACCTTCTTCATTTGGATTATAAAATCCAATACCTAATTCTTTCAAGTATTTTAACCATGTTGTAATTTTATTTGATCCATTATTACCATCTCCACCGGGAAATGTTGGGATCATATTCATATTAAAGAATACCTTTTTACCCATATCAGAAGATAAAAGTTCTTCTAATCTATACATAATAACATTATAATAGTATTGCATTTGCTTAAGTCTATCTACAACACTTGTCATTTCTGAATTTAAACTATCATAAGTAACTCCAATATACTCTAATTTATGATGCATTCCATAATCAGCTATTGATTTAAATTGATTTGGTACTGGTCTACATTTAACATATATGTTTTTACCAATTCTAGTTCCTTCATGTAGTTCTTCAATCCATTTCCATTCTATACCTATATCTCCAGATTCTCTATTTATTTTATAATTTTCATCAACAATAGTTTCTAATTCCATTCCTGTTTCCATATCCAAATACTTTAAAAAACCTATTTTCTTTAAAGATCTAAACTGTACATTTAATACAGCAATACCAGTTTCTCTTAAGTAATTGTGAGATTCATTAACTTGACCAAAATTACCTACAGCAGGGTGACCAGCTCCATAATTAACTGTACCATGAGAAAAGAAATCTCCATTCTGACCTACTGCTGCATTAATATTATATTGGTATATATCTTTTCGTTCTTGATCTGTTAATTCTGGATATTCTGATATAATTTCTGATGGAGTTAAATATCTTGTGTAACTAACCCAATCTGCATCTTCAATATATTCTGATTTTAAATTTCTAGCAAATCTAAAATTTATAGGATTGACAACATCAATTACTAATGAATCATGACCTTCTCTAATTCTAAATATTTCCATACCCGTTATTAGAGCATGTTTCCAACCTTTTTGAAACTTATATTCAAGATTCTCTTTTCTCCTTAAATAATTCAGTAGCTGATTGGCTAAAATCTCAGCAGGGTCTTGATGCTTTCTTTTCATATATGTCTCTACTTCTGGAGGAGTCATAGCTTTAGTTTGTTCCTCTACAAACTGTTCAATTTGTTTCTGTTGATCAGGAGTTAAACTTGTTTGAGGTTGTTGCATTTGTTGTGGTTGAGAAGCATTTTCTCCTTCCATACCTTGTTGCTGAGATTGATTTGGTTGCTGTGCTTGAGCTTTATTTTGCTCTAACATTTGAATTTCCATTTCTTTTCTTTGTCGTTCTACTTCTATAGAAATTCCTTTATTTATTTCTTGAACTACAAACTCAGCAATTTTTTTAAACTTCTCCTCTTCTTTTCTTGTAGTTGCTTCTGGATTAGTAGCGACTACTTTCCATCGAAAAGGACGTTTAACTTCCATTCCTTCTAGGAATTTAATTATTGGTGAGATTATATCTCTATGAGAAATATCTTTTGGAACTTCTAAATCTATACCACCTATTTTATAGGTAGATGACATATCTTCTCTATGTAATTTACCATTATATAAATCATAATTGATTTGCATATTATATGGAAAATTATTATCAATGAAACCATGTTCTGACGGAATAACTATATTAGTACCATTTAATACACCAATACTATTCATTCTAGATTTATACCAAGCAAAATCTTTTGCCTCTTTCTGAGCTTGAGTAATGTCGTCTCTACGATCAATTGCTACTTCGCCAAAGTTTAAAACTTTATCGTTTATCATCTTCTATATATATTAAAAAAATTTGAAATATCATTAGCTACATTATTAACTTCATTCTTTTCATAAACTTTATCAAGAACTTCTTCTTCTAATTGAAACATTACTTGCATAAACGACATAACGCTGTCGAAATTGCCTTTACGATTATAATTAATTAATTCTTTAATTAATACTGGGTCATACATTTTATGTAAATTTAAAATTACATTGCCATCTTCATCTACATCTCTTTCTTCTAATAACCATTTTTTAATATATTTTTCTCCAGCATCTTTCATTTTTTCATTCATATGACAACCATACACTCGTCTTACTTTTGAGTTTTTAATATTAGTACTAATTACAGAGTCTGGTTGTAATGCTAGTAAATGCAACTTCTTTCTTCTTTCAAAGTAGTTCTTTACTTCTACGACTTCATTTTCATACATTAATTCTGTATTGTAAAATTCAGTAAGCATTTCAGCTATTCTATTACATTCATCTGCTGTTTTAGTTCTACCTAAATATTTAGCTACTATTTCATCTCTACAACCTTCAAACTTATTATTAGATTTGTAAACTATAATGCAAGCTAGAGAAGTACCTTGATCTTGTCTATATGGATCGTAGCCTATCTTATATAATCCTTTAGGTGCATTAACAACTGGAAATTCATATATAACAACTGCACCTTCCAATGATGAAGGATCGGGTCTATCTGTCCATATAGGTATTAACTTACTAACATAGTCTGGTTCTGCTTTTACTTTACCATCCAATCCTCTTGATAGTCTTACTGGAGTAGATAACTTTATATGTAAATTATTAGCCATTATATAATTTAATTGAGCATCTAATTCTACTGTTGGAAAATCATTAGTAGAGCTAATACTAAATGCTTCGGCTGGTGTACGTGGGTTTTCAGTAAGATATTTCTTAACAGTAATACTACCTTTACCTGATTTACGTCTTTTTTCAATCTCATCATTAATATGACTTAATGCTTCTTTATATTTAGAATTACCTTGTTTAGACATGAACCCAACCATATTTAAATGAGCTGGATGAAACAATCCTGCATAAGATCCTTTGGCATTAGTATCCCATATATTGTCAAAAGCTAAACAGTTAAATTGTTCTGGATCATAGAACATAGTTGATAAATCTAGTGTACCACCTCTCTCCATATCCCCAGATGTACCAAATATCAATGCCATACCAGAAATATATTTACCATCCCTTAAGGTATCATCTGTTGCATAAAACGAATCTTTTAAATTATTAAATTTACCACCTTCCTCAAATATGACTAGATTAGCATCTTTACCCCTTGCGGCATCGGCATTATCTTTAAATGATATAATCATTATTTCAGATCCATAACCACCTTCAGTTTTAACACCATTTATCTCTTCATAAAATCCAGATTTAATATGATCTTTTGTATCAATTAATCTATTCTTTCTAAATCCAGGGCAATACTTATTATGAAAGTTAAGGTAATCCTTTACCATCTTAAAGTTCCCCATTGCATACATTTCTATACCTGCTCCAATTAGTACTAATGAGTTTCTAACTGTATTATATATATTAGCACATATAGATGCTGATTTATAAGAATATCCTTTACGTCTTGCCTTTACACAAATTAAATATCTACCACCATCTAAATTGTCTTCTTTTACACTTACTTTTAATTGTAATCTATGATATTCATCTTTGTCAATTCCTTTTTCTGCTATCTCATATGACCAAAAGAAATCATAATCTCCATCATAGAAATTAGGGAATGTTTTAATCTTCTTAGAAGTTCTTACATTTTTAGAATCGCTTTCATCTGTAAGTTTAATTTGACAAAAGTTTAAATAATGATAATGGTGACCAGTTATTCTTACTCCATCAACTTCATATCCATTTCTACATCGTTCTAATTGAGTTTGCCAATACTCTTTAAACTCATGACTTCCTTCAGGTGCATCGGTATAATATCCATGTTTTAAAAATTGAATAGCTTCTTGCCTAAAGACATCTGTATTCAACCATTCACCTTGTTCATTACGTATCATCTTTCAAAATCACTAATTTGTTTACTTGTTTTATTTGTTGAATGTAGTGTATCAGACATTACTTTTTCCTTAAATAAACTTAAATCAGAAGATAGGCTTAATAGATTCTTAGCAGCACTAATTAACTCAGATGCTTTATGAACTGGTTTATTAGACTTATCTCTTTCATTAGGATCTACCTCATCTAAAAATTGTTTAATCTTAGTTAATAATCTATCTGCTTTTAAATAATCATCATAACTAGATGATGCATTTAACATAAACTCTTTGTATACTTCAATTGCCTTTAGAGTCAAACCTGATAGTTTATAATTTATATCTTTATAAACTTCTAATTTAACTTTATCTAATCTCTTTTCTTCTTCATATCCAGAAAATGGATTAGACTTTTTAAGTGAACAATATAGTTCTATAAACGCAAAATCTTTTAGTGCACTAGACTTATCTTTAGACTTGTCTTCAGACCACATTGTCTTAAATGGTTCTACTAGTAATATAGATTCAGTTGGTATAATAGTATTTTCTACTTTTCTAAATATATCCATAATTAAACAATAGTATAAGTTATAAATAATTTTTCAACTTCATCTTTATCAGTATAACTAATAGTTATTGATTTAGTTTGTCTCAATGTAGTTTCTTTTATATGAGCTGGTATCTGTCCTATAGCTATTGATCCGATTATTCCATCCGCATCTTTTTTAACACTAGTACAACCACAGCCAGCTTTTATAGATTTTATATTACTAACATTACCTTTAAATTTAAACGAATGTTTAGTGTTCTTTTTTACATTACCTAAATCTATTACAGTTTGCTCCCACATATTAAATTAAATTTTTTAGTATTAATATCAATTTCAAAATCTTCAAAGTATCCTATTTCTTTAGCATATTCCCAATCTATTTTAAAAAATAACATACTTGGATAACAATGACCTTCACATGGTTTACTACACATTTGCAATGCTGTTGTTGAGCAACCACACATTTCACACTGACCCATTATATAACAATTTTGTCTCATAGAATTAATCCTATATTCAATTTGTTCTACAATATGATCTCTTAGTAACCATTTGAAATATTTACTATAATATAAACTATATCTAATATTACCTTCTATATAGTTTTTAATATTACTCAATGTTATTTCTGCTTTCATATAATTTAATTAATTTTGTTAATTCTTCATATTGAACTTTAAATTTACCTAAATGAGCATCATGCTTAGTTAATGCGTAGTTTCGTTTGTTGAGTAATTTCTTATCTAATTGAAATGATCCAAAGTATTTAAATCTTATATCAGATCCATCACCCATTTTCTTCATCATCTTAGTAACTACTAATCTAAATAAATTATATAAATCAGTAGTACATAACTTAACGTCATGAGTTAATTTAAACTTCTCTACTAGTATCCTCGGATCTTTCATTAATTACTACATTTAAATTATAAATCATATCTTCAAATTTACTATTTAATTTACTATTGATAATTATACTATCATCTTTATTAACTAATATATTATGTTCTAATAATGTTTTAATGTAAATAGATACACCTGCATTTGAAATCTTAAAATACTCTTTAATTTCTTTTCTTTCGTTTGTATCTATAACTTCATATTGTTTGTCATAAATAAATGAAGCTATATCTAATTCTTTTGTTGTTAACTTATCGTTTAATACAAATAAGTTGTAGATCTTTAAATGTAATACTATTACATCTAATCGTTCTTTTGTTACTTTTAAATTAATTTTAGTTGCCATAATAGTTTTAATTGAGTTTACAAAGATAGTAAATTTTATTAAATAAAAAACCACTAATTTCTTAGTGGTTTAATTTCTTTTATGATTGTGTTTATACTTAGTATTAATCTAAATAAATCATTTTTATCGTCTATTACACTTTTAATATTATTATTCATTTTAACATTAGTACTAGAATGAATACCATTGATGTCAATTTCAAATATATTATCACCTAAATAAATAGTATCAATTGAAATACAATTTTTATTTACACTCTTTATTAATATATCTAATGTTTCTTTGTTTATAATTAAATCTGATATGAAGTAATCTAATGGTTGAAATTGTTTAGTTGGATCACATCCAGTTATCATATATTCTAATCCTTTACTTGGTTGAGTAAGTAAAATTGATTGTCTTAATAGATAACAGTTGATTTGATTGTATTTAAGTAAATCTTGATTTAATACATCGCACAATAATTTAAATTTCTCGTATGCTTCTTCAAGAGTGTCTTCATGTTGAAAATAATGATGTACAGCCATAATTTGTTTATTTGTTTTTGATTGTTTGTTAAATTAAATTGACATAGTTCACCGTGACATTTATTTTAACCATTACACAATCTCCATTCTCGCTTCGCTTCATTCCGACTAAGTAATTTTTAAAATTACTTGTATGGGAGTACGTTATCAATGTTAAATAAAATTTAACGATTGAACTATGTAACTATCTATTAAAAGTAAACTTTTAAAAGAGTATTTACATACTCCACCCCAAGGAGGGGTGGTCGCTAAGACGACTAGTTTGTTATTTTTTGACATAAAAAATTAGACATAATTGTGATATATAATGGTTGAGTATGTTGTCACCAACTACCGATTTTAACTATAGACTTCCGAACTAACCGTACGCATTACTTAATTTCAATCTAAGCAGCTAGACTCTTTATACCTATTAAAGGTATGAAATTAACTTTTCCACCTACGCCCTGGTTTGTCAACGCATCAGCCCACCCCATGTGCAACATTGCCAGATAAACTACTCTGGTTGCCATTTTTAACCGATCTGTTGTGCGTGTTATAATTCCTAGTGACCTTAGTCTTTATACTATAGCAATTTTCTAATCTATCGGGGACAACACTGTTCATATCAAGTATTACTAAGCCAACCCGACTTCTACACTCATAGTAATTTGTTAGATTCGTTTGAGTGGACGCTCACATTTGTTTGGTGAGGATTAGACTGCAAATATAGTAAAAAATAGATTGAATACAAAATTTTTATAAAAAAAATTTAGTGGGGATAAAATATAGAGTTAAGTAAATCTAACTCCAAATGAATTTAAACTAGGTCTATCTTTACTGAATACTTTATCAATGTATTTTAAGGATTTATTATAATAAATTGCCATTTCATGTTTGTTTTTAAATTGTATTACAGTATCACCAGTTGTTAGATCAAATGTCTCTACAGGATGACCTTTAAATCTTCCTTTTTTTTCATAATTATAATACGTTTCTTTTTTTTCTCTTGGTAATTGCTTATACACTTTATTAGAGTCATAATTCTCTTCTTTTATCAATATTAATCCTTTATAGGAGTACTTAGGATTATCTAATACTAATCTAATTCTATCAGATTTACCAATAGAACCTACACTTTCGTAGGTTTTAATTAATTCACCAGTGTACTTATCAAATCCAAATACTTTCTTTTTTACAATTATTCTCTCTCTATTTTTGTAAAGTTCATTTTCTTTACGTTTTATTTCAAATTCTTCATCTGTTAATTTACCATGTATTCGCTCATATCCAGCTCGACTCATTTTTAATCTTATTTCATCTGTAAATACATAACCTCCATCTTCATTAGGTAAACATAAGTTGTAGCCAAATTTTCTATTAGTACTTTGTTTAATATCTATCCAATATAATTCCCTATTTATTAATATATCTTCACTGCATTTTTCTAATGTAATAAATACAAACATCTCTTTACCATATTTATTATAACTATTTTGTAAATAAGCATTCTCATGAGTATTAGATTTTAACTCATTAAAATGATCTCTTTTTCGTCTATTTAAATTTTTAGAACTACCTACATAAGATTTATTATTTGATAAATTAATTATCATGTAAATTCCACTTCTCATAATTGTTTATTTTATTATGCAAATATACGAAATAATTACATAGGGGGGTATACTTTTTTTTAAAAAAAAATTTTTTTTATAACATAAAATGTGCATTTCTTTTCTTCTCTGGCTGACTGCCCCCCTCTATTTTTGAAATGTCGAAATCCCCCTCCCCATTTTTATATATGACATTTACTTTTTTTGGCTGGATATATATTATTGTATTATAATGTATGTTAGTTTATGTTACATCATG
>Ga0316612_1000105_pt1 | contig 31530 bp, 26 predicted proteins | sample MIS2016226_MG_FD_207676 | JGI IMG/M metagenome (GOLD analysis project Ga0316612, IMG submission 207676) | Microbial mat bacterial communities from Middle Island sinkhole, Lake Huron, Michigan, United States - MIS.2016.226 | ecosystem: Environmental > Aquatic > Freshwater > Lake > Sediment... | reverse complement strand
CCGACGATTGCGCCTGTGTGGGACAAGTTCTCGGTAGCGCAGGAAAAGCCTGCTCAGAACTGGTATGCGGTAAATGTAATCGTGCCGCAAGATGAACTCTTAGCAGCGGTTGAACACTTGCGAGAGCTAGGGGCCAGTACGGTGACAGTGACTCCTGTCCACGCGGCCTTTGAGGCCCAAAGCAAGACTTATACCAAGCTCGAAGAGATGTTGCAATAAAACCCAAGCTCTTTTCCTTCACCTGGAATCAACGGCTTTAGCCGTTGCCTAGAATAACCTTTGGATTCCGCAGACTAGAAGTCTACAACCTTTGTAGGCCAGGCATCCTGCCTGGCCCGCAGGCTGGAAGCCTACAACTGTAGGCCAGGCATCCCGCCTGGCCCGCAGGCTGGAAGCCTACAACCTTTGTAGGCCAGGCATCCTGCCTGGCCCGCAGGCTGGAAGCCTACAACCTTTGTAGGCCAGGCATCCTGCCTGGCCCGCAGGCTAGAAGCCCGCGCTACACTAAGGAAGGAATACCCAAATGACGCTTTCGTTAGCCGAGCTACTCCCCACGATTACCCTTTTGCCCCAGAGCGAAAAACGGCGGTTAATCCAATGGTTAATCGCTGAACTTGCCCAGAAAGAAGGGGTCGCCATTAGGGAAGAGGCACAAAGGTATCCGCTTTGGACACCGTATGATGCTTTTGAGGCTGCCCAGACGCTTTTGACCGCTTTGGAAAGCAACCATTTGTAGGCCAGGCATCCTGCCTGTCGCCTGCGCTGGGGGGGTTGAAAGTTACGACCTTTGTGGTCTGCGAGACCGCAAAGGTCGTCGTGTAAGTTCAACTAGCTTTAGACCTTGCGAAAGCTAGGGGCGAGTTCAAGCGCTTGGGTGCAATCCTGCATATCTTACCTACATCCGCTTCTCTCAAAAGTGCTATAATTCTCTTTAACGTGCAAAATTCCTTAGAAATGGAAGGAGCCGATCATGGCCGTCAGCCTGACTGACATTCGCCGGAATCGCCAGGAGCAAGCCAGTTTTACGGGGCGCGAAGCTGAATTGGAAGGCTTCCGCCACAACTTTGAACTCTCGTTTGAAAACGAGGAACGCAAGTTTATCTTTGCGATTTCGGGGCAAGGAGGCATCGGCAAAACTTCCCTCCTCCGCCGCTTTCGGGAAATCGCTAAAAACAATGACGCGCTTATCGCTTTGACCGATGAGTCGTTCAACGACCTGCCTACAGTCTTGCAACGCTTTGCTGAAGACCTTGAAAAGCAAGGTTTTCCCCTCAAAAACTTCACCGAACGCTATCGCCTCTATCGCCAAAAGCAACAAGACCTGGATAACGACCCCGATTTATTGCGGTTACGCTTGACAGGTCGCGCTCTGGAGCATAAGAAAGGGAGCATCATCGCTAACCCGCTCAAGAGCGCAAAGGATTTGGCGGGCAGTTTGTTACCCCTTCCCTACAACATAGCCTTGGCGCTGCTCGATGAAGAGAACCTTATCGAACATGCCAGCGAATGGACGGCGCAGGTCGCCCGCAAGTTGGGCAATAAAGATGAAGTAGGGTTACTTCAAAAGCCCCTTGAGTTCCTGACTCCCCTTTTCCTCAGCGACCTTCAAAGCATCGCGGGCAAACGCCAGGTGGCCTTCTTCTTTGATACCTTTGAGCAGACGGGCAGCTATTTGGAACCTTGGCTCTTGCGGCTCTTTGAAGGGTACTATGGCGACCTGCCCGCAAACGTGGTGCTGGTGCTGGCGGGCCGCGACGCGCTTGACCCGCAGCGCTGGCGCGAGAACGAAGGGCTGATGGTGCGAATTCCCCTCGCCCCCTTTACCCCAACCGAAGCCGAAGCTTTCCTTCAGAGCAAGCAGGTTACAAACCCCCAAGTTGTTGAGCAGATTCTGAACCTTTCAAGCCGCTTACCGTTGCTGGTCTCAATGCTTGCCGACCAAAAACCCACCGACCCGCAGCAGATTGGCGACCCTTGTAGCACGGCGGTAGACCGTTTCTTACGCTGGGAAGACCCGCTTTTGCAGCAACTGGCGATGGATGCGGCCCTCCCGCGCCGCTTAAATCAAGACCTTATTGCCCTGTTGACCAAGGAGGAGGAGCAAGCCCGAACCCTCTTTACCTGGTTGAAGGGGCGACCTTTTGTCCAGGAGCGCGTGGGCGGCTGGGGCTATCACGACGTGGTTCGGGAGCAGATGCTGCGCCACCAACAGCGCGAAGCGCCCCAGGGTTGGGCTAAGTTGCACCAACAACTGGCCGAATACTACGAGAAACTGCGCGATGATTTGGATTTAAAAGAAGAGAAGGGTTGGAAAGATGAGACTTGGCAAAGCTATGCGCTGGAAGCTCTCTACCATCGGCTGTGCCAAGCTCCCCAGAAGTATCTCGCTTTTGCGCTTAACGGTTACTTGACCGCGCTTGGGGAAGAAGAACTGTCTTTTGCCCGCGCTTGGGCAGAGTCTATCAAAGAAGCAAGCCAAGATACAGGGGCAAGGGCTAAGGAAGTGAAGAAGTGGGGAGAAAGGTTGGTTGAGAAGTGGGATTGGAAAGTGGGATTGAAATGGAAAAAGGGGATGGAAAAACAAGTACTTTTATTTACAGACCTCTTGGAAAACCCTGCTATCGAAGCGAAGGGTCGGGCGGTAGCATTGGGAAGACGTGGAAAAGCTTATAAGATGATGGTCAAGTGTGAAGAAGCTCTGGCTGACTTTAACCGTGCGATTGAGTTAGAGCCTGATATTGCTTGGGTAATTACTAATCGTGCGGAAGCTTATCAGATGATGGGCAAGCATGAAGAGGCTCTTGTTGACTTTAACCGTGCGATTGAGTTAAAGCCTGATTATGTTTGGGCAATTACTAATCGTGCGAGAGCTTATCAAAGGATGGGCAAGCATGAAGAAGCTCTGGCTGACTTCACCCATGTTATTGAGTTAAAGCCTGATGATACTTGGGCAATTATGAGTCGTGCGCGAGCTTACCAGAAGATGGGGAAGCATGAAGAAGCTCTGGCTGACTTCACCCATGTTATTGAGTTAATGCCTGATGATACTTGGGCAATTACTGGTCGTGGGGCAACTTATTGGCAAATGGGTAAGTATGAGGAAGCTTTGAATGACCTTAACCGTGCGCTTGAGTTAAAGCCTGATAATGCTGGAGCAATTACTGGTCGTGGGGCAACTTATCGGCTAATGGGGAAGTATGAAGAGGCTTTGAATGATTTTAACCGTGCGATTGAGTTATACCCAGAGATTGATTTTTTCTACTATCTACGGGCCCTCACCTTCCATTCCCTTGGTCAAACAGAAAAGGTAGCAGAAGACCTTGCTAAGGCTATTGAACTTGGTCAAAAAGGTTATGAGAGCAATCCCACAGATTGGGAAAATGGGTTCAATTTAGCGATCTATCATCTCGCATCAGGAGATTTTGTAGCAGCAACAAAGCTTTATCACGAAGGTTTAGCTGGTGGGGCTTCGCAAGGGATTTTGCGTGATGCCATCCAAGACCTTGACCAATTCTTAGGGGTTTTCCCCAATCACGCGGAAGGGCTGGCGCTAAAGGCGGAGTTGGAAGGGGCGCTAAAGTAGGCCAGGCATCCTGCCTGGCCCGCAGGCTCGAAGCCTGCGCTACGGTCTGTCCCGCAGTGCAAAGGGAACGCTGGTGGAGGACAGGCATCCTGCCTGGCCCGCAGGCAAGATGCCCGCGCTACGGTCTGGCCCGCAGGCTGGGGAAGTAGATTAGCCAAGGGCTGGGTTTTAGATATAAAGGAGAAATTGCGATGACTTCTTCACCATGCACAATTGAAGGATTGTACCAAAACTATATCAAGCAGCTATCGGCTCCTGAACAATTACGCCTAATCGCTTTGATTAGTCAACAATTAGCTTTAGACCCGAAACCTTCAAAACAGCGGAGTTTATTGGAATTAGCAGGTTTAGGCGCGGAGCTATGGGAAGGTATAGATGCCCAAGAATATGTAGCTACGTTACGGGCTGAATGGGAGCAACGTCTGTGAAGCAAATTGAGCAGGCTTTAGCGGGAATAGTGAAGATTAGCACTGGTGGAGGACAGGCATCCTGCCTGTCCCGCAGGCTAGAAGCCTGCGCTACGGTCTAAGCCTGCGATAAGGAAGTTTTCTCCAAAGGAACGGTTCTGATCTTTAGCAAAGGACAAAAAAGCATGCCAGAAATCCTTGAAGCGGCGGCCTTGTTGCCCCAGGCCCAAGCCATTGTGAGCGATTTGCTTCAACGGTTGGGGGTCATGGTGCAGCAGGCGCAGGAGCGGCAGGGGCAACTCAAGGTTGACCTCCGCAAAGCGGAGCGGGTTTTGGAGGAAGCGAAAATCCAAACCCAATTTGCGCTCCAGCAGGCTTCGCCCCACGTGCAAAGTTTTGGGGAACGGGAGCAGGCGTTGCGGCTGGCGCGGAATGTGCTGGCGCAGGAAAGTGTGGGGTTGGAACATGCCCTCAAGCAACTTGACCAATTAGTGCGCCAGATCGATATGAGCAGCGCCAGCTTGGGCGGGCCGAGCGCCGAGGAAGAAGCGGCTGACCCGTGGGTCTTGGCCTTGCGCTCGCAGGTGATTCTGGGGCGCGAGGAGGAGCGGGTGCGCTTGGCCCGCGAGGTGCATGATGGGCCGGCCCAGGTTTTAGCCAATACGTTGATGGGGCTTTCGCAAAGCCGTTCGTTGCTCCAGGAGCAGCGCTTAGACCGTTTGCAACTGAATCTGGATCGCTTGTGCGATGTTACCCGCGAAGGGCTGCAAGAGATTCGCCAATTTATTGCCGATTTGCGCCCAGGGAAGCTGGCCGACCAGGGGTTAGTGCCGGCGCTCCACGATTACATTCAACGCTATAGCACGGCTTACGGGACTCGCGTGAAATTTGAGCCAGACCCGCTGCCCCGTTTGCCCACCGAAGTTGAGATTGTGCTTTACCGCATCGTCCAGGAAGCGCTGCAAAATGCCCATAAACACGCTCGCGGCGCAGCGATTCAAGTCAATTTGGGGTGGCGCAAAGAGACCTTGCAGTTGAGCATCCGCGACGATGGGCCAGGGTTCAACCCCCGCGAAGTGGCGCGGCGGGCGGGGCGCGAGAGTTGGGGGTTGACCAGTATGCGGGAGCGGGCGGAGTTGGTGGGCGCTAAATTTGTGGTAACTTCGCGCCAGGGCCACGGAACAGAAGTTTTGGTAACGCTATCCTTACGCAAATAGAAATGGAGTTGGTATGGGGCCTAAAACCAAGATTCGGATTTTGATTATTGATGATCATCCGCTTTTTCGGCAAGGGGTGCGCTGGAGTTTAGAGGAAGAAGTGGATATGGAAGTGATTGGGGAAGCGGGGAATGGGCGCGAAGCGATTAAACTAACCGATAAGTTTCTCCCCGATGTGATTTTGTTAGATATTAACCTGCCAGGTCTGAATGGTTTAGAAGTTGCGCGAGTCATCAAACGCCATTATCCCCATATCAATCTCATTGTTTTAAGCGTCTATGAAGATGACGACCAACTTTTTCAAGCGATTAAAGTTGGGGCTTCGGCCTATTCCTCCAAAGATGTCCAGCCCAGCGAGCTTATTCGCACGATTCGGGAAGTAGCCAGTGGGCATTACCTGATCAACGAGCGAGTGCTGGCCAAGCCGCATGTGGCGACTCGCGTGTTACACCAATTTCGGGAATTAGCGGCCAGCGAAGATGATCAAGAAAACACGCTTTTTGCGCCGCTGACCAGCCGTGAAATTGAGATTTTAGATTGTATTGCACGAGGTTTGGCGAATAAAGAGATTGCCAATGAACTCAGCATTAGTAGCCAAACGGTCAAAAACCACATCACCTCGATTTTACGCAAATTGCAGGTCAATGATCGCACGATGGCCGTGATGTATGCGATTCAGAAAGGCTGGATCAAGATGGGCTATGAGCATACGAGCGAAGAACTGGGCGAGCAACCTGAAGCGGACAAAGGCACATGAAACGGGTGCAAGCTTCGGGGCGGAGTTTCAGAAGCAGGAAAGCGGGGCCAAGGCCAAATAGGCTCCAGGAGATTTTCAAATGGGGTTTGGGGCTGATTTTTCTGGCTTTTATTCTCAGTTTGCAACAGATTAAGCTGTTTAACTGGCGAATTCTGTTGATTCTAGGGGTTTGTCTTAGCTCATTATTCTTGCTTCGCTTCATTTTCACGCGAGTTGCGAAGGAGCGCAGGCAAATAAAACAACGTTTGCGCTCTGTTTGGGCGACGCAGCAGAGTCCTGAAGATTTTGAAATCTTTACCAAAATGCTTTTAGAAGCAATCGGCTGGAAAGATGTCATTCGAGTCGGTGGCGGAGGCGATCAAGGAGTAGATTTGCGGGGCGTTTATCGAGGCCAACGCTGTATTGTGCAATGTAAACGCTATAAAGATCAGGTTCCACCGAGCAAAGTGCGGGAATTAGTTGGAACCCTGCATATCCAAAAAGCCAAACGGGCCTTCTTAATTACCACAAGTCGCTTTACACCCCAAGGTTATACAGAAGCGCAAGGGCATCCAATTGAACTTTGGGATGGTACAAAACTTACTGCAAAGCGACGTGAAGCTGAAGAGGCCCGTCAAAAGCTGCTTTTTTTGCGATTAGTCTTAGCTTCTTGCATTTTGGTGAATCTGCTAACCGTGCTAATCGTGCTAAAACTTCCTTAGTCAATAGTGGTGAAGCTAAGATCCAGGAGGCCAAAGGCTTTAGCCTTTGGGGGCCAAGGGCTAAAGTCAGCGGATTCCAGTTCCCAAAAGAACCCATAGAGGACGACCCAAGTTTTTATGGCAAAAGGGGCAAGACATCTTTGCTCATAACGGTGTGGGGTGTGCCATAATTATAGATCATGGCGAGGCGGCCTTCGCGGTCTAAAAGATAGGTCGCGGCACTATGGTCGACGAGATAAGCGGCGCTTGTCCCTTCCACGACTTGCTTCTTGAAATAAATCCCATAATCGGCCCCAATGCGCCGAATAGTTTGTTCATCGCCCGTGAGACCAATGAAATCTTTGTCAAATGCGGTGAGATAGCGGGCAATAACTTGCGTTGTATCTCGTTCGCCATCTACGCTAATGAAAAGAAACCCAACTTCTTTTCCTTTTTCGCCCAGATCGCGCTTGACTCGCACCATTTCGGCCAAAGTGGTTGGGCAGACATCGGGGCAAAAAGTGTAGCCAAAATAGACTAAAACAGGTTTGCCACGCAATTCACTCAATTTGAAAGGTTTATTTTCTTGATTCTGGAGCGTGAAATCAGCTACGGCGCGAGGCGGATTGATTGGCGTACCTTTGGTTGGAACAGGCATCCCTTGCGAACGAATTTCGCCACTGGTAGAGGGGGAAGCATTATTTTTAGCTCCGCAACCAATGATTAAAAGCATTAAGAAGCAGCTAAGAAGCCAAACTTTGTTCAAAGTCTGCTTAAATCTTGATTGGTCCAAAAGATCACTCTCCTAAAGTCAGCAGATAAGCGACTAAATCTTCAAGTTGTGGTTCAGTGAGAAGATCACCATAGTTTTGGGGCATAATTCCCGCCTGATAACCCTCCACCACAAAGGTGTTAGGTTCAAGCAGCGCCTCGCGTAAATAAGTTTTGGCGCTCATGCCAGGCTTGCGCGTGCCCGCTTCTTTGGCCAAGTTGCTCAAATTAGGCCCCACAATTGGCTCATCACCTGGGTTGAGAACATGACAAACACTACAAGTTGGAGCGCCAACTAACTGGAGCGTCGCATTAAAAAGTTTTTCGCCCGCTGGGGCCTGGCCAAGTGGTGGAGTTGCTACTGGAGTTGCAGCAGTTGGGCTTTTGGTGCAAGCGCCTAAAAAAAAGAGGAGGAGCAAAAGGGCTGGAAGTCTAACACTTAGGTGGTGCATTCTCTGTTTTTCTACAGACTATGCGCCGGGCGGCGCGAAGCGCCGCCCGGCGCACAACCTCAATAAATCCCTACGGAATCGGTTCGTTGAGAACGGGGGCCCCTACCTGTAGCTCGCCGCTTTTCAAAGTCAGCGTGAGCGTTACGACATCGTTTTCCTTGAGGTCTTTTTTCAAGTTGAGCAGCATTATATGGAAACCACCTGGCTGAAGTTGAGCTTCTCCCTTGGCCGGGATTTCAATCTGGTCGACGGGGCGCATCTTCATAATTTCGCCTTCTCTAACCGTCGTGTGAAGTTCAGCCTTTTCGGCCACGTCGCTGCTGACGCTGGCCTTTAGCAAGGCATCGGGGACATCGCTGGCGTTCTCCAGCGTCATATAAGCGGCGCTGGTCTTGCCGCTCAGATTCCCCATTGTCATGTCCCCACTCATGGGCTGAGTTTCCGCCTGTCCTGGGATGCTGCCATTGCCTTCGCCCGTAACCGTGGCTACCCGCACCCACACATTCTTGGTGGCTATCGTTTTGGAACCCGCAGCGGGTGAGGGAGCCGCCCCCCCGCAAGCCGTCAAAAGAGCCACGCACAAGCCGACCATCAGAGTGTACCGAAACTGCATCTTTGGTTTGTCCTTTTCTGCGCTCCCCCGCTCTGCGAGGGGCATTGCCTGAAACACGGTTTATCAAAAACCTCTGCTGGTATTTTACTCCAATTTGGCCAGAAAGCCAAATAAGGTAAACTTGGCTTCTGCATAGTTTTAAGCTATAATAGGCAAAAGTTATGGGGGGCTATCCAGCCTGAGTCTTGAACCTACCATTTTAGGCGGGCAGCGAAGACTTCACCATATCTTTTAAAGTCGTCATTGTTTGGTTGCAGACAAAACAAGGATGTAATTCATGCGACCTGAAGAAGGTAGGAAACGAACCATCATTGAGGGTGTAGCGCCAGAGATCGACGGGGGGCGTTATCCAATTAAGCGCTCGGTCAATGAAAAAGTGGTCGTTAAGGCCGATATTTTTACCGACGGACACGATGCTATTTTTTGCAATTTGCTCTATCGCCACTTTCAGGATGAAGGCTGGAACGAAGTGCCGCTGGAGGCCCTGGGTAATGACCGCTGGCAAGGCAGCTTTACCGTAACCGATGCAGGGCGTTATCTCTATACGCTCCAGGCCGGAGTCGACCATTTCAAAACTTGGCAACTTGACCTCCGCAAACGGCTCAAAGCGGGGCAAAATGTTACCACTGATCTGCTGATTGGCGTAGAGTTGATCGAGGCCGCCGCGAAGCGGGCCGCCAGCACAACGAACAGTAAAGCGGCCAAGACCTTACGGAATCATGCTAACATTTTACGCCAGCAGGTCGATTCGGCTCCCGATGCAGCAGCCGATTTGGCCCTTGATCTCAATCTCTTAGACTTAGTTTCGCGCTATCCTGATTTGCAAATGGCCACGACCTATGCCAAAGAACTGGTCGTCGTCGTAGACCGCCAACGGGCCCGCTTTAGTGCTTGGTATGAGTTTTTTCCCCGCTCCTATGCAACTTTACCAGGGAAGCATGGGACGTTCAAGGATTGTCAACGCCATCTTTCCTACGTGGCCGCGATGGGCTTTGACATCCTCTATTTGCCCCCGATTCACCCCATTGGCCGGGCTTTTCGCAAAGGCCGCAACAATGCGGTTGTTTGTCAGTTTGATGATTGCGGCAGCCCCTGGGCTATTGGCGCAGAGGAAGGGGGGCACAAAGCCACGCACCCCGAACTTGGCACCTTGGAGGATTTTCGCCAACTAGTCACGCAGGCCAAAAAATATGGCATTGATGTGGCCCTCGACATCGCGCTCCAATGTTCGCCTGACCACCCTTATGTCAAAGACCATCCTGAGTGGTTTCGCCACCGCCCCGATGGTACGATCCAATATGCCGAAAATCCGCCCAAAAAGTATCAGGACATCTATCCGTTTGACTTTGAAACGGAAAATTGGCAGGAATTGTGGGAAGAGCTAAAAAGCATTTTCCTCTTTTGGATTGAGCATGGGGTGCAGGTTTTTCGGGTTGATAACCCGCACACCAAGCCTTTTGCCTTTTGGGAATGGTTGATCACCGAGGTTAAGCGCGAACATCCCGACATTATCTTTCTAGCCGAAGCCTTTACCCGCCCCAAAGTGATGTATAACCTCGCCAAATTAGGTTTCACTCAGTCTTACACCTATTTTGCCTGGCGAAATGATAAGCGCAGCCTCACGGAATACCTTACGGAACTAACTCAGAGCGAAGCCAAAGAGTTTTTTTGCCCCAACTTTTGGCCCAACACCCCAGACATCCTCAATGAATATCTCCAGCAAGGGGGTCGCCCCGCCTTTATGATTCGGCTCATTTTGGCCGCGACGTTGGGGGCTTCTTATGGCATTTATGGCCCCGCCTTCGAGTTGTGCCAGCGCGTGCCCCGCGAGGCTGGTTCGGAAGAATATCTCAACTCGGAAAAGTATGAAATCAAACATTGGGCAATTCATGACCCCACCAGCTTGAAAGACCTGATTGCCCAAATCAATTACATTCGCCGCGATAACCCAGCCTTACAAACGAATACGGGGTTGCGCTTTCATCGGGTAGAGAACAATTACGTTGAGAGTGATCATATCATTTGCTTTAGCAAGCAGACCGAAGACCTCTCAAACGTCATTTTAGTTGTGGTCAATCTTGATCCAGCCCATCGGCATACAGGTTGGCTAAATATTCCCCTGGAGGAACTTGGGGTCAAAACGACGGGAACCTTCCAAGTTCAAGACCTCTTGCAGAATACGACTTATCGGTGGAGTGGTTCATGGAACTATGTGGATTTGGAACCCAGTTCGAGCCCGGCCCACATCATTCGCTTGCGAAATCGCAATCATTCTGAGCAGGATTTCGAATATTATACGTAGCTTCAGTTCCTCCGATGAATCCCCGGCTTTAGCCGTGGCCCAACAGCTAAAGCGGTTATCTCCCAGCTAAAGCGGTTATCTCCGAGGGAAGAGAGCTGGGTTTCAGACTAGTAGATCTAGTTGGCTTTTTCAGGGGCGGTAGCGGCAAAATGAATTCAAAACGATAGGGCCGTGAGGCTCGCCAGAGACTTAAAACTGGTCATCTCGGTAGTGGCTATGGCCTGTGGCCTGTTCGGAAGCCCCGCTTTTAGGGTGATCGGACAGGTTGAAACAGGAATTTTGATGGTGAACACTTGTGAACACCTAGAAAGTAGCGGCATTGACGGTTTTATGCCGTCTAAATTATCATGAGCGATTCAAAACCTGAGCAAACATCCATTACCCCAGCTGGAAGCACGGCGGAGCCTTCGGCTATCACCTTGTTGAGTAGCGATGATCTCCACTTTTTCAATGAAGGAACCCACCTTCATCTCTATGAAAAACTCGGCTCGCAGCCTCTTATAACGGAAGAAGGGGCTGGAACTTACTTCGCCGTTTGGGCCCCCGATGCGGAGTCCGTGGCCGTGATTGGCGATTTCAATGGCTGGGATAAACGTAAAAATCTGCTCCAGCCCAAGGGCAGTTCGGGAATTTGGGAAGGCTTTATCCTCGGAGTCGGGAAAGGCACGGTCTATAAATATTTTGTCGCTTCGCGCTACCATGGCTACCGCGAAGAAAAGGCGGACCCCTTTGCCTTTTACGCCGAAATCCCCCCCAAAAGTGCCTCGATTGTTTGGGATTTGGAATATTCCTGGGGCGACCAGAACTGGATGCGGGAACGTTACAAAGCCAATAGCCTTAAAGCCCCAATGTCCGTCTATGAAGTCCATATTGGATCATGGATGCGCGTGCCCGACGATAACCACCGCTCCCTTTCCTACCGGGAGTTGGCTCCCAAACTTACTGAATATGTCCAAAAACTCGGCTTCACCCACATCGAGTTTATGCCCATTATGGAACACCCCTTCGGTGGCTCTTGGGGCTATCAAACCACAGGTTACTTTGCGCCTACAAGTCGGTTTGGAACCCCCCAAGATTTTATGTACTTGATTGATTATCTCCACCAAAATGGGATCGGCGTAATCCTCGATTGGGTTCCTTCCCACTTTCCTTCGGACGCGCACGGCTTGGGCTTCTTTGATGGCACACATCTCTACGAACATTCCTCTTCCCAAAAAGGTTGGCATCCTGATTGGAATAGCTTTATTTTCAATTATGGGCGCAACGAAGTTCAGAGTTTCTTGCTCAGTGGCGCGATCTACTGGCTAGATAAATATCATATTGATGGTTTGCGCGTTGATGCCGTGGCCTCGATGCTTTATCTCGATTATTCGCGCAAAGATGGCGAATGGATTCCCAATCAATATGGCGGCAAGGAAAATATCGAAGCAATCTGGTTTCTGCGCCGCTTTAATGAGGAAATCTATCGTAAGTTTCCTGATACCCAAACGATTGCCGAGGAATCTACTGACTGGCCGATGGTTTCGCGGCCAACCTACGTTGGCGGGCTGGGCTTTGGCATGAAATGGGATATGGGCTGGATGCACGATACGCTGATCTATTTTACGAAAGACCCCGTCTATCGCAAATATCTGCATAATCAGCTTACTTTCCGCATGCTTTACGCCTTCACGGAAAACTTTGCGCTGCCGCTGTCCCACGATGAGGTCGTGCATGGCAAAGGCTCTCTTTTGAGCAAAATGCCTGGCGATCTGTGGCAAAAGTTTGCCAATCTGCGGGCCCTTTTTGGCTACATGTATGCCCAACCAGGCAAGAAATTGCTCTTTATGGGCGGCGAAATTGGGCAATGGCGAGAATGGCATAACGAGGAAAGTCTCGATTGGCACTTGTTGCAGTTTGCGCCGCATGCGGGTTTGCAGCGCTGGGTGGCCGATCTAAATCACGCTTATCGCCGCGAAATTGCCCTTCATGAACTTGACAATGACCCCAAAGGTTTTGAATGGGTTGATTGTAGCGACTGGGAGCAGAGCATTGTCAGCTTGATTCGCAAAGCCAATACGACCAACCAAGTCATTTTGGTGGCCTGCAATTTCACGCCTGTGCCGCGCATGGGCTACCGCGTGGGCGTGCCTTATGGCGGCTACTGGAGCGAAATTCTCAACAGCGATTCGGTGAACTACGAAGGCAGTGGCCTAGGCAACCTTGGCGGGATGCAAGCCGAAGAGCTTCCGTTCCATGGCCGACCATTTTCGCTGAATATCACGGTTCCCCCGCTGGGAGTCGTCTTTTTTCGTGGCGAAAACCCACCTCCCAAGGACGTTTAGCATCAATATGCTTGGGTCTAAACTAGCTTCACACGCATGCCCAAGCTAAAGTTTATGTTTCAAATCCCAGACCGTTGAAAAAGGATCGGAATTAGGGGGAACCAATGCAACAGACCATTCAATCTTTGCTTACGCAGCCTTTGCTCGGCGCGAATTACTTAGGAAATGGGCAAACGGCTTTTCTGGTTTGGGCTCCAGCGGCCAAGCAGGTTGAGGTTTGTTTGCTTGGTTCCCCCACCTCGCGCATTGTTCCGCTAAAACCCCACGAGCGGGGCTATTTTTATGCTCTTTTGGCCGATGTCGCGCCAGGAAGTCGCTATCTCTATCGTTTGGATGGCCAAAAAGAACGGCCTGACCCTGCTTCGCGGTTTCAACCTGATGGTGTGCATCAGGCTTCGCAAGTTATTGACCCGCAATTTGCTTGGAATGATGCTTTCTGGGCTGGTCTAGCGCTTCAAAACTACATTATCTATGAGCTTCACGTTGGGACATTTACCGCCGAAGGCACTTTTGAAGCGATTATCCCCCACCTAAAAGCCTTAAAAGACTTAGGAATTACGGCTCTTGAGCTTATGCCCGTGGCCCAATTTCCTGGCTCGCGCAATTGGGGCTACGATGGAGTCTACCCCTCCGCGGTCCAAAATTCCTACGGGGGCCCTGAAGGTTTGAAACGTTTAGTGGCTGCTTGTCATCAAGAAGGTCTTGCAGTAGTGCTGGACGTGGTTTACAATCATCTTGGGCCGGAAGGAAACTATCTGTGGGATTATGGCCCCTACTTTACAGACCGTTATAATACTCCGTGGGGCGAGGCCCTCAATTTTGATGGGCCCTATTCTGACGAAGTTCGGCGCTTTTTCCTAGAGAATATTCTCCTTTGGCTGACCGATTACCATTTTGATGCGCTGCGCTTAGATGCGATTCACGCAATTAAGGATTTTTCGGCGCAACCTTTTCTGCAAGAAGCAGCGGATCTGGTCCACCAATTGCGGGCCAAGCAGAATCGCCAGGTCTATCTGATTGGCGAAACCAATCAAAACGATGTTCGAGTCATAAAATCCAAAGAATTGGGTGGTTTGGGCCTAGACACACAGTGGAGTGATGACTTTCATCACGCAGTTCATACCCTTTTAACCAATGAGGGTTCAGGTTATTATCAAGATTTCGTAGAATCCGATAGTTCTGTGCCTTTACGGCATTTAGCCAAAGCTTTCCGTGAGGGCTATGCTTTTTCAGGTGAATTTTCCCCCTTTCGCAACCACCGCTATGGCAATTCGGCGCGGGATCTGGCGGGCGAAAAGTTTGTAATTTCGATTCAGAACCATGATCAAGTCGGGAATCGCATGTTTGGGGAGCGCCTAAGTCAGCTAGTTTCTTTTGAAAAACTCAAATTAGCGGCGGGGCTGTTATTATTGGCTCCCAATGTGCCAATGCTCTTTATGGGCGAAGAATATGGTGAAATTGCACCTTTTCTCTATTTTATCAGTCATTCAGATGAAAACCTGGTAAAGGCTGTGCAACAAGGGCGCAAGGATGAGTTTAAGGAAGCTTTTGCTTTACAAGGCGAACCGCCTGATCCCCAAGCTGAAGAGACTTTTCAGCGTTCAAAACTGAATCGTTCGCTGCTTGCGGAAGAAAAGCATTCTACCTTATTGAATTTCTACAAAACTTTGCTTGAATTACGCAAAACGCTCCCTGCGCTATCGTTTTTGAGCAAAGATCACCAGGAAATCACCACGCTGGAAGCCGAAAGGCTCCTTCTGATGCGCCGCTGGGTTGCTAATGGCGAGAAAGCTCTTTTAGCAGCCTTTAACTTTGGGGATGCCCCGCAACAGGTTACTTTGCCGCTTCCCAAAGGCCGGTGGCTCAAAATTCTCGACTCCGCCGCCCCACAATGGGGCCCAACTGACCAACCAACAACTACACCAGCAGAGCTTGAAGCCATAGGAAATGTGACTTTTCCTCTCGCAGCCCACGCTTTTGTTCTTCTTGGTCACAAAAAAGAACAATAAGAAGCGCTGGCTATTCGTTTTAGGGCTTTTAATCAGCCTTTTTTGCATCAGTAAATAGACAGGAAAAAGACGTTGGCAACAACAGATCGTTATATCTGCATTCACGGGCATTTTTATCAACCTCCCCGTGAAAATGCTTGGTTGGAAGATGTTGAATTGCAAGATTCGGCCTATCCTTTTCACGATTGGAATGAGCGCATTGCGTCTGAATGCTATGCCCCCAATGGAGCGTCCCGCATTTTGGATGGGCAAAACCGCATCATCCAGATTATCAACAATTATGCGCGGATTAGCTTTAATCTGGGGCCAACCTTGCTCTCTTGGCTCAAAGAGAAAATGCCTGAAGCCTACCAACAGGTTTTAGATGCAGATAAAGAGAGCCAAACCCGCTTTTCGGGGCATGGCTCTGCTATGGCCCAGGTTTATAATCACATGATTATGCCCTTGGCCAATAAGCGGGATAAATATACCCAAGTTCGGTGGGGCATTAGGGATTTTGAATCGCGTTTTGGGCACAAACCTGAAGGAATGTGGCTTGCCGAAACCGCCGTGGATATTGAAACCCTCGATATTCTGGCTGAACACGGCATTACTTTTACAATTCTTTCGCATTATCAAGCCGGGCAAGTGCGGAAAATTGGGAATGATGCCTGGCAAGATGTTAAAGGTGGGCGCATTGACCCCACGATGTGCTATGTCCAGCAACTTCCTTCAGGGCGCAAAATCAATCTTTTCTTCTATGATGGCCCAATTTCGCAAGCCGTAGCCTTTGAAGGCTTGCTGAAAAAAGGCGAATTTCTGGCGAATCGCTTGTTGGGCGCGTTTTCAAATGAACGCACATGGGCCCAATTAGTGCATATTGCAACAGATGGCGAAACTTATGGGCATCATCATCGGTATGGGGAAATGGCTCTTTCCTACGCGCTAGACTACATTGAAACCCAGAAACAAGCGCATCTGACCAATTATGGCGAATTCTTGACCTTACAGCCGCCCACCCACGAAGTGCAGATTACCGAAAATACCTCTTGGAGTTGTTACCACGGGATTGAGCGTTGGCGCAGCGACTGTGGTTGTAATTCGGGCGGGAATGCCACCTGGAATCAGGCTTGGCGCAAACCATTGCGCGAAGCTTTGGATTGGTTGCGCGACACACTAGTTCCCCAATATGAGAAGAAAGCCGCGCTATTGCTCAAAGACCCTTGGGCCGCCCGTGATGCCTATATTCAAGTTGTTCTTAATCGTTCGGTAGAAAATATTGAGCTTTTTTTGCAAGAACATGCTTTGCAGGAGCTTAATCCTTCGGAGAAAATCACAGTTCTCAAGCTCTTAGAACAACAACGGCACGCAATGTTGATGTATACTAGTTGTGGGTGGTTCTTTGACGAGATTTCAGGAATTGAAACTGTCCAAATTTTGCAATATGCGGGGCGAGCCATTCAATTGGCCGAAGAATTATTTGGCAGCAACATTGAACAGGATTTTCTGGAGCGCCTTAAATTAGCTAAAAGCAATGTTCCCGAAAAGCAAGATGGGGCCTATATCTACACCACGACGGTGAAACCTGCGATGATTGACTTGCAAAAGGTCGCGGCCCACTATGCGGTTAGCTCTCTCTTTGAACCCTACGAACAAAAAACAAAGGTCTATTGTTATTTGGTCGAGGCTGAAGATTGTCAAACGATTGTCTCTGGGCGCATGAAGCTTCGCATGGGGCAGGTTCAAATCACTTCTGAAATCACTTGGGAAACTGCCCGCATCGGGTTTGCGGTCATTCATTTTGGCGATCACAATTTGAATGGTGGAATTTATGCTTCGCAAGATCAAGATCCAACAAGTTATGAAGATGTCATTAAACTTGTCGAAAAAGCCTTTTTTGATTCGGATTTAGCGGAGTTGATTCGCTTGTTAGACCGCCATTTTGCAGGGTTGACCTACTCGCTTAAATCACTTTTCCGTGATGAACAGCGCAAAGTTCTCAATCTGATTTTAGATTCGAGCCAGGAGCAGGCCGAAGGCGCGTATCGCCAAGTCTATTCGGCCAATGCCCCGCTGATGCACTTTCTGGCGGATTTACACATCCCGCTCCCCAAAAGTTTTCACACCGCGATTGAGTTTATTCTCAACGTTGATCTGCGCCGGGCTTTTGAGAGTGAAGACCCTGATCTGGAGCAGATTCAGGCGCTTTTGGATGAAGGGCAGCGAGCAAAGATCGAATTTGATAAGACAATGCTTTGCCGGACTTTTGAGCGCACCTTGAATCAACTAATGGAGCAATTAGCTAAAGATGTTAGCAACTTGCCGCTGCTCCAGAAATTAGAAGATTTAGTTGGCTTTGCCAGCAAATTACCTTTTGAAATTGATCTTTGGCGGGCCCAGAATATCTATTACAGCCTTATGTCCAATTATAGCCCGGCAAACGGGGAGCAGTCAGCTTTAATTCCAAGCCCTCCACCTGATTGGCAAACCCATTTCACTGCTTTAGGCGAAAAACTCTATGTTTGTGTAGCAATTCCTAAGCCAAACTAATCTAAGCCCCGAAAAGGCCGATTAGTCGCCGAAAGACAGCCTTTGTTATGGCAACGCATGCTTCGCTTCTTGCGCCCAAAACGCTGCTCCAAGAACGGTATCAAATTGTACGCCTGCTGGCCCAAGGGGGAATGAGCGCGGTCTATCAGGCTACCGATTTGCAACCCACCGAGAATTTGGGCAGCACCGTAGCTCTAAAGCAAATCCTCGTTCAAGACCCTGAGTTTATCAAGGCTTTTGAACGCGAGACGCGCCTGTTGGCGGGGTTGAAGCATCCTTCGTTGCCGATGGTCGGGGAACATTTCGTCGATTCAATGGGCCAATTTTTGGTGATGCAATTTGTCCCAGGCGATGATTTGGGCACGATGTTAGACCGCAAAAGCAGCATGTTTCTTTCCGCCACGATGTTTCCCTGGGTGCTGCGCTGGGCTGACCAACTCCTCGACGCGCTAGTCTATCTGCATAGTCGCAAACCGCCCATCATTCACCGCGATATTAAGCCCCGCAATCTCAAATTGACGGCCCGGGGCGAGCGAATTATTCTGCTGGATTTTGGGCTGGCAAAGGGGCGCGTTGAGGATTCCGAGTCTTTGAGCGAAGCCGATCTGAGCGTTCGGGCCTATACGATGCAATATTCGCCGCTGGAGCAAATTCAGGGAACCGGCACCGATGCTCGCAGCGACATCTATTCCTTGGGGGCTACCTTATACCATTTGGCCACGGGGCAAATGCCGCCAGATTCCTTGTCGCGGACGGCGGCGGTCTTGACCAATAAGCCTGACCCCCTGCGCCCGGCCCATGAACTCAACCCGCAAGTGCCCTCGACCTTTTCGTTTGTGCTTCACCAGGCCCTGGCTCCTGCGATGGCCAAACGCTTTGCGACGACGGGGGCCATGCGGGCTGCGCTTCACATGGCTCCGAGTGGGGGCGGCAAAGCGGCCAGCGCCGAGGCCCTCAATGACATAACGATTGTTGCGGCTCCGGCGGCGGCAACTCCAGCGCCGAAGGTCGCGGCCATAACTTCCCCGCCTTCCCCTGCGACACCAATCACGGACTCGATTGGGTCCGTCCCCACACCCCTTGTGGTTTCCAAACGGGGCCAAGGCCATTACAAAACCATTAGTGAAGCTATTGCTAATGCTGAACCAGGAACCCAAATCTTTGTTCACCCTGGTTTGTATAAGGAAAGTCTCGTTTTAGATCGGAAAGTTGAAATTATCGGTGATGGGCCCCTCGAAAATATTGTAGTTGAAAGCACAGATGCCAATTGTCTGACGATGCAAACCGACTACGCGATTGTCAGAGGTTTATCGCTCCAGTGCCAAACCGCCCAAACCGATATGGAATACTTTACGGTTGACATCCCCAAAGGTCGCTTACTCTTAGAAGACTGCGATATTACGTGCCAAGCGCTTGCCGCAATTGCGATTCACGGGCCTTTAGCGAATCCCTTTATTTGGCGCTGTAGCATTCACGATAGCAAAGGTGCAGGCATTCTGATTTTCGATGAGGCGCGGGGCATCCTTGAAGGTTGCGATATTTTTGGCAATACGATTGTGGGCGTTGCGATTAGCCTGGGAAGCAACCCGATCTTGCGCCAATGCAAAATCCATCATGAAGAGCAAGATGCCATTACAATCAGCGAGCGGGGCGAAGGGATTATCGAAGAATGCGAGATTTTTGAAAATAAGAATACGGGAATCGTAATTAAGCGTGGCAGTAATCCCTTTATTCGCCGTTGTAATATCCATGATCAAGTAGAAGGTTATGGGATAACGATTTCTGATGATGGCGAAGGGCTAATTGAGAAATGCGATATTTTCAGTAACAGCAAAGCGGGGATTGAAATCACGCAGGGGGGGAATCCGCTCATTCGCAACACCAAAATTCACAGCGAAAAGCAACGCGGGGTCTTGATTTGGCAAGAGGGCCACGGGACCTTAGAAGCTTGTCAGCTTTCTAATAATACCAAAGAGAGTATTTGTATTGGCAAAAAAAGCGACCCTGTGATTCGGCGCTGTCAGATTCGAGATGGTAAACAGCGCGGGATCCTTATTTGGGAAAACAGTCGCGGGCTAATCGAGGATTGCACGATTGTGGGCAATGCTCACGCCGGAATCGAGATTCGGCAAGCCTCAAAACCAACGATTCGGCGCTGCTTAATCAATCGCAATAATGTAGTTGCAATTTTAGTGCGGGATAGCGGGGCGGGTGAGGTCGAAGAATGTGATTTAACAGGAAATGCGCGAGGGGCTTGGTTTGTTGAGCCAGGCTGCAATGTGCGCCGCGAACGCAATAAGGAATAGTTGCGGAGCCACAAGACCTTTCTCTAAACCTAACCCCTTGTGGTCTGCAAGATCGCAAAGGGCTTTTTTTCCACAGCTAAAAGGATTGGATTACAAAAAAGCAGGTCTTCTCTGGGAGAAAACCTGCCGATTAAGAGGCTCTTTGCCTTTAGCTTTGCGAAATTGAGAAGCTCTGGGGCCCCCCCAAACCCTTCATTCTTGCGAGGGCGACTCCCAGGTTCGGGCATAGTTGACTTGCAGCTTCTTCAGAATCGCTTGTTCCAAATCAATGTCCGTGAGATAGGCTAATTGGAAGAGATACATTGCCACATCCGCTAATTCACCCGCTAAGGCTTGCGGGTCAGAAGCCTTTTCCCCAAACTGAAAATGCTCTAAGACCTCAGCCGCTTCAATGGCTACGGAAGTCGCAATGTTCCGCTGGGTTTGGGCAAAGGGAGAATCAGTTTGATACCAACCTTTTGCGGTTACGAATCGATTGATCTGCTCAGTTAGTTGCTGAATGTCCATATTTTTAGCTAAATCATCTGAATTCCACCGCTTACAGGGAGATAAGTTCCCGTGATAAAACGGGCTTCATCGCTGGCTAACAGCAGAATAGCGCCCGCAATATCTTCAGGCACTGCGATGCGGCGCAGAGGAGCCATATTAGCCATAAACTGTTTCTGCTGCTCAGGGAGAAAAGCGGTAGCATCGGTGATGGTCAGCCCAGGCGCAACCGCATTGACGCGGATGCCGTGGGGGCCAAGCTCATGAGCTAACGACTTGACAAAGCCATCTAAACCCGATTTAGCGGTGCTGTGGGCACAGAAACCCTCGCCAGGATGCCGCGAAAGCCCACTGGAAACTGCAATAATACAACCGCGCTGCTTTTCAATCATCGATGGCAGCACAGCCTTACAGCAGAAAAAGGCCGCTTTCAACTCGCCGAGCAGTTTAGCCTCGAAATCCTCCCAGGCATAGTCGAGGAAAGAGGCGAATGGGAAGGAAATTGCTGCATTTGAAACTAACGTATCTATGGGGCCCAGCGCTTCAGCCACTTTTTCCACCAGGGATTCAATCTGATTCTGGTCGGTTACATTGGCTTGCACGGCCAAAGCCTTACCGCCCGCCGCCTCGATCTCCGCGACTACTTGCTGCGCTGCCGCCGCATTTTGCACATAGTTGACGGCCACGGCTGCACCGTGGTGGGCAAAGAGCTTGGCCGTCGCGGCCCCAATGCCTCGGCTGCCGCCCGTGACTAATGCGATTCTACCTTGAAGAAGCATCGTGTTATCCTTTCAAATAATGAGTGGTTCTACCCAAGCTCGCGCAACACCCCGACTAACTTATCAATTTCAGCTTTACTATTCATCTCAGTCACACAGATTAGGCAAGCATTACCAAGCTTAGGCTCATCTTCGGCTAAATCATAGCCCCCAATAATGCTTTGTTGCTGAAGGGCAGCATTGATTTCAGCGATAGGGCGCGGGCATTGCACAACAAACTCTTTGAAAAAGGGCTTATCGGCGAGGATTTTGTAGCCTGGCACTTGGGCAATCTGATTAGCAGCATAGTGAGCGCGGTGATAGCACAGTTCAGCGACTTGCCGCACGCCTTGTTTCCCCAGCAGGCTCAGGTAGATCGTGGAAGCCAAAGCCATCAAGCCCTGATTGGTACAAATGTTACTGGTCGCTCGTTCCCGCCGAATATCTTGCTCACGAGCGCGAAGCGTCAGCACATAAGCCTCTTTGCCCGCAAGATCTTTCGTTGCCCCAACAATCCGCCCAGCGATCTTGTGTTTATATTGGTCTTTGCAAGTGAAGATGCCGAGATAAGGCCCCCCAAAATTGAGGCCCAAACCGAGTGATTGCCCTTCAGCCGTAGCGATGTCTGCCTCAACTTCGCCTGGAGTCTGGAATAAGCCTAGCGCAAGAGGTTCAAAATGCACAAGCAATAAAGCCCCTTTAGCCTTGACCTGCTGGGCTAAACCGCGTAAATCGTGGAGTTGCCCTAAGAAATCAGGCGTTTGGACGATAAAGGCGGCGGTCTGATCATCAACCTGCGCCAGCGCAGCTTCCAAAGTCGCGCCAGGCTGCTCGTCCCCAACGATTTCCAAGCCCAGCGCGGCGAGATAAGTCCGCACAACCGCTCGATAATGGGGGTGAAGCCCACGCGTCAGTACGATTTTAGAACGTTTGCGCGTCACATTCAGCGCCACAATCACCGCTTCCGCAATCGCCGTCGCGCCATCGTAATGCGACGCATTAGCGACATCCATACCCGTGAGGTTGCAAATCAGGCTCTGATATTCAAAGATCGCCTGGAGCGTACCCTGGCTGATTTCAGGTTGATAGGGCGTGTAGGCGGTGTAAAACTCGCTGCGCCGCAATAGGCTATCTACGGCGCTGGGCACAAAGTGATTGGCCGCGCCCGCGCCCAGGAAAAGGCTATGCGTTTGCGCGTTGGCGTTCAAATTGCTCATCTGGCGCAGTTCGCGCAGCAGGTCGGCTTCGGCCAACGGCTGCGGGAGATTAAGCTGAGGGAACCGCAACGCCGCCGGCACGTCGGCAAAAAGGTCGGCTCCCGTATTTACCCCAATCGCGTGCAACATCGCGGCTTGTTCGGTTTCGGTGATCGCTGTGTAGTGTGACATCGGCTTGGCTTTCGCTAAAAGAAGAATCCTACTTGGCGCAGTTTACCACAAGCGAAAAGGCAGGGCAACCAAAATGGGAAGCCCTGTGCGCCCCGCGCTCTAGCGCGGGGCGCACAGGGCCAGTGCTGCTCAAAAACCTAAAACCTAATGCTTCCGCCCGTTGATGTCGGCTTCATAAGCCGCAGCATCCAGCAAAGTGTCCTCTTTGCCAGAGACCTTCAACCGAATCAGCCAGCCTGCACCATAAGGGTCGTCATTGATTGGTTGCTGATTATCGACCAGCGCCTCATTGACCGCAATGACTTCACCCCCGACAGGTGCATTCAGGTCAGAAGAAGCCTTGACCGACTCAATCGCCCCAAAAACTTCGCCTGGCTCAAAAGTCGCTCCAACGTCAGGCAGTTCCAAGAAAACAAGATCGCCTAGCTGATCCTGGGCAAAATCGGTGATGCCAATCACAGCCTCAGCCCCCTCAAGCCGTACCCACTCATCCGTCTTAGCGTAACGTAACTCTTTAGGAATTTTGTAGCTCAATGTAACCTCTATCTACGAAGCGAATCCGACCCCTATAATACCAGAGATTCAGAAGGTGGTGGTGGGCAATGACCAATCAACCAATTGTAAGCCTGGTACAAGGGCGAAATCACGATAATTGCGCGTGGCTACTGTTGCTTGGTTGCAGAGAGCAATGGCAGCAATTCGCAAATCATTTGTACCTATTCGACGAAGCCCTTCTTTTCGGAGACTTTCAAAGATTTTGTTCGCTGCTGAATCGTAGGGCAATACCTGAACTTGTAAATAGAATTTGAGGGTTTTGAACAGATATTCGTAACCAGAAACCACTTCTGTTGAGGTTTTAGCCCGCCTAATTGTTGCTAATCGCCCCTGAACTTGCTCTTCAAAACTTACAATTGTGACCGCTCGTTGACTAAAAGGAATACCAATAAGGTGAAGAATAACTTGTTGATGACCATTTTCTAGTAGTGTGATATGATCAGTATCCAAAATGTACTTGATGATCATTTCTAAGCCACCATTTTCTGGCTATCTTCCTCTTTCCACTCTTTCTGCTCTGCTTCAAAGACTTCTTTTCGATAGTTCGCTATCGCTTTCAAATAGAATTCGCGCTGCGGATCAGCTTTTGCTATCCCCACAATGCTCATCCATGGATCGCCAGCGATCTCTTCAGCGGAGGGCACATCTATCTCGACAATCTGACCTTGCAACTGAAGCGTAAGAATTTCTAGCCGTAAATTCTGCAAAGCCTCAGTCTTGGTTGCGCCTTTAGCTTTAAGATCAGCGCTAAAGAGGGCCTGCGCGAGATAGCTGCCATCAGCTTGACTTAAAACAAGAACTTTATAGATCATTAGGCTAATCCTTATTCTAAAAGCTATTTTCCCAGCGTCGTAATCTGATTCGTGCGTTCAAACATCAGAAAACCAAAGGGAATTCCGATGACAGACGCAGCGAGCCACCATGCCACTTGCAGCCAAATGAAGCTAAACCACCAGCCGACCAGGAGGAAATAGATTACGCGCAGGAGGAAAGGTGTGCTATTCTCCTGCAAAACATAGATTTCGCCATTTTTTTGTACAACTCCGAGGTTAAACGGCTCAGAACGGAGCGTCATGACTTGGGGTAAACGACTGAGCATCCACATGCCAAGCGGGAAACCGATGATTGTGAGGTTGAGAACCCAGGCGATCACAAGCCAAATCTGGCCTATCCACGAGCCAACGAAGATAAACCAACCGATGCGGAGCAGAAGTTTAAGCATTGGAAAGTTCCTTAATTATAGCTTTGTTCTAAGGCTTAGACGCGCTAGAGAAACAAAGGTTGCAATCCGCTCTGAAATTCAGGGCGCAAGCGGGGTTTGATCTGTCACGCGCAGGAAAACCTCCTCTAAATTGTTAGTTTGCCCCGCGAAATGCGTCACAGCGGCTCCCGTTGCAATCAGATGTGTCAACAAAGCACTTACGCCCTGATCATTCCCCTCATAATCAAAAGACAGCATTGGCTTAGGGTTCTCTTGCGTTTCGACTTTTAGCACGCCAGGTAAAGCTTGAATCGCTTGGGCAGCAGCGCCAAGATCACTCAAAAGATGAACTTCGAAAGTCCGATGAGGCTGGATGGAGCGCATAATTGTGGCTACATCACCTGAAGCCAGCAGTTTTCCGCGATCAACAATTCCAATATGCGTACACATTTCAGCGAGTTCAGTCAGAATATGCGAACTAATCATTATAGTTTTGCCCATGTTTCGCAATTCTTTGAGTAATTCGCGCAATTCAACGCGAGCGCGAGGATCAAGCCCACTGGCAGGCTCATCCAAAATCAACAAAGGTGGATTATGCACGAGAGTTCGGGCCAGGCTCAAGCGTTGCTTCATGCCCCGCGAAAGGCCCATTACATATTCGTCGCGTTTATGGCTCAGATCAACCAAAGCTAAAAGCTCATCAATCAGTGAAATTCGCTTCTTTGGCGCTATTTCGTAAGCCGAAGCAAAGAAATCTAAGTATTCCCAAGCCTTCATTCTATCGTAAACGCCAAAAAAGTCGGGCATAAACCCGACCATGCGCCGCACCGCCGTTTGATTTTTGCGAACCGCTTGCCCCGCCACCCATGCTTCGCCGCTACTAGGCAACAAAAGCGTAGTTAGAATCCGCATAGTCGTCGTTTTCCCTGCGCCGTTAGGCCCAATAAAGCCATAAATTGCGCCTTCGGGAATCGCAAGAGTTAGCTGGTCGAGCGCGATTGTTTTCCCATAGATTCGCGTGAGATTTTGTGTTTCAACGATAATGGTCATAGCTTTAACGAGGCTTCAAACGAATGATCGAGAGGGTAATCCCTTTTTGGGCAACTGTTTGGCCATTTACTTGAACTTCAAAGAGGGGTTGCTCATCCCAGGTCAAGAGATAAAAACTGTTGGGGGCTTGGACCCAAGCCCCATCATTGAAATCCGTAAAAAGCGTATTTAACAAAGTTTGCTGGTTAATAATTCCCTTAGTCTTTGCCTGAGCATTTCGCGGAAATTTTTTTACTAAAAATGCTGTTTGCAAATCTAGCTGTTGCTTTTCTCCTGGCAAAAGCGATTTTAGTTTTTCAACTTTGCCTTTTGAAACTAACAAAGCGTTTTCAAGCGGCTTTTGACCAACATTTTCTAGCTCAAGAAAATTAGCCTGAAGGCTGCTTTTAATTTGAGGGGCTAAAGTTAGGGGTTTCTCTATAAGAAAGGAGCGCAGATCAGCGACATCAAGCAAAATATCCTGCACTTCTGTCTTTTTATCCGTTGAAAGGATGGTCTGTTTTGGGGATTTATTACTTCCAAATTGGTCTGGAAGACTTGTAACCTGCACTTCTGGGGGCAAACCCAAGGTATAAGTGCTACGAAAAGGCGAGAAAAGCCCCAGAAAGGTTGTTGTATAGCCTTCTTCCTGCCCCTCAAAACCTTGAATCACTGAGACTCGCACGATTTCTGGTCTTATGCCTCGGACGAGAAAGCCTGTCAAATACATGCCCCCCACAAAAAGAAGGACAATCGCTGGCGTGGTTAGCCAAGCCCATTCAGTTCGCCGCAAACGGTGTAAAACCCAAAAATTGAGGGGCCCAATTACGAGAATATAGCTGAAAATAAAGATAACAAAGATGCCTAACGAAGGTAAACGCAAATTCGGCAATTGAAGGGCTTTTGTGAGGATTTCTCTATCTCGCTGTAGCGTTAGAGTTGGTTTCTCAAGTTCCTTTTTTAGGATATTTGCCCAGAGGACTGATTCGCTTGACCAACCACTAAGAACACTGAGATCGAAGGCTGAAAAAATGACATGACCCTCATCAAAAGCGATTCCTGTGAGCAGATTAGCTTTATCAAAACTCTGTGCATCTGGCAAAAGGCTTACTTTATTGATCGTTGTCGTTAAGGCTAAAGGATTTGGTTTCTTAGCTTTGTCATCTTTAGGATCTTGCGCGAGTTCGGTTAATGAATTTAGCAGAGCCTTCTTCTCAAGCCCCGCCAACGTTACGGGCAAAAGATTGCGCCAAGCCGCTGGCATTTGTTCTGCACTTGGCCCACCGCTAATCACCAATTGGCCACCGCGCCTTGTCCAAGATTCTATCGCTTTAAGTTGAAGCTCATTGAAATTCGCTGAAGCAAGATCGTGGAAAAAGAGTATATTTAATGAATTTAAGAGTGTGGGATTGAGAGGAAAGGTCGTAGAATCTAGGGTAATGAAGCTTACTTCGTAAGTTAAGTTAAAACCTTTGTTGGTGCGGTCTAGCTCAATTTGCTTGAGAGATCGAAGACCATTGAAAAGCCCCTGATCATTGCTAACAACCCCAACTAAAAGCTGACTTGTAATGCTTTTAAGCCGCACGATCTGTTTAAGGAGGATTTCTTTCCCCACTACTAATCTAATTTCGCCCCTTTGCACCGAGCTATTTGTGATTACATTGAGAGTCAAACGTTTTTGAGAACCACGAGGCAGTTCAATTTCGCGCTGAAACTTAGTAGGATCATCGCCATTGAGGAATTGCCATTCCAAAACACCGTTCAAATCAGGGCCCTCATTGCTGGCCAACACCGTAAGGGGGAACCAAGCTCCTTGGCGATAAGAGCCATCATAGCCAACCTGGAGCATTTCTAACTTAAGCGCAGCCTCAGTTTGCGCGGTGGCAAGACGTGGCAGAAAAAGAGGGTAAATTTCTAACGTAAGCCAGCCTAAAATCAGCAAAATGAGCAATTGACTTTTCTGCTTCACGCATTTACCTTTGGCTATCTTCTTTTTCATGAGATTGAATTGAATCTAAAAGAAAGATTACGCATGATCTCCAAGAAAATGCGAATTATCACTGCGTAGATTATAAATGGCTGCTAAAATCTCTTCTTTTAGCTCTTTTTTGGTGCGCTCATCATGACTTTCGTGGTGTTCCTCGTAGACTCGCAAGAGCGTAAGAGCATCATTAAGAACGCGCTCCCTTTCGCCTTGCTTGAATTCAATTTGATAAGTTCTAATCAATCGGACAACTTCTTTTGGTTTAGGGACGCGGTCAAAGGTAAATTTGCCTTTTGCGCCCGCCGTCTCCAGAAGAACATTGCCATAACCAAGATGTTTCCCCCAAAAAGAAGTTTCAAAAGAGACATTGACGATGTTACCTAAGCTCGCGGTCCGTTGATCTTCGGGCCCAAAAGGGAGTTTTTCAATATCAACCACTTCGTTAGGCTTGAGAATATAGAGATCATTGCGATGATCTTCAACTTCCCATGCAGATTGAGCAATGAACGCCAGGATCAGCAAAATCCCTGGCCCCAAGAGAAGCAAGTTATTCATCTTCCCAATTAGCAAGAAAACTATGAGTGCTATACCCAAAACCAGTAAGGAGAGTGGGCGGAGCATCACAAGAAGCAAGAAAAGGGGATGTTTATGCCAGGTTATACTGCGGTCTTCTTTGTTGTAAACAGGATTATCCTTTAGTACGCCTATTTTAGTTAGGCATGAGGGGGTTACAGAATGGGGGATAATTTTCAGTTCTGGTTTGGGTTTGCTCTCTTTCAAGGGAATGTTCAAAACCCGAGTCTGAATCATTCGTTGGAAATCAGCGATTGTGTGCCGTTTTTGCAGTCCTCTGACTTGATCCATAATCATTTTCTGCAATTCACGGGGTTTTTCTATGCGCTCAATTTCAACATTTTTGTTAGAGGCTGCGGTTGTAATCGTGATTGTCCCATAATTAAGCCAATGCCGTGGATAAGATTTTATATGGGATTGCACATTCTGAATATCATCAATGGACACAAAGTCTTTTTTTTCGCCCCCTATTCCTGCAAAAACGTCACTTGTGGCGATTAAACGCATATTGGTTAGCCTGATTCCTTCATCTTCCCAATCAATAAAAGCAATACTCGTCCTAAATAAGCAATATACAGAGACGGCAACCGTACTGATCTCTAAGCCATTGTGGTATGTCAAAAAAGCATGCCAGAGTTGCTTTGGGCTAGGTTCAAGGATAAACCAGCGCAGCAAGAGGTAAAGAGCAAAGAGGAAGAAGCTGAAGGGAATAAGCCAAATCGTGTGGGCATCTTTGATTTCTTCATTCTCTTTCTTCGTAAGAAACCAAGAAATCCCAACAAAGACTAGTAGGGTCAAGCCGACAAAACCAAGATTAACTATGAGCCGCGGTTGTGAGCGCGCAAAACTGATGCCGCTAATATCGCCTGAAGAGGCTAGGAGCTGAAATGCAAGAAAAGCACCAATGCCTAAACCAATTAGCATCGAAATTTGTTGGAGCGATTTTCCCTTTTTGGCAAAGAGGTGAAAAATTAGCCAGGCAAGGCCAATCGTAATGATCATCATTAGCTTTAAAGAGATTGTTCCGCCTGAGCTAAGAAAAAAAAGCAAAATTGAACTAGCCAAGAAAATAATTACGGGCATGAAGAGACCAACAAATAGGTCCATAATGTGTGCTTTGAAGAAGCAGATCTCTTTTTCACCCTCAAGTAACTCAGAATTGTGAATATTTTTGCGCTTTATTGGTTTCTTGACCATCTTTTTCGCTCCTTCCAAATTAGTTAAGGGGCTTATGCTCTAATAAGTTGAGAACCCAAGCGACTTCCGCCGCCGGCGAAAGGTCATCGGTCTGAAGGATAAAAGCATCAGGGGCAGGGCGAATGACATGCTCGTCAAGCGCGTCACGGCGAGCTAAAGCCTGCTCGACCTGCTCAAGCTCAAGCGCTGGGCCTAAACCGTTTTGGGCCGCAACGCGCCGCTGGGCCCGCTCTTGTAGCGAAGCTTCCAAGTAGATTTTCAAGGGCGCATCGGGCATGATGACCGTCCCCGCATCGCGCCCGACCATCACCACCGCCCCCTGTTGCCCAATCAGGCGCTGCTGACGAATAAGCTCTGTCCGCACGCCTGGCACTCGTGCAACTAGTGAAACATGCCGTTCCACATCTAGCGAACGAATTTCCCACGTAACATCTTGCTTGCTGACTAAAACGGTATATTGGCGGCCATCGGCTTGCAAAGCGGGCAAAACCTCGATCTGAACTTGCTGCGCCAACTGTGTCAGGGCTTGGTGATCCTCAAAAGCAACGTTTTGTTGCAAGGCGGCAAGCGTCAAGGCCCGATAAAGCACGCCTGTATCAAAGTAGAGATAGCCGAGGCGCTGGGCTAAAAGCTCCCCTAACGTGCTTTTGCCCGAACCTGCGGGGCCATCTATCGTAATCACAAATGGTCTTTGCACTGCGTTCAATTCCCTTGCGAAATAGTTGTTTCGCTGCTTTTATCTTACCACATTTCGGCAAGGTTGTGATTTGGGCTGCGCGCCGCACGCGTACCGCGCGCGGCGCGCAGCCTGCTGCTTCCCCCTAGCCTAAAACTTGGGCGGCTGCAATCAGACGAGCCAAACTGCGCTCCTGCCCCAAGGCCCCCAAAGTCTCAAAGAGCGGTGGAGTCGCTGTGCGCCCCGTCACCGCCACCCGAATCGCCCCAAAAAGTTGCCCCGTCTTGAGGTTCAAAGTTGGGGCCAAATCCCGCAACGTCGTTTCAAGCTGGGCTTCATTCCATTCCGCCACTTCAGCTAAAGCCGCGTGCGCCGCCTGAAGCGCAGCTACGGTCTGCGCCGCATCCATCTTTTTGGGAATTAGCGCGGTTGGCTCTGGATAGCTAACCTCATGGAAGAAGAAATCGAGGAGCGCAGGCGCTTCACTCAACTCCTCCAGCCGCTCGTGAATCAGGGGAGCTAAACGGGAAACATAAGCCGTTTCAGCTTCCGTCGGGGGCGTGCTAACCAGCCCCGCATCTGCCAAGTAGGGCAAAATTCGAGCGGCGACAGCTTCGGGCGTTAGCTTCCGAATGTAAATCCCATTCATGTCGCGCAGCTTATCGGGGTTCCACCGCGCTGGCGAGCGTTGCACGCGGTCAATCGTAAAGCGTTCGATGATCTCGGCTTGGGTCATGATTTCGGTATGATCATCATAGCTCCAGCCTTGCAACGCGAGATAATTGGCCAGCGCTTCTGGAAGATAACCCCGTTCCCAAAACCGATTGGTCGCCACATCGTCTTTGCGTTTAGAGAGTTTCCCGTGCCCATCCTGGCGCAGGATATTGGGCACATGAGCAAAAACAGGTGGCTCCCAGCCTAAAGCCTCATAAAGCACAATGTGATAGGGCGTACTGGGAACCCACTCTTCGCCCCGAATCACATGCGTAATCTGCATTAAGTGATCATCAACCAGATGCGCTAAGTGATAGACGGGCGAACCACTGGATTTGAGCAAAACAATATCATAGAGATCAGCATTATTGACGCTGATCTGCTCGCCCCCACGGATGAGGTCGTGAAAGACGGTCTCGCCCGTGAGGGGCACTTTGAGGCGCACCGTGTAAGGTTGGCCTTGCGCTTCGGCTGCAGCGACCTGGGCCGGCGACCAATCGCGTTCGGCCCCCCGATAGCGCAACGGAACTCGTTTGGCTTGCGCTTCCGCCCGCATCTGCTCCAATTCGGTTTCGCTCACAAAGGATTTATAGGCTTTCCCCTGCGCCAAAAGCAAATCAACATATTGCTGATATAACCCCAACTTAGACCGTTCCGACTGGATATAGGGCGCGTGGGGCCCGCCAATATCGGGCCCCTCATTCCAATCAAGCCCAATCCAATGCAACGATTTGAGGATGTCGCTGGTTGCCCCAGCCACAAGCCGCTTCTCGTCGGTATCCTCAATCCGCAGAATGAACTCGCCACCATAGTGGCGGGCAAAAAGCCAATTAAACAAGACCGTCCGCACGCCGCCAATATGCAAAAACCCTGTCGGGCTCGGCGCGAAACGAACTCGAACCGGGGACGTGATTTCGATCACGGTAAGCGCTCCCTTAACAACGAAGAAGACTTGGCCCAGATAATACCACATTCACGGGCAAAGCGTGCAACTCAAACAAAGTTGCTTGCTAGGCAGT
>Ga0316612_1000103_pt1 | contig 31988 bp, 23 predicted proteins | sample MIS2016226_MG_FD_207676 | JGI IMG/M metagenome (GOLD analysis project Ga0316612, IMG submission 207676) | Microbial mat bacterial communities from Middle Island sinkhole, Lake Huron, Michigan, United States - MIS.2016.226 | ecosystem: Environmental > Aquatic > Freshwater > Lake > Sediment... | reverse complement strand
CAACCTATTTACAACGCCCCTTACGCCTTTTTGGCACAATTGGCACGATTTTCTTTGGTTTGGGCCTACTTATTGGCCTTCACATGTTCTGGCTGTGGCTCAATCATATTGGCATTGGCACAAGACCACTCCTTTCTTTCGGGGTTTTATTGCTTATAACAGGGATTCAGTTCATTAGTATGGGCTTGGTCGGCGAAATGTTACGCAATTCAGCATTTCGGGCTGGCGACGAATATAGTATTCAGCAAACTCTCGCAAGCGATTCAGAGGAATAAAGCTATGCAAATGCGAATTTGCTACTTTGGAACTTACGAAGAAGACTATCCCCGTAACACGCTGCTTATTGCGGGCCTGCGGGAAAGCGGGGCCATAGTCTATGAATGTCATGAATCGATTTGGCGCGGAAAACGAGATAAAAGCAAGGCTTATCGTGGTTTAACTGCTTTCATCTTGATTTTTCGGATTTTAATTGCTTATCTTAGATTGACAATTCGCTATTTTCAGTTGCCCAATCATGATCTAGTGATTGTAGGCTATGTTGGACAACTAGACATGCTGTTGGCATGGTTGCTGACGCGCTTGCGAGGGTTTTCACTCGTTTTCAACCCTATGCTTTCCTTGTTTGATACGTTTTGTGCTGATCGCGCTCTAGTTCCAACGCAATCTTTCACGGGCCGCCTTCTCTGGCAATTGGATTCTTGGGCTTGCCAAGCCGCTGACCTTATTTTGCTGGATACGCAGGCCCATCTTGCTTATTTCACCCAGACTTTTCAATTGCCCCCCACCAAATTTCGGGTTGTGCCCATCGGCGCAGATGATCGGCTTTTCAAACCAAATGAAGTTGTTACAAACAGCAAAAAAGAATTTTGTGAAGTGCTTTTTGTAGGGAAATTTATCCCACTTCATGGTTGCAAAACGATTATTCAAGCCGCAGAAGAGTTACGTGATGAGCCAATTCATTTCACTTTGATTGGTTTGGGGCAAGAACAGCCAGAAATTAAGCGTTTAGTTACAGAAAAGCACTTAAAAAACGTTACCCTGATTGATTGGGTGGCTTACGAAGCCTTACCTGCTCAATATGCTCAGGCAGATCTTTGTTTGGGCATTTTTGGGGAGACGGCGAAGGCGCAGCGCGTTGTGCCCAATAAGGTCTATCAGGCCTTGGCGATGGGCAAACCAGTTCTGACAGCAGATACGCCAGCTTTACGCGCTGAATTAGCGCTTGGCAAAGAGATTTGGGTTTGTAAACCTGCTGATTCGCTAGACCTCGCAGCGCAAATCAGAAAATTAGCCAATGATTCAGGGCTAAGACAGCAATTAGCTCAAAATGGTTTGAATGCTTTTCAGCAACGCTATCGTTTAGCAGTTTTAGGAAACAACGTTTATCAGCATTTAAGCGAGCAAATCCCTGGGTTCGTGCCTGAAAGCCAGATGATCTGGGGCAGTCAACCTGAGCTTTATGGCCCGCGCCACCGTTTTCGGGAAGATTACCTGCTCCGGGCGGTGCAAACTTATGCGCCTGGCAAAAGGGTTTTAGATGTCGGTTGTGGGGCAGGCTCGATGTTGCAACGATTAGCTAAGGCTGGTTATCAACCGTTTGGCCTCGATATGGCGCTGCCATTCTTAATTTACCTTCAGCAAAAACTTCAGAATACCCAAATATCTCTCTTAAAAGGTGATCTTTTTCAGCTTCCGTGGGCTAATAATAAATTTGACGCAGTTGTGATTAGTGAAGTCTTAGAACATATTGAGGATGATGAGGCTGCTTTACGAGAAATTTGGCGAGTCTTGCGGCCAGGAGGAGTTTGTGTTCTTAGCGTGCCTGCGGACCCAGAGCAATATGATTGGTTTGACCGCTGGGTAGGCCATCTTCGACGTTATCAAAAAACTGAATTACAGCAAAGGCTAGAATCCCAAGGTTTCACGGTCAAATCCATTCATTTCTTTGGTTTTCCCTTAGTACGCCTTTTTCACCAATTTGTCTATTTACCCTATCTCCGCAAAGCACTTAAAAAGCCCCAGCAAAAGCGTTTGGTGCTTCAAACCTGGCGCAAATACTTCGTGGGAGAGCTTATCTGGCTGCTCTTTCACCTTGATCAACTCTTTGACGAGTCACCTTTGGGGATTGGGCTAATTGCCGTTGCCCAAAAACCCTTTTAACCTGCTACCAAAACTAAGCTCTTCGCTCTTCTTATGATTCGCAAACCAAAGATACTTGTGCAGGTAGCTGGAATTTTGTTGTTGACCCTTTCGCTTGGGCTGATTGGGCAGCAAATTTGGCTTTCCTGGCCCCAAATTAGCGCTCTGCGGCTTCAGCCTGGGCCGGCGGCTGGAGCTTTTCTGTTGACTTGCCTCAACCTTCTGCTAACAGCCCTTTTGTGGCACACCATCCTCGCGGGGCTAGGGACGACGCTCGCGTTGCGGGTTGCGCTGCCGATCTGGTTTGTGGCTCAAACGGCGCGGTATGTGCCAGGGAATGTGTGGCATCTTTTTGGGCGGGTCTACTTGATGCAACAAGTGGGAGTTGCTGCTCAAACGACGAGCCAGAGCCTTCTCATAGAGCTTCTGCAAACCATTTTGACGGGGTTGGTCGTCGCGCTGCTTTCCCTCCCTTTCTGGCAAGCGCAGATGGATTGGGGGTGGTTTCTTCTGCTTTTCCCTTTGCTTCTTTGCGTACTTTGGCCTTCCCTCCTTCACCAACCGCTGGCGTGGGCTTCGCGCCTCTTTGGGCGAAAGCTTGAAATGGGAAAGATTGAAGGGCAAAAGCTTTCCCTTCTGCTGGCGGGTTATGGGTTTTCTTGGCTCTTGCACGGTGGAAGTATCTTCCTTTTAGCAATTGCGCTTCAACCGCTCCCCTTCACAACCTTCCCCGCTATAACGGGAATTTTTGCTCTAGCTTGGATTATTGGCTTTCTAAGTTTTATCACGCCGAGTGGTTTGGGCGTGCGGGAAGGGGCCCTAAGCTACCTTCTTAGCTCCGTAATGCCCCTTCCCCAGGCTCTTGCGCTGACCCTGCTCTCGCGGGTTTGGCTCACGGTTGCCGAACTTTGTTGCACAGCTTTTGCATTCTGTTGGAAAAAACGCTGACCCTATGGCTATCCTTCAAAACCCTTTAGCAGCGGCCAAAGGCCCAAAACTTGAATTTAATCTCCTGGCGCTAATTCTACTCTTCAGTGGGATGCTTGCTTGGCTGAGTGTAGCCCGCTATGAAGGTTATAATGCAGGAATTCTTGACCTGGGCGTGATGACCCAAGCGATCTGGTCAGGGACGCAAGGTTCGCCCTTACTTCTTACGGCCCCCGATGTTGGCCCCCGCAGCCGCCTCAACGTTCACGTCGAATTGATCTACTACCTTCTGGGCCCCTTCTACAACCTTTGGCCGGATCCGCGCACCCTTCTGATTATTCAAGCTCTTCTCTTTGGGCTAGGCGCATTCCCTGTTTACGCGCTCAGTCTGCGGCGGATTGCAAGCCCTTCTTGGGCCCTTTGCCTAACCTTGATCTACCTTCTCTACCCTACGGCCCAGACCAGCGTTTTGTACGACCTTCATGGAGATACGTTGGCCATGCCCCTTCTGCTCTTTGTGCTGGATGCGTTAGACCGGCAAGCTTGGCCTTCCTATGCGGTTTACGTCGCGCTGGCTTTAAGTTGCAAGTTCTACGTTGCGCTTCCCCTTTTAGGGATTGGGCTTTATGCGCTTCTGTGGGGAAAGCAGAAACAGGTAGGTTGGCTCACGATAGGGGTTGCGATATTCTACGGAGCCGGTGCTTTCTTTGGCATCCGCCCGCTTTTTGCACCTCCTTTTCCCGATGCCCCTTCCGTTTCAAGTGGCGGCTACTTAAAGCATTACTTTGGCAGCCTGGAAGGTTTTTGGGCGACCCTTCCCGCCCGTATCTTGCATGGAAGTATTGTCTTTGGGCCCCTTCTGCTCTTTCTTTGGCGCGGCTGGCGCTGGCTTCTTCCCGCTTTCCCAATTGCAGCGGCGGCCCTTATCTCAACGGCCCCTGGCCCTTCCTACGATTATCGCTATCACCACTATGCGTTGGTTGTCCCTTTCCTCTTAATGGCTACCATTGACGGGGTAGAAAAGCTGAAGGTGCAAGGGGAAAGAGAACGCGCCGAACTGAAAGTCCTCCCGGCGACCTTCTTAGCGCAGCAGAAGAAGTTGATGCTTACTTTGAGTAGCTCTAGGCAAAAGGTCTTGGAAGCAAAGGTCGTTCAGGATTTGAGGATTAAGACCCGCAATTGGCGCGGCGACTTGGGGTTGACTTTGGTTATCGTCATCCTTTGCAATATGGCGCTAGTTGATACACCCTTTAATCCCTTCTTTTGGATGAGCTTGCCAGGGCAAGGGTTAGATTCTTCAGCTTATGGCCATACTTCACGGGATGCAATGAAGGATCAATTTTTGGCTGCAAATGTTCCCCCTTTCGTTCCCTTAGCGGCTTCGAGCTTTCTCGCGCCTCACTTGGCAAACCGTGAAACCCTTTATGCGGTCCGGTATGGCGATGACCCTGGCGGGAAACGGTTTCCTGCGGTTCTCCCGCAAGTAAGCTACGTTTTGGCGGATGCGCTTTATGATTACCGTGTTCCGCTGAATGGGGGGTTTGCAGGGGGTGCAAATTATGAGCAGCGCGAGCTTGGGCAAGTAATGCGGGATCGGGCCTTCAGCCTGGTTGCGGCGCAAGATGGTCTCCTCCTTTTCAAGCGTGGAGCTACCGGTGAGGAAACGCTCCCTCAGCAAGTTGAAACGCTCCCGCCGAGTAAGGAAACGGCGATCTATACCTTTGGGAATGCAATTGAGCTTGTGGATTATCACCTTATCCCCTTGGGAAAAAGGCGGTTGCGAGCTTCCTTTACTTGGCGAGCTACGCGCCCAATCACGCAAACGACCTTGGCCGCGATAAGTCTGCTTGAAGGGCTAAAGGATGCGCGAGCCGTTCACTTGCCAACGTATGAGCTTCTTCCCCCTTCAACCTGGCAACCAGGGCAACTAATCCGCGAGACCTTTGAAGTTGCAACCTCCTTCACCATCCCCCCAGGGCACTATACTTGGCGCGTCGGGTGGTATGATCTGGGCTTGCCCAATAGCTTTCTGACCGATAAGCGCAGTCTCCTTCCTGGCAGTAGTCAAATTGCGGTTGGGACAATTGATGTTCCTGCTGCGCCCCCGCCTAAGTAACAAAACTAAACCCACCGTTCATGTTCCCTTAGGCAAGCTCAGGGAACATTCGTAGGACAGGCATCCTTGCCTGTCAAGCCCGCTCGATTACTTCAGACCTTTGTGGTCTTCGCAACCGCAAAGGTCTACCTTTGGCGAATAAACAAAATGGCTAAAGCTGAAGGGTAGCTCCAGACCTCCCAAGTCTTCGAGACCTGGGAGGTCTCTGAATGACCGCACTGAATGACCGCAAAGGTCTCCAGGCTTTAGCCAGCGGGCCACGGCTAAAGCCGTGGACTCCTCTCAGATTCTTCCCAATTCATGAACTTCGTAGGACAGGCATCCTTGCCTGTCAAGCCCGCTCGATTACTTCAGACCTTTGTGGTCTTCGCAACCGCAAAGGTCTACCAACCGCAGTGGGCCACGGCTAAAGCGAAGCCCGCGCTCCATGTTCCCTTCGGCAAGCTCAGGCAACGCGCCTTCGGCCCCTTCGGCAAGCTCAGGCAACGGAGCCGCTCGCTGGTTGAGCTTGCCGAAACTAGCTTGCCGAAACCAGGTCAAGCTCGCGCTCCAGTTTCCTCAAATCATAGACCTTTAGCACCTCATCGCCGAAGTGATTGATGACCTTCACCGCAAACCGCCCACTCTTAGGTTCGGGAAAGGGCAAGCTCACGGTGCTATAGACCTTGGCCCACGCTTCCTCAGATACTTCTGTTCGCAACGTGCGCTTCAATTTATCATACGGTGCATTTCCCCCCGTGAAGTAGGCCTGCCGCACGAAGAAACTTTCCTCATTGTAATCCGTATCAATGAACCAACAAACCAAATTGTCTTCGGGCGTGCTATGAATAATAAAGCCCCGCAGCGGGTTGTAAATATCTAAGCCCCGAATCGTGACCACGAGTTGCCCATCCGCCTGCCTGGTTAGCTCAAGATCTGGTTCCCCAAAGAGCAAAAACAAGTTCCCCGCCCCCGTCAGCTTTACTTCCCCCATCAGCAGTTCGGGGCTCATCTTCACGAGTAAGACCGGCAACCTTCCATACTTTTTCGTCTTCGTCTTATCTTGCATGTCCCCTTCAAAGGCAAACCCGCAAACCAACAAAAGGTCAAACCTTTGCCCATCTGTGGTTCCCTTGGCCGCTTCCTTCACCGCGGCCCAGACTAAATCGTCCCCAACCGTGCCATACTCTGGCCCCACACAAAGCGCAACCCGTTGGGTTTCCCCCGCCGCGTTAAGGTATTCCCCTTCCGCGTGAAGGTTGGGCCCTGCATATTCAGTCAAGCTCGTAAACTCAAGCCGTTGCCCTTGCTTCGTATTTTGCACCCCCGTGCGGCGCAAGTAGCCCAAAATAAAGCCGACAAACTTCTCTGCCGCCACCAACCCCGTTTGCCACTTCACTTCCTGCCCACAGGCAATCATGCGATGCGGCGAAATACTCTCCACCGTAAAGGGGCCGCTGACCCGCACCCGTTGCTTATCTTCATACGGTTGATCATAGAGTAGCTCGACGGTTGCGCTCCGGGCAATGGAAGCATCAATTTCGCGCTGCCGCTGGAGCCGCAAATCCCACCACTTTTGCAACTTCTCCTGCGCCCCTTGCGGCCATTTGGCCGCCCCTTCCCGCGGGATTTGCCACTCTTCCCATTTCTCCGCCAGCAAAGTATTCAACTCCGCCCGCAACGCTTCCAAAGGTTCTTGCCATTTGGCCCACAAGGTGTCGATTTCGGCATTATTCGCAATATCGCGCAACGTAATGTGCGGCACGCGCTTATAGACAAACCCCAGATGCAAGTTTCCGCTCGGTTCAGGGCGCGGGTTGGGCAACGGTTCACCCTTCAAGGCCGCTTCTTTGGCCAGCCCGTCCGCCGAATCCTGGAGCAAGTAGTAGGGAAAGACCGCCGTCATCAAGCGCGTCCGCGCTAAAGCTAAAGCGACCCGACTGGTATCAATGGTGATCCACCGTCGCCCCCACTGCTCCGCGACGTAAGCGGTTGTCCCGCTCCCGCATGTCGGGTCAAGCACCAGATCCCCAGGATCCGTCGTCATTAACATGCACCGTTCAATGACCTTTGTGTTGGTTTGAACTACATAGGTTATATCAGATGCGCCAATTACATCACTCCAAACAGTATTTAAGTTTGAAACAGGGAAGTCTGACAAGAAAAACTTGCTTCTCAATTGATTTTCCGTAGCTAATAAACGCCCTGCTTTAGCAAGCCTCTCCATGCCAAATTTAGTCGTCCTATAGCTTCCAGTAAATGTTTTGCCATTAAATTGTATTTGGATTTTAGGATTAGCGTTCCTTATGAGATTGTCAGACATAAAGGAAGAGAGATTACCATCTATTTTTTCTCCCTTAGCCCGTGGATAAACTACACCATACTCATCTTGGTAATGAGAGACTAAGCTAGTATTGGCTTCAGATTTGAAAATCCTACGAAACTTTGCTTGATCTCTGTTCTTAGCATACCAAAGTAAGAAGTCGTTAGTTGTAGTAATAAACTCTGAAACTACAAGGGAACGGGTTTTTGTGAATGTTATTTGACTTACAAAATTCCCACTTCCAAATACCTCATCCATTAGACAGCGGACTAAATGCACATTCTTATCACTGATTTGCACGAAGATACTGCCCGATTCGGTAAGAAGCTCCCGCGCTGCAACCAAACGGTCTCGTAAGTAGCTCAAGTAGGAATGGATGCCCAGTTCCCAGGTATCCCGAAAGGCTTTGATCTGCTCAGGTTGAAGAGAAGTATCTTCCCATTTGCCATCCTTAACGTCACGTTTGCGGGTGCTGGCTTGCCAATTACTGCCAAACTTGATGCCATACGGGGGGTCAAGGTAGATCATTTGCACCTGGCCGGCTAAGGCTTCCTTTGCCAGAAGGGAAGTCATGACTAAGAGGGAATCGCCTAAGATCAGGCGGTTCGACCAATTCAGCTGATGGCGGTAGAAGTCGACGGTCTGTTCATGGGAAAGAAGGCCGTCAAAGGTGGCAAAGAGGGAAGGTTGGGCGACGGAGTTTTGGGCGCGGATCTGGTCAATGAGCGCTTGGGGCTGAATCTTCTCCTGAATGTAGATGGGGACACTGGCGACGGTCAGGGGCGTTTGATCTTGCGCGTCTTTGCCCTTCCACACGAGTTGGGGGTCGAGGGAGATGTCGCGGGCGTAGAGGTCGCCATCAAAGGTGTGGGGCTGCGGCTGAAGCACCGCATCTTCGGCTAAGGCGCGGAGTTCATTGGTTGGGTTGTTGACGCGCTTGTCGTCGTGGTGGTGGGCCGTCACGACACGGGCGGGTTTGGGGGGGGCGGGTTTCTTGGGCGGCATGCTAAAGACCTTTCGGTGCTAAGTTGCAGGCTGGAAGCCCGCGCTACGTGTCCCTTTCGCAGGCTGGAAGCCCGCGGCTACGCCAGATTCGGTGTAGGACAGGCCTCCTGCCTGGCCGGCTAGACAGCTTCAGACCTTTAGAGTTTTAGCAACCCTAAAGGCCTGAAGTTTATTTTGATTCAATTTTAAGTCAAACTTGCGCTGTTGTCAAGAAACGAAGGTTTCCGGTGCTACTTTGTTGCAGAAGGAGCTGCGCCTGGAGCGCCTTTCCCCTCTTCGGGTGCAAAAGCTACCAAAACACGGTAGACCGTGAAGAAGAGGATGCTCCCGCCACTGGTAAAGTAGATCCCCTTTGCCCAAAGGGTGCTACTATCTGTGCCACTTGTCAAGCCGTGAAGGAGGGCCAGCAGAAAAACAGAGAAGCTCAAAACGTGAATGACTTGCCAGGCAAAACGCCCGATCTGCTTGCGAACGTAGAAACTTAGGGCCACAAGCAGCAGCATGTAGAAACTTACTTGCCCCAACCCGATCCATTGGGGGCGGTAGTTAGCCCCTGCAAAGGGAATTAAAAGTTGGCCCAGCGTATACTTAGAGTAGCTATCGCCCAGCAAGATCAAGGCATGAAAGAGGGCAAAGGCCAAACCAAGTAAGCTGGTGTGTTGGTGAAGGTCAAAGGCCACGGGGCCACCAGGCCACAAGCGGGCCAGCTTATTGGTGAGACTTAGGCCCAGTATCATCGAGAGCCAGAGGAGAAAAAAGGCCACGAAACCCGTTGTACGGGAGAGATACCAATAGGCTTTGGGGTCGGAGCCAAGCAGTGACGTGCTAAGGCCTGGCAACCAGTGAGGGAAGGCGATTACGGCAGCAAAAACCCCGACGGTGACCGAAAGTAAGAGCAGAACCAAGTTCTGAAAGGCCATTGCTGGCGGGAGATCGTCTAAGTTTTCGGTTACTTCAAGCCGATGATGCTTCTTTGCGCTCCGCGCTGGCGGGTTGACCTTTGGGGTTGGTTTATCGGGCGCTAAGGCAACCGTTTCGCCCGTGGCCGCTGGGGCAATTACAACCTTCCCCGCATTGGGGTCTAAAACCGTCTCAGTGGTGGGCGCAACTTCTTGCACCTTCGCAGTGGGATTTGTTGCTTCTTTTTTAGGCATAGTTAAATTCCTCCTCAAAATTAAGATTAAAGATAAGGGCTGTTCAACCTGGCTTTTGCCAAAGGAAAGGTTGAAGGTTATGGCTATAGATGACTTTCCCATCATCTAAAACGAGGAAACTGGCGAGGGAAGGGTGGGATTCAAGCCAAGCTAAACCCTTTTCGCTCCCCAAAATGAGCATTGCTTTGGCCGCAACATCAGCTTCTAAGGTGCTGGGGCCGACCACCGTAACGCTTACAAGGTTGGTTTGAGCAGGTTGCCCCGTGCGTGGGTCAATGATATGGTGTTGCCAAAGATCCCCTTGTTGCCAACGGCGATAATCGCGCCCCGAAGTTGCTACCCCGCCCCCTTTCAAAAGTAACATTTCGATGGGCGCTTCAGGCATAAAGGGATTAGTAATCCCAATTGGCCAAGGAGCATCTTCAGTCCGGGGGCCACTGAGGGCAATATCGCCCCCTGCATCTACTAGGGAAGGGCCATAACTTTGCAGCTTGTGCAAAGCTTGTTCCACGGCCCAGCTTTTCGCTACACCCGCTAAGTCTAAGCGCGTCCCAGAAGGGAGGCAGATCGAAGACTTTTTGGCATCCTTCGTGATCTTTCGCCAGCCTTCCCGCAAACTTTGATTGAACGGTAGATTAAAGGCAAGAGAAGGTTGCTCTCCCGCTTGGGCGCTATCTTCCCCAACGAGCGAATGCGTATACCCTGCCTGCTCTAATTCGGGCAGAAGGGTTGGAATAACCAGACCTTCACTCCAGTGGGCGGCCCACAAAGCAGTCCGCAGCACATCCCACATAACCCTGCTTACCTGCGTTACTTTCCCTGCTTGGCTGTTAAGGAGCATCAACTCGCTATCGGGCCGAAACCGACTAAGGTGCTGCTCCCAGGTAGCAAACCAATTAGGCACTTCAGCTAAAAGGTCTGCTACTTCTGGGGCTTCAGAGTCTACAACTGCCAACATTCGGCAGCCCATAGCATGAAATTCAAGCCGTTGCATTGGCTACCTTTAGCGCGAAGATTGCGTAGAAGTAACAGGGTCGGGCCACTGTGGCTGCGCCGCAGGTGCTACTGGAGCGATAGAGGTTGATGGAGCCGCTGTTACAGTGCGGAGGGTTGGGTTGCCCCCATTGGCCGGTGCGCCACTGGTGATGGGCGCGGTTATGGGGGCGGCATTGGTTTGAGCATTGGGGGGGGAAAACATTGCCCAACCTGTGAGGGTTGCGGCGAGCGAGGCCGCTGTAAGCAACACCTTTGCCCCTTCTGCACCCGTTGTTTTTGACATGATAAGACCCCTTTATCTTTTAGTTGAGAGAAGGTGGCGTGGGACAGACCCTCTCTCAACGCTATTTTTTATTTTTCAGAAAGCCTTGCGCCTAATCCCTACCTAATCGTCTTCGCCTTCACGCTCGCCGCCTTCACGCTTGCCACCTTCACGCTTGCCACCTTCACGCTCGCCATCCTCTTTGTCGTCGCCCTCTTTATCCCCACCTTGGGCTGGGGCACTCTTCATCTGAGCGTAGACTACTTGGCCCGTAGTTTCGCTGACGTTGACCACGCTCCCGTCAGCAAACTTGACGTTGTACGTTCCCTGTTGCTGGTCTAAGGTTACACTGGAGACCGTCCCGCCCTTCGCGTAAGTAACGGCGATCTGCTGTGCTTGCTCCTGCGTGATCTTTACCGCGTTGTTTTGCAAAATTGCGCCGCTTGTCGCATCTACATAGACGCTGCCCTTATCAAGCTGAACTTCATACGCAACGGTAGTTCCCGCTGGGCCCTGGAAGTTGACAAGTTCTGGGTCGCGGGAGAGCTTGCTCCCTGCTACAGCACTGAGGGCCGTATCCCCCGCTTGCTTTGCCGTTACCTTATAGACCGTGCCTGCGATAGGTGTAATGGGCTGCGGCGTATTCGCTGCGGAGAGAGGCGTACTCGCCGCTGAAGGAGCAGCTTGTTGGATCGCTACCGTCGGGGCCGCCTTGGGGGTCAAGGTCGGTTGCTGCGTGAAGAAGGCGGCTAATCCTCCCACGAAAACTAGAACAAAGGCCGTTAAAGCTGCTGCGATGCTGAGAAGGGTGCGCTGATTCATCATTTGTACCTTTCATTTTTGCTGCTTGTGATTTACTTGATAATCTTAGTATAACGGGATTACTTTGGAGGAGAATTGGAAAGACCTTAGAAATTTTCCAATCTTTCTTTTAATCTTCACGGCCTAAAAGTTCAGACCAAAAAGGGCCAAGCGCCTTTGCTTGGCCCTTCTCTGTGAAATCTTAAAGACGACTCAGACCAAAGGTCTAAGGCGTACCTGGTTTTTCCCCACCTTCCGCAGGCGTACCTGGCTTTTCCCCACCTTTTGTTTTGGGATTAGGATTCGTGAGGGGATTCTGAGGGAAGACAACCTTCAACCCTTCAGCCAAAGCGGCTTTCTCTTGCACCGTCAAATTAGCTTCGGGATGGATGAAAAGATAGCCGGGGGTAGGCATCTTGTTTTTTTGAATTTCATCCGCCGATTTTTCCCCTGCCAGCTTACCTTCTTCATCCAACTTAGAAGGTTTTTGTCCCCAATCCGAGAAATTGAGATATTTGCGCCCTTCAAGTACTTGTTTGGTTGCAAGAAAAGAAACAGGCGCAATCCGGCTGTAGATAGGCCACGTTGTTTCGTTGCTGTGGCAATCAAAGCAGGCGCGGCGAGCCAAAGCTTCGGTTTCGGGTTTGTCCCATTTAACATTCACGGTGACAGGCGGATTGGTCTGGCTCAAAAGCGTCGGGATGCCTACGATTTGGAGCAGGACGAAAAACGCCACGATTCCGCCAACGATTTTCTGCCAAAGTGGCAGAGCCTGAAGTTTAGCCATGGACAGTTTGACTTCTTTCTACTCAACAACAGCTTCAGCCTAGAACAGGACAAGACCTTGCACATTATAGCATTCTACGCTTAGAATAAGCTTGGAACTAGCAGCCGCTTTTCCAATTTTTTCTTATTTAACTAACCTGTGCTTATTTAGGGAGGGTCTAATGCGCGTTTTGATCATTGAAGACGACCAGCGGCTTGCCCGCTTGATTGCGCGAGTCCTGAACGAGGAACATATTACCACAGATTTGGCCCCCGATGGCGAAATGGGCCTCGATCTCGCGCTGCGCGGAACTTATGATGTGGCGATTGTTGACTGGATGTTGCCCAAACGGGATGGGCCCGCGATTTGCCGGGCGGTGCGAGCGGCCCATTTATCGACCACGATTCTGATGCTGACCGCCAGAGGCCAGATCGAGGATCGCGTTACGGGCCTCAATAGTGGAGCCGATGATTATTTGATCAAACCCTTTGCCTTTGAAGAATTGCTGGCGCGAGTTCGGGCTTTAGGGCGACGATTTGACACTTCTACCGCCGACCCCTGGGAAATGCGGCAGGGCGACCTGGTACTTGATCTGCGAGCGCATACGGCGCGGCGCGGCAATTTGACCCTCGATTTGACCGCCACCGAATGGCGTTTATTGGAATTTCTGCTGCGCCACCCCGGCCAGACGCTTTCGCGCCAACAGATTTTGGATTACGTCTGGTCGTATGAGCGCGATGTGCAAGTCACAATGGTGGATGTTTACATTTCCTACCTCCGCCGCAAGCTGGAACAGCCAGGTCGCCTCGACCCGATTCAGACTGTGCGCGGGATAGGCTATCGCTTTGAGGTTAAAAATGTTTAAGAGTTTACGCTTTCAACTCACAATGCTCTATCTGCTGGTTGGCTTATTTTTGATCGCTGTGGTTGGCCTTGGAACGTACCGCCTTCTAAGTGATTATTTTCAAGCCTCGACTGATTTAGCGCTTCAGCACAAAATGGCCCACGAATTTGAGACTTTGGGTGCGCCTGTGCCGCCCGCTTTGATGGCCGCAGATCGGGATTGGTATGTCAAGCGTTCCATCCGTGATTCGCGCAAGCGGACGGCGGAACCCTCGCGGATGCTGCGCCCAAATATCGGCGCTGAGGAGTTTTTTCACAGCGAATTGACGGCCATTTTCGTCTTACCTTTGAATAAAGAAGGCCATTTGCTTTACGACCCCAACCCATATCTTGCGCCATTGGCTCCCAATACGCAAGCTGCCATGGCCGCCTTAGCCACCGGCAGCGATTTACGCACGGTCACGCTGGGAAAAGAAACACGAGTGCGCCTTCTTACTTTTCGGCTGACTCGCAACGATGGCCCTGGCGTATTACAATTAGGGCGGATTTTGGTCGACCAAGATCGGATTTTGCATCAATTATTACTCGGCTTTTTGGGCCTGAGCGGCTTGAGCGTCATTTTCTTGGGCGCAGGAAGCTGGCTCTTGGCCGGGCGAGCATTGCTCCCGGCCCAAATTTCTTGGGAACGGCAGCAGGCCTTTATTGCCAGTGCCAGCCACGAATTACGCACGCCGTTGGCCATTATTCGGGCCAGCGCCGAAGTCGTTTTGCGCGGCTTAAAGCCTGCTGACTCAGATCGCCGTGAACTTCTGACGGATGTGATTCAGGAAAGCGACCACATGAGTCGGCTGGTCAATGACTTGCTCTTACTCTCGCGCTTAGATGCTCAACGCTTAGAATTAGAGCATAAAAAAGTCTTTCTGCCTGATTTGCTGAATAATGTCTATCGTCAGATGAGCAAATTGGCTGAAGAGCAACAAATCACTATTCAAACTGGCCCTTTAGCAGGGACAATTTGGGGCGACTCGCATCGGCTACATCAAGTGCTGCTGATTTTGTTAGACAACGCGCTGCGCCACACCCCAGTGGGAGGCCGCATTACGTTGGAAACCCAACCGCAAGGGCGCTTTATTCAAATCAAGGTGCAAGATACGGGCAGCGGAATTGCGTCTGAACATTTACCGCATATTTTTGAGCGTTTTTACCAAGCTAATAAGAATGAAACTGGCGGAAGTGGGTTAGGACTGTCAATTGCGAAGGCTCTCATCAAAGCCCAACAGGGCCAGATCAGGCTTGAAAGTCAAGTGGGCAAAGGGACGCAAGCCCTTTTGCTCCTGCCCAATGCCAGCGAGACCGATTCGGGCCACGGGCTTTTGGGCCGCAAACTTTCCCGCAAAGTCCCTTAAATCACGGAGCCAGAAATGTGCTACCATGAAGCGCAACATGGGCTTCTGGCATGTGAAAATCAAACATGAAAGAATCGGTTTGGAATGTCTAGCACGTATGTAATTCAACTAACGATTGTTGTCGAGCGGGCGGTCTATGAGCCTCATCTCCCAGCCCATCTGGCCTACTTGCAAGAGCTAAAACAGCAGGGGAAGCTGCTCTTGTCGGGCCCTTTTGCAGACCGCAGCGGGGGGCTGGTGCTGGTGCAAGCCGCTTCGCGGGCCGAAGCTGAGGCGCTGGCCCAAAACGACCCTTTGGTTCTTAGCGGCGTAGACCGTTATGAGCTAAGGGAATGGCAAATTACGGATGGCCTCTTGGCCCAAAATTTGTTGCCGCCAAGCTAAGGCCCAGAAACGGAGTCCGGGGATGTCAAATTCGCCGAAATCAGTCCGCAGGTGTTTTGAACTTTCACCTGAACACCTGGATTATCTTTTATTTCTGACTCAAGCGCAGCAGATCACCGAAAATCAGCTTGTGGCAAAAGCGTTGGATATTCTGATGAATATCACCGATATGCTTGAGACCCAAGGAAACGAGATTGACTTTCCCTCGCTGTCCTCCGAGACGCTCCAACAAATCTGGGGGCGAAACGCCCCGTTGCCCAAACCCGAAGAGCGCCACATCAAAATGACCTACGAAGATTTTTTGGAATGGGCCGACCCAGATATGCTGACGGAGTGGGTTGATGGGGAAGTGATTATTGCCAGCCCTTCAAAGGATAAGGGGCTGGTCGTGCGCGAATTTATCCACAATGTTTTGCGGATTTTCGTGGGGGTCAACAAGCTCGGCATTATGCGTGTAGCCCGTTTTCAGATGAAGTTAGCGCGTTCGGGGCGCGAGCCAGATTTGCTTTTTGTTTCGACAGAACACTTAGATCGGTTGAAAGCTACCTACTTGGATGGCCCTGCGGATTTGGTGGTCGAGATTTCGTCGCCTGAAAGCCTGCCGCGAGATCGGGGGGAAAAATTTTACGAGTATGAGCAGGCCCGAATTCCTGAATATTGGCTGCTTGACCCTGTGCGGCGCTGGGCCGAATTTTATACGCTGGGCCCCAGCGGGCACTACCAGATTATCACCGCCGGCACGAACGGCATTGCTCATTCGCATGTAATTCGGGGTTTTTGGCTGCGAATTGAATGGCTTTGGGAACCTCCGCAAATTTTGCAAACCCTGCGCGAGTTAGAGCTAATTACGGCTTAATTTGGGGGGTACTTTCTTGGAAGTAGAAGTAAGGGAGCCTCTTTTGCCATGAGCCAGCCTATGCAGTTTCGAGCGGCCCGGGCCTTGGTTATTGGGGTGGGAGATTATCTGCACCCGCGTTTGGCAAACCTTCCCGCCACAACCCGCGACGCGCAGGCTTTGGCGGGCGTGCTTAGTGACCCTTTGCAAGGGGGCTACCCGCAAGGTACGGTTACGCAACTCATTGGGGAGCAAGCTTCCCTGGAAAACATGCGAAAGGCCCTGCGTGATCTGGCTCAACAAGCGACCTTTGAGATGACGGTGGTGATCTTCTTTTCGGGCCATGGGGCGCAGACTACCATTAAGGGGCAACATTCGGCTTTTCTGTGTCCCCGCGAAGCTGACTTGCGCGATTTGCCCCAGACGGCTCTGGCGGCCACCGAGTTTAGCAACCTTCTGAGCGCGATTCGGGCCAATAAGGTCTTAGTTTTGATTGACGCTTGCCATGCGGCGGGGGCCGCCGATTTTAAGGCTGCTGCGCCTGACGCGAACGTTGTCCAGACGGGGTTGCCCGAAACCTATTACACCGACCTTAGTCAACAGACGGGCCGCGTCATTATTGCTTCGTCGCGGGAAAATCAACTTTCCTACGTGCGGGGGGAAATGAGTCTTTTTACCTCCCTCTTAGTGCAAGCTTTGAAGGGCGAGGCGGCCATTCGGGGGGACAACCTTGTCCATGTCTTAGACATTTTTCATTACCTTAGCGAAGAAGTACCAAAGGTCGAAGCCAAACAAACGCCGATTCTCAAGGTCAAGAACTTAGATTTGAATTTTCCTGTTGCGCTTGCACCCTTTGGGCAACGAGGGCAAATCCGGCCTTCGGCTGGCCCAAAAGGGCTGGAAGCGCTTAGGGATGAGCTTGTCTATAACCCGATTATGGGCGCGAAAGCGCTTAGTGCTTATGTGGCGACGCGCCCTGATTTAGCCGCCAAACGCAGCGAAATTGATCTTCGCCGGGCGCAACTTCTTGAAATTCAGCAGAATGAAGACCTTTTTGGGGCCATTACAAATGATGAGAAGGTCGCCAAAGCGCGAGCCGTCGTGGGCTTATTGCGAATTCTGCTGGCCCTGGAGCGCGGGCCAGAGGAATTGTAAGCTAGTTTGCCCGCAAAATTGCAAAGGTTGGGGGATTGTGCTAGGATAGGGCCCAGCGATGAATTTCTACCCCAAAAGCATGAGCCAGACCTGGCTTTTTCTCAGTTACCTTGTCATTGGGCTGGGAGCTTTCCTCCCCCGTCTCTTCGATTTGGGAACCTTTGGCCATACTGACGAACTTAATTTTTGGCTCAAACGTTCCTATATCTTCTTGGAAGCTATCCAAAAAGGGAATTTTGCGGGAACTGTCATCGCGGCTCACCCTGGCGTTACCACCATGTGGCTGGGAAGTTGGGGGATTTTGCTCCGCCGCTTCGTAGTCGGCCAAACCGATTCCTTCCCGCTTATCCTCACCTTTCTGCGCTTGCCCGTTGTCCTGACGCATAGCTGTGGGATTGTGTTGGGCTATTGGCTTCTTAGACAACTCTTCGCTCCTCGAATCGCTTTTCTGGCCGCAATTCTTTGGGCCACAGACCCCTTTGTCACGGCATCTAATCGGATTTTGCACGTTGACGGACTAATGGGAACCTTCCTGATCCTTAGCTTGTTGGCCGCTTGCATCTATTGGAATCATAAACCCTCTACCTTAACTTTGATTCTATCGGGAAGCTGTGGAAGCTTGGCCCTTCTCAGTAAGTCGCCTGCTTTAGCAATCCTTCCCACGGTCTTAGTAATCGCTCTGACAGCTACTTCGCTCAAAGAAGGGAAAGAAGGGAAAATCAAAAAGCTTCTTTCGCTCGGCGGATGGGGAAGCGCTTTTGGCTTGACAACGCTCTTGGTTTGGCCAGCGGTCTGGGCTGCACCCCAAGCGGTTTATGCCCAACTGCGCGTGGGGGTGGAAGTTGAAGGGTCTGCGCCCCACGTGATTGGCAACTACTTTCTAGGGCGACCTGATGCCGTCCCTGGCCCGCTCTTTTATCCCGTAGCCCTTGCTTTTCGCCTGACTCCTTGGGCGCTGCTTGGGTTGTTTCTTTTACCCTTTTCCCGTTCATTGAAGGAAATGAAAGGGAAAGATTTAGCGATCTTAGCGGGCTTCTCGATTCTTTTCATCGCTTCTATGACCCCATTCCCAAAGAAGCTTAACCGTTACCTTAGCCCAATCTTTCCCCTTATTGACATTCTAGCTGCGGTAGGTTTGGCATGGGGTGCAAACTTCTTTCGCAAAGGTCAGACCTTTACCATCTTGCTCATTACGCTGGTCGCTGGCGCAAATGCAGCTTGGTATCACCCTTATGGTGTGGTCTACTTTAATCCGCTTCTTGGGGGCGATTTGGTTGGCGCTAATACCTTCTTGACGGGTGAGGGCGAAGGGATGGGTGAAACTGCGGTTTGGCTTAATCAGCAGCCAGATCTAACGGGGGTGAAGGTTGTGAGTACGATGACTCAATCGCTCCAACCTTTTTTGCGAAGGGGCGCACAAATTGCTTCCCCCACCAAAGACCGTAAACTTCCCCCACAGACGGGCTATGTTGTCATCTATGTGCGCCATATTATTCGTGGCCTTGACGCTCCCTTCAATCAATTTTACCCTCAACAAACGCCCTTGCATGTCGTGAAGCTTCATGGTCTACCTTACGTCTTTATTTACCAAGTTCCTCCCCCTATCGCGCAGCCGATGCAAGCTACCTTTGGTCAAGCCATTGCTTTGCACGGTTATGAAGGAGATACTTCTGGGATCAGGGAGAAAGGGAGCTTTACGGTGAAATTGCAATGGCAAAGGCCCCTTACTGCGACGGTGGCTCTTCCCGCCGATGCTTTTCTTTTTTTGCATCTGCTTGATGCTCAGGGAACGATGGTCGCGCAAGCTGAAATCCCAGTTAAACAACTTACTTCCACTAACCTTTGGCAACGAAGGAGCGAAAACGCTAGTTATCCTTTGGCTGTCCCAACTAACCTTTCACCTGGGCCTTATTGGCTAACGTTAGGTTTTTTTCACGCACCAGACGCAACACGGCTTCCCCTTTTGGCTGCTTATTCGCTCTCTTCTGCGGGGCCCAAAGATGGCGAAAATGCCCTTCTCCTTGGCCCCTTCACCTTTGAAGAGGAACGGGATGCTCATTTGCCTTAACCAAAATCAGAACCTAGTCTGTGGCACAGAAAACCAGGATAAGGCCCACTATTGCCGCCTTTGTGGGCAACCTTTGCGCCAAACTTTGCAACTTCACAACCCTGGCGCGAAAGTAGGGCCCTACCGGATCTTGCAACTGATTGGGTGGGGCGGCTTTGGGGCCGTCTATGAGACCCAAGTTGTGGCGCGGCCCGATGTCCGAGTCGCGCTTAAAGAGACCTTTGATTCGTCTTCCTTCCATGCGGTGGAGCGCGAGTTTCGGGTTCTGCACAACTTGTGTCAGCCTAATCTGCCGCGCTATTTAGAGACCTTTGTCGCTAAAGGGATCAGTTACCTGGTAATGGAATTTGTCCCTGGCCAAAGTTTAGAGGAGATTCTCAAGAAGGGGCCGGTCTCAGAAAAGTTGGCCCTTTTCTACATTGAGCAACTTTGCGACGCGCTAAGTTACCTCCATGGGCAAGCCCAGCCGATCATTCACCGGGATATTAAGCCTGCTAATATCCTTCTAACCCCCAAAGGTCTGATTAAGTTGGTAGATTTTGGGTTAGTGAAGCAAGTAGGCCCAGGTCAGACTAGCCCTTCGATTCGAGCTATTTCCCTTCCCTACTCAGCGCCAGAGCAATGGAGCGGAGGAACAGATCAACGGAGTGATCTCTATAGCTTAGGCGCGACTCTTTACCACCTTCTCACAGGCTACCCACCGCCAAGTGCTACAGACCGTTCGCTTAATTCTTCCGATTCCCTTCAGCCCCCACAAGTCTACAATCCAGAAATCACGCCCCACGTTGCCCAAGCTATTCTTACCGCGATGAACTTGAAGCGGGAGAATCGCTATCCAAACGTTGAACTTTTGCGGGAAGCTTTGCAAGGTCGAATAAAACGCTCTTCCTTTGGTACGAACATCTTGGTTCCCCCAGCTTCGGCCCCTACTTTGGGCCCGACCATCCGCATGGCCCAAAAGCAACCGAGCTTTAGTCAAGCCGTTGCGCCCCAAATTGCCCAGGTTCAACCGACGCTGCGCTTGCAAGGGCATACGCGGCCCGTCTTCTGTGTAACCTTTAGCCCCGACGGGTGCAAAATAGCTAGTGGAAGTAGTGATCAAACGGTGCGGGTCTGGCGCGTTGCGGAGGGGAAGCTCTGCCACAGCTTGAGGGGAAAGAGCTGGTTTCGAGCGGTAACTTTCAGCCCTGATAACCACTTCTTCGTAGGGGCTGGCGAGGATGAGATCATCGTCTGGAGCGCAACTGATGGGCACTTAGTGCAACGGTTTGCGGCAAAGACCAAAGGGCTTAACAGCCTAGCTTTCAGCTCAGATGGGCAATTGCTGACCCTTGGCGGGAATAATACCCTCATTTGCCCTTGGCCCCTTGAGATGAATGCTTCTGGGATAAAGGTTATCTTAGAAGGGGTAGAAGTAGCGGCGGTGGCCTTTAGTCCCGATGGGGAATTTCTGGTCACGGGTGGAAGTCATCAACCTCTCATTCTTTGGCGCGTTGCTGATGGGGCTTTGTTAAAGACTTTCCCTGACCATTCAAACGAGGCCTATTGTTTAGCTTGGCAACCTGGGGGAACGATCTTAGCCAGTAGCGGGCCCGATTCTAAGGTCTACCTTTGGGATATATTTGAGGGCCGTCAAGTACTTGCGTTGCAAAAGCATACCAGTGGAGTACGCAGCCTGGCTTGGAGTCCCGATGGTCATATCCTAGCAAGCGGAGGTAGTGATATGCTTGTGAATTTTTGGGGTGTTCCCAATGGGCAATTACTTCACACCTTGCGGGGGCATAGTGGGGTTGCGTGGGGGCCAAACCCGACCACGCTTGCCACTTGGGGGAAAGATAATGGCATTCAACTTTGGGAAGTAAAGTATAAGTGAAAATGAAATTTTTGCGAAACCCAAAAACCCTTTTAATTTTAAGCTACTTCTTCATTGGGTTGGTAGCTCTCCTGCCGCGCACCTTAAACCTGGGGCAATTTATCACCGATGATGAGGCCCGTTATTGGTTGTTGCGTTCGCAAGCCTTCTTAACCTACCTTCAAACGGGCAATTACGCCGCAACCGCGATTACGGCCCACCCTGGGGTAACAACGATGTGGTTAGGGGGCTTGGGGATCAACCTTCAGCACCTTATAGTAGATTGGGGGTGGCTCCCTAGCGGAAATTTTGCCAGCAAATTAGCCTTAATTCGGCTTCCCGTTGCTCTCACAAACACGGCGGGAGTTGTGTTAGGGTATAGTTTGCTGCGTCGTTTGCTACCTGCAAGGATGGCTTTCTTTGGGGCCTTGCTCTGGGCTACTGACCCCTTTGTCATCGCTCTGGGGCGTATTCTGCACGTCGACGGTTTAGCGACGACCTTTCTCGCCCTCAGTCTTCTTACTGCCTGCTACGCTTGGCATCATTCTTCCCGTAAAGGTTGGTTTCTCCTCTCCGGAGTGGCGGGAGGGTTAGCCCTTCTTAGCAAATCCTCGGCCTTGGTTCTACTTCCGACGATTTTTCTCTTAGCGCTGGCGACGGAGGCCCGCAAACCTGGGCCACTTCTGCGCTATGGGAAGGTACTTCCATCTCTTCTGCTTTGGGGAGGGGCCTTTGGGCTTACTTTGGTCCTTGTCTGGCCCGCTGTCTGGGCCAATCCGTGGAGTGTTTATCAGCAACTGCGGATAGGGGTAGAAGTAGAAGGGGGAAGCCCCCATGTGCAAGGTAACTTCTTCCTCGGCCACGAAGATGATGCGCCAGGGCCGCTTTTCTATCCCGTAGCTTTAGCTCTGCGCCTAACACCTTGGGTAATGCTAGGCCTCTTTCTGCTCGGCTGGGGTTATCGTTCTCTGCTGCTTCAGGAAGGTCTAAGAAAGTCAGCTTTTGGGCCAGACCTTAGCGCAATGACGGGGTTTACACTCCTTTCTATCTTTGCCCTAAGCCTTTTTGAGAAAAAGCTCAATCGCTACTTAGTGATTGCTTTCCCCATGCTAGATATTCTCTCCGCAGGAGGGTTACTTTGGGGCGCAGAAAGGTTGGCAAAAATCCTTCCAACTTGGCAAGGGAAAGCAGAAGCAATCGGGAAAGGGTTGCTCTACTTCGTGGGGGGAGCAGCGATCCTCAATGTAGCTTATTGGCATCCTTATCCTATCACTTACTTCAACCCTTTGCTGGGCGGTCACGAAAAGGGAGCTAGAACCTTCCTCATTGGGTCGGGGGAAGGGTTAGAACAAGTTGCAGCGTGGCTCAATGTCCAGCCTGACATCACGGGGGTTGTGGTGGCTACAACGATGACTCCCCCTCTTCAGGCTTACCTTCGCAAAGGGGCCCAAGCTCTCCCTCGGAAAGGGGACAAGCTTCCCGAACAGACCGGCTATGCGGTAGTTTATGTCCGGAATGTTTGGGGAAAGATCTGGCCACCCTTTGACCAATTTTATCCGCAGACTTCCCCCTTGCATACGGTTTGGTTGCATGGGGTAGAGTATGCTTGGATTTACCAAGTTCCGCCCCCGATCTCCCAGACGGTAGAAGCAAACTTTGGCCAGATGATAAGGTTGCGGGGCTATACGTTAAATAGTTCAAAGGTACAAGAAAAGGGGCTTCTTACCTTGACTTTGCAATGGCAAACTTCGCAACCCCTTTCAACAAATTATATGCTGTTTATGCACCTTCTGAATACCCAAGGGCAAAGGGTTGCCCAAGTTGATACTTCACCTGCGGGCCCGGCTGCGCCAACCAAGACGTGGCTTCCCTCCCGCTTTCTGACCTGGGAGCATCCCCTGCCTGTCGCAAAGGATCTTGCGCCTGGAACATATTGGTTAGCTTTGGGGCTTTATGATCTGCCCAGCGCAAACCGTCTCCCGCTCCAAGCAAAATTGCCGCTGGGCGCTCCTTCGGATGGGGAAAATACTTTACTTCTAGGGCCCTTTACTTTGCCATAAGAAGCCATGAATGCCCTTTTCAGGCCACCCGGGCCTATGAAAGCCCCTCGCGGAATCCACGGCTTTAGCCGTGGCCCAACAGCTAAAGCTGTTGAATCCGAGGGAAAATAAAGAGAGTTTCATAGTAGAGATTGAGCCGTATGCTTATCTGTCTTAACTACCAAGATTATCAACTTTGCGGAACTGAGAATCGGGACGGGGCCCGCCACTGTCGCCAATGCGGGAAGGTTCTGCGCTTTATCCTGAACTTTCTAAATCCTGGAAGCTTCGTTGATGCCCGTTATCGCATTGTACGCCTGATTGGGTGGGGCAGTTTTGGCGCAGTCTATGAGGCTGAGTCCGTGGAAAACCCTGACCTTCACGTGGCGCTCAAAGAAACTTTTGACCTCGATGCGTGCAAAAACTTTCAGCAGGAGTTTGCTTTACTTCAGACCTTGCAACATCCTAACTTGCCTGCTTTCCATGAGCTATTTACCTCCGAAGGTAACGGTTATTTGGTGATGGATCTTTGTGCTGGGCCAAGTTTGGCAGAAGTTCTCAAAGAGGAGGTGACCATTAGCGAAGCGCAGGCCCTTGAATACCTCCTTCCCATTTGTGATCTCCTGAGCTACCTTCATCATCAAACTCCTCCCCTTGTCCATCGAGATCTGAAGCCTGCAAATCTTCGGCTTACTCCGGAGGGCCAGATCAAATTGGTTGATTTCGGCCTCTATAAAGTGATGCAAGTAGGGACGCTCCATCGGTCAGCACGCTTACAAAGCTCACCCTACCTTCCTCCAGAACAACTGCGTGGGGGGACTGACCAAAGGGGGGACATTTATGGATTGGGAGCTACGCTTTATCACTTGCTTACTAGGGTTGAACCCTTGAATGCAATAGACCGCTTGCTCCTTTCACCTGACCCACTCCTTCCGCTTTGCCATTACAATCCGCTTATTTCTCCTCATGTTAATGCAGCGGTGCTAAAGGCCATGCAGATGAAGCCCGAAGATCGGTTCGCAGATGCTGAGGCCCTGAAGCGGGCCTTATTCAATCCTCCGTCGGCCTAAGGAAGGGAGAAGCTTGAGGAAAAGGTCAGAAATCATCTTTTAGCTATAGCGTAGGTTTTGAAACAGTAAAGGTTAGTTGATGTTAAGCCCAAACGAAGCTGAAGCGCTTACCGCGCCTTCTAAACCCAACCTGAGTGAGCAAGTTGAAGCTCTCCTCTGGAATCCACCTTGGACCTTGATAAGTTACGTGATTTTGGGGCTAGTAGCTCTCCTGCCACGAGTGTGGAAGCTAGGGAATTTTGCACTGGAGAAGGAAACTGGCTTTTGGATTGAACGCAGCACCGCCTTTTTGGCCGCGCTCCAAAGGGGTGATTTCGCTGCTACGGCCCTTGCGAATCATCCTGGGGTAACGACAATGTGGCTCGGAAGTATGGGGAACCTTCTTCACCATTTGCTGCTGACTTGGGGCTTGATTCACACCGATACTTCCTCTACGACCCTTGCCCTAATGCAATTACCCGTAGCCCTTACCAACACCATAGGGCTGTTGGTAGGCTATTGGCTCCTCCGTCGTTTGTTGCCAATCAACGTCGCAATCCTGGCGGCCTTTCTCTGGGCTACCGACCCCTTCCTCATTGGCTTGAGTCGCATCCTTCACGTAGACGGGTTGGCCACCACCTTCAGTACCCTTTGTTTGCTGGCTTCCTTTTACTATTGGCATCATAAACCCCAAAATTCTTGGCTGATTTTATCAGGAGTCGCCGGAGGGTTGGCCCTTCTCAGTAAATCAACTACCTTGCTAATCTTCCCCATTCTCGCTTTCACAGCTTTAGCTGCTACTAAACGTCAACCTGGCTCTCTCGCCCGTTTTCTCAACCTTTGGTCACCTTTGTTGGTGTGGAGCATCTCCTTGGTTGCAACAATCCTTCTCGTATGGCCCGCAGCGTGGGCAAACCCAGGGGAAGCTTATCGGCTCGTAAGTTTAGGATTTGCTGAAGGGCAAACGCCCCATATTCCAGGAAACTTCTTCATGGGCCAAGCCGTAGAAGTTCTCGATTGGCGTTTCTACCCGATTGCCCTTGTCCTGCGCCTTACACCTTGGACGCTCTTTGGGATTTTACTCCTTTTCTGGGCGTGGCCCCGCTCTGAAACTTTGGCCAAATCGCGGCACGACCTTGCGCTTATGGCCGGTTTAACGATCTGCTATGTTGTTGGGCTAAGTTGCTTTGAGAAACAACTTAATCGTTACTTAGGGCTTGCTTTTCCCGCCCTTGACATCCTTGCTGCCGCAGGCCTTGTGTGGGGCGCAGAACACTTTGGGCTACTTCTAGGGCGCGAAAATCGCTCCCTCGGCTATAGTATTGCCAATTGGGTCTTGAATCTCATTATCTTGGCGGGACTAGGGAATCTGCTTTGGTGGCAACCTTACTATACCTTAGCTTTCAACCAAGTTTTGGGCGGCCTTCCCACAGGTGTTAGCACTTTCGCTGTCGGTTCAGGTGAAGGTCTGGAGCAAGCTGCGACTTGGCTCAACACGCAACCCAACCTTGCAAGCGTGACTGTTGCGGCTACTATGCCCGACCCCTTGCAACCTTACTTGCGCGACGGAGCGCAAGCTTCTGCCGGCCAAGGAAGTCTGCTTCCCCAAAAAACGGGCTACGTTGTTCTCTATCTTAGGAATAATGACCAGGGAAGACCTTGGAACCCTCCTTTTAATCAATTTAACGGTCAAGACCCTGTTCATACCGTGACGATTCAAGACATACCTTTTGCTTCAATCTATCAAGTTCCCACTCCTGCGGTCTTTGGTGAAGGGGTCAAGCTTCATAGCTATGCAGTGAATCCTTCAGCGTTTAGGACGACAGGTAGCTTCTCGCTCACAACCCATTGGCAACCCTTAAAGCCAATCGTGGAAGATTATAAGATGTTTATTCATGTCTTTAATCTCACTTGGGAATTAGTAGCTCAAGCTGATCTTCCTCCTGGCGGGCCAAATGCGCCTACAAGTACCTGGAAACCCTCTCGTTTCGTTTCGTGGGAACACTCTATTCCGATCTCTACGACCCTTCCCCCTGGCAATTATTGGGTGACGCTTGGCTTGTATCGCCCGCAAGACCTTTGGCGACTTCCCTTGCACACCCCGGCCCGGCCCGCTGCGCCCCCAGATGGGGGGAATACCCAGGCCCTTGAACCAGTTTCTTTTCCTTAAAATTGAGGGGAGGGACTTTCCAGGGGTTGAACTTCCCTCCCTTTTAGAATTAGTTGAAGGTGTAGGAAGTTACTATGCTTATCTGTCTTGATCAACGCAATAGTATGGGTTGTGGGGCAGTCAACCCCGACAACCTCCAATGTTGCGAAGTTTGTGGAAAGTCCCTCCGTTTTGGGCTGCGCTTATCAAACCTTACCGTCGCGGGCCGCTATCGGATTATTCGTGGGATCAGTTGTGGGCTATTTGGGGCCGTCTATCAAGCTGAGGCCACCCGCCGGTTAGGGCGGTTGGTCCTCTTAAAGCAGACCTTTGAAGCCGCGACCCTCCGTACCATTCAGCGCAAATTTGAACTTTTGAAGAACCATTCGCATCCCAACCTCCCGCAGTACTACGAGCTATTTGAAGCTGAGGGAAGCGGTTACTTAGTCATGGAATTTATCATTGGGCAAAGTTTGCAAGAGATGGTGGCGAGGCAAGCAATCCCTTTGGCGGAAGTTCAAACTCTGGCTTACGCCCAGCAAATTTGTGAAGTTTTAGGCTACCTTCATGAGCAAAATCCGCCCATCATTCACGGTGATCTCAAACCTGCTAATCTGCGGCTCAGTGCTGATGGAAAAGTTAAGTTGGTTGATTTAGGTTTAATGAAACCCAATTCTCACCTTCAAGATCAGAAGGTCAGAGAAAGGTCGGCGCTTTATCGGGCCTTAGAGCAATGGAGCGGGAACGCCAATCCCCGCAGTGATATTTATAGCTTGGGGGCAACGCTCTACTTTTTGCTCACGGGAGTGGAACCTATTCCCGCATCGGAACGGTTGGTGGCAACCTCTGACCCGTTGCTTTCCCCCGCAAGTCTCAACCCAAAGCTCTCTACTTCCACAGCGAATGCCCTTACGGGTGCAATGAGCTTGTTACAGCAAGATCGGTTTGCCAATATAAACCTCTTTCAACAAGCCCTTCTGCAACCCATCCCTTCTGCGCCAGGCCCAGAAGCTACGCTTGCCAAAAATGCTCTCGCCCTTGATCACTTTAGCACGATCACGGACGCTGATTTTGAGCAGAAGGTCCTTCAAGCCAAAATCCCCGTTGCGGTTAATTTTTATGCCCCTTGGAGCGGAGTTTGTCGTATTACCAATCCTATCATTGAGAAGTTGGTAAGCGAGTACAAAGATAAGTTACTTATTGTGTTGGTCAACACGGAGAACGAACTTCTTTGGGCTGAAAGGTTAGGTGTAGATACTGTCCCAACCATGCTTTTCTTTAGAAATGGGCGGGAAAGTTATCGGATCGTAGGTTCTCAACCTGAAAGTTCGTACCGCGCTTTGTTTGATAAGTTAGGAACAGAATGCAAAAAACGAAGCTAAAAGGGGCCAATTTCTGGCCCCTTCTGAGCTACATCGGGCTTGGCTTAGGGGCTTTAATTCCTCGCATCCTCGATTTAGGCCGCTTTGCAACGCACGATGAAGTAGAGTTTTGGCTTCCCCGCTCAGAAAGCTTCTTAAATGCGATCCTTTCAGGCCGTTTTGCGGCCACCGCCCTTTCTGATCATCCTGGAGTAACAACGATGTGGCTGGGCAGCGCGGGAATTATCCTGCGCCGTTTAGTCCACGAGTGGGGGGGGGTTGAAATCACCTTCCCCCTTCTCTTGGCTTTGATGCGGCTCCCCGCAGCCCTTACGCATACTTTAGGTATCTTAGGGAGCTATTGGTTACTGCGGAAGCTCTTTCCCGCCAGCCTTGTTGCCTTCCTTGCGGCTTGGTTCTGGGCTACTGACCCCTTTCTAATCGGCTACAGTCGCCTTTTGCACGTTGATGCGCTTACTGCAACCTTCCTCACCCTTAGCTTATTAGCGTTGTGCCACTATTGGTATCATACGCCCCACCTTTCTTCCCTCATCCTTGCTGGCGGCTGCGCTGGGCTTGCCATGCTAAGTAAATCCCCAGCCCTTGCAATTGTCCCTATAGCTACCTTTGGGGCCTTCCTAAGTACCTTTGCGTCAGAAGATCGAAAAAAAAGTAGGCTTTCTTCGCTTTTTGCCTTACTTCTTTGGGGCCTTGTTTGCACCCTTACGGTACTAATTGTTTGGCCAGCGGTCTGGGCCGCTGGGCCCCTTGAAGTCTACCAACAATTGCGCGTTGGAGTAGTCGTTGAGGGAGCAAAACCCCACATGTTAGGCAACTTCTTCTTGGGGCGTGAAGACCCTGCGCCTGGATTCCTCTTCTACCCCGTAGCCCTAGCTTTGCGAAATACTCCTTGGTCGTTAGTCGGCTTACTTCTCTTACCGTGGGCGTGGCAAGCCCAAAAGGTCGCTTTCCCTTCAAAGAAGGCTTACTTTCATGATCTGGCTACCTTGGCAAGTTTTATCATCTTCTTTCTGGTTGCAATGAGCTTTTTCCCTAAGAAGTTCAACCGTTATATCCTCCCAATCTTTCCCTCCTTAGATATATTAGCGGCGGTAGGCATAGCATGGGGCATTGAACAGGTAACAAAATTAGCGCAACGCTCTTCCCTCCCGCAGCAGCAAGCTAAAAAGGTACTCTCTACGCTTATAGCTTGTATTGCAGCCCTCAATGTTGCATGGTATCATCCTTACTCAATTACCTACTTCAATCAACTTCTTGGAGGAAGTAGGGCGGGAGCAGCTAATTTTGCCGTTGGGTGGGGTGAAGGTCTGGATCAAGTAGCAGCGTGGTTGAATCAGCAACCTGATATTACGGGAGTCAAAGTAGCCGCCGAGATGGTCAAATCCTTGCAACCTTATCTCCGTCCTGGAGCCCAAGCTTTTACCCCTCGCCCTTCGCTACCTTTAGCCAAAGTTGGTTACGTAGTTGTCTACCTGGCCCAAGCCCAAGGTACGCTTTTCGCTCCCTTCAACGAATTCTATCGTCAAACTGAACCCTTGCATGTTGTTAAAATTCACGGGGTAGATTACGCTTGGATTTATCAATTCCCTCCCCCAGTTGCAAATCCTTTCGTCGCCGATTTTGGTAAGAGTATTCATTTACGTGGTTTTGAAGCACAGGGAGAAAGCAAACCTGGTCAAAATCTTAATTTCAAGCTCTTTTGGCAAGCTAAAGAGAAAATTGCTCTGAATTATTGGCTCTTTGTTCATTTAATTGATGCAAAAGGTAAGGTTCATAGCCAGCTTGATCTTCCTCTCTTAACTCGTGATTGGGAAAAGTGGCGCTATCTAACGACAGAATTTACCCTTGCTCTGCCAAAAGATGCACCACCAGGTGAATATCAGGTAGGTCTTGGTTGGTATGATGAAGCTAATGGGCAACGGTTGCCCTTCACGCTTCCCTCCCATCCTCCTTCTGCGCCCCTTTCTGAAAGCGCAAACATGCTTTTGCTCACCCAAATAGTGCTTGAAGATCATCTTGCCCCCTAAGCCAAAGGTAGAAATATGATCCTTCTGTTGTGCATTGTGCTTTGTTTCGTTCCCGCCTTACTTTGTACTCAGTTTATCTACAACCTAGATCGGTATGAGCAGGAACCTAAAGCATTAGTTATCGGGGTCTTTTTCTGGGGCGCACTGGTCTCTACGACGGGGGCAATTTTTTGGTTATTTTCGCTGGAAGCTGTCTTCCAGAAAGTTACGGGTTCAGAAAAATTTGCAAGTCTGCTAGGAACAGCTTTATTTGCTCCGATTATAGAGGAAAGCCTCAAGGGAATTGCTGTTTTATTAGTTTTTCTGCTCTTCTATCAAGAATTTGACTCTGTTTTGGATGGAATAGTCTATGCTACTGTGGCGGCTCTTGGTTTTGCCGCCACAGAAAACGTGCTTTATCTCTATTTTAGGGGTTACAAAGAGGATGGTTTGGTTGGCTTGGGAACCATTTTCTTTTTGCGCGTCATTTTGGGGGCCTGGAATCACGCGGTCTATACTGCTTTTATTGGGATTGGTTTAGCGCTTGTCCGCCTAAGATCCGAGACCTACATCCGTTTTTTAGCCCCAATTGGGGGTTGGATTTTAGCGATTTTCACGCATTCACTGCATAATTCAATGCTTCTATTTTTAGCTGAAACCTTTTACATGGGTAAATTTACGCAAGTTCTCTTAGTTGATTGGTTTGGCTGGGGCGTAATCTTTGGAATTGCACTTTGGGCCGCAGCTTGTGAACGCAAATGGATCGAAATCTATTTGAGGGAAGAAATTGATTTAGGAACAATCACGGAACGCCAGTATGATCTGATCTGTAAACAAGCTCATGGGTCAGCGGTTGCCTGGCGAAAAAAACGTTTCTATCAACTTTGTGGCGAATTAGCGTTAAAAAAATATCAATTTCAAATCAAAAGAGAACCTGCTACCCTCATTTTGATTGAATCTTTGCGGAAGGAATTAGCCGCGCTTGCCCAAGTAAAATAACGGTAGAGGTTTATTGGTTGCCGATTACCCAGGGCTAAAGCGCCTGGGCTTGCATCTCAACCCGAAGGTTGGACACCATAGGCTGATAGGCGGCAGCCCACTTAATATTAGTTGCGGCATTCATATCCGCATTGCAGGTATAACCACATTTCTTGCACTTAAAACTGGCTTGCGAAACCCGATTTGCGCGTTCGGTATGCCCACATTGGCTGCATTTTTGACTGGTGTATCGTGGGTCGATTAAGACCAATGGAATACCAAGCAAAAGAGCTTTGTAGGTCACGAACTGGCGCAATTGGAAGAAGCTCCAATTAGAGTGGCGGTGGCGTTGCTCGGCTCTCAAAACCCTAGTCCTCGAACGAATGCCTTTTAAGTCTTCAAGGACAATCGCCCGATTCGTGCGTTCAGCCTGAGTAACTAACCTGCGCGAAATTACGTGATTTGTATCAGTTTGGAAGCGATGTTGGCGACCAGCTAGCCGTTTTAGGTGGCGTTTAGCTGGTCTAGTTCCTACCTTTTGAAGGGCAGGCCTTCTCTTTAGATACCACTGGCGTTTAGGCTCAACTTGCTGCCCACTATAAACGTTCCCGTCACTATCTGTGGCTAGATTCACAATCCCTAAATCAACACCTAAACAACCAGTAGTTTGTCTTTGTTCCTTATCAGGAACTACCACCGTAGCCAACAAATAGAACTCACCTTTAATGAGGGCTAAATCACTTTCCCCTTTTTGGAATTTCAGCAACTCTTCGTGGATTGATGCACATTGAAAAGCAATCTTTTCTCGCCCATTCAATGTCCAGATAGATACGGTATGCTTTCCCATCTGGTAGGAGAGATTATTAAGGTCATAAGCAATTGCACCCAACAAGCGAAAATCGCGCTTAGTTTTCTTATCTGGCTTATAACCATCAGCTACCTTAGCGATGCACCGCACAGCCATCCTAGAGCCTAGCTCAAACTCTTGGCGTACCTCATAATAAACCAGTTTCTGGAGGTCAAACTGTCTAAAGGTTTGATTATCCCAAGCTACTTGACTAATCCAATTACAGGCTTCATTTGCCCGCTGGATAGTCTGGCGCAGAATTGCTCGTTGCTCAAGGCTTGGATTTAGTTTAAGTTTTAGGGTTAAGTGCATAGGTCTATTATAGTTGCTTTAGTTTCACTAGATTTAAGGAGCGACATTCCTCCCAGGGCTAAAGCTCCTGGGGATCCTGTCGTAAGGATTATGAACTTTCGGCGTGTTTGGCGCGAGATTTTTCTCTTTAGTCTGCTAAGTTGTGTAGCTTTAGGGCCTCGGATCTTAGATTTAGGCGTATTTGTTACCCACGATGAAGCCGAATTCTGGCTAAA
>Ga0316612_1000100_pt1 | contig 33385 bp, 32 predicted proteins | sample MIS2016226_MG_FD_207676 | JGI IMG/M metagenome (GOLD analysis project Ga0316612, IMG submission 207676) | Microbial mat bacterial communities from Middle Island sinkhole, Lake Huron, Michigan, United States - MIS.2016.226 | ecosystem: Environmental > Aquatic > Freshwater > Lake > Sediment... | reverse complement strand
AAAACAGATTTAGTCGAAAAATACTTATTTTTGCCCATCGTTATTTGAATTTTGCAACTCGAAATTACGATTTTTTTAAGAAGCCATTAATTTGGCTTCTTTTTTATCGGACAACAATGATTTAAATAGAGAAAAACATGAAAACAATTAGAATTATTATCGAAAGAAATGAAGATGGTTTTTGGGGATATGCAGAAACCGAAAAAGGAATAGTAGGTGGTGGAGATACTGTGCAGGAATGTAAACAAGATATATTAGATTGCATCGAAACTTTGAAAGAATTGAATACAGAAAACAAATTAAATTTTCTTGCCAACGAGTATCAATTAGTTTATAAATTTGATGCGGAAAGTTTTTTGAACTACTACAAAGGAGTATTTACAAATGCAGCTTTTGAGAAAATAACGGGTATCAACAGAAAACAAATACAGCATTATGCATCGGGGCACAGAAAGCCAAAAGAAGTAACAACCAAAAAAATAGAAACCGCTTTACATAAATTAGGACGCGAACTTTTAGCTGTGGAGTTATAAGTTATTGATTGACATTTTAATTTCATTCTCGGGAAGAACCCAATTGTTCTTATTTATCAAAAATAATTTCCTAAACGATAAAGCATTTACAACATATAAGTTTTTTAAAAATTGGTAAGTCTTATCCAAAAACTAAAAACCCTGACAAATTTTATTTTGTCAGGGTTTTCTTTGCGAACTTCGCTCCCCTCTCCTTTGCTTCGCCAGTTCGCTATCGCTCGTGTGGAGAGGGTGGGGGTGAGGACTACAACCCAAAAGCAGCTTTCACTTCATCTACAAAATCTAATTTTTCCCAAGTAAACAATTCTACTGTTACTGTTTTTTCAATTCCACCTGGAGCCGAAAAAGTTTTGGTTACGGTTTCTGGCGTTCTTCCCATGTGGCCATAAGCCGCGGTTTCGCTGTAAATTGGGTTTCTCAATTTCAAACGTTGCTCAATAAAATAGGGACGCATATCAAAAATGGCTTCTACTTTTTTGGCAATTTCTCCATTGGTCAAATTAACTTTGGCGGTTCCATAAGTTTCAACAAAAATTCCCATAGGTTGTGCAACACCAATGGCATACGAAACTTGCACCAAAATCTCATCGGCAACACCAGCCGCAACTAGGTTTTTGGCAATGTGACGCGTTGCATAAGCCGCGCTTCTATCTACTTTACTTGGATCTTTTCCTGAGAAAGCACCACCACCGTGAGCGCCTTTTCCGCCGTAAGTATCTACAATGATTTTTCTTCCTGTCAATCCAGTATCACCGTGAGGTCCACCAATTACAAATTTCCCTGTTGGGTTGATGTGATAGGTAATTTTATCGTTGAATAAATGGGCATATTGAGGATATTTGGCTTTAATTCGAGGAATCAAAATAGAAACCAAATCACTTTTAATTTTTGCCAACATTTCAGCTTCTGGAGCAAAATCGTCGTGTTGGGTCGAAATAACAATCGCATCAATGCGTTGCGGTTTGTTATCGTCAGAATATTCTAAAGTTACTTGCGATTTTGCATCGGGACGCAAATAAGTAATTTCAGCATTTTCTCTTCTAATATTCGCCAATTCAATCAATAAAGCGTGAGCAATATCTAAAGCCAAAGGCATATAGTTTTCGGTTTCATTGGTAGCATAACCAAACATCATTCCTTGGTCGCCCGCACCTTGATCTTCTGGATTTGCTCTTTCAACTCCTTGATTGATGTCGGCAGATTGTTCGTGAATAGCCGAAAGAACGCCACAAGAATTGGCCTCGAACATATATTCGCTTTTGGTGTAACCAATTTTTTTGATAACATCTCTAGCAATAGTTTGAACATCTAAATAAGTGTTCGATTTCACTTCACCGGCAAGAATTACCTGTCCGGTAGTTACCAAAGTTTCGCAAGCTACTTTCGACTCGGGGTCGAATGCCAAGAAATTGTCAATTAATGCGTCTGAGATTTGATCAGCTACTTTGTCTGGATGTCCTTCACTCACTGATTCTGACGTAAATAAATAAGCCATAATAATATAATTTTAAAGTTAAGCGAGGAAGAAAAAAACAATTGCAGGAAATACTAAAGGAGAGTTGCTGCTTTAGCATTTTTTTAACGAGGTTGCAATCAGTTCAAATTTTTCCTCTAATATTCGGGTGCAAATGTATGAAACCAAATTGAATTGCAAATTATTATTAACTTTTTTTTGAATTTAGAAATAGAAACATCATTTGTTGAATATTTAAAGATTCAGAGTTTTTATGTTATTTTTTCTAAATTGTTTGGATTTCTAAATAAAAGTTTAGACATTTGTCAAATAAAGGAAGAAAATATGAAATTTAATGTGTGCAATATTTTTAAATCGATGCAAGATAAATCTTGTGGGTCGTTTATTGCTTAAATTTTAAATTAAAATGATATAGCAAAAGCCTCCCACAAAACGGGAGGCTTTTTTTTTAAAACAAAAAAATAAATAATACATATAAAATGAACAATTTACAGCAAAAACAAATGAACTTATGCAATGTCAAATCGATGATTTGTACAATGTCTATGGTGTTTTTTTGCGTCAGTTGAATCCGAAAGTACAATTTAAGTTAAACCTTAAAACCCTTTTGGATATTTTTCTAAAAGGGTTTTTGTTTTTCAAATCTAAAATCTAAAATCTAAAATCTAAAATTAAAACCATGAGCAGTCCTAAATTCGCAACAAACGCATTACACGCAGGTCACGACGTTACTAAAACAGCAGGAACCAGAGCGGTACCTATTTATCAAACTAGTTCTTATGTATTTAATAATTCGGATCATGCCGCCAATTTATTTGGACTTGCCGAAGCGGGATTTATATACACCCGATTGAATAATCCAACAAATGATATCCTAGAACAACGATTAGCAGCCCTCGAAGGCGGAATTGCCGCAGTAGTTACCGCCTCAGGAACGGCTGCCATCGCCACTTCTTTATTGGTTTTGCTAAAAACAGGCGATCATATTGTAGCTTCCAATAGTTTATACGGTGGAACATACAATTTATTGAGTGCTACTTTGCCAAGATTGGGAATCACAACCACCTTTGTAGATCCATCGGACGCCAGCAATTTTACCAAAGCTGCCAATGAAAACACCAAAGTGTTCTTTGCAGAATCATTAGGAAATCCAAAATTAGATGTCTTGGATTTGAAAGCCATTTCGGCGGAAGCCAAAGCGTTTAAGGTTCCTTTCATTGTCGATAATACGGTTGCTACGCCTTATTTGCTGAACCCGATTGAGTACGGAGCCAATATCGTGATTCACTCCTTGACCAAATATATTTCAGGGAACGGAACTTCACTTGGCGGTGCGGTTATTGATGCAGGAACTTTCGATTGGAGCAGCGGAAAATTTCCCGAATTTACAGAACCTAACGCAGGCTATCACGGATTAATTTATCACGAAGCTTTGGGAAATGCCGCTTTTATTGCCAAACTCCGAATCGAGGGTTTGCGAGATTATGGAGCAGCTTTAAGTCCGTTCAACGCTTTTCAGATTATTCAGGGATTGGAAACTTTGCCAATTCGTGTCAAGAAGCACAGCGAAAACGGATTGGAATTGGCACAATGGTTAGAAAATCAAGACGAAGTAGCTTGGGTCAATTATCCTGGTTTGAAGTCGAGTAAATATTACGATTTGGCAACACAGTATTTACCAAAAGGGCAAAACGGATTGTTAACTTTCGGCCTTAAAGGAGGATTTGAAGCAGCCAAGAAAGTAGCCGATGAAACAAAGATATTCTCGCTTTTGGCGAATATTGGAGACACAAAATCTTTGATTATTCATCCAGCCAGCACCACGCATCAGCAGTTGTCCGATGCAGAGCAGGTCGCCACAGGAGTCACCAAGGATTTAATCAGGCTCTCGGTTGGGCTGGAAGACATCGAAGATTTGAAAGCCGATTTGAAAGCCGTTTTTGAAAATTTAATAGTATAAAAAGCAACATATTTGAACTTAGAAAAACTGAATTCAATATGTTTTAAAAATTAAAAAGTAACATTTAAAAATAAACATTATGAAAACCCTAAAAAATATAACAAACGCATTAACTCAGTTTTTCAAAAGTTTGAATAGTAAAACAAAAGAAAATACTGGAAATTTACCAAATTTTGAATTCACGCATACTCCATTTGGACTCAATTTCAAACAAGATTCAACTGCAAAAAAAACACCAAAATCTTTGTTTCACCAAATGTATGCCGTAGAAAATGAAACCCTTTTTATCTGATGATATTTAGAATAGAACGTGAATAAAACTAGCAATGGCGAGAGTCTTTTATCAGGCTCTTTCCAATGCTCTTTTTAATTTTAATAAAAAACCAAGCAACTTAAAATTTGGCTGTTTAAAAAAATAGTAGTTAATTTGCCTAAATAAGTTCAAAAACGTACTGAAATGTTATAAAGAAAGCCCGAGGGAATAGACCCGATGAAAGCTTAGCAACCTCCGTTGTGGCGGAAAGGTGCTACATTCTATCCCGATTTATCGGGAAAAGATAACAACAAGAAATAGTCTAGCTTACTTCTAGTTTTCTTTCTAATATTTCCAGACACAAATCAAAAAATCGTTAAAGATTTGACAATTGGAAAATAAACCCACATCAATTAAATTACAAAATTTCACTACAGAAAGTGGTGTGCTTATTCCTTCCATAAACTTAAGTTATCAAGTTTTTGGTCAAGTTTTGAATACAGCTCCTATCGTTTTGGTAAATCACGCCTTGACTGGAAATTCGCAAGTGGTTGGCGAAAACGGTTGGTGGAATAATCTTATTGGCGACAACAAAACCATAGACACCAATAAATACACCATCTTGGCTTTCAATGTTCCAGGAAATGGTTTCGATAAAACTTATATCGAAAATTATTTGGATTTTACAGCTCGCGACATCGCCAGACTTTTCTTGGAAGGCATTCGATTGCTAAAAGTCAAAGAATTATTTGCCATAATTGGAGGCTCTGTTGGTGGCGGAATAGCTTGGGAAATGGTGGCTTTGGAACCCAAATTAACGCATAATTTTTTTCCGATTGCCTCCGATTGGAAATCGACCGATTGGCTAATCGCTAATTGTTATTTGCAAGAAAAAATTCTTTGCAATTCTTCAAAACCTATCGAAGATGCTCGAATTCACGCGATGTTGTGTTACAGAACGCCGGAATCTTTCAAAGAAAAATTTCAAAGAAATTCAACCGAATCTTTCGAGTCGTTTCAAGTGGAAAGTTGGCTGAATCATCACGGCGAGAAATTGCAACAACGGTTCCAACTTTCGGCTTACAAAATGATGAATCAGTTACTGAAAACCATTGATATTACTAGAGGAAGATCCTCTTTTGAAGATATAATTTCCCAAGTAGATGCCAATATTTATATCATTGGAATCAATTCTGATTTATTTTTTACGGCGAATGAAAACCGGGAAACCTACCACGAAATCAAAAAATTTAAGCACAATGTTTTTTACAGCGAAATCGAATCGCAACACGGACACGACGCTTTTTTAATGGAATACGATCAATTGAACAATTTACTGGATGTTGTTTTTGCAACTAAAAAAAATAGGATGAAAATATTAAAATTTGGCGGAAAATCATTGGCCAACGGAGAAGGCATCAACAAAGTTTTGGATATTATTATTGATAAAAAAAACAAAGACGAGAATATTGCAGTTGTGGTTTCGGCAAGAGGAAATGCAACCGATGAATTGGAAGATATATTAACAATTGCTGCCAAAAATGGTAATTACAAACCCTTGTTAGAAAGTTTCAAAAGCTATCAACAAGAAGATTATACTGTAGATTTGTCTGAAGAGTTTGCGGTTTTAGACAAGCTTTTTGAAGGCGTAAGTCTGATTGGTGATTATAGCGAAAAAATAAAAGATCAAGTTTTAGCTCAAGGCGAAGTGCTTTCGGCCAAATTAGTTACTGCGATTTTGAATGAAAAGGGTATAAAAGCTCATTTTGCAGATACCAGAGAATTGATAAAAACCGATTCAAATTTTGGAGACGCTCAACCAATCGAGCAAGTTTCGAAGAAAAATGTAGCCCATTATTTCAAAGAAAATAACGATACAGTAAACATTATTACTGGTTTCATTGGGTCTAATAACAATGGCGACACAACAACTTTAGGAAGAAATGGCAGTAATTACACCGCTTCTTTAATTGCCAATTATGTCGATGCCGAAGAGTTGCAAAACTATACTCACGTTGATGGAATTTACACCGCCAACCCAGAATTAGTTCCCGATGCCAAAAAAATTGACCGTTTGTCTTTTAATGAAGCGAACGAAATCGCCAATTTTGGAGCCACAATTTTACACGCCAAAACCATAATTCCTTTGTTGGAAAAAAATATTCCGTTGCGAATTTTAAATACTTTCAACCACGAAAATCAAGGAACATTAATCACTTCAAAATCGAATAAGGAAGGAATTAAAACACTTTCGGTTCTCGAAAATGTGGCTTTGGTCAACTTGGAAGGAAGAGGATTGTTAGGAAAAACAGGCGTCGATGCTCGAATTTTCAAGGTTATGGGCGACAATGACATTAGCGTAAGCATCATTTCGCAAGGTTCGTCAGAAAGAGGAATTGGGCTTGTGGTTAATTCCAATCAAGCCACAAAAGCGATGATTCAATTGGAGAAAGAATTCGAAAATGATTTCTATTCGAAAGACGTGAACAAGATTTCAATTACCGATGATGTTTCGGTGATTTCGATTATTGGTCAGGATTTGAGCACTTTCCATAAACCCTACACTTCATTGATTAAAAATAAGGTGGTGCCTATTCTTTTCAACAATACGGTAACGGGCAAAAACGTGAGTTTGGTGGTGAAAAAATCACAATTGAACAAGGCTTTGAACGTCATTCACGGAGAGATTTTTGGAGTTTCCAAGAAAATAAATATCGCCATTTTCGGTCACGGACTGGTAGGTGGCACTTTGATTAATCAAATATTAGAATCGGCACCAGCTATCGAAAAACGAAAAGACATTAAGTTGAATGTTTTTGCAATTGCAAATTCTAAAAACCTGCTTTTGAACAAAAACGGAGTTTCTCCAAATTGGAAAAACGAAATTCAAACCAACGGTTTCTCTTATACAATTGATGATGTTATTGCTTTCGCCAATGAAAATAATTTGGAGAATTTGATTGCCATTGACAACACGGCAAGTGCTTCATTTGTCGAAAATTACGTGACATTGGCAGAAAACAGTTTTGATTTAATTTCATCGAATAAAGTAGCGAATACTTTGAGTTATAAATTTTACAAAGACTTGCGAAAAGTTTTGGCAGAAAACCAAAAGAATTATTTATACGAAACCAATGTTGGTGCAGGTTTACCATTGATTGATACGATAAAATTATTGCATCTTTCGGGTGAAAATATCACCAAAATTAAAGGAGTTTTCTCAGGAACTTTGAGTTATTTGTTTAATAATTTTTCTGCAAAAGACGTTCCATTTAGCGAAATTCTGAAAGAAGCCATCGACAACGGTTATACCGAACCCGATCCAAGAGAAGATTTATGTGGAAACGATGTGGGTAGAAAATTATTAATTTTGGCGAGAGAATTGGATTTGCAAAATGAATTCGAGGAAATCGACATTCAAAACCTGATTCCAGAACATTTGCGTGAAGGAAACGTTACCGATTTCTTGAATAAATTAAAGGAATTCGACCCAATTTACACCAAAATAAGAGAAGACCAAGAACCCAATCACGTCTTGAGATACATTGGCGAATTGTCGGGCGATTTACAAAATGACAAAGGAAATCTGGAAGTAAAATTAGTTTCCGTACCTTCGGATACCGCTTTGGGAGGATTGAAAGGATCAGATTCTTTCTTCGAAATTTATACTGAATCCTACGGCGACCGACCCATCGTAATTCAAGGAGCTGGCGCAGGTTCGGCAGTTACGGCGAGAGGAGTTTTTGGAGATTTGTTGAGACTTTCTGAAAAAGGGTAAAGAAGTGTTCAGTATTCAGTTTCGATAGTTATTTGAATAAGTGTTCAGTAAAAAAAGTAAAAACGACAACTCTCAAGTTTCGGCTCCCCTCTCCTCTGGAGAGGGGCTGGGGGTGAGGAAAAAAATAAAACAATGAAAATAACATTAAACAGAGTAAACGAAAACTTCCACTTCGAAATGAAAAACGAACGTGGACATATTGTAAATGTAGATGCCCGCCCTGATTTTGGAGGCAATGATATGGGAGCAAGTCCAATGGAACTGCTCCTGATGGGAGTGGCTGGTTGCAGCGGAATTGATATGATTTCCATTCTAAAAAAACAGCGTCAGGAAATCACTTCTTTCAAAGCTGATGTCGAAGGCGTGAGGGAGGAAGTTGGCGATGCCAAACCTTTCAAAGATATTTATGTGGTATTTTATTTGGAAGGAAATATCAAAGAAGACAAAGCGTTGAAAGCGGCTCAATTATCATTCGAGAAATATTGCTCGGTTGCCAAAACAGTGGAGCCAACAGCAACCATACATTATAAAGTAGTTTTGAACAATCTGGCTCTTGGCAAATAGTTGACGGTCAGCTAATAAAAACGAAACAGATAAAAACATTTAATCTAAACATATTGAAGAATAAATTATAAAATAGTTAATGGAAAAAATTACTTTTAAAATAAAATTTTTAGGGCTTTATCAATTAATCGGCGGAATAGTTGGAATTTTAAATACAATACGATTTCTTCCAAATTTTACTCAAATCAATGGTGGCATATTTTTATTGCTATTAGCTATATTTCTTTTATATAGTTTTTCCATTTATTGTGGATATTTACTAATTAAAAAACGAAATATTCAAGGTTTAAATCTCTCAGTTTATAATCAATTAATACAAATTATTGGTTTTGGAGTTTTAGGTTATGCTTTTCATTTTACAGCTGGAATTTACAGCGGAATTAAACTGAACTTGACAAATGACACAATTGCAACTTTTATGTTTGGACATAGTATGGCGAGAATTGACATTAATAATCTAAACGGATTTACAGAAATAAGTATAAATTTTATTGCGATAATACTTTTGAATCTAATTTTGAATCTAAAAAACAAAGTAGAAAAAATAGCAGAAACGTAAAAACCAATTGAAAAACATAAAATAGCCGAACAGCCAACAACTACTACACGGATTTGGGCATTTGGCTTAATGGAAAAATGGTTTTGTATTTGGAAGTTTTGGCATAACCGAAATATTACGCATTTTTAGTCCCAAACCCGCTGTAGTCCCAGAACGTTTTTTATGATAGTTTATCGTATTTCCTGACACAATTCAATCAAAACCCCATTAGTGCTTTTTGGGTGCAAAAAAGCAACTAATTTGTTATCGGCTCCCTTTTTCGGAACTTCATTCAAGACAATAAATCCTTCGCCTTTCAATCGTTCAATTTCGGCTAGAATATCATCAACATCAAAAGCAATATGATGAATTCCCTCTCCTTTTTTGGCAATGAATTTGGCGATAGGACTTTCGGGATTTGTGGCTTCCAGAAGTTCAATTTTGTTTGGGCCAGAATTGAAAAAGGCAGTTTTCACACCTTCACTGGTGACTTCTTCCTGTTTATAAGATGGTGTGCCAAAGAGTTTTTCATAAATTTTGGACGACTCTTCTAAATTAGCAACCGCTATTCCAATATGTTCAATTTTTTTCATCGGTAAAAATTTTGCCACACCCGATCGATAGCGAACGGACGAAGTAAAGTCGCTTAGACTCGAAGTGTTTTTTGTAAATATATGAAATAAAAAATTCTGGCATTGATAATTTATAGAATTTAAAAACTCCAATAAACTTAAACTTTGTGACTTTGGGTCTTTGTGGCTCTAAAAAAATTGTATTTTTGCACCATGGAAACAAATAGACAGAAAAAAATAGGGGGCGTAATCCAAAAAGATTTGGTTGATATTCTGCAAGGCGAAGTGCGAAAAAATGGAGTTAGTAATTTAATTATTTCCGTATCCAAAGTTAGCGTAACTTCTGATTTATCAGTAGCAACGGTGCATTTAAGCATATTCCCTCAAGACAAAGCCGAGGAAACTTTAGTGGCTATAAAAACAAATTCTAAATTAATCAAACACGATTTGTCGCAACGTGTTCGTTTACAATTGCGAAAAGTTCCCAATTTGGTTTTCTTCATAGATGATTCATTAGATTATATCGAAAAAATTGACAATGCTTTGTCCAACAAAGACAATCCCATTGAGAACCGTGAGCTTCTAGAAAAACGTAGATTCCAATAAAATTTGAACTTCCCACTTTACATAGCCAAAAGATATATTTTTAGCAACAGCAAAAACAACGCTATCAATATCATCAATCGAATTGCCAGTATGGGAATCATAGTTGGCGCGATGGCTTTGTTCGTTGTATTATCTGTTTTTAGCGGATTGAAAGTTTTTAGTCTTTCCTTCTCTAATGATATTGACCCCGATTTAAAAATTAGCAGTACTTTAGGGAAATCTTTTTTAATTTCGTCTTCACAAGAAAAGCAAATCAACCAAATAGAGGGTTTGGTTTCCTTTAGCAAAATCATTGAGGAAAGGGTTTTGTTTACCTTCAACGGGAAACAAGAAGTAACTTATTTGAAAGGAATTGACGAAAATTTCAATAAAGTAAATGCCATAAAAAAAACCATTTACAGTGGCGATTGGCTTGAAAATGATACTTACCAAGTGGTGGTGGGCAACGGAATTGCCAATACTTTTTCGATGGGATTGCTTGATTTCAACAATCAATTGGAGGTTATGGTGCCCAGACCCGGCAAAGGCACAATCGAAAATTCCGAAGAAGCTTTCAATAAAGTCACTGTAATTCCTGTTGGGATTTACGCCATCAGCGAAGAATTAGATTCTAAATATGTTTTTGCCGATTTGGGTTTGGCTCAAGAATTATTAGAATTCAAACCCAATCAAATTTCAGGAATTGAATTAAAGATGAAAAAAGATGCGGATGAAAACGCCATAATCAATAAACTTCAAACCGTTTTCAATAATAAAATTACCATAAAAAACAGGGCTCAACTCAACGAATCGTTGTATAAAATGTTGAATACAGAAAATCTTGCGGTCTATTTGATTTTTACTTTGGTGATTATCATTGCACTTTTCAACCTTATTGGTGCCTTGATAATGATGATTTTAGACAAAAAAGGAAACCTAAAAACTTTATTATACTTAGGAACCCAAATCAAGGATTTGCGCAAAATATTTCTGTTGCAAGGCACTTTATTGAGTGTTTTTGGGGGAATAATTGGTTTAACTTTAGGCATTGCCATCGTATTATTGCAACAACGTTTTCAATGGGTAATGATTACTCCATCACTGGCCTATCCTGTGGTTTTTTCTATAGAAAATGTGCTGGTTGTTTTGGCAACCATTATCACACTTGGCTTTCTCGCATCGTTGATTGCGAGTAGTCGCGTGAGTAAGAGGTTGTTGGATTAAGATTTTTTTTGGAACGGATAGGAATCATTCTCATTTCAATGGCAACATTGCAGAAACCTACTGACAAACTTCCAGCACTTCGAGCTGTTCTTTATAAGAATAATTTTTTCTAGAAGCTTGTGGCGAATGTCTCTGACGCATCCACTACCACTCATTCACTTTATTGGCATCCATTTTTATAAAAATAAAAAGCAAAATAGTAAAACCCCAAAGTCCAGAACCCCCATAAGAAAAGAAAGGTAATGGCACTCCAATGGTTGGAAAAACACCCAAAACCATAGCAATATTCACAAAGAAATGAATGAATAAAATAGCTGCAACACAATAGCCATATACTCGGCTAAATTTTGTTTTTTGTCTTTCGGCCAGATAAATTACCCTTAAAAGTAATCCAACAAAAAGACCAACAACTATCAATGAACCTACAAAGCCCCATTCTTCGCCTACGGTTGTAAAGATGTAATCGGTGTGCTGCTCAGGCACAAAACCGCCTTTGGTTTGGGTGCCTTCCAGAAATCCTTTTCCAATCCAACCGCCTGAACCAATAGCAATTTCAGATTGATTGGTATTGTATCCAATGCCTTTCATATCGACCGTTTTTCCAAGCAAAATATTGAAACGGTCGCGGTGGTGCTGCTTGAAAACGTTTGTAAAAACATAGTTTACAGACAACACAAAACCGGAGACTAATATAAAAAGAATACCACTTAATACGAAGTTTCTGTCGGCTAATCTGGATTTAAAATGAACAAACAGAAGTACTGCCAAAGCGATTAAAATAACATATTGGGGTTTTAAAACAAGCGTCAGCACAAACAGTATTATGACAGAAAATCCTGTCCACAAGTACCAAGCGGGCAAACCCTCGCGATACAAAACGATTAAAAATATAGCATAAATCAGTGCACTCCCTGGGTCGGGTTGAGGTAAAATAAGCATTACAGGCAAAAATACGATTGCCATTGCCTGGATTTGACGATTGAAATCTTTTAAATTAATTTGGGAATCGCTCAAATATTTTGCCAATGCGAGTGCTGTTGCGGCTTTGGCGAATTCTGAAGGTTGAAGTGTGAAACTTCCTATGCCATACCAGCAGCGTTGTCCGGCAATGGTTTTACCAAAGGCAAACAAACCTAACAGCGATAATAATGCTATTCCATAAATGATAACTGCATACTTCTCGTAGAATTTCCCATCAACATAAAGCACAGTAAAAATTAATGGGATGGTAAATAGAATAAATAATAATTGCTTTTCGGCGATTCCTTCCATTGAAGATAATGAAGAGGAATAGATGTTCAACCAACCCATCAGCACTAATACTATATAAATAGCAATGCTAATCCAGTCGATATTGTTAGTTAAACTCTGATTTTTCATTGGGTCTAATTAATTTTTTTAGTAGTGTCAATTTTTACTTTTGGCACCACTATTTTGCTTTTGGCTAAAGAATCCTTTCTTCTCATTTCTTTTTTAACCACTTCCGAAAGTCCGCCTAGCTTGGCGTATCTATCTTGCAAACTTCTTTCTAAAGTTCTTTTTTCTAAATCGGTTCTTGTGATTTTTCCAGTAAGGTATTTCTCAATCATCAAACTGGCAATGGGCCCCGCAATTACAGATCCAAATCCTCCATTTTCGACCAGAATAGCAATGGCAATTTTCGGATTGTCTTTTGGTGCAAAAGCAACAAAAATGGAGTGATCTTCCAGCTGGGTTCTTTTACCGTTTATTTTGGCAAAATTCTCGGCGGTTCCTGTTTTTCCACAAATTTCGATTCCTTCTACTCGCAAACCAGCGGCTGTTCCGAAATTATACACATCGAACAAACCTTGAATCATTGGCTTGAAATGACTTTTGTCTATGGTTGTAAAGTGTTTGGTGGTATATTTTTTGTCGATTTTCTTACCTTCAATTTTCTTGATGATGTGAGGAGTATAATAATAGCCTTCATTTGCCACAGTAGCCATCATATTGGCGAGTTGAATTGGTGTTAATAAAACTTCTCCTTGACCTATAGCATTGGATATTATGGTTTTTCCGCTGTATCCCCAATCTGGATATAGTTGCTTATAGGTTTTTGAATCAGGGATTTTTCCTCTTTTTCCAATAGGTAAGTCATAACCCATAAATTGTCCTAACCCAAAACTTTTTACGTGATTACTCCAAACATCAACTGAATAGGGTGTGTTTTTATATTTGCCGATAGTTCTCAAATAAACATTAGAAAAATAGGCGTTACACGATTTATAAATTCCAACATTAAAATCACGAGAACCACCTCCGCAATGGCATTTTTGAAATCGACCAGGAGCATAAGCAAATCCGTGATTACACATAAATCTTGTTTGCGTATCGACCACATTTTCTTGAAGAGCAACCAATCCAGTCATTATTTTAAAGGGCGAACCAGGAGGATATTCTGCCAATAATGCTCTGTTATAAAGTGGATTTGCAATAGAATCGCGGTACAACTTGGTGTAGTTTTTAGAACGTTGTCGGCCTACTAGAATTGCAGGGTCATAATTGGGTGCTGTTACTAATGCTAATATTTCGCCAGTTTTTGGTTCAATAGCTACAATGCCCCCTCTTTTATTGATCATTAATTCCTCGCCATATTTTTGAAGTTCCATATCAATGGTCAAGTTTAGATCTTCTCCTTGAACAGCAATGGTATCGTATTTTCCTTCTTTGAACGAACCTATTTCACGATTGAATTTATCTTTCTGAATGTATTTTACCCCTTTAATGCCACGTAAAATTTCTTCATAACTTTCTTCAACTCCTTGTTTTCCAATCAAATCTCCGCTATTGTAATAAGGGTTTTTCTCAATTAATTTTTCGTTAACTTGAGTGATAAAACCAAAAATGTTGGCACCAAAATTAACTTGATAATCTCTCAAGGAACGTTTTTGGAAATAAAATCCTTCAAATTTTCGTATTTTTTCTTGAAATGCTGCAAACTCACTTTTATTCAATTGTGGCAAAAAAACCGAAGGCAATCGTGGACTATAGACTCTTGCTTTTTCTATTTTTTTAATAAATTCTTCTTTTGTAATTGCCAGTAATTCACAAAAGTCTAAAGTGTCTAATTCTTTTACTTCTCTTGGAATAACCATTATGTCATAAGAGGGTTGGTTTGCGACCATTAATTTGCCATTTCGGTCATAAATATAACCTCTTTCGGGATAGTCATATTGTATTTTTATGGCATTATTATCCGACTTCAATTTGAACGAATCGTTGATAACTTGCAAATAGAAAAGCCGTAACACCAGTAAAGACGCAACAATAATGATCATTGAGGGGAGCAACACTTTTCTCATCGTCTATTGGGCTTGGCAAGATAAATGATTATGATGCAGATAATTATGGTAAAAATTGTGCTTAATAAAGTTCTAAATAAAATATCTATTATTAAAGTCAATTTAAAAGCTTCGAGTGTAAATAATATCAAATGATGTATGAGCACCGATAATAATATAAAAGTAAATCTTTCGGGAGTAAGGACATCATTCAATTTGATGGTTTGGTATTCATAACTTAGTCCAAAAGCAAACTTGAAAAGATAAGGTCTGTAATAGGCTAGAATGACGCAAGCCGCAGTATGAAATCCGGCAGAATTGCTGAACAAATCCATACAAAGTCCAAGAAAAAAACTAGCTAATAAGAGCCCTGATTTGTTACCGTTAACTGGAAATAATAGGATAAAAAGAATATAAGGATAGGGACTGACAAAGCCAAAAAAGTTCATATTATTGAAAACAATAATTTGCACAGCCAATAGCAGTATAAAACGAAAAATATTTACGAATAAAACACTATTCATCTTTTTCTTTCTTTTTTTCTAAATTGATAATTTCGTCTCGGTTTTTACTTTTGATAATATACACGTGACCCAAATTGGTCATATCATTAAATAATTTAACATCAATTTTATAATAATTAGTTTCATTTTCATAATATCGTTTACTAACAGTTCCAATATTAATGTTTTCAGGAAATATTACCGATTGTCCGCCAGTTACTATAGTATCGCCTATTCTGATGGATGCTAATCTAGGAATATCTGTCAATTGCACAAAACCAGTACTTTTTCCGTCCCAAGTCAACGAACCAAAATGATTTGATTTTTTTAGTTTGGCATTTATTTGAGATTTGATATTCAAAATACTGATAACAGTAGCGTAGTTGTTGGACGTATTATCAATTATCCCTACAATTCCCAAACTATTAATAACACCCATATCGGATTTCACACCTTGAAGACTCCCAGAATTAATAGTTAGATAATTTTCGTGTGTATTGAAAGTGTTGTGAATTACTTTAGAAACAATAATATCTGTGGGTTTCACACCTTTCAGACTGTCTAATTTTGGAAGGGAAGTAGTGTCTTTTACGTTAAAAAGTAGGCTTCTCAACTTGGCGTTTTCTTGGGCAAGAGCATCATTTTGAGTTCTTAAATTCAAATATTCACTAGCACTATTGATTTTTTCATAGACACCGCCACTCAAAAAATTAGCCGAGCTTATAATTCTACTTCGATGGTAAGAATGGGATTGAATAGAAAGAAACAGCGAAATGCCTAAAAGCAGCAAAAACAGCAATCGATTACTGTTTTTATATATAAAATTAAAAATCTGCTGCATTTTTTAGCTGTAAATTATAGGTTGAAAATCGAAATTCGTCACTCTAAGTAACAGTTTTTTATTTAATTAAAACACTTTTGAATCTATTCAGATTTTTGAGTGCCATTCCTGTTCCTCGAACCACAGCTCTTAATGGGTCTTCGGCAATATAAACTGGCAAATCTGTTTTTTGAGAAATTCTTTTGTCAAGTCCTCTCAACATCGACCCTCCACCAGCAAGATAAATTCCGGTATTGTAAATATCCGCTGCTAATTCAGGTGGTGTTTGAGACAAGGTTTCCATTACAGCATCTTCCACTCGTTGAATCGATTTGTCTAGTGCTTTTGCAATTTCTCTGTGCGAAACAGAAACTTGTTTTGGTTTTCCAGTCAATAAATCTCGTCCTTGAACCGACATATCTTCTGGAGGTGTTTCTAAATCTTCGATAGCTGCACCCACTTGAATTTTAATTTTTTCAGCAGTACTTTCTCCCACAAAAAGGTTGTGTTGGGTACGCATATAATACACAATATCATTAGTAAAAACGTCACCAGCAATTTTAACCGATTTGTCGCAAACAATTCCGCCCAAAGCGATTACAGCGATTTCTGTCGTTCCACCTCCGATATCCACAATCATATTTCCTTTGGGTTGCATAATGTCAATTCCAATACCAATTGCCGCAGCCATAGGTTCGTGAATCAAATATACTTCTTTACCATTTACGCGTTCGCAGGATTCTTTTACCGCTCTCATCTCTACCTCTGTAATTCCAGACGGAATACAAACCACCATTCTCAAAGCAGGAGTAAACATTCTTTTTTTCAAGGCTGGAATACTTTTGATAAGCATGCTTATCATTTTTTCAGAGGCATCAAAATCGGCAATTACGCCGTCTTTCAATGGCCTTATCGTTTTAATGTTTTCATGAGTTTTCCCTTGCATCATGTTGGCTTCTTTACCAACAGCAATTATTTTTCCTGATATTCTATCACGAGCAACTATCGAAGGGCTATCAATAACGACTTTATCATTGTGAATGATTAATGTGTTTGCGGTACCAAGGTCTATCGCAATATCCTCGGTCATGAAATCAAAAAATCCCATAAGATTTAAGGGTATAAAAATTTATAAAAAAATAATGTACAAAGCTAAACAAATTAATGTTTAAAATGACGAGTTCCTGTAAATACCATTGCCAATTTATTTTCGTTGCAATAATCAATGCTTAATTGGTCTTTTATTGATCCTCCTGGCTGAATTACTGCGGTTATTCCAGCGTTCTTTGCAATTTCTACACAATCTGGAAAAGGGAAAAAAGCATCACTCGCCATAGAAGCACCTTCTAAACTAAAGCCAAAAACTTTTGCTTTTTCGATAGCTTGCAATAAAGCATCTACTCTTGAGGTTTGTCCTGTTCCTGACGAAATCAATGTCCCATTTTTCGCAAATACAATCGTATTCGATTTGGTGTTTTTACAAACTTTAGAAGCAAAAATCAAATCATCGACTTCTTGTGCCGTTGGAGCTTTTGCTGTAACTACTTTCAAGTCTTCCTTAGTATCGGTAATGTTGTTTCTTTCTTGCACTAAAATTCCGTTCAAGCAAGTTCGCACTTGTTTTTGGGGCAATTCGACTTCGTTTTGAATTAAGATAATTCTGTTTTTCTTTTCTTGCAAAATGGCAATCGCTGCTTTGTCATAACTAGGAGCAATGACTACTTCACAGAATAATTTGTTGATTTCAGTGGCTGTTGCAACATCGATTTTTGTGTTTGCAATCAAAACGCCACCAAATGCTGATGTTGGGTCGCAGGCTAATGCAACATTATATGCTTCGCTAATGGTTTTTCTTGTTGCCAATCCACAGGCATTATTGTGTTTCAAAATAGCGAACGTTGGCCCATCATTTTTGAATTCATTAATTAAATTTACAGCTGCATCCACATCCAATAAATTATTATAAGACAATTCTTTTCCGTGAATTTTGGTAAACATCGCTTCAAAATCACCAAAGAAAAATCCTTTTTGGTGAGGGTTTTCGCCATATCTCAGAACTTGACCATCGGCAATACTGGTTTTGAAAACCGTCTCGTCTGAATTGAAATAATTGAAAATTGCCGTATCATAATGAGAAGAAACGTGAAATGCTTTGGTAGCAAACAGTTTTCTGTCTTCTAAAGTTGTAGCACCGTTTTGCTTGCTGATAATATCCAAAAGCAAAGAATATTCGGCAACAGATGGCACAATAACCGTATCCTTGAAATTTTTTGCAGCCGCACGAATTAATGAAATACCACCAATATCTATTTTTTCGATAATATCACTTTCGCTAGCTCCCGATGCCACTGTTTTTTCGAAAGGATACAAATCTACAATCACCAAATCAATTTGTGGAATGTTGTATTCCTTCATTTGTTGCACATCACTTTCGTTGTCTTGCCGATTCAAAATGCCACCAAAAACTTTTGGGTGCAAGGTTTTCACTCTTCCGCCAAGAATAGACGGATAAGAAGTAACATCTTCAACGGGAACAACAGGAATTCCCAGACTTTTGATAAACTCTTCGGTTCCACCTGTAGAATAAAAGATTACGTTTTGCTCGTGTAATTTCTTTATAATTGGCTCCAAACCTTCTTTTGAAAAGACGGAAATCAATGCAGATTGGATTTTTTTTGTGGTACTCATGGTGTAGTTGTAATATTGTGGTGCAAAAGTAGTTTTTTTGATTTTAAAATTCAAATGTATTTGTGTAACAATATTTTAAAAAACAATACCAATGGGTTGTTGAATTTTCATTAGGTTTATGAATAATTTTTTTGGAATTTTACAATAACATTAAACCCCGTTTTTATGCTAGTTTATTTTCGACTTTTATCTGAAAGTTTCCGTTTTGCGATGAATGCTTTACGAAACAATAAACTGCGAACTTTGTTGTCCTTACTTGGTGTTACTATTGGGATTTTTTCGATTGTAGCTGTGCTTGCCGCCGTGGATTCATTGGATAGAAAAATCACCAAGGATTTGAGTTCATTAGACAAAAACACCATTTATTTGATGAAAATGTCTTTTGGTCCTTCAGAAATTCCGCAGTGGAAAAGAGAACAATTTCCGAATGTAAAATATGACGAATACCTCTATATGAAAGGTGCAATGACAAACACCAATCAAATGGGTTACCAAATATTTACCAAAACAGAATCTATAAAATACGGTTCAAACACCGTAACTGATGTAAATGTGGTGCCTGTTTCCCACGAATTTATAGACATACAAGGACTAGAGTTTGAAGAAGGAAGATTTTATACCGAGTCCGAAGCCAATTCGGCCGCGCCTGTTGTGGTTATTGGTGATGATATTGCAAAATCTTTGTTTGAAGAGGCTGAACCCATTGGAAAAAAAGTTCGTTTGTATGGGCAACGGTTCACAGTTATTGGTGTGTTGAAAAAACAAGGGTCAGGAATATTTGATGATAACGATAGTTCGGCTATAATTCCAGTAAATTTCATCCGACAAAGATTTGGCGACAACAACAAAGGATTGATAAATGTAATTATTTTTAAACCCGAAAAAGGAGCGGATATGGACGCTTATAAAGCTGAAATAACCCAGAAATTAAGAGCTTTCCGTGGGGTAAAAGATGGAGAAATTGATAATTTCTTTATTAATGTTTTCTCTGGATTTACAGATTTGATTGACGGCATTATTTCTCAAATGAATGTAGTGGGTTGGATTATTAGTGGGTTTTCCTTACTAGTAGGCGGTTTTGGGATTGCCAATATTATGTTTGTTTCAGTCAAAGAAAGAACCAATTTGATAGGAATTCAGAAATCATTAGGAGCCAAAAACAGATTTATTTTATTTCAATTTTTGTTTGAAGCCATAATCCTGTCGGTAATTGGTGGAATTATTGGCTTGTTGTTGGTTTGGATTATTGCCATAATTTTGACCAATGCTTTGGAATTTGAATTTGTTTTAGGCCTTGGAAATATCCTTTTAGGAACCGGATTGGCAGCAATCATTGGACTTATTTCGGGAATTCTTCCAGCAATTACAGCTTCAAAATTAGACCCTGTTGAAGCGATTAGAACGGGGATGTAGATTGTAGATTTCAGATTGTAGATTTCAGATTTCAGATGTAACTTCAAGTCAGAAATTAATACAAATTCCATAATTGTTTTTTTTGATTAAACAACTTTCCAAAAAAATTACACAGCAACACTTCCTTTTATAGCCTCGTGAGGTTCGTAATTTACGAGTGTAAAATCGTCATAAGTAAATTCGAAAATGTTTTTTATAGCAGGGTTCAAAATCATTTTAGGTAATGGTTTTGGTTTGCGTGACAATTGCAATTCGATTTGTTCAAAATGATTGTTATAAATATGGGCATCACCAAAAGTGTGAATAAATTCGCCTACTTCCAAATCGCAAACTTGGGCAATCATCATCGTCAGCAAGGCATAAGAAGCAATATTGAAAGGAACGCCTAGAAAAACATCGGCACTTCGTTGGTACAATTGGCAAGATAGCCTTCCTTTCCCTCCCCCTTCGGGAGCCTGTCCCGACTTTTCGGGAGCTGGGGGGCTTACATAAAATTGAAAGAAAGCGTGACAAGGAGGAAGAGCTGCTTTATTATTGGCAACATTATCCGCAAAGGATTTTGAAGTATCGGGCAAAACACTGGGATTCCAGGCTGAAACTAACATTCTCCGACTATCGGGATTGGTTTTGAGTTCCTGGATGAGGTCGGCAATTTGATCAATTTCTTCACTGTTCCAATTGCGCCATTGATGACCATAAACTGGACCTAAATCGCCATTTTTATCCGCCCAAGCATTCCAAATTTTTACGTTGTTTTCCTGAAGATATTTTACGTTAGTATCGCCTTTCAAGAACCAAAGCAATTCGTGTATGATTGACGGAAGATGTAACTTTTTGGTCGTCACCATCGGGAAACCTTCGGACAAATCAAAGCGCATTTGGTAACCAAAAACACTTTTTGTGCCTGTTCCAGTTCGGTCGCCTTTTTGATTTCCGTTTTCTAAAACGTGTTTTACTAAATCTATGTATTGTTTCATGTTATTGCGATGAACGAAGCAATCGGTTCGTTATTAAAGTTTTAATTTTCTGAAATCTAAAATCTACTATCATTTTATGACTTTGATAAGCGTCTGATTTTCAATACCTTTACTTTTATTTAGTATCAAAGCTAATTTGAAAAATTGACTTTGAATTTAGCTCTATCTATACCTGCCATTTTGAAAATTTATTATTATGCTTTAGTCTTTTTTTAATTTGACTTTATTGATTTAGTGGTCTCAAGTTATTCTTAAAGCTAAATTAAATATTTTTATTATGGTATTTTAAAGAACTTATTGTCTTGCGAAAGCTCTAATATTTTTTTACTTTCAATATATTCTTCTCCTAAAAATGAAACGGAATTTTTTAATACAGAAATAAACAACTGGCCATTTATAGAATCTGCAATATCAAAAATAGACTGAATTTGATTTGGATGCACAATTTCAAACTTATCATGTAAAAAGAAAAGTGGAAAATCTAATCCTAATTCATTGAAATAACTAATGAAAGCCAAATCAAATGTTATTATTTCGGTTTTTTTATAGCCATCACCAGGGTTTCCACCTAAATTATCAAATGCGAACTTTCTGTTTTCGGAATCATAATATATATATAATTTCTCTCCATGTGTCCTATTCGTATATTCAGTAAAATATTTTTTATTAAATATTTCAACAATATTTTTGTTTAATTCTTCTATATATGTTTCAAAAGTGAGGTTTACTTCACTAAACTCAATTATCTTATTTTCAATCTCTGAATTCAACTTTTGAATTTGCTCAATCTGTTGAACTAATTTGCCTTTTTCAACATAATAAATATTTAACTCCTCTCTTACCTTAATCAAATCATCAAATGTACCTGTGTCGTCTAGTGATTTTAATATATGAGATTGTTCTTTTAATAAAGTATCCAGTTCTTGTTTTAATAGATTTCTATCATGTTCTAATTTTAAAATATGTTGTTCAACAAATTTTAGTTTATTAAAAACCATTTTATTGTGGAAAGACAATACTTCTTCAAAAGGTTTGTGGATTACATCTATTAATAATTGAGCTTCTTCATATAATTTATTTATTGCAACAGGGTCAATTTTAGACTCACTATGGATTAATTCATTTCTAGTTTTTTGACTTAAGGAAATTTTTGTATTTAGATTTCCTATGTTTGATGAAAGTTCTGCTGTTTTAGACTTTAATGTTTTTAACTTATTAATCAGTATTTCATAAGTTTTCGGTAAATCAAAACTTTTAATTTGCTTTTCTATATCATCTATTAGACCTTGCTGTTGCGATAATCTGCTTTGCAACCTTGGTAAGTTTGACTTTCCACTAATTTTTTTTAATTCGTTTTTAAGGGTGTCAATTTTATTTGAAATTTCCAATCGTTTTGAAATAATTTCTTGTTCAGGAAATCCAAACAATAATAGATAAATTGCCTCATAAGCTGAATCCTTTTTTGAAGTATGAAGGATCTTGTATATGTTGTTTTCAGAAAAAGAATCTGAACGTATAAATTTTTTAATTATTTCTCTGAATGAAATTTTAGAATCATTTTCGGGTATATGAAACAGTAAACTAAGTAGTTTTTGCTTATACGTTTTAAGATTATCATATTTAATTTCATTGATAATTAAATCGTTTTTTGAATTAAATGAACGATTCAGGATAAATCTTTCAGAATCTCTGTTTAGTATTGATAAACTAAAACTAATATCATTTTCAATCAAAAAACGCTTTACATCCTCATTATCTGTTTTATTTTCTTTATCGACATAAATATCTTTACCATCAGATCCAAAGCAAAAATCTACTGAACGAATAAAAGTGGTCTTACCAACACTATTTCCAGAAATAGTACTATTTTCTATAATAGGTGCGTTGTCTATTACCAAGTTTAAACCTTGCAATTTAAAAGGAATATCTCTTATAATTCCGCTTTTTGACGATATGACTAATCTCTCTAATAGCATTTTTTTATTTTTAAGGTGTCAGTCATTTCAATAGCATTTAATATATAAAGCCAGTCAAGAGCATACAAAAAATAATTGTAAGTTATTTGTGTTTCATAATGCAAACGAATGTACTTTTCGTATATAATTTTAGGGTCTACAATTTTATGGGGTTCATTGTTTAGAATATATAAAATTCTACTACCCATTACATACATACTTTTATCAGGTGCTATATCTTGAGGTAATATCATTGGTTGTTGGGATTTTCTAATACTTTGCAGTCTACAAATGCATGACAAACTATTGATAAAACACAATTAGTTATGCTTTCTGAAGATAAGTTTTCAATTAAATTTGAGTTTTTTGAAATTCTTATTAGAAGAATATTAATTATTTTCGTGATTATTGTGTCTGCATTATTTTCAATAACAAACATTTTTTCTTTTACACCTTTTTCGTTCATTATTTGACCTAAAACTATCAAATATTGTGTGTTAATATAGCTTAAAAACAATTTTCGTCTGCCAGGTGTTTCATAATCTAACGAATTATAAGCCTCGTCAAGAAAAAAACCATTTTCACTAAAATTTGATTCAATCAAAGGTTTATAAACTATGACATTATTATAGTTTATTTTCTCTTCTATTTCAGGAGGTACATTCCTCTTGCTAATTATTGTTGTATCTTCAGTTATTGAATTGTATAATGAAAGTACAATCTGATTGATATCTGATGGATTATTGGGCATTGATAACAACATAGATAAAAATTGTTCATCAACAACAAGATTGTTGTTAACAATCGTCTGATTATTAAACCAGCCAAATATTTTTTGTGTTATCCCCATTTATCTTTTAGTTAGTAGTAATGTTCTGTTTATTTCCTTTACCCTTTGCTATTTGATTAATAGAATTGTCATTAATTTTTTTATTAATCTTAATAACTCCATTAATTGCAAATAGGCTAATAATAAAACCTAGTATTCCACAAATATCGGATATAATTGAAATTACATTATCCATAAATTATTAATTTAGAATTTTAAGTTGTAAAGATATAATTCTCATAAGTTTTTTACTAGTTTGTGTGTAATTATATTGTGAGCTAGATTCAACTATCGTCTAGAAATCTCATCTCTTATTTTTGCTGCTTTTTCGTAATCTTCTTCTTGAACTGCTTGCTCCAATAATTCATTCAACTGAGCTAAACTTTGATTAGAATAAGCTCCGCCCGATTGGTTGCTTTCTTCATTTTGTTTGAAAGTTTCAGGATTAGACAGCACATCATCAATTTCTTGAGCATCTTTTTCAGGATTCATAGGGTTTGCTTTCAAGAAAATACCTGCTTTGTCTAGTATGTTTTTGTAGGTAAAAATAGGAGCGTTAAATCGCAAGGCCAGAGCAATAGCATCCGAAGTTCTAGCATCAATAATTTCTTCGATTTTATCTCTTTCGCAGATAAGACTAGAGTAAAAAACACCATCGACTAATTTATGGATGATAATTTGTTTGACCACAATGTCGAAACGGTCGGCAAAATTTTTGAATAAATCGTGGGTCAAAGGGCGCGGTGGTTTTATTTCTTTTTCTAAAGCAATAGCTATAGATTGAGCCTCGAAAGCCCCTATGACAATTGGTAATTTTCTATCGCCATCGACTTCGTTCAATATCAAGGCATAAGCTCCATTTTGAGTTTGACTGTAGGATATTCCTTTTATTGATAATTTGACTAAACTCATTTTTTTAAGAGAAAAAGCACATTGTGCTCGTTTATAAAATATTATTTTTAATTTGAAATGGATGCAATTTTAATCAAAAAAAGTGGAACTAAAAAGCTACCTAAAGCAAAGATACGATTATCTTGTTTTTAGGTAGCTATTTTGGTATTAGAATTATAAAAATTTTAATTCTGTGCTTTAAAAATCTTTAATTTATCGATTAATTTGGGAACAACTTCAAAGGCATCTCCTACAATTCCATAATCGGCAACCTTGAAAAATGGTGCTTCTGAATCGGTATTAATGACCACTTTTACTTTCGAGGAGTTGATTCCTGCAATGTGCTGAATAGCTCCCGAAATTCCAACGGCAATATATAAATTGGCGGCAACAGGTTTTCCAGTTTGCCCAACGTGTTCTGAATGAGGTCGCCAATCTAAATCGGAAACGGGTTTGGAACAAGCTGTTGCTGCACCTAGAACTTCGGCTAGTTCTTCAATCATTCCCCAATTTTCAGGACCTTTCAATCCACGACCGCCTGAAACTACAATATCTGCATCGGCGATGGATACTTTCCCAGAGCCTTTTTCAACGGATTCCACTTTAATTTCAAAATCATTGTCGCCAATGGTTGGATTAAAATCTTCTTCGGATAAATTGGAGGCGCTTTCAAAAATTCCATAAGAGTTTTTGGCTAAGCCAATGATTTTTACCTCACTACTGATTTCGGTAATATTGAAAGCTTTATTAGAAAAAGCACTTCTTCGAACTTGAAATGGGGAAGTGCTTAAGGGCAAACCCACAACATTTGAGGCAAATCCAGCTTGGAGTGAAACAGCTACCAGCGGTGCAAGATAAACGCTGTCAGTAGTTGAAGACAAAATTACAAGTTTTGCAGCTTCTTTTTGGGCAGCTTGTTTGATAACATCGGAGTATGCTTTTGCTGAAAAACCTGATAATTTATCATTGGTTATTTTCAGCACTTTATCGACTCCATATTTTGATAATTCCGAAACATCTCCAGCATTTATGGTTACTGCTGTAACTGTAGTTCCTAATGATTCCGCAACTTTTTTGGCATAAGAAGCCAATTCGAAAGCTACTTTTTTAAATTTTCCTTCAACGGATTCTGCATATATTAGTATTGACATATTTATTTTAGATTTTTCCTCTCCCCAGCCCTCTCCGAAGGAGAGGGAGCTAGGAAGAAATAGTTACTATTTATTTTGTTCTCATTCCCCTCCTTTGGAGGGGTTAGGGGAGGATTACTATATTACTTTGGCTTCGTTGTGTAATAAGTTTATTAATTCGTCTATATTATCGGCAGAAATTAATTTCACAGCCGATTTTGGAGCTGGTTTTTCAAATTTTACCGCTTTGGTATTGATTGGCGCCTCTACGGGTTCAACGACTGTTAAAGGTTTTGTTCTAGCAGTCATAATTCCCCTCATATTCGGAATTCTTAAATCTTTTTCTTCGACCAATCCTTTTTGCCCACCAATAATTACAGGCAAAGTAGTGGACAAGGTTTCTCTTCCTCCATCAATTTCGCGAATGGCTTTTACATTATTGCCATCAATAACTAAATCGGTGCAAGAATTTATAAAATTATATTCCAAAATTCCGGCAATCATTCCAGGCACCATTCCGCCATTATAATCTAGGGATTCTTTGCCAGCAATGACAATATCGTAAGCCCCATTTTTGATGACTTCGGCAAGTTGTTTGGCAACAAAAAAACTGTCTGTTGGATTGGCGTTTACTCTGATGGCATGATTGGCACCAATGGCTAAAGCTTTTCTTAAAGTAGGTTCCGTTTCTGCTCCACCAATAGTAGCAACAGTAATTGAAGCACCTTGTTGTTCTTGAAACCAAATAGCACGAGTGAGTCCAAATTCATCGTTTGGATTGATTACAAATTGAACTCCATTGGTATCAAATTGCGTGTCATCATTAGTAAAATTGATTTTTGAAGTAGTATCAGGAACGTGGCTGATGCAAACTAATATTTTCATAATTAAGAATTTTTCTAAATTGGTTCACAAATTTAAAATAAATAATTGGAATAATATACTATGCACGCATAATATTTTTTTTTAAAATTATAACGTTTTCGTTAACCTTTGATTTTTCTTTCTTTTGGTAAACTAAATTAAATATAAATAGACATCGCTTTTTTAAAAAAAAATTATGCCTTTAAGTGGTTTAAAATATTTATTTTTGCAAATCAAAATTTATAGAACAAAAAAAAATATGAGAACGATACAATTTAGAGAGGCAATTTGCGAAGCGATGAGCGAAGAAATGCGTCGCGATGAGTCAATATATTTAATGGGTGAAGAAGTTGCCGAATATAATGGTGCCTACAAAGCCTCTAAAGGGATGTTGGCTGAATTTGGCGAAAAAAGAGTAATCGATACTCCTATCGCAGAGCTTGGTTTTACCGGAATTGCAGTAGGTTCGGCGATGAATGGTTGCAGACCTATTGTGGAATATATGACTTTCAATTTTTGTTTGGTAGGAATTGACCAAATTATTAATAATGCTGCCAAAATGCGACAAATGACCGGTGGACAATTTAATATTCCTATTGTTTTTCGTGGGCCAACAGCTTCGGCGGGACAATTGGGGGCAACACACTCACAAGCTTTAGAAAATTGGTTTGCCAATACTCCAGGTCTTAAAGTGGTAGTTCCATCGAATGTATATGATGCTAAAGGGCTTTTGAAATCGGCTATCCGTGATAATGATCCTGTAATTTTTATGGAATCGGAGCAAATGTATGGCGACAAAGGAGAAGTTCCCGATGGCGAATATACAATCCCTATTGGTGTTGCCGATATAAAACGTGAAGGTACAGATGTAACCATCGTGTCTTTTGGAAAAATCATCAAAGAAGCCTTTATCGCTGCCGATGAATTGGCCGCAGCAGGAATCTCTTGCGAAATTATCGATTTGAGAACCGTTCGCCCAATGGATAATGCAACGATTTTAACTTCGGTTAAAAAAACAAATAGATTAGTTATACTTGAGGAAGCTTGGCCTTTTGCTAGCGTTTCTTCTGAAATCACTTATATTGTGCAAGAGCAAGCTTTTGATTTCCTTGATGCACCCATACAACGTATTACCACAGCAGATACACCTGCACCGTATTCGCCAGTTTTGCTAAAAGAGTGGTTGCCCAATGCGGATGATGTGGTCAAAGCGGTAAAAAAAGTAATGTATAAATAAGCATTAAATTTTTAGAAAATTAGGCACTTTTAGAAAATTTATTATCAGAAAATCAACTATATTTGAAACTTCATCAGAACCCAAATCTGATGAAGTTTTTTTTGATTGTGATGAAGAATTTTTTATTAAATATTATTTTTATTGTAGTTTTTACAACTACCGTTTTTTCGCAAACAAAAGTGAGTGGTGTCGTTTTAGACAAGCAAAACAAACCCATCCCTTTTGCTAATATTGCTTTCAAAAACTCAAGCGAAGGAATTGTATCCAGTGAAGAGGGTGTTTTTTATTTAGAATCCCCTAAAACTTATAAGACCATAATCGTTACTTCGGTGGGCTATTCCGAAAAGGAAATTGATTTAGAAAAAGCCGTCAATTATAATTTCAAGATTCAACTAAATGAAATTGAAACTTTGAATGAAGTAGTGATTTATAGCGGAAAAACCTCGAAAAAAAACAATCCAGCCTTAGATATTCTTAAAAAAATTTGGGAAAGAAGACGCAAAAACGGCTTACGCCTTTTTGACCAATACCAAATGGAAAAGTACGAAAAAATAGAATTTGACATCAATACAATTGATAGTGCTTATATGAAAAATAAGTTGTTTGATGGAATGGAATTCATTTTCAATCAGGTTGACACTTCTAAAATTACAGGCAAAACCTATTTGCCAATTTTCATAAACGAAGCCTTATCTGACGTTTATGGCGACAACAAATTAAAGAAAATTAAAGAAAAATTAAAAGCCAACAAAACCTCTGGCTTCAACGGAAATCAGCAAATTTTAGCTTTTGTAAATGATTTATATACCGATTTTGATATCTATGACAATCACCTCACTTTTTTTGACAAAAGCTTTACAAGTCCGCTCTCAAAAACTGGAATTGATGTCTATAATTATGTTTTGAGAGATAGTGCCTACATTGATAATAAAAAGTGTTTTAATATCATTTTCTATCCAAGACGCAAAAACGAATTGACTTTTAAAGGAGATTTTTGGGTGAGCGATACCACATTTGCTATCAAGAAAATTAATATGGCCACCACAAGAAGTGCCAATATTAACTGGGTAAAAGACATTTATATCGAACAGGAATTTGATGTAATGAACGATTCCATTTTTCTGATGACCAAAGATTATATGATGACCGATTTTGCTTTAAACAAAAAAGAAAAATCAAAAGGGGTTTATGGAAAACGAACTTCTTTATACCAAAATCATAAATTCAATGAAGAAAAACCAGAGAAATTTTACAAAGAGGAAGTCAATTATTTAGACAAAGAGGTCTATAATAAATCAGAGGCATATTGGGAAGAAAACCGATTTGAAAACCTAACCAAAGACGAAAAAGGGGTCTATAAAATGCTCGATACCCTGCAAACAGTAAAGAAATTCCAGCAAATATATAGCTTAGTCGAAATATTAGATAGTGGTTATATCAATAATGGGATATTAGATTATGGACCTATTTATTCCTTTATTGGGCAAAATGCTGTCGAGGGATTGCGATTGAGAACGGGAGTCAGAACTTATTTTGGCCCCAATGACCCTTGGCGATTACAGTCCTATATTGCTTATGGTTTTAAAGATGAAAAATTCAAATACGGAATTACCGGAAAATGGATGATTGAACCCAAAAAACGATTGATTATCTCTGCAGGAAATCGCAGGGATATTGAGCAAATTGGGGCATCACTAACCACAACTAATGATATTTTGGGTAGGAGTTATGCTTCTTCAGGATTATTCACCTTTGGCAGCAATGACAAACTAACGAATGTCAATTTGACCAATGTTCAAGTTGAAATTGAACCAGTAAAAAACTTGACTTTTTCAACAGGTGTTTCCTATCGCACACTAATATCAGCCTCGCCAGAATTCAGTTTGGATTATTACACAGATTTATCCAAAACAACAATTCAAAGTCAAGTAAAACAATCTGAAGTAAATGTTCAGATTGAATATACTCCAAAAAGAGTCCCAATTGCTTTTGGTGTCGAAAGATACAATACTGACAGCCCTTTTACCACCCTTTTACTCACTTACAGCCAAGGATTCAAAAACCTATTTTCGAGTGATTTCGATTATAAAAAATTACAATTGTATTATAAACAACCCATTATAATTGGGCCTTTAGGAAGAACCGATATTACTATTGAAATGGGAAAAACATTTGGATATATTCCATTAGGTTTGATGAGTATTGTGCCTGGAAATCAATCGCTTTTCCGCATTTCGAACACTTTCAACAACCTACAATTTTATGAATTTGTTGCCGATCAATATGTAACTTTCTGTTGGGATCACGACTTTCAAGGTCGGTTTTTTTCCAGAATTCCTTTTATGAGAAAATTAAACTGGCGCGAAAATATTGGCTTTAAATCAGTTTACGGAACCGTTTCAAACGACAACCGAATTATAAATGCCTCTGGATTAGTCTATAACGCTCCCGAAAAAGTGTACTGGGAATACAGTGCAGGAGTGGGTAACATTTTCAAATTTTTCAGAGTTGACTTTTCGTGGAGAGGCAATTATCTCAAAATGCCCGATGCCAATAAATTTGCAACGAAAATCTCTTTTGGATTTTATTTTTAGAAGCCAATCCTGCTGTACATTGCAAGCTTTCTCAAGAATAGCTATTTTTGTAGGAGCAATAAAGTTTTGATAGATTATTTTTATTTCCCCGCTACCGCCCTACCGCACGAATCCTTTCGTGTGGTAGTTTGTTGTAAAAACTAAATTGATACTGAATACTGTACTTAAAAAAGTTTTTTTAGTAGGTGTTTTTTAGTTTTTTGGAAGTTATTTTTATTGTGTCCACACGAAAGGATTCGTGCGATAGCGGGGGATTTTTCAGCTTACACACCATTTACCACCCTTTAACCATTATAAACCTTAAAAAATATGAAGCCAATTAAAATTTATTGTTTGATTTCGTTTTTATTATTCATCTCTTGTATGGATATAACTGACGATAGATGCATTATTACTCATAACAAATCTAAAAATAGTATTTATTGTTTTTATCTTGACAGTGAGTTGACCAAAGAAGGTAGTCCTCCTAAATATTCTTTTCCTCCACATGAAACAAAAACAAAAGATGATGATTGTAATTTGATAGTTAAACCTCGATGGGAAGAATACATAAAAACTTGTGATAGCCAAAAAATAAGGTATTACATAATCAAAAAAGACAGTATAGATAAATATGGTTGGAAAGAAATTTTCAAGAAAAACATCTACAATAAGAAATATCTTTTCACGATAGAGGATTTAGATAAACTAAATTGGACAATTACGTATGATGGGAATTAGAGGGTTTTAAAATAGAGTTATAGAAGTAAGAAACTCAGCTTACACATCATTTAAAACCCTTTAATCGTTTTAAACCCTAATTAAAATGAAGACAATAAAAATTTTCTGTTTGATTTCGTTTTTATCATTGATATCTTGCATAGGACATAAAACTGATGGGAGGTACATTACTACCCGCAATAATTCTACTAATAGTATTTATTGCTTCTATACAAAAAACGAAATAAATTATATAGATAGTATTCCAAATATGGGAAAGGAATCATTACCAAAAGCGGATGTTGTTAGTATCACAGGTCATATATATTGGGAAGATTACATAAAAAATTGTGATAACCAAAAAATAAGATATTACATCGTCAAAAAAGACAGTGTAGATAAATATGGTTGGAAAGAAATTTTCAAGAAAAACATCTACAATAAGAAATATCTTTTCACAATAGAGGATTTGGATAAAATAAATTGGACAATTGAGTACAAAGGAGAATAAGCAATTGCTATTATTTGCATAGAGATTATCAAGGTTCAATCTTACCCCGCTCCCGCACGAATCCCCGCTCCCGCACGAATCCTTTCGTGTGGTAGTTTGTTGTAAAAGCTAAATTGATACTGAATACTGTACTTAAAAAAGTTTTTTAGTAGGTTTTTTTTGGAAGTTATTTTTATTGTGTCCACCCCGCTCCCGCACGAATCCTTTCGTGTGGTAGTTTGTTGTAAAAACTAAATTGATACTGAATACTGTACTAAAAAAAGTTTTTTTAGTAGGTGTTTTTTAGTTTTTTGGAAGTTATACCGATTATGTATTCAATATAGTCCATGAAAAATGGACTATTTTCATACTATATCGGCATTATACCATAAACTATTGGACTATTTTATAATTGTTATTGGTATTATTTTTATTGTGTCCACACGAAAGGATTCGTGCGGGAGCGGGGGGATGTTTATATTTACACATTGATTATCAGGAGAGCGGATCGTTAAAGAGGCTGTTCTAAAAGTTTTGGACAGCCTCTTTCTATTCTAAAGAAAACTTTTTTAAATCCTGATAATTATTCCAAAATCGTAAGAGTTCAATGTTGTTGTTTTCAAAACGGTAATAGAGCGTAATTTGTTTTACAACAGGCACCTGAAACGTGTTTTTGTAGTCAGTAGGTTTGAAAGTTAGATTTTCTTTGGTAAGCAAATCAATAAGTTCATCTACTTTATCCATAAAATTGTACACTTCGGTCAGTGTCCATTCTCGTTCCAAATATTCAATATTACTCCAATAATCCGATGTAGCGGGTTCAGACCAAGAAACTGTTGCCATTGCTTAACGATTATAAAGAAGATGTGGGAAACGTTTTTTAGTTTCTTCCATAACCCTATTGTGTGGCGTAGTTCCTTTTACTTGGATTGATTGTAGAGCTTCGTCAATAGCTTTTTTTTGCTCGTTAGAAAGCGAACATTCATCAGGCGGACTCATAATGGATTTAACCTTTTCAACTATTGAATAATCCTGTAATTGACTCATCCAGTTGATGATAGTTAATTTATCTTTTTGCAATTGTTGTATATTCATCGTCATTAAATTAAAGTGTTGCTGTATTTTTTTGAGAGAAGTGTTAAATCTTTTGAGTTAAAATTATAGATTATTTTAAAAATCATTTTTTTGTTCCAGTTATTCTGCAGCTATGTATTTGCGGGTAATGTTTTTTAAAGTTCTAATTTTTTGTATGCTGGAGGCTATTTCTTTAATTTCCATGATGAAAAGTGTTTGTTGTGTTCAAAAATAGTGTTTTTTTCTTGATTTGCACAAATACTATTCGGGAATTTCAACGGTTGGCACAGCGGACAGGGCAAACCCCGCTCCCGCACGAATCCTTTCGTGTGGTAGTTTGTTGTAAAAACTAAATTGATACTGAATACTGTACTTAAAAAAGTTTTTTTAGTAGGTGTTTTTTAGTTTTTTGGAAGTTATTTTTATTGTGTCCACACG